>JAABUO010009982.1_pt1 | contig 10559 bp, 13 predicted proteins | sample 5559291 | NCBI WGS metagenome assembly JAABUO01 (sample SAMN10711878, study PRJNA513372) | rock metagenome | isolation source: Antarctica rocks | place: Antarctica: Victoria Land, Finger Mt sud
ACTCCCACACTCACACACACAGACTCACACACACACACACACACACACACACACACACACACACACACACACACACACACACACACACACACACACACACACACACGACTCAAGACTCAACTCTGTCATAACCTAGAAAACTTCAGAACCTTCTTCTGCAGTGCCAGAGCTACAGAACTCTGAACGCAGACTTTTCGACTTCTGCATGCGGAAGCTACAGAGCTCTGAGCCAGATCCACAGAGCGTCTCAGGCTGAGTTACAGATGCTCTGAGCCAGGAACTACAGTGCTCTAGGCCTGAAGCTACAGAGTCTGCCCTAGAAGGATACAGAATTAGTCATAGACGGAATCTATAATATGATAGAACAATGATAGGCTGACATAGCTCTGGTTTGTTCTGCCTGTAGAGTACTATAGCTCTGCAGAACCTTGACATAACTCTGAATTACTGCACTTTCATTGGGGATCCCAGGTTTTCATGCAGGGATCACAGATCTTTGCGGCCCTAAAGGAAATTGAGAATACCACGTCACTGAATACCCTAGAACCAGAGGATAAAGTCGCGATCAGAAAACTTCTGGACATAATCAACCTGTGTCTGTTCGCTCCTTAGTGCCAAGTGAATGCCAGAGATCTTCCTCACAACTAGCTACGGGTGGATAGTCAGTGATTTACAGGACGTGGTCACAGACCTAGAGAAAATAGCTACAGAGACAACCGAGACAATCACTCAAGTGGAAGCAGAGCTTTGTCATCATCATCTCAACAAAATCCTCAAAATTTTGATCCTCTGCACCAGATTGGCCAGACGTAGGCCATCCCTAGAGTTGGGGGTATGCGGTACTAAACAGATGTGCACAGGTACTGGAAGGAACAGAACTGCATGTAAGGTATCTGATGGACCTGTGAGTCTGCTGGTCAGTGTAGATGCATAACATGCAAGTCCATGCTGATCTATACCAATGTGGTTCTGCATAGATTCAAGGTCTGCAGGTCCATGCCTGTACAGCACTACAGGACTCTACGTGTATCAAGTTTGGTGCAGATCTGTAGCCATTCAGAACCATACCGATTCATTGTGTGTAGCACCACATCCATGCTGATCCTTGGTGATCTATGTGTCAATGCACTGCACAGCTCCACATGTGCAACTGATTGCACAGGTCATCATAGAGCAGTTGCATACTTGACAGTGCCAATGCCAACAAGCACATATCTGCTGTTGTGAAAAGCGGTAGTACTATGGTAGGACTTACTACCTTCAGCAGTTGCGTCGCACCTGTGAGCAACCTTTTATCAGCCTTGCCTGTAGCACTGCTTACTGGCAATTGTCCAATGCAACACAATGACTTCGTGAGACTACATTTGCAATGGAGCAACACAGCTAGACTTAGTCCACACCAAATTCAATCAAAAATAGTTCTTGCAGCTAGTGACTTCAAAGCAGACCTTATGAGGGACAGCAATCCAGCTGTGTCCAAGTTTTCATTGGCTTGCGACAGCCTTAGCGCTGCTGCTGAAGTGAACTGACCGCTATCTCAAGCACCTACGCCGCAACTCCGCAAGCTGACGTGCAACAGAAAAAACACAAATTTGACCACTGTCCGCGTCTGTGGTCACACCCAAAACGTCAGAAGTCTCAGCGCTGTGCTTGGCAACCATTGTGCCAAGCACAGATGGTCTCGTTGAGGATAACGGTAACAGATGCTCCGGCGTACTAGACGCTACAGTGCTGATCACAAGGTGATCTCAAGCTGAAGCTGAGGCTTGTTGCCAAAGCCTTATACAACGCAACCCTTCAGTCAGCTCGGTAAGCCAGGCAGCCAACGATGCATTGCACACGTTGTTTCTGTGCGATGAAGCCTGAGCTGTGACCCTGCTGGACAAGATCTGGCAGGGTCACCTGCTGATTGCTCTTGAGCTGGCTTTCAGCTGTTCTGGTAACTCACTCTCAATTTATGTTTCTCGGACGCCGCGGTCCCACGAGATGCAACTTTGCTTCAGGCTGTCATCAGGTGTGTCCTTCCAAGCAGTCAGAATGTAAACTTAGAACAGTTGTTCCTTCAACAGCTAGCAGTTCACCTAAGTGGCCTGGTGCCTGTAAAATACTGAAAGCGTCACTGAAGCAGTACATACCTATTTGCGCAGGTCAGCTTGTCCCTGTGGTTGAGTATGTCCAGCTTTGAAGTCGCAGTAGAGTCTTGGCAGTCAGTGTTGATAGTCAAACCGACACAACTTAACACACCAACCTGTTCTCTCAGAGTATGCAGACAACTGCTGCACTTTCAGTTACTGTACTGTTCTACCTTTTGCTGTGTTCACAAGCTTGCACAGCTCCTGACAGTGCAACGCGCATTGTGAGCTGCAATAAGTTCTGCAACACTGCATGAATGCAAAGCTTTAGGTTGTGTTGCCTTCAAGAATACATAAGATCTGTAGCCTCACAGAAACTTGAGCATCTGCAGCTGTGTTTAATAGCACCTTGCTGGGCCACACCAGATCTCACTTGTAGGAATCCACACTTCGACTTACTGCACAGATCCTTACCCAGCAGTCTGGTATGAAACCACACTGTAACACCAAGGTGCAGTTCCACAGCAGTGAAAAGAAGATTATGGATCCATAACAATGCCCACTCATATGTTTCTGCATCACCCCAACTCTAGGGACGCCGTAGATCTACGGTAGATGGCCTGCACCGTGCCCACTAATGCCATCAATGATTACCTCTCGATCACACACAGAAACATCTACAGACTTGCCATCACACCAGACCAACGGTGCATCTTAAAGAACTACCTACGCCTCATAGAGAGACCGCTCTGAATAGGAACGCCTGAGGCTCAGACTCACAGGAACGCTCAACAGCGGATGTCGCCCTTGGGAACGGCGGATGGGCGTTCCTACATCCGCCCTCCAGCGTTCCTGTTGCTCTTATATTGGCAGGCTATATACGCCTATTCTACGCTTGTCAACGAAGCGTAGATCACAGCTCTACATGTAGCCTCGTGGGCGGAAAACGGGAACAGGTGCAAGTTATACGCGGGGTGGTACGTTATAGCTGGCATGTAGCCTAACAGGCTCTAGCTGGCATAGTGTGCAACATGCGGGACGCGTTTGCGGGTGTCAGAGATTCTGGCCACGAGCGTGAAGATTCTGACCTGTCCTGTTGCGTTTACGGTCAAAGTTGCACACTATTTTGTGACAGTGATCTGGCAGCCTCTTTGGATACGGGAAGACACCTGCAAGCCTGGCTAGGAGATAATACTATTTTGGTAGACAGATATGACGTTCGGCTTCTGCTTCATGACGGTGCACAAATTAGCAAGGCTCTACACAGACGGGATTTGCGTGCTCAAGAAGCAGACACCACACAGGAGGACTTGGAGTTTGAACGTTATAGAGATCTAAATCCTGAGCCAAGCACCGAAAGCGCCTCATCTGATGACGAACAAGACACTATAGTGCCAGGTTGCATTGGCCAGCTGCAGGCTGAGTTGCCTGTCTATACAATCTAGACTATATGTCAAGATGCGTGTGCAGGTCCTGAACCAGAGCCAAAAGTTGAAAGCTCAGCAGCTTACGTAGCAGTTCCTTTTGTTTACAGCGACTCAGAGGCACATGCGCAGCCAGAGCCTGGCCAGGCACTTCCGCCATCAGGACCTGCTGCACCTGCTGTTCCAGATATTGCCTTCACACCAACATTTGCTGTTCCAGTATTTGTGCAGAAGCATCTTCCAAAGACGGAGCGTATGCACAAGGTCTGTTGGCAATTCCTGCTTCATGAGTGCATGCGCTACATCATGCCATGCCCATGTGCTACAGCTTTGACTTGCCCTGCAGATTATTCTTCAGACTGCAAAGTTTGTGTGCCAAGCTGGTGGTCAGACTGAGTTTGTTCTGCGTGTCAAGCAAGCTGCCAACCCCAATTTCAGCTTCCTTGAGCCAAGTGACCTGCAGCATCCCTACTTCAGATGGCTGGTCTCAACAAAGCCAGAGGTACAGCTGTGCCGTGCATGTTTACTTGCAGATGGTCCTTTGCAGTGTTTTGTTAAGCGTTCTTCGAGACACATCGTGCATGGCCACAGGCAATATAGAAGAATGCTGACATGTGACTTCTGCTGCAGGATATGCTAGTCATAGATGCTGCACCTTCAGCTGCAGCAGACAGCAAGTCTGAAGGTCAGAACCCATATGTGCATCATGTTCAATTCCACAAGGTTATCGCAACATGCAAAGACAGCAACACTCTTTTGTATAAGGTCTATATGCATGAGAGTGCAGTGCAAGCGAAGGGTATGTACATTTGTCTACACACATGCAGCCCCAACACTGTGATTCACAAAAGATGCCTGTCATTCCAAGCATGTGTTGTTGTGCATGCAGAAGCATCAGTTGTGCTGCCCGCTGATCATGCCTCTCTGCAAGAGGCAAGCAATGCTGGTCAGCCAGCTCAAGCACCTGGAGTGCTATCACAGCCTGAGCAAGAGATGCAACAAGAAGTTGGAGCACCGAAGGGCACTGCTTCAAGTCAGTCCCAGGCACCAGACACAGCAGTTGCAGCGGGCAGCATGTCTGCTGCTGCAGATTTCACAGCGCGAGCTCAGCCAGCTGCACTGCCACCAGTTGCAGACATGCAAGCCCTGGCAAGGCGCATTGGCATGACAAGCAGGCCAACTCCCCAGCCTGTTAGCCAGTCAGCAGCACATGCTGCTGGCAGCTCTCTTGCCAACCCTCAACAATCTCACCCCCAAGCTCATGCTGTGGCCCCAAGCAAACTCATCTCACCTACTGTCAGTGACCCTGCTGCGGTCCCAGCAGAAATCCAGGCCATCATTCGGAAACTGGTACTGTTCATTAAGGTGGGCCCTTCAGGCCATGTGTACATCCACCAATCACTGTTGTGCCATGCTTGGCATAGTCCAGGACCTCTTCCGAAGCAGGCTAACCTGTTGTGCATCAGGGTGTGAGGATTTCTGAAGCTGAAGGCCATGGCACTGCCATGTCGGCGTGCAATCTATGGCAGCTCGCTGGAACATGGTAACAGCAGAATGCTGTACCCTTGATCAGTTCCAATGTGCATTGCATGCATGTGCAGAAAAGCTAGTGCACATGTGACAGCCTAGACATAACCATGTATATGCTGCTGCTCTCCATGCTCTTTGCTCACCTGCACAAAATAAGCTGTGTGTATAAATGTCTGTGTGGTGTGTCTGTTTTGTGCATGCTTTCCTGATGTTCAGGTACTGATTCAGCTATGTTTGCTTTGCAGAAAGCTGGTCCCAAATTTGAAGCCACCGTACGCAACAAGGAGAAGGCCAACCCGCGTTTTGCCTTTTTGCTGCCGTGGAACCAGTACCATCAGTACTACAGGTATGCTGCTGGTCAAGGTCACAATCATCATATTATCAGACCACGTATGCTGCACTGGCTCAATTGCATTGCATCACTGATTTTTGCTGCTCAGACGTGTTTTGACTTTAGATGATGCATCATGCGGGCATGCAGTTCATCTCCTGCTTCTCCCAGTGATGTGCTAGGCGTGTCCTTGTCCAGCAGTTGCACTTGCAGCTTGGAACAGACCCATCACAAAGATATGCATGCACGAGAGGCCCCAGCTGCAAAAATTCCAGCTGTATGGCCTGCCTTTGAGAAGAAGAGATTTGCAGCTGGGACCTACCATGCATGCATATCTTTGTTCTGGTTCTTTTCAGAGGTCCAGGGAGGCACTCATCATCATTGTTTAGGGCCTCCGGTAAGTACAGTGTTGCAGCAGGACACTTGTCAAGTTGCCAGCTTACTCTGGGCAGGCAGCAGCTAGTGGATGTTCTAGGCCAAGCCACTGCTGATGAGGTCATAGCTCTAAGAGGGCAGCTGAGGCCTGAAGCATCTGCATCTCAGCCTGACGCTGCCCTAGCAAGCACAGCCAAGGCTGCAGCAGCCACAAATGCGACTGTACCTTCCCAGGCATCACAGGCAGCTGCTGAGGATCTGCATGCCCAAGCTGCAGCTGCCATTCCCCAGGACAGCAGCCTGGCTCAGATACTAACATCGGCTGCCACAGTTGGTACCACAACAGACATTCCTGCTGCAGATGAGCAACCACTTGCTGCTGTAAAGGCAGAACCGGCTGCTGCACAAGCAGGTGCTGCTGATGCCATAGATACCAAAGCCTCTGACAGGATGGTTGACGCTGATGATGGTGGAGATGTCAGCAGAGACACCAGGCCTGTTGCTGCTCCACAAGCTTTAGCCAGCAGCAAGCTTGCATCCTCAGGCGTGACTGTTGTGCGCAATAATCCTCGCTTTGCCAGCAAGCCCCCAAGGGAGGACTCGGATGCAGTGCAGTCCGGCGATGCTCAAGAGACAACAGCTGCTGCCAAAGGTGCAAGATTTCATCTTGATGTGTGATGTTTATGTGGGTCAGCAGCAGAGCTGCATCATCCATTGACAGCAATGCAAGGGTGTACACTATTTGCTCTACAATGCTCTCAATCATCTTGAACTATGAAACGTGTTCCACGTGAGTTCCAAACCAGCAGATCCCTTTGTGTTTTTCGCTCAATTGAAGACTGTCCTGAGCAACACCTTTGGCACGTTCAGCTGTGTTTCAATGCCACTGCTTCTTCCCGCAGGCAACAATGCAGCTTCACAAAACTTGGCTGGTCAGTCCATTGAGCAGGAGGCTGTAAGCCAGCCTGTTGAGCAAGAGCAGCATGCTGCCCATGCGGCTGCCTTGAGCCTTGAAGCTGTGATTGAAGCTCAGAGCGCTTTGCTTCAAGAGCGGCAGCATCAACATCAGCCAAATATGACTGAGGAGGAAAAGAAGGCGCACAGACGCAGGTCGGATCTGTGACAGCCCCCTGTTTGTTGGTGCTGCCTATGTCCTCTGGCATCCTGATTGCAAGGAAAAGGGCAGATGACGCTTGTCTGCACCTCATCCTGAGGCTGCATGATGATTGCGCTCTCTGCAGCGCCTGCGCATGTACAGTTGCCAGAGGCCTCACTGTGAATAGTAGCATGGCCTCTAGCCATGAAAGGCACTTACTGACAGAGCCGGCAGTACCACTGTGTCTTTGTTGCACACACACAATGACATCTTTGATTCTTGTGCATGCGCACCAGCTGACCATGGCTGAGTGATGGTGTGTCATGTAGTACGTGTCTTGTCTCTGTGATACTGCATCGCAATGCAGTGTGCTGAAAAGTGATTTGCCTAGTTTGATGAATCTTGATTCACCCAAATGTGAGTGCAGGCTCATGAGGCAGATGCTAGAAGCCAAGCAGAAGAGCAAAGAAGACGCAGAGGAACAAAGACGCAAGGAGCAGCAGTCAGCACTGGCCAAGTACCGGCAAGCTTTTGCAAGTGATGCTGAGGTATGTGCAACCTGTGCATGTGTCTGAGGCAGAGATTGAAACATGCTCATGATTGAGAAGGCATGTGCTGCTTTCCTGCCAATATGGTCTGGTAGATCACAAGTACGACGTGCTGGGGCTATGCTTGTGGCAAGATGTGACATAAACAGCCCATTTGCTGCAGAATCACCCTGTACGTCAATATATCAGGCTGCTCTTTGCGCAGGCTTTGCTCCTTGAAGCTTTTGGTGTCAAAAAAGTCGTTGCTGTTTTGATGTGCACAAAGAGCTTGTTGAGTAGATGCATCAGCTGTATAGCATTAATAGAACATCTGAACCATGCAAATCATTTTCAAAATACAGGAGGAGGTGATTCACATGAAGCTGGAAGATGATGAGGAATATGAAGCGCCAGAACCAGGGGAGATAGTTGATGAGCCAGAGGGGAAGCCAGTGTCAGGGCCAGTCCTAAGCGCCCCGCCCCCCTCCCCTTTGCCTTCCCTGGAAGCCCTCATCAGGCCCAGACAAGATCTGGTGCCTCAGCAGCGCACATTCCCACTTCCATTCTCAGTTGGTGGCAAGCCAGCTAGTCAGTCCAACGACAGAGGTAAAGCAAATCTGCTGAACATGTTGCCCGTTTCTCCAGTGGATGTGCCTTCAATAAGCCGTGACCGGTCCAGTGCTGCTGTACTCCTGTGAATTGTAATTCCTACGTGTTCAGCGCTGTTGTACGAGAGTTGCTTGTACACGCAAAGTCTGCCTGCAAGGATGGCGTGGACGGTACCTGAGGAGTCGATTTATCAGCTTACCAAGCTTTATACACATTGAGAGGTTTTCTGTCTCAGATCAGTCATTGCTTTCCTTGGCGCCTCAACCCTGATGTTTCAGCTGTGCTACTCAGGTGCCAAGCCCAGCACTGCCACTTCTTCAGATGACAATGATAGTGAACACTTGGAGGGCAGATCCAGAAAGGATAGGCATAAACGTAAGCGAACGCGTAGGCGAAGCAGAAGTTCAAGCAGTGACAGCAGTGCTTCATCCACCACCAGAAGCAAAAATCGCAAGCGTAAGCGACGAAGCAGACATTCTTCTCACAGCAGAAAATCAAGTGAACGAAAGCACAGCTCAAGGCACAAGCGACGGCAACGATCAAGGTCGTCCAGCCGTGGCAGGAGTTCTTCACAGTCCCCTGCAAAAAGAAGCCGACAAAGGGGCAATGACAATGCAGAGGACATGGTGGACGGCAGTGCTGATGCATTACGGGCCAAAGTCAGAGCAATGCTGGGGCACTTGTAGACTGTTGAAGCAACTCCCACATATGTGCAAGACCAAGTCTGAATGAACGTATGTTTACAAATGAGTAGCAAACTCTGATCCCAAGAACGTCAGCATTGGCCAGATAAAGGCCTGCATCATTGTGTCGCCATGAATCGCTATGGTGGCAGTGTCCGAGGGCACGTGTCAAGCAAGTGCTCGACTGCAATTGTGAAGTGGCTGATTTAGAGCTCACGCAGGAGCTAAGGACTTTGACACGTAGCGTCCGCTTGAATTTCAATTTGACATCTGGCAACAAGAATGCTCCTGGCCGAGGTTTTGCGCCAATACTCTCGAGCGAGGCTTGTGCCGTCAGCCGCCTAAGGACGGCAACGTCAGGTACATCGAGGCATATCGTTACACAGACTGTGTGATATCTTCTTGCGCTGCGAAGACTGAACAGTTTCTGAACTGACAGACCGCCTAATTAGGCTTATAAGTCTGTTGCGCTCAAACCAGGATGCTGCTCAGCACGTTCAGCTCATTGACAGCAGTGTTGTTGCTTAGCGCACAGCTGCTGCAGGCGACCGCCAGTATAGCAGCCGTAGACGTCGACATGCGCGATATCACATCGAAGGACTTCAAGGCCCTTGCTCTAGCAGCTTCCTCGCCGCATGGCGGTAAGCGTGCCCTGCTACAAAGCACAGCTTTTAGCCAGGACTTCTTCAACATTCTGGAACCCATACTGGTTGGAAACACAGGTGAGCTATGTGCACCGTAGCTACCAGCGCCTCTGTCACCATGCGTTCCGCTTAAGCTTGATGCTGTGCACAATTCATATCTGGCCGCCACAGTGGTAGTGTGAATGCGCATGTTCGCGTGCAGATGGCGCATCGCAAGCCATCGCGACAGCAAGCGCAGCAGGCGACACCACAGCCATTGCCAACGCCTTCTCGTTATCGTTTGCCTTCGGCTATGCCGTTCCCGCAGCCTATGCTGCGGCCGCTGCAATACAACTCGGCAGCCCCAACACCTGCAACAATTATGCTGCAGCAGCATACATATCTGCTCTGACCAACGCCATTGCCATATCCAATACTGAAGCAGCAGCTCAGGCCATCTATGCAGCATTTACTTTGGGATGGTAAGAGTCTTACCGTATCTTGGCCTTGATAAATTGTCTATGTATGCTTGCACCCTTAGCATTCTGCAATCGTCTGTTATGCCTAATCTCGGATGACCAAAGTGCAACAAACAGCAGGGATCATCTAACCTGTCACTGCAAATCGTGCTGCCAGCTCTGAGTCAGTTGACAGAAGAACAGTGCTTGTTGACTTGCTGCTGTTTGCTGCAGCTCGATCTCCAACACTGCAGCACTGGCTGTGGCTAATGCAATAGCAGACAATGGCTGTGGCCAAGTGCAAGGCATCCTCACAAGTAAGTACAAAATGCTTCCCCAAAATGCTGCTCCTTCCATATTTCTATGGTACTGGCCAAAAAGAAAAGGGCACTGCAGTGATTGTTATGCTGGCATGCATATTATTGCTGATCAATACATATGCAGCTAGATACGGAGACCTTTACAAGCTCACATGTCTCTGCAAGCGTTGCTGGTGTTGTGCAATGCCTTCCCGTGCTGATGCAACTTTTGTGAAAGTTTACAGTGCCTGCATCACACAGTGTTCCTGCTGCATGTGGCTGTGTCAAACACAGCATCCACACAGTGCCAGTGCCAGTGACAGTGCCACAGGTAAACAGTGTCCCTGCTTCATAGCGCATTGAAGTACTGGATCGACATGCTGCAGGAGCCCAGAGTATTGCATATTATGCCGCGGAGAGCAGTGCCTTTGCCTTTGCAGCAGCTCAGGCTGACAGCATCAGCACTTGTCTTCTAGCAGCTTCCACCTCAGCTGACTCAACTGTACAGGTCAGCCGCTGCACTATTTTGGCA
>JAABUO010009983.1_pt1 | contig 10558 bp, 9 predicted proteins | sample 5559291 | NCBI WGS metagenome assembly JAABUO01 (sample SAMN10711878, study PRJNA513372) | rock metagenome | isolation source: Antarctica rocks | place: Antarctica: Victoria Land, Finger Mt sud
CCCCGTCCGCAGCTTCGCGCGGGTGGCCGACCTCAAACACGCGGTCGATGACGCCCTCGCCCGCAAAGCCCAGCAGCTTCAGCATGCCCATGGTAAACCTACGAACATACAACGCCTAGCCGCTTAGGCTCCGCAACAACGCGCCCCTGCGTGACCCCTTCGTAGTAGCGCGCGGTGACCCGCGCCGGCCGCTCGCCGGGGTTGAGCACGGTCAGGTAGCTCTGGAAGAGGATGGTCGGCGCGCCGCCGCCGAAATACCAGGTCGTCGCCGGCGCCGTCGCGCCCATGCGCGCCGTCAGCCCGTAGCCGCCCGCGCCAAAGGTCAGGCTGCGTTCGACGGCGATAGGGTGATCGCTGTCCACGACCGCGCCGAGCGATTGGTTGGGGAGCAAACGGTTCACATCGACGAGCGTCTGCGTGTGCGCGGGCACGCTGACCGGCACGGCGCGGCGTGGCCCGCGCGCCGCGGACATCAGGCGCAGCGTGACGTGCGCCGCCCCATCGCCGGGGTTGAGCAGTGCGACCGTCTCGTGGAAGGTCAGGAACGTGTAGCCCTCGGCCAGATACCAGCGCGTAGCCAGCGCCGGGCTGCCCAGGATGTCGTCGCCGTCCTGGCCGTTCCGCGTGAGATCCAGTTGCGCCGTGACGGGCTGGTTTGCCTGGACGCGCAGGCCGAACGCGCCCGCGCGGCTGATCAAACGTGACGCCGGAACGGCGCGCTCGGACGAGGCGGGGACGCTCACGGCGGCGCGCGCGGTGGCGCCGTCGGCGAAGTAGAAGGTGAGGCGCACGGTGGCCGGCGCTCCGTTGGCGTTGAGCAGGTCGAGCGTGGAATGTGCGGTCGCGCTGTTCTGGCCGCCGGCCAGGTAGAACTGGGTCGCGCCGGGCGCGCGGCTGGCCCGTCCGGCCACGACCGGCGTGGCGCCGGGCGGCGTGGCGTGCGCGCCCGCGGCGCCGGCCGTCACGCCGAGCACGGCCAGGATGGCGCCCCCACGAGTAGCGAAGCGTATCATAACGATCTATCCTCCGGTGCTGTCTGGTGTTCCGATGATGTCTGGTGTTCCGATTGACGACCGCGCCTCGTCCCGGTCAGACAAAACCTACGAGCGGGGCTGATAGGAGCCGGCGATGCCGTCGAAGACGATCTGCGCATCGCCGATATCCTGTGGCGCGGCCGTGAACGAGAGGAGGTGCGCCAGACCCCCGGCGACGACGTACACCCGCTCGCTATCCTCCGTCGCCCCGGCCACGGTGACCTGCGCGAGGTCCCGATAGGCGTGGCGCCCGGCGACGACGACGCGCTCCTCGTCGAGGAGGCGTCGCCCGGGTTGGCGTGCGAGCGCGCCGCGATACCGCGCCAGGCTGTCCTGTCCCCGCCCCACCGTCGTGAGCGTCACCGTCAGGGCCGTCGGGCCGGACGGGGCACGGAAGGCGGCCGCGGCGCCGCGCGACGTTGTCTGTCGCCAGCCGGCGGGCACGCGCACGGAGAAGCGCCCACGCGGGTCGGTGTAGAGCTGTCCCCCGCTCGAGGGCTGCAACGCGCGGCCCCAGGCCATGCCCGCGCCGCCCGTCGCGGATGGCGGCGCGCTCTCCGCGGGTGTCGCCGCCGCGCCCGGTGTGCCCTTCATGGCGACGGGGGTCGCGGACGGTGTGCCGCGAAGCAGCGTCGGCGTGGATGCCGGCGGCGCCGCCTGTCCCCGCATCGTCGCGGTCGCGCTCGCCGTCATGGTCGCGGTCGCGCTCGCCGCGGTTGTCACGGTGGCGTGCGACCGGGCGACGGTCGGCGTGGCGGGCGATGTCGCCGCCCTGGGCGCCGTCGGCGTGGGCGCGACGCCCGGCTCGACGCCGATCTCCACGCGGCACGCGGTGAGCGTCGACAGAGCCAGGAGCAGGATGATGACGTCCCACAGGCGCCTCGTCCGCGCGAGCTGTGGCGCCCGCATCGCTCCCTCCTTCGCGCCGTCGCGCTCCCCCGTTGATGGAGCGGCATCCCGCTACTCTTCTATCATACAGGGCCGCTGTGACGGGGGTATGGCAGGGGTGTAGCAGGCGTGCAACAGGGTGTTACCGTTCCGCAACGCCTGGGGGGTGGGTCGGGAGCCGCAGGGTGACGACCGTGCCCTGCCCCGCGCGGCTGCGCAGGTCCACCGCGCCGTGGTGCCGCGTCGCGATGGCGCGGACCAAGGCCAACCCCAGCCCGCTGCCCGGCACGGCGCGGGCGGCCTGCGCGCGGTAGAGTTCCTCCCACACGAAGGGCTGGTCCGCGTCGGCGATGCCCGGCCCCGTGTCGGCGACCTCGACCACCACGCTCGCGCCATCCTCGAAGCCGCGAACCTCCACGGTGTCGCCGGGGGCCGTGAATTTGACGGCGTTGTCCAGCAGGTTGTGCAGGCACAGGAAGAGCAGGTCACGGTCGCCCTCCACCGTGGGGAGGGGCCACGGCGCGCGCGGCACGCTCAGCGTCACCCGCCGCGCCCCGGCGTCGAGCCGCTCCTCGACGAGCGCCACGGCCTCCTCCAGCAGCGCGGTCACGTCCACCGGGGCGCGCTCCAGCGGCCGTGTCTCCAGGTCGGCCAGCTTGCGCAGATCGGCGGCCAGCCGTCCGAGGCGCGCGGTCTGGGCGCGGATCGAGCGCACCGTGCCGTCGCGCCCCGGTCCGGCCGGTCCGGCCGGCTCATCGAGGTTGGCTAGACCAGCGTGGATGGCGGTCAGCGGGTTCTTGAGCTCGTGGTCCAGCCGCTGTAGGAAGCGGCGCCGGTCGTCGGCCGCCTGTGCCCGCGCCACGGCGACGGCGCGACGGCGCACCGTTTCGACGCGACGGGCGAGGGCCATCCCCCCAAGGGCCGCGACGGACAGCAGCAGGCCCAGCGCGAGGGTGAGGGCGCCGAGATCGGCGCGCAGATAGAGGAGGGGATCGGGCCAGGGGCCGAGGGACGTCAGGATGAGCAGGAGCAGCCCCAGGGCGGCCGGCGCGAGCGCGACGGCCCCGGACCAGGGCGGCGCCCGCCTCACGGGGCCGCCTCCGACTCCGGCTCCACGACGCCCGCGAAGCGGTAGCCCTGGCCCGGCACGGTGTCCACGTACCGCGGCCGGGCCGCGTCGTCGTTCAGGACGCGGCGGAGCTCGGCCACGCGTGTGTCTACGGCGCGTGTGCCGGCGGGGTAGTCCCAGCCCCACACGCTGTCCAGCAAGCGTTCGCGGGTGATCAGCTCATCGGGGTGGGTCATCAGGTAGTCGAGCAGGGCCAGCGCTTTGGGGGTCAGGACGACCTCGACCCCGGCGACCCACGCGCGGCGGGCCCGCCGGTCGAGCGTGAGGGCGCCGCTGGACACCCGCTGCGCGGCGGCGAGCGGCGGCTGGCCGGGGCGCGCGCGGCGCAGCACCGCGCGCAGGCGCGCCACCAGCTCGTGCGGGTCGAACGGCTTGTTGAGGTAGTCGTCGGCGCCCTCGTCCAGGGCCATGGCGCGCTCGGTGGCGTCGCCCACCTGCGTGAGCAGGATGACCGGGGTCCACTGGCCGGCGTGGCGCAGGCGCCGCAGGACCTCACGGCCGTCGAGGCGGGGCAGCAGCACGTCGAGCACCAGCGCGTCGGGTGGCGTGTCCGTGTCCGTGGCGCGTCGCAGGCCCTCCGCGCCGTCGGTGGCCACGGTGACGGCGAAGCCGGCGCGCTCCAGGAACGGCGCCAGATTGTCCGTGATCGCCGCCTCGTCGTCGACGAGCAAGATGGACGGGCGGTCACCCACGGGAGGGGCGCCCCTCCGCTGACACGATCGCTTGGTTCAGCATATGTCCTGCTTCCCCTATCGGTCGAAGCCCCGACGGGTCCTCACTTCTTCCGGAAGAAGTATGGGGCACGCGGCGCCGTGCGTCAACGCGCATGGCCCTGGCGCATCAGCGGAGGGAGGAGACCAGGCCACAACGGCCGGTCTCGTGCGGGGACAGCGCGGACAGTTCCACCGATAAGAACAACTGTGCTGACCGCTATGTCCGTCGCGCGCCTGATCGACGGGGACCGGGTACCACCGTGGCCTGCGCCCGCGGCAATCCATGCATAGGACCAGCATGGCGCATGAGTGCAGCGCATCTCTGGCCCCTCGACGGATCGCCGACGGCCCTGCCGTTTGCCCTATGTGCCTCAACCATAATGTAACACTTGCGCCCACGGTAGCTTCTAATCTAACCGATTCCCGCAGGGCAGAAACAAGGCCATGTAACGATTGGGGTCACGGACCAGATCCGCGTCTGACTGAGGAGGCTTCGTCGTCACCGATGATGCGGCAGCGCTGCTCTCACAAATCATCGTCCACGCCTACCCCATCCGGCCACGTTGCTGTCAGATAACGGACGATGAGACCCGCATGCGATAGGGGCCGCGTGAGGTCGTCAAGATCGGTATTGGTCGCGTAGTCCAGGAGCACTACGGGTGAATTGTCGCCCAGGTGTCGAAGCTGGACGATGAGATCGCTCAGACGGTGCTCCAAGACCCAGCGGTAGGCAGGCAGGTAGATACGGCGGCGCGCGGTGCGATAGCCGAGCAGCGTATCACCGTGAACCCCCGCTCGATGGCCCAGGACGCGCCCGAGTGAGCGGGCCGACCGCTTGAGGCCGGTCATTGAGGAAATCCGCATCTTGGTCAGGTCCACATCGGCGTGCTCAAAAACCTTCAACGCCTGCCAGATGCCCTCGACGGACATGGCCTCGTAGCCGCTGGACAAGGGGACGGGGATGCCGCCATGCGGATAGAACGGGCTGAAGCGCACCCACGGGTCCTCGCCTTTTGAGGTCACGTCGATGAGCCGCGCGCCTGCATAGGTCTGACGGAGACGTGCGGCACTCGTCCGGCGACTAGCGACCACAAAGGTCATGGGCCCCTCCTGCGGCGAGACGGAGTTGTGTCCGTCCTGACCTGGTCATACACTCGTCCTTTCCCTTACCATATGTGTCACAGAACGTGTCGCATCATATCATATAAAAACGCGCGGGGACGTTACGTCGTTGTCGCCGCCGTCGACGTTCAGCGTCACCGCAGGGAAGCCGGCGCCGTTCGGGTAGCCGGCTTTGGCCAGGAGTTGCGCGGCGCGCGCGTGGTCGAACGGCGGCGGTCGGCGGCCTGCCGGTCGCCGCGACGAGTTGCGCGGCGCGCGCGTGGTCGAACGTCTGACCGGCCAGGGCGGGATTGTAGCCGGGCATGCCGGGCGGCAAGAGGCTGTGCGCCGGCAGGAAGCGGTAGTTCAGCAGCTTGACGATGGCGCCGCGGTTGATGGCGTACGAGTTGGTTTGTGGGCAGGTAGCGCCGTGGCCACGGGCGTAGCGCTTACCGCTCCTGATGTGTGGGCAGGTAGCGCTCGGCGTGGCCCAGCGCCGTGAACGAGAAAGCGAGCGCGATGCAGAAGGTCAGCGCGCCCATGGCGCCGTAGACCAGCGCGACGTTGTGCGTCCGCTCGATGGCGACGCCTCCAAGCAACGTGCCGACGGGGATGGCCGACCACGCCAGCACGCCGGCGACGCTGATGACGCGGCCGAGCAAGTGGTTGGGTACGATGGCCTGCCGCAGGCTGCCCGTGTTGATGTTGAACAGGATGCCCAGCCCCGAGGACGCCGCCCACAGCGCCAGGGCGACCGCGTACACATGCGTGAAGGCGAGGGCCATGGTGAGCAGACCGTCCAGCATGAGGGCGGTCAGCGCGACTTTGCTGAAGGGGAAGCGCTTGCGGAGCGGGCCCGCCGCCAGCGACAGGACGATGACGCCGACGCTCCCGGCCGCGAATAGCAGCGCGACCTGCGCGTCGCGGGCCGCCAACTGGCGCTTGGCGTAGAAGACAAGCTCGGCGTACGACGCGCTGCTCACGAAGTTGACGAGGGCCATCATCGCCGAGATGTTGCGCAATACGGGGTGCCCGATCACGTAGCGCAATCCCTCGACGATGTCGCGCCGAATACTCTTGCGCTCGCGCTCTTCCACACTGTTGAAGCCGCGCCCGATCGTGGCCAGCGACAGCGCCGATACGAAAAAGGAGAGGGCGTCGAAGAGCAGGACCGTGGGCACCGGCAACACGGTCACCAGTGGGGCGGCCAGCAGAGGCCCCGCTACCGTCGCGGCCGCGTAGCTGGCCTGGATGCGTCCGTTGGCCGTCACGAGGTCGTCTTGATCGACGAGGCTGGGGATGGCGGCGAACTCGCCCGCGTTGAACGCGATCGCGAGCGTCGAGCTGACGAAGCCCAACGCATAAATCCACCAAACGGTTAACCGATCGACGGCGTAGAGCAAGGGGATCATCGCGATAACCAGACCGGACGCAAGTGAGACGGCGATCATGAGCCTCTTGCGGTCCGTGCGGTCGGCCCAGGCCCCGATGATCAACCCGAACAGCAGGTAGGGCAGGAACTCGGCCGCGCTTGACGCCGCCAGGTTCACGGCCGAGCCGGTCAGCTTGAACACCAGCAGCGGCAACGCGAACCGGGTGAACGAGGTTCCGAGGTTTGAGATTGTTTGACCCGTCCAGAACAGCCAGAAGTCGCGCCTCAGACCATGGTCGCGGACGGTCGTCGTCGACATGGATAAAGACCTCCTCCCTTGCCCGCTACCCGCTTATCGTAACCCACCGCGCAGGCCGTAGGTAAGGATGGCCAGCTATCAGTACCCCACCGCGCAGCCGTCGGCGCGGGGCTCGCTCCCCGCGACGTAGGCGCCGTTGGGCAGGCGCCAGATAATCTGGCCGCGGCCGAAGCTGCCGGCGTTCTGTCCAATCGTGACCTCATGGCCGCGCGCGGCCAGCCCGTCGACGACCGCCCGCGGCGCCGTCGCCTCTATGTCAATCCGGCGGCCGCGCAGCCATTGCCAGCGCGGGGCGTCGAGGCTGGCCTGTGGGTTGAGGCCGTAGTCTATGGTGTTGACGACCATCTGGACGTGGCCTTGCGGCTGCATGAAGCCGCCCATCACGCCGAACGGGCCGACCGCCGCGCCGTCGCGTGTCAGGAACGCGGGGATGATGGTGTGGTACGGGCGCTTGCCCGGCGCCACGATGTTGGGGTGTGCCGGGTCGAGCGAGAAGTTGGCCCCGCGGTTCTGTAGCGCGATCCCTGTCCCTGGGACGACGACCCCGCTGCCGAAGCCCATGTAGTTCGACTGGATGAACGAGACCATCAGGCCGTCGCCGTCCGCGGCGCATAGGTAGACCGTCCCGCCGCGCGGCGGCGAGCCCGGGGCCGGCTCTATTGCCCTCTCGCCGATGAGGCGTCGCCGCTCCGCCGCATAGCCCTTGTCGAGCAGGCCGCGCACGGGAACGTCGGCGTGCTCAGGGTCCGCGACGTAGCGCAGCGTGTCGGCGAAGGCGAGCTTCATCGCCTCGATTTGAAGGTGATAGCTCTCGACCGATTCGCGCGGATGGGCCGACAGATCGAACCCCTCCAGGATGTTGAGCGCGGCCAGCGCGCTGATGCCCTGCCCGTTCGGCGGGATCTCCCACACGTCGTAGCCTCGATACGACGCGCCGATGGGCTCGACCCACGCGCTCGTGTGGGCGGCGAGGTCGGCGCGCGTCAGGTAGCCGCCCGTCTCGGCCGCGAACGCGGCGATGCGGCCGGCAAGTTCGTCGTGGTAGAAATCGTCGGCGTTGCTCTCCGCGATACGCCGCAGCGTCGCGGCGTGGTCGGGCAAGCGGCGTATCTCGCCCGGCTTCGGCCCGCGTCCGTTCGGCGCGAACGTGGCGAACCAGGCCGCGAACTCGGGTCCCGCGAGCGTCTCGGCGTAGATGCGCGCCGTGAGCGCCCAGGCGGCGGCCGTGACGGGTCCGACCGGGAAGCCGTCCGCGGCGTAGGCGATGGCCGGCTCGAAGAGGGCCGCGAACGGCAGCTTGCCGAAGCGCGCGTGCAGGTCGCGCCACGCCGCGGGCGCGCCGGGCACGGTGACGGGGAGCCAGCCGCGCGCGGGCACGGCGGTGTGGCCGAGACCCTCGAACAGCTCGGGCGTATGGGTGGCCGGAGCGCGTCCAGAGGCGTTGAGTCCGTGCAGGCGCGCCCCATCCCACACGAGCGCGAAGGCGTCCGAGCCGATCCCGTTCGAGGTCGGCTCGATGACGGTCAGCGCCGCCGCCGTCGCGATGGCCGCGTCGACGGCGTTCCCGCCGCGCCGCAGCATCTCCAGGCCCGCCTGCGCCGCCAACGGCTCGCTCGTCGCCACGACGCCGCGCGCTGCGATGACCGGCATCCGGCGCGAGGGATAGGGGTAGGCGTCCAGATCTATATTCATACCCATCAAGATACTCTCTCACGCGCTTTTTATTCTGATCCGCTGCTCACTCTATTCTAACGCGGCGGCGACGGAACGTTTGTCGGGAACGGGCGGATATCATACAGCGGGTATCATACGGGGATGCGCCGCGAGGCGTCGGGATGGGCGAGTGGAGGGCGGAGGACGGTGATACGCGTCGAGCATAGCGTGGTCATCCAGCGGCCGCCGGAGGACGTCTTCGCGCGCGTCGCGGATGTCGAGACGTGGCCCGCGTGGAACGAGACGGCGCGCGAGGCGCGGATAACCTCGCCGGGGCGCCGGGGGGTCGGCGCGACGTTCCAGTTGACCGGCCAGGTTCTGGGGCGGCCGCTCCAGGTCGATCACGTGGTGACTGAGTACGAGCCGCACCATAGATTCGCGGCCCGCACCCTGTCGGGTCCGTTTCAGGCCACCGGGACGTACGTCCTCGATCCGGTCGATGGCGGCACGCGCCTGACACTGGTCATGGAGGGGGAACCGGGCGGCGCTATGAAGCTGGCCGGCCCCATGATCGCGCGCACGATCAAGAAACAGATCGAGACTCAGGTCGACCACCTGAAACGCTTGCTTGAGACCCCTTGATGTGAGGCGCCCTTCCCCAGGACCGAGCGCGCCCGCGGCTACCTCATGGCCCTGGGCGGGGAGCGGGGCGAGCGGCAAGAAGAGGATATGTAGACGTTTCGTCTACACTGGTGTCATGTAGCCGACGTCCCGGCATGCGTCGGTCGCGCGCTGAAGGCGCGATACTAAAGGATTAGTTGTGCCGATCGGGGGTATCCATGCTCGACAAGCGTACGCGCGCGATCCTGCCACGTGTGCCGACGCGTCTGCTGCTCGTCGCCGTCTATTTCGCCGTCGTCTTCCCCGCGCTGATGTACTTCAACGTCGGGCTCGTCCCCGACGTGCTGATCCTCGTCCTGCTCGGCGCGGCCGTCGTCGTCGGCCAGGCGCGCCTCTTCGTGCGCGACTGGGGCGTCTTCTTGCTCGTCGTGCTGCTGTGGCAGCAGACAGGGCCGGTGGCGCGGTGGGCCGGCTTTCCCATCCATCTGCGCGAACTCGTCGCCGCGGATCGATGGATCATGCAGCCGTTCTTGCACGGGGCTTTGCCGCAGGTGTGGCTGCAGCGTCATCTGTACCACTTCGGCGGCTGGCAGTGGTACGACATCGTGTGCGTCGTCGTCTACGGCCTGCACTTCCCCGAGCCGCTCATCGTAGGCTTCGTCATCTGGATGCGCGACCGCGCCCTGTTCCGCCGCTTCGCCGTGGCGTTCCTGACGCTCGCGGGGATCGCGTTCGCCATCTATATTCTCTACCCCGCCGCCCCGCCCTGGATGGCCGGCGACCGCTTCCATCGCGCTATTCCACACCTTCACAATATCTTCGACGATTTTAACTACCACGTGCTCACGCTGGGCCTGGGGCACCACTACACCTACGTGATCAACGTCGACTACAACAAGACCGCGGCGATGCCCTCGCTGCACGCGGCCTTCCCCCTCCTGAGCGCGCTCTACCTGCGCAAAGCGTTCGGGCGCTGGGGGTTAATCTTGCTCGGCTACGGGGCGGTCGTCTGGTTCGCCGTCGTGTACATGGCGGAGCACTGGATCGTCGACGTTTTCGCCGGCCTGCTGTGTACCGCGCTCGCCTACGCTCTCGTGGAGGGGGTGGCCCGCTCCCTCGCCGCGCGCCGGGCGACGCGACCCACTCCAGTCGCGGCCACTACTCCCGAGATAGGCCGCGTCGCGGCGTCGTCGCGACGCCCGATCAACGGGCGATGACAGACGAGTAAGCAGCCGCTCGACGGGCGATGACAGACGGGTAAGCGTTCGCGGCGCGCATCTCCCGTCTTGCGGCCTATCATACAGAGGACGAGGTCGGTTAGGGGACGAGGTCGGTCGCGAGGGTGGGATGACCCGCCCCGGGAAGGGAGCGCAACGTTTTGTCTCTAGCTCCGCGCGATGGTCTGTCAGGGGCGACGGGTAGGACGCCGCGACCGGGGGGGCGGCGTTGGGCTGTCGGGGCGCTGCTGTTCTGCTGCGTCCTGTCGGGCTACCTGCTCTTGTTCAACGTCGACCAGCCCTACCACAACGGCGATTGGTCGACGCGCTACGAGGTAACGTGCGCGATCGTGGAGCATAACAGCTTCGCCGTTCGTCCGCGCCTGAGCGACGCGCGCGTCGGACCGGGGGTCGGCGGACACAGCTACGCGCAGTACACGCTGGGCCAGACCACGGCCATGATCCCGCTCTATCTGCTCGGGCGCCGCCTGGCCGGCGTGACCCAGACGCG
>JAABUO010009984.1_pt1 | contig 10558 bp, 15 predicted proteins | sample 5559291 | NCBI WGS metagenome assembly JAABUO01 (sample SAMN10711878, study PRJNA513372) | rock metagenome | isolation source: Antarctica rocks | place: Antarctica: Victoria Land, Finger Mt sud
CAATGCCGCCCGCTCCAGAAGAGGCAGAGGCCCCAGACTCCCCCAAGCACAGACAGAACCCCTCAGGTGCTTGGTCTCTCCCTGCCCTCTCTCCGCCTGACTTGCCTGAAACTTGCAGTACTTCTGACACATGTCAAATGCATATGTAGCTGAACAAGCACACACTCTGTGTGCAAAGCAGGAAAGAAGTTGAGCCAGATGATGTGTTGCAGGCAGTGCAGGCAAGGTGGCGGCCAAGGAATCCATGGAGGAGCTGGTGCCAGACCTCATCACATTCCTGCTCACCCACCCTGACATCAAATCCCTCAAGCAGGTCAGCAATACCAACACATTCTTGCTATGCCAGCCTCGCAGTTGCCCAATGAAGTGTCCATGCCTGTGCAAGCTCTCTTTTCTCATGGAATATGTCAACGTCACCCCAACAGCACCTGCCAGATTCTTTATCAGACCATCTGACATGTTAGCAGATGCCATGCATCTGATGTTTGTCTGTACTTCAGCAGCTTATTGGCATGCCAGCACGCCTCGACATTACACAGACATAAACAGAAGGCAGGGTAACAACCCACTGAGAAGTAGTGAGGCTGCCGTGCGATGCATATGAGTCAAATTGCTAGCATGTCATACAATCACTTGCAGGTATGGCATCTGCTACACGGATGTTTGTGCTGTCCACGTGGCAAGTTTACATTGCCATTATCAGAGTTGCTTCTACATGCCCAGGTCATCACAGACTTCATTGAGGCGCACCCGGATCGCAAGATCACCAAGAAGTGGGTTCATGCCAAGGTGAAGGACATCGCTCAGAGGGAGAAGGGATGCTGGGTCATCAACCCCCAAGCTCTGCCACATGCAGGTGTGGTGGCCTTATGATTGCTGTCTGACCACTCCACTCAAGTCTCTGATTCAAAAGTCTGAGCTGTTGCTTGTGAGCTCTGGGATGTGGCTGCTTAGCCACCTTTTGAGCTGAGGTGTGGCGGCTTATCCACTTCCTGCACGAAGAAAACGACACAGACCGTCTGGACACGTTCAAGCAGCACACAACCCCTTCAGTCAGTGATGTCCCATTTGCATGTTGTCTGTGTACAAGTCGGGCTGTCATGACAGGCATTGAGGGTGAAGAGGCAGTAAAGACAACCAGCCAGCAGGAGATGCCAACAGTCACAGCGTCACAGGCAGACAAGCCAGCAGCAAGAAATGTCTCAGCGTCTGCGTCTGGCGCTGCTGCTGCAACTGCCGTGCCTTCTGCCCCGGCAGCTGCTCCTGCAGCTTCAGTCAGCACCATGCATAGGTTCTTGCGCAAGGTAAGACGCTCTTACATGCATGGTGCAGCTCATGCTCTAAACACAGCTTCATCCTGTTCCTCCACGCCAACTATGAAATGCTGCAACCAAACAACCTGGTCACATTGGGAGCCCAACTATATCCTGCATCAGCCCTGATCACCAGCATAGCGATAGACTTTGTCATGCAGACCCCTGTGCTTCACCAAGTTCATGCTAAGGGCCAACGCCTCCGTGCAACATCACAGCATATGCATGCAGGCTTCAGGAAGCCCTGTGAGGAAGGGCACCTCAACAACAGCCCCTGCCCGCCCTGCTTCAGTCAAGCCAAGGCCCAGCAGCCCTGTGGTTGTGGACCTATGTGTGTCTCCACTGCCGCAGCCCAGAGCTCGCTCCAGTAATGCTACAGCCACAGCTGCTGACAGCCACGGTGACAAAGTGAACGAGATTGAGATGGTGGATGCCAGTCAGTCACCGGTCAGAGAGGCTCAGCCTGTCATATCTAGGACAGCTAGCGCTGCTGTAGGTCTTGCCAAGGGTAAGGCTCCAGCATGCCTCTTCAAACTGGGCCGGCTGAGCACTGCTGTGCCCACCAAGCACTAGACTCAATTGCTCATGCTTGCTAGGCTTGAGAAAAAATCAGCAAATGCTTCAGGATGACAATTGCTTTATTGCGCCCCAGCATTTCAAAGTATGTCAGACTCATTTCTTTTGTTATGAGTCCTTCTCTAGGGTCAGGCACATTATTCTGAGCAGCTCAATGAATCAGTGTTGTTTTGGCAGTCAGCGTCCCAATAGCATTGTGTTGATGTGGTCCAAACTCAGGATGACAGGGCACAGCACACTCTCACCGCCAGCAACTGAAAGCCTTAGCAAACACACTGTGCACATCAGCCGCTGTCATGTCAGAGCCACTCATATGTATTGTGGCAGAGTTGACACACTCAAGATGGCATTGGCAATGAGACGGCCAGTGTCAGGTTCTTTTTCTGGCAGTGATCATCCATCCACACATTACAGCTTACACTTGCACTTCAGCAATTTCTGCTTGTGTCAGGATGGCACACAGCTAGAATGGAGATGGCAATGACAGAGTAAGTGAATGACTGGTGATCTACCATCACGCTGACGTCCATTGTGTCTCTTGTGTCTGGGGATCCTAGCCCAAAATGGTACAGCAGTGAGGAGCCCATGTCAAGCACCCAGGAACTCACTGGCAGCACCGCTGAGACCTGACTATACACCCCAAAATTGCTGTGTGTACTTGACCTCGACTTTGAAGGAGAAGACAGGTGCTGAGTGACTGAATGGAAAGCAGCCCAAAAGTGTACCCCTGTGACTCAACCAGGTCTGTGTTGTGCCAGGGGAAGACAAACCCAAACTGGGGTTAGCCATGACAGGGCCCATGTCAGGCACAGCAGATCCGTACTGGCAGCGCCTGTCAGACCTGGTTGTGCAGGGCAGTGTTGCCAGCCAGCATGCTGACGAGCTGAAGGAGGTGTTCACTCTGGACGGAAACCTGGACAAGTGGCAAGGCCGAGTGCCCTCCTACCTGCTATCAGGTGTGTCACATCCTCATTTCTCCCCTCACTCCTTCTCTGTTTTGTTCTTCCCCTTCTTCCTGGCTTTGCCATGCTTGAGCCCGTCTCTGTTCTGTATTTTACGGTTCACCCTCTTGGCTTGTGTCCCCTTCTTCTTGACCTCCTGGCGCCTGACCTCATCTCCATCATCATCATCATCTTCTTCCCAGCCTCATCAACGTGATCTATTGTTATGCAGCTTTGATCAAGGCGCTGAGCTGCTCAGGGCTGGCAGCGCCTGTCAGGGCCGCCTGCGCAGATTGCGCCTTCAAAGTAGTGCGCAGCCTTGCCTCAGCAGCAACAGGCAGCCCTGAGCAGAAATCACCGCTCTCTGAGGTAGGCGCTGAGGGTGGTGATGGACCCTTACAGACACACTGGCAGCCTTCTGATTGCTCAGTCTACTAATCTAGGCTTATTTTGTCAGCCAGTCATCCATCATGTCATGTAGTATTTTGTCAAGGGCAAGCTGTGCCTTGATGACCACTGCAACACAAGTCATTGCATGGTCCTATGTGATAGTTTGGGTGGAGCCCAACTTTGCACAGCTGACAAGGCTTCCGCTTACCCTTGTGCATTACCATCATTTCAATGGCAGCCACGCACCTACTGCCAAAGTCGTGTCAGCTGTCAGTGTATACCAGTGTCAGTGTGTACCATATGGAGCATGTTGGGGTTTGAGATGTGGGGGCGGCATGCAGGTGTGGTCCAACAACAGGGCATCCCCGCCAGCCGCAACGCTGACTGTTGTCTGTGCTGACCCACTGCTCATGTCTGGCCTTCAAGACTGCCTCACCTTGGCCACTCACAAAGATGACCGCCTGGCTCAGAGTGCAGCACGCCTGCTATGTAAGCACCTCCCCTTTCTAGAACACCTTCATGAGGGGCTTTGTCTCATCCATATCCTTCTCTGCTGTCCCAAAGGCGTTTGCACCACTTGTTCAGTGACCTGTGTTGTAAAGCAGCCATGCTGCCTGGATATTCTCTTGTAGAAGGCTACCGAGGTGTGATTGCTTGTGAAGTCTGTGCAGCGGGGGTGCTGCCTGAGGACCGTACAAAACTCGTTCTGTCAATGCATGCAAGCTTGTGCACACATGAACAACAATGCTTCGTGCTGACAGTGATAGTGCCTTTGCAACAGTCAAGGGGTGTTGACAATTGCACGTTTTTGTCTGATTACATGATCTGATCAGGCTGCTTGAGAGCACAGGCATGATGGTGAAGCAATCTGAAAGCATCTTGCTGCATGCTTTGATGCTTTTGCTGCTACTTCAGGTGGACTGCTGGAGGTTGGATTGTCTGACAGCAGCAGCAATTGCAGTCCTCAAGGTGGTGCTGAGAATAAGGGCGACAGTGCTGATCTGCAGGCAGCTTCTACCTTCAGGTGCAAAGTGGCAGGTAATGCATACTGTCCAGGAAACAATGCATCATGTACTGAGATGACAACAGAGGTCAGCCCTCTAGGGACAGAGGTACACGACGCTTCCAAAGGGGCTTTTGTGAGTTCTGGACCTGTACCTCAAGTGAGGTTGCAATCATTGCCCTTATGCACACTCATCTTCTCCATGTTGCTCTGCACCAGTCAAGAGAGTTCCCTCATGACTGCTGAAGAACAGACATGCTGCACCTCTGTGTGTCCTGGCAGTCTCATGTATGTCCTGCTGTTTGGTGAAGCAATGGTTGCTGACAGGCAACCAGGACTGGCGCCAGCTGCTGCTGGATGGCATAGACTCCAGGGACAAGCAGTTCTTGGCTGGCTACCTGTGTGCAAGCCTGTATCACCTCATCAAGGACCCCCAAAGCAGGCAGATCATCTTTGCAGACCATGAAGCACAGGCTGCCGTCCTTGCAGCGCTCTTGGGGGCTGCACACAACACCGACACCCTGGTGGGCCCTGCATCTCCTACTTGCCTGGTCCGCATCAGTACACTGCTGTACAGCAAATGTATAGAAAACATTGGATGCCCTTGCATACATTGTAGCATGAGAATCCTTGCTTTTGTGTCCATGTTGAACGAAACAGTTTATTGCAGTCTGCAGTGAGCTGCAAAGGTACCCTCAGCAAGTCAGCCTGGACACAGGCAACCCCCTTCTGCAATCATATGCTACATCAATTTTGTAAACATAACACACACCTTACGAGGGCACGCTGCGTTCAGTCAATCTTTCCATGTCAAATGGCGTGCGCAAGGTTTTCACGTAGTTGCGTGGGCTGATCGATGCATGCTAAGTCTGCTTGGCTGTGTATGCGCGGCCTCATTTGCCTTTGTGTGTTGGTTGGGGTCAGGGTGTGGCCAAGTATGGGATGAAGGCAGTGCTAACCCTGGTGCAAGTCAACCAGCAGGATCACGCCAGTCCAGGAGCCAATTCAAGCACTGGCGGTCTGCTGGAGTCTGCATGGCAGATGGCTTACTCCAGAGTGGTAGACGGCATCGACACCTTTGGCGAGAAACAGCAGACCATCAAGCTGCTGGCTTTACAGGTTTGTCCCTGCTTTACTGTCATTAAAGTCCGATGCTGATCACACAAGCTGAGCTGTGACACTTGTGAGATGTAGGCCAAGGCGTGACTGCCTTGTGGAAAACTGTTCGATATTATGTGGGAGGCTGGCCAATGCACAGTACCCTCGGTTTGGCTAAGCAGCATTTTGCCTGCCTAGAGTCATGCCAGCTACCCTATCTCTATTGAGTGCATTGGTGACTGATTTCGAGTGCTCAGACAGTGACCTTACATTCCACACATACTGAGTAGATACGGTTCCAGCTGAAGTTCCTGTGTGAATCTGACAGGTTGTGAACATGTTGATGGAAAGCGCAGAAGGGCAACGTCTTTGGAAGGCTGAAAGCGACACAAAGCATGTTCACTTGCAATGTGCGCTTGAATATCAGTCGCAACATGGCTTGCTTACTGAAGCAAGAGTGATAGCTGGAAAGCTATTGGGGCAGCTGCAGCCCATTGGAGGGTAGATTGCACATCTGAAGATTTGCGGTTGACTGATCAAATACATCTTCACAGCTGCCAGATGTTCCTTTGAAGATTGAGTTGTCTGGATCGAAAGCGGCTCAAATGAATGCACACTGAAACAAATGGTTATATAATGCCATATGCAGCAAAGCGTATGTATTTTCAGCATGGCATGCTCAGGACGTTGTGGCTGCATCCTGTCCACATTACAGCTTTCAAAAGATCGAGGTCGTTGAACTTCGCTTCAAGGATGTAATGAAGCTATGACATACATACATCACTAGTAGGATAAACACAAATACGCTGCATGCCTTGCCTGGTGGCATAACAATGACTCAACACAGACGCAAGCACATTCAGCACCTTCAAGGCCAAATCATTCGAGTTCGACACTGTCACTCTCGTCTACAATCTGTTGTGGTTGGGGCGCAACTTTCACCACAACACATCCTTTTGTCCTGGCTCCGCCAAAATAAAGGTCAAAATGTCATATATCCCTTAAAGTGTTTCTGGTGCTTATATTTAGTGTAGTGTCACACAAGAAGGCGTTCTGCATGTTCAGATCGCACATGCACACGTACAACACCTACTACTAGTACAGCATGCAAACAAAATTGTGCGCGTGACCAATGTCCACCAATGCATTGCAGGCCAAAAGCTGCTGCCAATATGCCCTCATCATTGCACACTCCTAGATGGCCCAAACAAGCTGGCAGAGCCTAGCTTTCCAGCATTTGTCATCATGAGCCAAGCTTTTTTTGGCTCTGAGCAGGGCCATGCAAGTGATCTCGTCTAGCACTGTCATAGCAGCTGTAATTGAACACTAAATGGTTATTTGGGTCATCTGGATCCTTGTGCGACTCCTCATCAACCTGCTTTGAGGTTGCTCTGCAAATGCACACAAAGTGTTGCTCAGCAAATCCACACAAGCTTCCCCAGGTAATAAAACGCAACACATGTGATGCAACTCTAAGGAGATCATGACAAGCCAAAGAAAAGCAGCACAGCTGGAATGATCCATGCACCCAACGTTGCAGCGCCTTTCTCAAACATGTGCAATGACTGTGAAGCATACAAAAGCCACAGACTTGTTATTTTACATTGATGCCAGTAAGCAGTCTGACCCCATGGCAATAAAAGTGTTTATACCTGTCACGCTTTTCTGCTCTGCGCTGCCTCTCTTCTTTTCTTCGCTGCATGTTTTTCTTATTGTTGGTAGACTGCTTGTTCCTGAGAGTGCGTAAGATCCGTCAGCCAGACAAGCTTGACATTGCTTTGTTTCACGCAAATCACGAGTGTGCAAGCTGTTACCTTGGAAGTGACGATGTGCTTGTTTGACTAGAGCCTTTTGCCTGCACCAAAAGATCAGCACCTGGGTTACATTTCATCTGCTCAACGTACCAATCAACAGCACATGGGCATTGCAAAAATGCATGGGCATGCCTTCACACATTGAAGGTGTTGTGGTAGCTTTGCACAGATTCATGATGCATTCGTCCCCGCACCTTCTTTTCAGGAAATGCAAAGGGACTTCTGCTGGTAGAGGAATCACCTTTGCCACCTTTGCTGCTAGAGGCTGCTCGTTTTCTCCACCAAAGCAAGGCGGTCACAGCACTGGCAACGACTAGCAGCACTGGCAAGCTTGCCTTTGGATCTTTCACTTTTGTCTGGACTTGGGGTTCTCTGCATGCATTGAACCAGGAGTAAATTAAAACGTCTATTGACGCTCGCCACAGCGGCACTCATTATCTTGCCTTTCTTTTGGCCGTGCCGCTTGCTGTATCACACTTTGGTCAGAAGTTGACCGCACAGTTGCACCCGCGGCTGCCATGCTACTCAGTCGAAGTATGCATGCACCACAAAGCTCTCGGCGTGTCAGGCAGGCACAGACAAGGAATCAACCAACCGGGTGCGAAGGCTTCTCAAAGTGTGACGAACTCACACTTTCCCCGCTTCTCACAATAGCTACATGTAGAGCTGCATAAAAGCTGCATAAAAGGGCATGTTAGTCAACAACTCAGTTCGTTCATAGTGTCGTTCTTGCAGCTCCGTTGTCTACGATGAACCAATGATTGAAGTCCTCGAGTCCTGCCCATAAGCGTGGAGGAGTCCCTGTCGAGCTGAGCAAGTGTCCTCCGCCAGCGCAGCTCCTAAGAAAGAAAGAGGGAGAGGTTACAAGCTGATACTTGCTGTGCGCTGATGCCGTGTGAGTCGGAGGACGAAGCAGGCTGGGACGCTCTGCCAGACGTCTCAGACGACGAAGAGGTACCAGCTGCGGACAGCATAGGCCCTTTGCACACCGGCGCCGAGCCGTACAGCTACCGACTGCAGCAACTTGATCGCACGCTGACCATAGCCTCCCAGCCTGACAAGGTGGCACATCCCCATGCACAGCAGACACCGACGTGAAAACGAAACATCTGTTCGCTGCGACTTTCCATCTGCTGTAATGTTCAACTATGAACCCTGCTTGTAGGGTCTCAGCTTTCAGATCTGGCCTTCTGCCATCTCCTTGTCTGCGTACGCAGAGCTGCAAGGCCTGCAACAGAGAGGGTATTGGAAGGTTTTGCAAGTTGAACCTGCTCAAGCAGCCCTGTTTTTGGCAATGGCAGCAGAAGTTGGCGAACGCCACAAACCTCAGGAGCTTGGCTGACGCAGGGTAAAAGAGTACTGGAGCTAGGTGCTGGTTGTGGTCTGGTGGGTCTTGTATTTGCAGCAATGGGAGCCCAAGTACTGCTCACAGACCTGCCAAATGTGCTGGTAGGCCTTTTGAAAGCCTAGTTTGAGTCATGCAAAGCACAGTCAGCAGCCATGTGTGCTTGCAAATTGCTGGCCAACACGTCGTGCTGGTCACAAAGTTCCTGAGCATATCAGCTTCGTTTTCTTGATGTCTCCTGGATATAGCTTGTGATCAGTCTCGGCATTGGTGTCACTGTCAGTATAATTAGCATGCCGTTGGCTGCTGATGTATGACTGTCCAAAAGACTCTCTACATGTGCTTCTTGGCCTTTTGTTTGTGAGATCTTTCCATAATGTGTGTAGAGCCTTTTAGAGCAGAACATCCTCTTGAACGAGGCAGCAATAGCAGCAGGTGGAGGCTCAGTGCAGTGCTGTGAGTTAACATGGGGCGTCACTTCTGTCAATTCACTGGCTCACGGGTGGGCCACTCCTGACCTGGTGGTTGCAGCAGATGTTGTTCATCATCGGGAGCTGTTTGATCCCTTGCTGTCAACCTTGAGTTCATTAGGTAAGACAGCGTGTTTACTTTGCGCACACTTGTATGCATTACACTCTTGTCTGTGCAGCACCGAGTGGTCAAGAAAAGGCAACTGTGCTGTGCAACCAAGTTTGTGTTGTGAATGTATCATCATTCATATGCACCTTGAAGCAGACAAGTTAGGTCATCTGCTGTGCAACCATATTTGTATGTCATTGAGTAACCATGCAAGGTGCTACCGCCTCTGTCGCATATTGCCATTCTAGCTGCAATGTATGACCTTCACAAGACAAGGAGCAACCTGTTTGTTACAGCACATCAAGCTCAAGAGTGCATGTTCATTTACAGCTGCTGGAGGGTATTTGCTGGCGCATGTGCGCCGATGGAAGAGCGATTCTGCCTTTTTCAAACAGCTCAGGAAGCAATTTGAGGTGGTAGACATCACTGCTGAGATTCAATCAGGCGCAGAGCTGTTGAGCTCTCACACTCGTGGGGCACCACGATTGTTTCGATTGAACAGCAAGCAGCAGTAGTAAAGCTTTGGCACAGTGAAGAAGTAGCCTTGCGGTGCATCTGCTAAGTCACAGGGGGACCAGGCAATCCTAACGTGCCTGCTCTGAAAGAGCTTACAGCATGTGGTGCTCTGAAGTCAAGTCTTACATCAAGTCGCACGCTCAGCAGATTTCATGTTTCTGGCAAGCATCACTGCAGTGCTTTTCCATCATAAAATTGAGTCGCAGTCCCAGCTGTAGCCCAGCTTTGCCATGCAGTATGATGACACAGACTTTGAGCTAACAGGCGTCATCAAACTCATTGCTCACAGGCAGTCTCTGCATGCAGCGTAGTCAACATTGCACAACCCAGCATGCTTCTGGTCCACTGTCATTGCTGACTAAAGTCTGTAGAGGTGCATCATTGCAGGCAACTGTAAGACAGGAATGAAAACACTGTCCCCAGAAGCATGTTGGAATCAGTGACAGCAACAACAATTCTGTTTTGCCTAGCTGAGTTATGGCCACATGTCACTGTCTTGTACAAGATAGGCGCTCATTGTGTGTGCCGTATGTCTGGCTTGTTCTCACCTGCTGTTGTAACAGGTCACCAACATACAAGATATGACAAGGCATTTCAAATATGCCCACATGCACTCATTGTTGTTGAAGAACTGATGGAGATCTGTGCAAGTGCAAGCAGCAGACCTGGTTTATGGCTGATAAGTCGAACACCACTTGCTGGACATATGTCAGGTCTGACAGGCGCTTGGATACTGTACATTACCATGCCAGTTTGTGCAATGTCAACTAGCATAGCCCCTGTGCTTCAATCTGCAAAGCCAACTATGCTACATCGACAGTGAGGCACAGAGATTGCATTGGCTGACAGACAGGACACACGTGGTGACATCAAGTACAAGCCTCAAAACAAGATGGCGTGCAAACCTCACGTGCAAAATGCGACTTTTGGACAGCATATTCTACCACTACAATCAGCAAACTCTTGGAAGGCCAAGTCCAACA
>JAABUO010009985.1_pt1 | contig 10557 bp, 9 predicted proteins | sample 5559291 | NCBI WGS metagenome assembly JAABUO01 (sample SAMN10711878, study PRJNA513372) | rock metagenome | isolation source: Antarctica rocks | place: Antarctica: Victoria Land, Finger Mt sud
CCTCTTCACCACCCCCTTATTTTCCCCCTCCCTCCACCTGTCCCACCCCTTCATCTCAACCTCCGGCAACACCAGACTCTCATACCCCTCCCTAATAACCTTGCTAACCTCCCTGGGACTCAAATCCTTCCCCAGTTTCCCCGCGCCCTTGGCGCTCTCGATTAGAGACTGATAGTGTGTTACTACAAGGATAAGGAGGGTGATTGGTTGGGTTGGTGCTTGGTGTTGAGGTTTGGTGGTGGGTTGGACGGAGGGGAAGGCGGATTGGAAGCGAGGGAGGTAGTGGCCCGCTTCGACGAGTTTGTAGAAGAGGTCATCGTAGTCGGTTGAGGACGGGAGGAAGGATTCACCGCGGGTGACGGCGAGTGCGAGGACGAAGAGGAAGGAGTGCAGGAGCGATGAGAGACCGGGGTGTTGGGATTTGAGCGAGTCGGCGTAGGTGGTTAGGAAGCGGAGGAGGGATAGTAGGGTCTGCCAGAGTAGGGACCAGTGGTAAGGGAGCCGTGTGCGGGTTGCGGAGAGGTGGGTTAGCAGGCGCTGGATCAGGCCGATGGCGGCGATGTAGAGGGGGAGGTCGAGAGCGCGGCGGAGATTATGGTTGAGGGTGTCGATGAGGATGTCGAGGATTGCTGCTGCTGGGGGTCTGGCGTGCGGGGTTAGAGGGAGTAAGGGTTGGCGTTGGCGGCAGAGGCGGACGTGGAGGGCCGTGGATAGGTCAACGAGGCGGGTGCAGAGGACGGGGTCTTCGATGATGATGCGGAGGATTGTGAGATTGAGGAGGCCGTAGAGGGAGGCGCGGGGAGAGCGGTAGGCGTGGTGGAGGATGTAGGATGTTAGGGAGATGAAGGCGCTGAAGGGGGGTTCTTCTTTTTTCGTTAGGGGAAGAGTGGAGAGGAGCGAGGAAGCGAAGAGGGTATTGGCGGCGGTGAAGTCGTAGGTTGGAAAAAGGATGGCGGCTGTGGGAGGTGGTCTGGAAGGTCGTTAGGGGCGATTCAATTGATGATCTGACTTAATGGACTTACAGAGTGGCGAATTGTTCTTTTGCATCTTCGACGTTGGGAGCCTGTGAAAGAGACTTGCCTGGAGCGAGGATACCCAGGCCAATGTATGTCAGTGTACTATGGAGGGTCCAGCCTTCATGAAGATCTTCTTGAACAGCTACGTATTGGTCTCTAGACTGTGAGCAGATATTTCCAAGGCCTCTGATAATCTGTTGGATTGTGCCTTCATTGACGAAGTCTTCGAGCCTCAACCGATAAGGGTTTCGGAATTCGAACTTGTTGTAATTTGCCAAAAGGCCCAGCAGCAGGAACGGTTTGAAGACATTGACTGGGGATTTTAAATCTTGAATATTCTACCCCAATTTTCGTAAGCTTCGAGCTCCCTTGTATGGAAATTTGCATCGACAAGGTTTACGAGAGGCCCGCAAGATAGATAATATCTAATAGTGAAAGCCAACGAAAACAAAAAAACGGAACGTTTGTTCAATGGGCAGTGATCAAAAGCAAAGATAAAAGAGCACGAATCCTAGATACCTTCATCAGAGCCGGAAATAAATCTCGATGTGTAAAGTACGAGACGAGGCTTGTCTGCCATGCCCCTGAAGTCAAAGATAGTGCTACCTCGATAGCCTTGTGGCGAACAACGACTACGAAATATCAATATCAACCTCTTCGAAAGATTGGGAATAGCCCCACGAGATCTCCCTGTCCGGACAACGTGCTCAATCGCACCTGCAAACTCAAAAAATACAGAATCCACTTCATCCAGTCCGGCAAGCACCGTGATAATATCGGCACTTGGATTGGTATATCTCTTTGCTAAAACGGCCCCTAGAAAGACTGTCAAAGTCTGAACCAGTAAGTGTCAAAAACGAGCACGCATGATAGAAGCATTGGGCTTACATCGAGAGCTACTTCATCGGATGGGGCTTTCCCGGTCCCAATGTGCTTGACAGCGCGGGCAAACAATTGCTGAGTCTCATGCTTTGAACAGAATTAATGAACAAAGACAACTCCGGGATTTGAGGTCATATCCACCTGCAAGTCCAGAAGATCATCCGGGTTGAGTTCGCCAAGTTTTCGCTGAAAACTGGACTTATCGGGTTTCAAGAGGAAGAACTCGCGCCAGAATCCATCAGACTCGACAACGGTATCATTACTCTGTTCGTCTAAGCTTTGACGTTCCACACTGACGTTTGCGCTTGTACACAGATTTCTCACCTTGAATAGATCCTCGTACAGTTCAGTTATCTTTGGCTGAAAAGTTGTGGGCCGAACTTGCTGGGTTAGTGGTGATTCATCCATGCTCGACTCATACAAGACACCGCAAATATCGGTAGGACAATTGTTAAATCTCTCCGAGTAGCAAATATGCTTCATGCAGTATTTGTTATAGGACTTTACGGTATTGTTGAATTCATGCTTACATCTGGCAGACAGGTATGTTACGAATATGACAGAATTCTCAGTCCTCTTCCTAAGACGAGTTTAAACGGCACTTCGTGTCTATCAACATCGCTGCTCCCGGCTGAATCGCAGTTGCATAGTTGAACCCTTAAGAGATATTGAACCCTCCGAATTGCCCTCTCACATCAATAACATTCAGCAAGCCTTGTCTACTAATTGTGAAATTCCCACCTTACAAAGGCGATATTTCACCTGTTACAGCATCTATCACAGCCGCATACTCCAAGCTCGCTACAGGGCTCGAGACATTCAGCTGCGAGGATATGGCTCCGACAGAACACTGCATAGCTTTTACATCAGACAAATAATTGTTTGCTTCCAGCATAGCAGTCATGAACTTCGTGATTAATGCACGTTTCGGGGAATCAGAAAGAGAAGCTTGAGCGACGGTAAAAGCCGTGGACGAATATGGATTTACAAAGTCGGAGGCTCGAGCGAGGATGATAGGGCGGGAATCTTGCGAAGACACGGACTCGGCCATTCCAGTAAATGGATAGGTTAATATCGTGGCGAAAACAGGCGCGTTGGATGGCAGAGTACCAGCGCCAAGGTACTTATAGCGAATAGGAGTACTCCCAACAACCTACACTCTTTCTGACAGGCTACTAGGCAAAGAGGAAACACGATATGTGAGGAAAATTGATGAGTGATTTCCACTAGGAGAAGAAGCGTACTTGAAGGGTATAGTCGGTTCCCAAATTTAGACCATAGAGACTCCGGATCTTCCGCAGAAGATAGGCGTACCCACTCATGGGTGAATCGACCATCAAGCTCTTATTCGTTAGCTCCGGGATACTATTAATGCCTGGTCGACTCGCAACCACAATATCTTGTCCCAAATCCAATTGGGCTAGCACCGTGACGGGCTTTTTCTGGTTGAAGCGCAGGTTAACTGCATTATAAATGGTCCCGGTAAGAATGTCATAGTCACCTTCGAGGAGAGCATTGTACCCGTATGTTGAGTTCGGAACCGACAGGTAGGTTACGTTCAAGCCGTTGGCTGTGAAGAAGCCCAATTGTTTCTTTTCGTTCGAATAACCGGGTGCCTTTTCATGGGCCTTTCGCGACGGCTCTCGTCAATTACTGCCACTTTGCAAGTCACTGTCAAACCAAAACTTCTACTTTGAACCCTCTCCCATTCCAGTGTCAAAAGACGACTATCAAAGAATTGCAACCGTTTGGGAGAAAATAGTGACCGCTGACTACTAAGTGTCCGCTAAAGCCCAAAGATTCTAGAGCATGCTAGGGCTCAGCTCTTAGGATCTAGCCTTGGCGATTCCCCACGGAGTGCTGTAACGGCCATATCGGTTTGAACGATACCTCGGTTCGACAACATCTGATCAATTCGATACTTGACTCGAAATACGGAACCAACTATTTAATTGAAATCGATGGGAGGCGATGGAGGCTCAGTAGTGAAAAGAGATAGAGAAAGCCGCTTGTTGGATACCAGGAATACACCTCGACCCCAGAGCTGCCGATAAGCTCCATATCATGAAAACCCCTGGAGCAACTGCATCCCAAATCCACTGGAACAAACGCTTGCTGAGCTACTTGACAAGGTACATGCCATTAGTTGGTGATCACGATCCATCCGCAGGGTATCTTGTTAATGAACCGCTCAATTCGGAGCTCCCCACCCAGTGGATCCAGGTCTGTGTTTATGCACAAAGCTTCTACTAACTCTTAGCTTCTGCTCTTATGTCCCTGAAGTCTGAGCCTAAACCGCATGGATACCTGTCAAATTGTTCGTTCATGATTTGTATCTCCTAACCCACATACTCCTTTCTAACGCCCTTTTACACCGCGGCACTTCTCACGGGCTCCTTCCCACTACTCTATCAATCTCACTCCCTCTACTCCAAATAAACACGCCAATACCCCCATCCCTCCCAACAGCCTCCCATCCCCCAAACTGCTCCGCTGTCACACACGCCGCCGAAATCCTGCCTGCCGCCTCCCAAACCTTCTCATAGTTCGATATATCCCTCGCCGGGTGTGGGCCAGGCGGCTGTCCTGGAAAGGGCTGCGAAACTGGGAAATCCGCAAGCATGACGACCGCTACTGTGCAACTGCCGATGGTATAGCGCCGCGGAGTAAACTGAGGGGTAAGGTGACGAGACGCGGGAGTTGTATCTGCTGCCAGAAACTCAAAGTTCCGGGTGCGGAATTGGCCGTAGTCGGTAAGGTAGAGGCGATCGACTGCGTCTGCGCAGTCGTGTACGCCGCTGAAACGTGGTACGATCCAGGATTCTGATCCTACGCAGTGAATGCGGATAGGGTTCTGGGTGTAAATCGATGAGTTTGAAGGGAAGGTTAAGGGGTGGATGAGGGAAGATGCTGGGGCGCCGGAAGTGAGCGGTGAAAATAAGGTGGGCAGAACAACGAGGAATGGAAAGCACCAAAAAAGTGAATATATGTGATGCATCAGTGTCCCGGGCATCAACTCAAATCATCCTGAAGAATAAGGTCAGACGGAGGTTGACATGACAAAAGCAGAGGGAGATTTTGAATTAGAGTCGCTTGATCAGCTATGTTCATGATCGAGTAAGAACTCAATTTCGCGCTGGTACCGGAATGATCGCGGATGCAACACGAAGTTTGAAGAGCACCAAAAGCTTGACGAAGCTTATAACAAACAAGAAGGTCGGTTATCAGAGCACTTGTATCGAACGCTAATGTAGATGCACAGGATCTGAAACAGAGTGTTCATATAAGCTTAAGCGCGTGATTTCATCCTAGAAAACCACAGTCGGAACCTTCGAAGCGTCGATGCCGCAGCATTTTCTCTACACGACCAGTACGGAACTCTCGAAGCCGAGACGCCGGATGAGATTAGCCGACATATTCACTGTGCAAGACCTAGCACGCTGATGCTGAGCCCTTTGGCCAGATCCGCGTGAGTGGTGCGGAAATAGGCCCATAACTTAAAAACCGTCACCCGCGCTCCGCTGCTAAACTTGCAGGGCCTAGCGAGCGTAAGTGATTGCAAGAGGGGAGCCAGCTCGATCTGGGTAATCTTGATGATGGGAAGAGTCTTGCGTGTTCGGTTCAGATACTGCTTGGGTTGGAGCACCCTGGTGTATTTGATGGCGTCTGCTTCTGTGGGGAGAAGAAGAAAGGAAGATAGAGGGTATGAGAGTTGTTGAGGGAGTGTATAGGGTGATAGTAGAGGTGCGTGCTGGGTGAAGCCGGTTCTGGATCCCGAACGGCGGGAAAGACAGGTTTCATCTGCGGCGTGGAAGGAGATTCATGCTGAGCAATGAATGGCCAAACTTTTCGAGGGCGGTGTTATTGACTGATGGCAAGAAAAATCGTGGTTGAGAAGTTGAGGAAACGAGGATATCTTTTCTTAATTTCTTTCAGTATAATGATAGATACCTATTTATTTTACGTTGCAAACAGTAGCCGCCGCAAAATCAACTCGATCGGTTCGTGTTGTGGCTCCTTTTCCTCTTTTTCCTTCGTCCAAAACAAACAAACAAAACCCTCGCCATCGCACTCACTGCCAACTTCATTATGCGCAGAACGTCTACAATGGGCAACTTTATGAATGGAATCCTTTCCATAACTTTATAATCAGGTCACGTGCTGCATGGTCTCCTTCCCTCATCCAATAATTTTCTCGCCGTACATTTTCAAGACTCACTCGATCCAGCGCGGATCGCTCGGCTTTTCGGACTTTGACTTGCTCTCAAGCCCCCTTTTGCTCCTTCGGAGTTCGCACTCTTTGGAGGTTCCGAGTCCTACAAGGATTGGGAAGAGCGCCGGAGACCGATGACGTGTGTTTTTGTATATATTGGATTGCGGAACTATTCCTTAGATGTTACTATTCATCTGAAACCTCAACCCTTGGAAAGACATATACGCTAGAATGGCTACGGCTTCTAAAATTGTTGTGACGCCCAAACACACCGGAGTATTCTCCGTGCAAGGTCTTAGCGAAGAGTCGGCGCGAAAAGCAACGGAGGTGCTGCAGGAGAACCATGACAAGTATCATATTTATTTCCACGCAGGGGTATTTCACAACCACATCGCTCATCACATCCTCACGCTCTTCGCTCTCGGCGCGTCCCCTGCCGTTATCGAAGAACAATACCGTCGCAACACGACCTACCAACTGCCCCAGCTCCCTGTGAATGACAGGGTTGTCGAAGACCTCCGTGATCCGGAAAAGTATCTCAAGTACATGGGCGATGAGAAGTACTACCAGGACTATCTCGCGTTCTTCGAGAGCGAGATCAAGAAGAAGGGGTATGAGGCCGTGGTTAACGAGTACGTGCTCCAGGGTGACGAAAAGGCGGATCATATGCTTGGCGTCATGTTTGCCGGGTTCCTGCACCCGATTATCCATCTCGGCTTCGGCGTCGAGTTCCAGCAGCCCAGCATCGTGGCCGAGGCGCTCGCGCAGGCGGTGACGCATGATCCCTACCTGAATCCGCTACTTTTCGAAGCTGAGAGGGTCGCGAATGCGCGTAGGTCGCCGATGAAGAGGAAAAGTCTTGTGGAGATCCTCGATGAGATTCAAGAGGATCCGAAAATGCGGGGGGCGTGTGCGTTTGGACAGGATGCTCGTAGTATCGAAGATGGAATTTTGGTCCGTGCAGCGGAGGAGATGACGGAGTACTGTGGTCGCTATGTTGTTGAGGCTGAGGAGTTGGAGATGAGGGTGGCGGAGATGATGGACTTTGGGGGTGAGTCGAGTCTTTTCTTAAGAGAACGCCCTGGGCGAATGCCAGAAGACGAGCTAAAGTGGGAGAAGCGTATTTTGCCGGGGCAGCCCAACGTCCGCCCAAAGAAGTCAAGCTCGACTTCTTCTCCATCCATGCCCCCAACTGCGCTATCTTTTACTCGTCCTTCCTCCAACAATCCTGGATCTCGACCGCCAATAAAGTCCGCCTCCTTGAATACAAATCTCGCCTCGACCTCATCGTCTATGTCTCACGCGGCTGCCCGCCCCTTGACCTCTCCGAAATCACAAGTTACACACCTCGCGGCCACGATGGTGACTCCTGGGAAAACCTCTTCCACCGCGTTTTCGAGTACGAGGATGATGGGCATGCGGCGAAGTTGCTGAGGGCGCTGGCGCATGGGGAGGAGATTTGTGGGAGGTGGGAGGGGAGGGAGGAGTTTAGGGTGAGCGGGTGGATGTGGAGAAGTTTGGGGATGATGGGTGAGTGAGATTGCTGCTGACGTCTGATTTTTGCTTTTGAGGCTTTCACTGTATTTCCTTTCAAGGACGAGGCTGATAGGTAGGTGAAGCAATGGATTCGGTTACATCGAGGACGGGGACACCGTGGGTGATGCGAAGTTCGGGGTTTGAGGAGGCGTGGGAGGGGTGAGTCTTGTTTGTTCAGGGTATGGGTTAATTTTGCGCTAATTGTCGCAATAGGTTCAAAGATCGGCCAAGTGTCGAAGTTCCGGCGGCGAGACTTTAGGGGGATACTGTAGTAATTTCGAGATGGTTGATGGAGTGGTTGAGCCTCGTGGACGATGTCACTATTTGGCAATGGGATCACTGTAGATGGTTTTGTTATGCTGTTAGTGATGTTCTCCATACTCTCAACATTATCTCCTTGTACCAGGCGAGACAGATATCAAGTGAGCGGGTGTACAATGAATGTGTCCAGGGCGGTGGCGTTGTTTAAGCATAGTCCAGCGTGCCTTCAGGATGTGTCTGAGATAAAATTTGCAGCTGGGAGTGATAGAGTCGAAAAGTATTCATACTGGACCCAAAGGACCGAGATTTGAGACGACACAGAAAAACTATGACCTTTGACTAGCACAGAAATAGTACCGCTCGAATCGAAGCGGTTCAAGTACTCTCAACTAGTGTACAGAACACTCGATAAAACCCAAGATGTCATCTGCCTTGTTGTTTCGAGTCTTCCTCCCATGTTCCTTGAGCCTAGAACCTCAATATGTGCGGGAGATGTAGAATCACTTCCACTATACTCTTTACGCTAACGTAGAGCTCAGCAATTTCACACCACAGAAAATCTTTCCCACCTGGACAAGTAGTCTTTGCTTGGAAGGGTTTCTCAAAGGAAAGTTGTATCTATGTATGACTTTACACATAGCCACCATACTGATTTGTGTGTTCCGGACTAATAGGGGAAGGACATGCAGCAACTAAAAGATATGTAGCGCGCTAAAGGTAGTAAATTTAATTATACTGAGGAAGCTGGAGCAAGAGACAGATGGGAAGTTGTTAACGGGAGGTTTGAGAATTCGAGTGAGATATAGAAGATAGGATTGGTACGACTTTTATAGGAATAGACTTGGTAAACCAGTAGTAATCCGCCGGCGTCTCGTCCTCATGACGTCACGGTACCTACACTACGACGACAAACCCCGAAGACGCGCAAGGGACAGGTGAGAAAGGCTAATTTCTGACGCGGAAGAGACCGCCATGAGTTAGATGTTATACATGGTACATACTTTGCACGGTAGATCTCAATTGGCAACCTACAAATCACTATCACGGCATCTTAGCACAGTTGGAAGGAAAATGGCAATCACCCACATTGTTTTATTCAAAGTACACACAATAGCCTGAAGTCACAGCGCCTCCTGTTACTGACTAGGCCAACTTGTAGTTCAAACAGGAAGCAGAACACTCCAGCGTCAAGGAGGTACTGAGTGATCAGTCCATGGACGAGTAATCCGCATCTTGACAAACTACAGGCCTGCGCCCGCTTTTTCGCCCTTCAGACTGCATGCGTTGACCCCAGTAGCCAGAAATCCTACATCAAGTCCATTTCTGGGGGGAAGAACAATAGTTCTGAGATGAACGTGAGTAACTTCCTTCGAGTGCTAACCGAACGCAGGCAAGCTCACGAATCGTGTAGGATTATTCGCACGGATTTGTGGTCAAGTTCGAGAACGAGAAGGATCGAGACTACTATACGCATAAGGACCCGGCGCATATAGCGTTCAAAAAGAGTTTGGCGGGATTGATCGAGAAGCCGATGGTGGTGGATTTTGAGGGAGGGGTCTTTTGAAGAAGGGGTTGCGAGCTTTAAGTCATGACAGGAGGTTGACAAGTAAAAATATATATGGTGACTAAATATCGTGATTGCTCATAGGCCGCCCAAATAGAAGAACGCCTTCTAAATGCCGCTCGAAACGCTGGAATTCGCTGCTGGTGAAAAAGTACAAGATCGCTAGACCATGAAAGATTCACCACAGCCGCATTGTTCCTCTAGAGAGAGAGGTTAATTCAATGAATCTGTTGATAAAGTAAAGATAGGAGTACTGACTTATGTTGGGGTTCCGAAATACAAATCGCTGATTCAGCTTGTCCTCTACCCAGTCCATCTCACTGCCAATGATGCTGAACAAAGCTTTACTATCGATCAAGACCTTCACTCCATCTTGTTCCACCGCCTCATCGAAAGCGCCTGCTTTGTCTACATATTCGAGATGGTATGCCAATCCAGAACATCCCCGGTTCTTGACACCAACCCGAATAAGCTTCGGTTCTGGCAGCGCAAGAAGTCTTCGAATTTGACTTGTAGCCGATGGCGTCAAGGATACAGCAGCCTTGCGCGCTCTTAATTTAGGCCGTTGGGATTTTGTGAAAGGGGTGGCTTGAGCGATGGGTTTCGTCTTTTGCGCTTCACCTTCAGTGACGCTGACACTTTGTTTCTCTTCGTTTTTGATAGGATTTGGTGGTGCATATTCATCGGTTAATCGAGGCGGTCTTGTGTCATTGATTTCCGGTACGCTTCCTGCTATTGAGCTATCCGGGATACCTGAATTTCGAGGTGGCGCTGGGACTGGGTCGAGAGAATGTGGCCGATAAGCGGTTTGAGTCTGGAGTCTTCGTTTAGAAGATAGTCGTAGTGGACAGTAGAAGTTGAATTCTCGAGGTGTATGCGAGCATGAGCGTGCGGCGGTGGAAACGCCTTGTGATGCGTATTTGAAGATGATGTGCGATTGTGTCAAAGGGAGGGCGGAACGCGCCAGAGACATATTTCGGAGGGAGAGGGTATCCAATCTTGTTAGAGAGAACGACTTGACAATGAGATACGTTAGTAAGCCGGTCACTGTTGTGTACTTAAGTGCAAAGGGAGTTATTCAGTTG
>JAABUO010009986.1_pt1 | contig 10555 bp, 10 predicted proteins | sample 5559291 | NCBI WGS metagenome assembly JAABUO01 (sample SAMN10711878, study PRJNA513372) | rock metagenome | isolation source: Antarctica rocks | place: Antarctica: Victoria Land, Finger Mt sud
TCAATGACTGCTCTTCGCCAATCGAAAATTCAGTGAAGCTTGCCGGTTCTTGAAGCGGCCATTCATTTCCAGCGAAGACATTGGTGCGAATATGGATTTGCACCCAAGGGTTTGAGGCATCGTTGGCCGTTTTTTGATTGGAATGACTTCGCCGTGGGATCTTTAGGAAGTCAAGACGTTATAGGTGTTGTCAGGCTGTGCAATAACTTACCAGAATATGTACGAACTCGCCAGCAGCTACGGCAAGCTCACCGTCGTCAGACCATGCAAGACAGTTGAAGATGGATGGCTGGAAGCTCAATTGAACGTCAGGCAGCATTCTCAAACCTAGTTCGAAAATGTGGGTTTCTGTTTACCAACATACTCCTGGGGTGACATGCCTTGTGACCTGTGAAGCTCAAGTTAGGTTAGACTGCGAAGTGAGTCGGTAAGTCGGCGCTTGAAGCCGCCGAAGCCCTAACTAAAAGGTAGCCCTAAGGTGCTTTCATGGTGTTTCTATGGTGTTTACTACGTACAGGCCAAAAGAAGATTCATCCAATGGGGCATTTTAGAGAAGATACGAGGTATTAACAGAGTTGGAGCAACTTCCCCGCAATCGGATCCCATTCGTCGTCCCACCGTTGTCGTCCCTCCATCATAGCTCCAGCTTTCAACGTCTGCAACTTCTTCTCATCACCACCAAATAGACCTATAAGGATGTCTTGTAGCTCTGAGGCACTTCCAAAACTCATACCATTCTCGCCCTCTTTCACTAGCTCTGGCCATGCTTCAAAGTTCCCCCAACCCACAATAGGAAGACCGGCTCCAAACATGTCTACAATTTTCATAGGAAGATCTACGCCGCTGCTGCTCATGTGCAGGCTGACTCCTAGATCAGCTGCACCTAGCAGGCTTGCGTAATCCTCATTAGATAGCCAGGCTGTCCGTATATCTACCATCTCCAGCTTGTCCTCAGCATCGAGGTTTTTGATTTGTGCTATGAAGTCCGCTTTCTGGGGGCCCTTGCCCGTTATAATTGCAAGGATCTCGGGAAGATGTGGGTGTGTAGTAGTTGCCAGCTCAGAGTAGCTTTTCAAAGCTTCGAGAAGAAGAGAAAAATCTTCATCCGGTGTCCATGAAGTCGAGCTCACCACAAGCTTCAGCTTTCCTTTCTCAAATTCATCCATACGGGATGCAGTCTCAGGTAAATCCCGGAGAAATGTAAGGCGTTGCGCTACATCGATAGGGTGAAAACTTGAAGCAGGGCGGTCATGGAGAGGTATGACTGGCGATCTGATACTGTAATCCCGTCTCAGAATGTTTGCCATTGCATTGGTCACAGTAAAATGAGCAGCTGCAGAGCGAGAGAATGTCCGCTCATATAGCCGCGAAAGCCATACAAGTGGATGTGCATCTCCAAGTCTAAGGGCAAGTATGGAGTAGCCAAAATTGTGCCAGTCAATAATCAAGCGAGTGTTCCGCATAAAACATATGATTTGAGCAACGAACAGAGTTGGAATCGAAGGAGGATTCTAAACGTAGTGGATTCAGCAAGTGAAGCCCAATCATCAGGCTAAATCAGAGTAGATGTTCGGGGAGTGGAGGGGTATTCTCATGTAAACACAAACAGCACAGCCAACCCCTCAGAATCCGAGGGAAAAGAACCTAGAAGTCCTTGTGCGGCTCAAATTGTTGATCCGGTCAGATTTAAAGACAGTTTGGCCCTACTTACTTGAACAAGCATCCACTTTGCTGGCTTTATTTCATATCCTAGCACAATCCAGAGACTTATTATCTGGAAGATGACTTTAAGGGGCCCAAGCACAAGGAATAGCCATCTGCTATTGGTCTTCAAGAAGTCTGGTACGGAAGAGATTGGGTGAATCGTGATCAAAGGACTCGAGACGATTCGGGGATGTATATCTGATTCTATGGGAGCAATATCGGTAAATGACAGAGCTTAACAGATTGAACACTAACGCGGCGAACCTTTGTACCCGATGAGGTCAACTTGGCCTCCATGTTTCGCAATGCTAAGAGCATGATACTGCATACGAGGACTTCGCCCGATGTCACCCAATACTAATATCTGGACCCTTTCATCATATCCACTCTTATCACTAGTTATATCATTTCTCCTGCCGTACGGGGTAGGAATGAGAAGCATAACAAAAGTGATCAGAGTAAAAACGAACACTAGCCTTGGCAACCAGCTTTCAAAGTCGGCCATATTGAATTAGGTGTAGAGAAAGGAGGATAGGAACACACAAATGTAGCTGGATCTACCCTGAAAAGGATAACAGAATGACGCATTGTGTTCGTAGTAGGCACATGGTACTTAGAGTAGACAGAATAGGAGTTTAAAACAGGGCACAGGGCCCAAATATCGGGGGCATAAGCTCCGAAAGGCCGATTGACTGTCCTGCACTTCCCCTGACGCTAACGGGAAGCCTGCATCCAAGGTTCTTTCAGCATAACGTTAGCAGCGACAAAGAAGTTTCCGGAATAGATGAATGGGTAGATGTTGCGCTGTCCAATTACTGTTAACCCATCTGATATGGCTGGACAACATCTCTTGAGATGACATACACGTGGACCAGGAAGGCACGTCCAAGATAACGGGGAAGGTGCTACACGATGGCGACAGCAAGCTATGCGTTTCCATCAGCTGTGGTGCATGGTGGTGGTCACTCCCCCCATAGTCGCAAATCAATGGCACAGCGGATTCCGCTACAACCGACATCAATGAACGGGGGACACTCGATTAGCGGAGGACCGCTACCCAATGACCTCAAATCTCATGCCCACACACTCTCTTCAACGCAGGGGTCTTCAGAAGCATTTCCCAGCTCCAACGAGGACCACTTTGACTCGATGACAGAGCTTCCTGCAGCACACTTAAACTCTCAAAGCTCCAGCGCCATGAAGAGACCAAAGGTCATGGATAGAAGGAGAAGTGTGGGGCTTCCTACCCACCTCAGTCTACGAGACAGCGGCTACGGCTATCAACCTGCCAGTGCCCAGAAGTTTATGCCAATCGACGAAGAAGCAGAAAGGTCCGTTTCAATCGCAATTCAAGCGCCGAGATAGTCGCATGAGCTATATACTGACCTTGCGTAGGAAATGGATCACGCCTTCAGAGATCATCAGCGTAGTGCTCATACCCACCCCATATATCTTGGCTTCACTGTTTCACTATCATTCAAATCCTACGCTCTCCTCAGCAGATCAACAAACCTCGAACCAGCTTGTCAAGTCAATTGCCGAAGATAGGCCGGCACCGAGAGCCACTCTTTCGATTTTCGAGCCTGGAACATTGACAGTTTGCGTCATTACCTCCGCGGTCCTCCTACTGATGGGTCTGGGAGGTAGATTTCTTAGAAATGCGGACGCACCAGGTCGGAGGAAGATGTCATATCCCCATAACGCTGATGTGGAGAAACCGCAACTAAACCGGATTACACTCTCAAATGCTCGAAGAATCATAGGGCGGATTCTCAGTGTTGCGCTTCCATTTTACGCAGCAGCCAAGTTAGGAGCCAATAGGGTCGCTTTGATTATGCTAGTTGCGCTGGCTACCGAGATGATGGCAATCGATGGCAAGGGTACTGATCTTACGAGCATCAGGAACCTCAAGCGTCTTGTACTTAGCCAGCGCTGGTCATTAGCATCAGTATTACTACAAATCGGCTGCGACTCGGTGGGCCTGACAAACCAGTCTGCTATAGGTTCGGCCTGGATGGGTTACATAGCTCTTGGGGTGTCTATTCTGGCGCTTCCACCTCCTTTCCCATCATCTAAACCTAGGGCTTCCGCCGTCACTTCAATTAGCCCTCAGTCAAGATCCGCGGGTTCAGCGGTACTAGCAAAACCTGAACTCGTTAAACCTACCGACATCACATTATCGCCATTAATTTGCACCATTGAAGACACGAACCTCACGCTCGTGGCCGGAGGGTTACTCGGTGTTTTCAGTATTATCTTCTTTTTCATTTCCCAAGCAAGCGCTGGCGCACTGCATCCAACAGCTCTAGCCTGGTTGTTCCTCTCCGCCTCCACCACCGTGTTGTCGTACGCCATTGCACAACCACAAAGTATACGACATGGCAATGGGTTCGGCTTGATCTTCGGGGCTCTCCTGTGTGCTCTACTGTCGATCGCACTACAACACGACTCATGGACCTCTCTTGCATATCAAGGCGTTTTCATCAGCATTTCTTTTGCAGCTACCAAACAAGATACCCAATCTCTTTTCTCTAAACCTGCGCATTTGCGCCACAGCAGCCACAGTCAACATCATGATCATTCAGTTACGGCACATCATGATCATCCATCAAGGTTCTCGGAGGCGCTACTACGCTTGTTCCAGCATTGGCCACTTTTTCATAGCATTCTCGCAGAGAAAGACTCACGAAGGATATTCTATTTTATGTGGTAATGAGCCAATCATGCCATTGTTTATCCCTACCCGCTAATAAACGATACAGTCTCAATTTCGCTTTTATGCTAGTCCAGACATTTTACGGGATAGCTACCGGGTCTTTGGGTTTGCTAAGCGACAGTGTTCACATGTTCTTTGACTGTCTAGCGCTTGTGGTTGGTCTCTGTGCTGCTGTCATGAGCAAATGGCCTCCCAGCACCCGCTTTCCTTACGGGTTTGGCAAAGTGGATACTCTCGCCGGGTTCGCAAACGGAATATTCTTGATGTAAGCGGTTACCAAGCGTATACCAAGTTAATATGCTGAGCTAAGGATTTGTTTAGGCTCATCAGCATTGAGATCGTCTATGAAGCTATCGAACGACTATCGGAAGGCGTTGAAATGCAGAGGATTGGGGAGCTGCTAACTGTGAGTAGCTTGGGTCTTGTTGTGAACCTTATTGGTATGACAGCCTTCGGTCATGCTCACCACGGACACTCACATGGTGGGCATGATCACTCGGAGCATTTGCATGAAGGGCATGACCTCCCTCACCACGATCATCATGATCATTCCCTTCATACACATCATGAACACGCAGAGCACGAACATCATAACCATGAACACGAGGGACACAGTCATGGCCATGACCACCTCCCCACTGGCTCGACAACCTCACCCTACTCCATACCCCCAACGCCATCAAAACCTGTCCATGCTCATTCCCATGCCCACGGTCACAGTCACTCTCATGGAAATGAGAACATGCACGGTATTTTCCTTCACGTCCTAGCTGATACTCTGGGTTCCGTTGCGGTCGTGATCTCCACCATCTTAATACACTACTATGGCTGGGCTGGGTTTGACCCTCTGGCCTCATGTCTAATCGCGATATTGATCTTTGCATCCGCTATTCCTCTGGTCACGTCATCCGCCAGGACCCTTCTACTCACCATACCCGGGGATACTGAGTTTGACTTGAGGGAAGCGCTAGCAGGGGTTAATGGCCTGAGGGGCGTTGTTGGATATGCTGTACCAAAGTTCTGGTTAGGAGAAGGTGAAGGAAGAAGAGTCTCGGGAGTGATCCATGTTTTGGCTGGTAAAGGTACTGATATGGAGAATGTGAAGGAGAGGGCAGTGGCTTTTCTGAAAGCAAGGAATATGAATGTCTTGGTTCAGGTCGAGCGAGAAGGATCGGGCTGTTGGTGCAAAGGCACTGTCAACCGTTAAGATTGAAGCTGACGCATCGTCGGCGCTGGTGATTGGTTGGTAATCCATCATCATGCTACGTGGACAGAAGGATGTGTTTGAGGGACATGAATATACCTGACTAAGTTTGAGTCTCTGAGGTCGTGTAAACAGGAACAGCATAGGTACACAATGTAGTAGATGACCAAAATTTCTATAACATTCACCATCATCCATTCTATCTATCACTGCTCTTAATTACAAGAACAAGAATCTCGAAGTTCTTCCCGGCCCCTCCGAGTGTACCTGATAAAGAAAGGGGTCGGACTCGGGTTTAATTGACTCCGAAGTAACTATATTTAGTGTAGCGTTGGTGACGGTTTCATTGTCGCGCGTATGTGGGGCTGAGTGTTGGTTGTTGCCTGTTCCTCCTAGACCATTGCTCCTTTCCTTTCAACAACAAAAGCTGTTCTTCACGACGGTCTTCATTTATCATCTTATTGACTGCATCTTCCTCTCTACGAATTGTCTTTTCTAACTAGATTTCCATTTGTCGACACAGGCACGATGTCAGGAGTTGTGCATCACCTTGTTCGCCGTAGCATTGATGCCACCCACCAAGGCTGGAAGTCTAACAATGTTGAGAGCCCATCAGCAACTGAATTTCATGTCCCAACATGGGGATTCGTTGTTCTTTGGTGTACGGCTCTGGTCTATATCGGTGCTCTTTTTGCAGTGAGTCCCGTTTTCTGATCGTTCTGGGCCTCTTTGACTGACTCGATCAATAGGTTCGCTACAGTTATGGCTCCGTCGTGGCGACTCTCACTATGATTGAAACCCCGACAGCTACTGCCTTCACAGTCGAACCTGCCGAATCTGATGAGACTGACGCTCCTCTCCTTTCCGCCGATGAAAAATCCTCCCAGAAAACCGCCACCGAACCTGAGCTTTATCTCATCAAATCAAAACCCATCACTTCCAGAATCCGCACAACGATCAGCCACCTCCGCAAACAAGCCGGCCCGTGGGCACGCTTTCGTGGCCTCCATATCGCCTTGATCACCTACGCACTCCAGCAATTCGCCTTCCGCATCTTCACAGACCTTGCTCCTCGCTCTTTTTACACTGAGCCTATCGTCGCAGTATTTGTGATTATAGCTTTCTGCCGTTTCGAAATGCTTTGGACCCACGTCGTTATTAGCGCTCCATCTGACAAACGCTGGTTCCGTCGTTTCCCCTCCGTCAAGAGCGGCCGTAACATCATCCTCCCAACCGCCATTTACGCCATCACAGAGCAAGTCGCGCTCTACATGCCCGTCATGCTCTACCTTACCCTTGGCCTCGACCGCTACCACGACCCCTCTCAATTCAGCGAGATGGACGATGCTGCCCGCACCATCGTCATGAGGAAATACTTCCTCGTCGCTATCTCCGGTCTCCTCATGGCCGTCCTTATCGTCTTTCCCGCCAACGTCAGTCTCACGCGCGTGCAGGCTTCCATGCTCCCCGAGGAACACGAGTCCATCGTCCCCTTCGACCGCACCTTTAGCGGAAAAGTAAAGCCCGAGATCCTTGGCGGTAGTGGCGCCGTGGGCATGCTCGATGCGTGGAAGACGTTCGGCTGGGCCGCGAGACTGAGGTTGGTGAAGCTTTACGCAAAAATTGGATTGATCCAGTTTGCGATTACGCTTGGGTTCATCATGGCCATGGTTGGAGAGCTTAGGCTTATTGTGGGGGAGGAGTTGCATAAGATGGCGCAACAAGAAGTTAACAATGCTTTGGGGCATGATTAAGGGGTGATGGTGGGAGTTGCCATACAGTCTTTACCTTGGGTAGCACATCTCTTATGTTGGGCTTGGGTACAGCTGGGTGACGAGGGCTTTTCAGGATAGTGGTAGGGGTTTCATTCGTTATATGAGTAATTCTGAAATAGAACAAGAATTGATTGTGTTTTTCTTAGAAAGAGTTAGAGCATGCTTTAAGTCGTTCCAACGCCGGGCAATGTTCGATGCCAGATCGTGAAGAACTCGACGATAAACTATAACCTCAAAACATATATTAAAAAGCAATCCCACCCCTCTTAACTACCAATTAAGCACCACCAACCAATACCACCCCCAACCCCCCGACTCCCGCACAAGCCCAACCCAGCAGAAAAACCCTCACGCCCCTAAATCCCTCACGCTCTTCCTCTCCACTAACCCCGTCGGCGAGCAATCAACCTCTTAAACCTCCATCTTCTCATTTTTCTTTCCATTCCCCTTCTCCTGCACAACGAGCCCACCGTCCATCTCCCTCCCGACCTCTGAGCCGGGAAGCTCTGCCGCGAAAATCTTACGCGCCCCTTCCATTTCGACGGGGGGGTGGCCGGAAGGCTGGCGGTGGCAGGTCCGGGTCCGGAGGTGCGGGTGTGCTTTGTCGTTGTTCTGGCGGTATCCTTTTTCGACGACGGTGGCGGGAGCGGTAGAGTAGGAATGCCGCGAGGAGAAGGAGGCAGAGGGAGACGAGGGGGAGGGTGAGTGCGAGGGCGAGTTTTGCGGTGGGGGAGATGGGGCGTCTGGGCGCGGGGGTTGGTTGTGCGGTTGGGGAAATGGGAAGCGTTGTTGTTGTTGTGGCTGGGGCTAGGGCTAGCGTGGCTCTTGTGGTTACTATAGCCGAGGACAGCGTCCGCGAGGTTGCGGTTAGGAGCCTTAGGACCTCCGAGTCCGTGGACTGCCAGAGGACTTGTATGACCTCGGTGTAAATGGTGTTCTGTGGCACGTCGGCCGCGCGCACGGTGATGAGCGGGGCATTGGCGGGGGGAGAGTCGCTTATGAGTGTGGAAGTGGAATAGACGTTTGTGAGATCGGTGCTGAAGAGAGTGGCGCAGACGTAACGGAGGATGCCGGTTGTGCCGGTGGAGAGGCAGTAGTTACTTTACACAATTATTCAGCATATCCCGACAAACATTCAGAGAACTTCTCCCAATATGAAGAATGGGGCACTGGGGTGGGGAAATCTCACTCTGGACAACACATCGCATTCGTAACCACCATCCAATTCCCCGCCGTTGCACCGTTCATATTCATCGAGCCCACGCTCGTCCATGAGTGCGGGCAGATGCCGGGGCTGTAGAAGCTGTTGAAGATGGCGGTGAAGCAGGGCGGTTAGCAGGCGTGGTGCCCAAGCTGGCAGACGCCGCCTTGCCAGAAGGAGGTGCCATCGTAGGTGATTGTTGAGAGGCAGGAGGGAGGGGTGAAGATGGTGTTTAGGGCGAGGGTTGTTGGTGGAGGAGGCGCAGTGAGTGCTGTTGATGTGGGCGCAGTGATAGAGGGCACGGATGCAGTGCTGGTGCTGGAGGGTTGAGCTGCAAGAGTGGGTTTTGTGATTGTTTGGGAGACGGTACTGCTCCACGAGTAGCCATCATGGATTTCTTGTAGCGATCAGTTCGGCGCCATCCTTCTCCCACGTTGTCGTGGGTATTGTGTTTTATCGAGAACTATCAATTGCAATAATTATTTTAACACAAGGCCTGATTTCCAGCCGGCGGGAGGCCATTGAGGTAGGGTATCGTAGTGGCCGGCCGACTTGCGCTGTCATAGGATCGCATGATGGAAGTTCGGGCCGTACCCTTTGCTGGTCAATCTGCCCTTACCGATTTATTGCGACTTTTTGCTTGCCATTAGAACAATGTAACCACGCCCGACATCGATGGTGCACCTCAAATTGAGACATCGTGGGTTTTGCATGGCGGCAGTACTCAGTCGTAGCGCAATGAGCATGCAACATCCCAAAACATTAAGATATAAAAATAAATCTGTAATTCTGCAGAGAGCACAGACGGGGAATTTTAGATGCGATATTAAGCCTTCTGAGACATATGAAACCTGAGCCTTTCAACTTCAATGAGACATGGTCAAAAAGCGGCTCTGTGCGCATGATAAGAATCGTAGCTTTTATTTTACCTTAGTATCTATCATCCATCCCAGATGATTTGTGCTTCTCCCGCTGCGAGTACCCGTCACTACAACGTTAATCGATATATGCGCATGGCCAGAAGATGGAGGTGGTATTGCTAAGTTAAAGGCAACCCAGCCTGCTCCTTCCTCACCCTTGTTGTTCCAGTGGTCCTTGTTGACTATGTCCTGTATTTTGGTCAAGTAATTAAAGAGGTTGATTCTTCGAATGGAAATATTGGAGAGAAAGACGATTTACTCATAACAAAATATCAAGGCTGTCAAATCATTATTGACTTTGGAGTTCCCCTACATAAATGCATGCAAACTGCTAGCAGCTTCGTATATAACCTTTATTGTTCTTTCCTTCTGAGGAGCATTCAAGAAAATGGCGGTATAATGGAATGAAATGAAACGTAGCATGAACACCAAACTCAGGCAGTACATTCAGATCCCATTCTTGGTACCAAAGCACAAAGAGCACAATATAGCAAGCTTCAAGACCTGTATGTTTTACACGCCTTGGGGATCTTAGCTGTAGCCACTCCATAGAATTTGTTAGGCTTTTGTTGTGTTCCGTGCATCACCAAGCATGTAATATTCGCCGGGATATAACGCTGATCATAGTTCTGGCAGATTACAGTACTGGCAGAAACTTGTCAAAGCACTGTTTTGCTCTTCGTGGACGGTATGACTCCGCAGCCATCCCTTTTTGTGGCAAATCATTTCGGTAACGCTACCTCTTCTCGGTGAGGAGTGATTCGAAATGCTTGAGCCTGACTAGAATCGAATAGACGATGGTCTAGTGAAAGCCAAGGAATACCAGTACTACCAGCTGAGCTGTTGAGGTTCGCCAAAGTAGAAACCTGAAGCTTGAGCTCCTATTCTTCTAAAGGATAGACCAAATCCAACCACATCCACAGCTCTTATCGTAATGTAGGGAACACATATATTTACATACCTGTATTTACAGCGGAATCATGAGCTCATGTCTCAAACATGCTCTATACGTTGCACCACCATAGCAGTTGCCGC
>JAABUO010009987.1_pt1 | contig 10555 bp, 12 predicted proteins | sample 5559291 | NCBI WGS metagenome assembly JAABUO01 (sample SAMN10711878, study PRJNA513372) | rock metagenome | isolation source: Antarctica rocks | place: Antarctica: Victoria Land, Finger Mt sud
AGATAGTTGGACACACAGCGCTGACATGCCACAAGTTAGGTACAATGGACAAAGGCTCTCCCGGTCTCTTCCATCCTACAGACTGTTTCGCTGTTGACAACTGGGTGACGATTTTGCTGATGTGAGGGAGGGCTGTACCTGCTGCGTGGGGCCACTTGCGCAGGGTAGCCCCTTTAGCAAGGCGCCACTTCTGCACCACCTCCCCATAGATCATGAAGGGGCAGACTGCAGATAACACAAGCTTTATTCTGAACATGCCAATGGACCTTGGGGGAAAAGCAGCAGCTAGTTGTTTTGAGATACAGCGCATACTGTTGTGTCCTCAAAATCAGAATGGCTGCACATAGAAAGCCTGAGCAAGTGAGGCAAGACAGTGCAGGCTGCAAAGACCATGTTGACATGCTGTGCAGTTCAGAGATGGTCATTTTTTGGACATGCTGGTTCAGTGGTGATTAGCAGGGTAGGGCAGCTTTGTGGGGGCAGTATGGGTCTGGTACGGTAGGCCTTGCCAGGGCAGGGCCGGACAGAGCAGGGCAGGGCAAAAAATAGAATAAGCAATGGATAGGCTCTACACCTCTCTTGCACTGGTGCCATGACACCGCAATCACTTCAAACTTAGCTGCTCTTGTTCTGCCCAACAAACAGAACAGCGCCACCACGCTCCTCATGTAACATAAAGCAGTCCGATACGCCTTTGAACGACAACTTGCAAGAATGAAAGACACCAGGCAGGCTTTCAAAGTCTGCACTGTCACTGCCACAGTTACAGCACAAGCATGTGCTGTCAGGAGCCAAGAGGCAATAGGCACAGCACCAGCTTGTACTGTCAGAGGCAATAGGCACAGCACCAGCTTGTACTGTCAGAGGCCAGAGGTGAAAAGTACTGGATTGGGATGTGTGAGAAGTGCTGATGACACCAAGAAAATGCTACAAACACCCTCCAAAGGTCCAGGACAACAGCTTGCTATGAACACAGTAGCAAGGCTCTCTGTCCAAGTGCTCACTGTCATTGACTGTTCCTTTGGAAAACACGCTATCCACAGATCCACGCACAAGTGGAGAATAAAGGAACATAGGACACTGAAAAACCGACCTGACTGTGAGAGGCCAAGAGCTCTTCTCAATCCCGAAATGTCTCTTCTAATTCAGAAACGTCATCCCTACACTGGAAATCTAAACTCAGAAACGTCAGGGGACAGTAAAAACGCGTCTCTACATTGTGGAGATGTTTTAGGTGATAGGCAGAGGCTTTACCTGAGCACCAGATGCGGCCAAGGAAGGGGTACACCAGGAAGATGCCGGGCCACCAGTAGCCCCAGAAGGCGGTCAGGGCGAAATTGTGGGGGCGGTCCTGCGGCCCCAGGAAGAGCACCGCCACTATGAAGGTATACACGTAGATGATGAAGTTGTGGTTCAGCTGGTGCGGCCAGAAGTCACTGCATGCATGCAGCAAGGTTCAGCAGGTTTAGCTCGCAATGGAAGTACTCAGCAGCTGACATCAGTGCATGTTACGTATTGGTGCATGTCAGGCATACTTGGCTTGCATGACTGACAGGTGCATCCCCAGGGAACAAGTGTAAAATATGCTGGGATGATGCACATGGACAAACATGCATAATCTGTTACAAGCAGGACTGCCAGCGGTGTGTGCGTGCCTGTACAACAACAAGCAACTGATACAGGAGGAAAGCAACAGAAGTGCTGCAGCACTTGGCAACTCAGAATTGCACTGCCAGTGAGAGCCGCTCTTAAAGCACATGGCCGCCTCTGCGCCTCCAAGTCATCTTTGGCAATGGGACGCATGTTTTATTGTATGGGCAGAGCAGCTGGTTTGTAGAAAGAAAGAAAGGAAAGGAAAGAATATCTTGTGCGTTGTAATGCTTGTTTGTATTTCAACAGCTGTAGCAAGCAGTCTTGAGTTGTTGCTGATGCGTCCAGCCCAGAAGGTGATGATGATCTCCGAGGGAAGGGAACTGCACCTTCGCAGGAATGGCTTGAGCCAGGGGAAGGCGCCAGGTGACAACAGATTCCACTTCAGCCTGTCTTTAGGCTGTGTGGCAAACCAGAACACCTCCTCAGGCAGCTGCTGGGCCGACTCGGGGCTCTGCAGCGCAGCCCTGCTCACAATGGCCTGCAGCTCCTGCACCCAATTGATGATTTCTTTGGAGTCCAGAGAATTTTCTGACGTGTCTATCATACAGTGTAACAAGCCAGATTGTGGCAATTTGCATTGCCATTTTATTGGCTATTAACATCGGGAAAGCAACCAGGATACAGGTGAGACCAACTCTATGTTCTACTTCATCTGCAATACCCATGATTAAGATTTATTTTGGTGCCGGCTGCTGATCGGAATCCCAGCACTGATGAAACATTCCCTCATCTGCTATCACAATGTAGGGTCTCGTATGCACCAGGTCCTTGTGCGTTGATCACGTGCTGGGCTATAGAAGCATATGCTTACTCATTGGCAGATGTTCATGTGACTCACACCTTGATGTTCCCTGGGAAGCTGTAGCTCTCCAGCTGCAGCACAGCTTCTGGGGTCAGTGCCAAGGAGCCCTGCCCTCGTGACTTGGCAATGCCCCTGACAAACAGCTTCTGAAGATCAGCCACGTCAGCAGGCCTCACCCGCAGCGGCGCAACCTGAGTGCACATGCTTGAGTCACATGGATGAGCCAGCAATGTGGTCGCAACATGTTGTATGCCTCAATTTTTTAAAAACTAACATCAGATCAGGTTTGAATGACCACCGGCTTTTGCAATCAGTACACCATCAGATGATGGCCCGCCAAGTTGATGACAGCTCTTGCTTTGCCACAAATAGCATGCTCCCTCTGTTTCTGCTGATTGCTGTGACAATGCTTGCCTGCTGACTATGGCCTGAGCTATGTCAGGGCTACACTTCTGGCTGCCACTGCAGCTAAACTTTCAGCTGACCGTCAGAGGCTCCCATCATGATTGTAAAGCAGCAAAAAGTTTTTATTTTATCCTGAATCTGACTTTTCCATTTTTCCTGCTTGCCTTGATTTGGGTGGCCAGTTTCTCCAGCCAAGGCAGGGGCTTCTCAGAAGTGAATACCAGCCTAGCTGCACACTCTTCAACAGCCCCTGCCTCGCTCTGTGCACCACCATCACCACCACTGGAGGAGGCGGCACCAGAATCCAGTGAAGATGCCTGGAAGGTGCCTTCAGTCAGCAGGCTTTGAAGAAGAGGAACCACACTAGGTTTCACCTGGAGGACACATGACAGCTTGTGCACATGCAGTGTCCCAATTAGCTTGAGAAGTCTCAGTGTCTCAATTAGCTTGAGAAAGGCTCCAGACACACATAAAAAGCAACCCATCCAACAACTCATACTTGGCCAAAACAAGAAGAGGAGACTTGACAGCAGGACAGCCATCTCATGCCTTCATGCTTGTGCCTTATGCTTCTCACATGAACTTGGAACACATGAATGGATCTGATACCGCAAGAGCTGAGTTCTGTATAAGCAGCAAGTGCATGCATTTGCTACTGCCAGAGCTGAGGTCTGCTAGTGCCAAACAGCAAGTGGGGCTTACCTTGTGGACATTGGTGAGGAGCAGGGTACCTTGACCCACCCAGTGCAGCAGGCCCTGCTTGCTGCCCCTGCCAAACAGCTGACTGCCGTAGCTGTCCAGCTTGGAGCCGTCAAAGCGTGCTATGGGCCACTCCTGATGCTTGCTGGAGCGGTAATGAATCTGGGCTGCTATGTTGTCCTTCTCCAAACCAGGCTCTCCAAATATCAAAGTAGGCCGCCTGCACAGAATCACAAAGATGTTGTGAATAGAAGTGTTGCCCACAGGAAAGGGACTGCTGCTACATGCATTGCATGGCATGTAGCTGTTGATAGGTGGTTTTGAGATACGACAGAGTCTGGAAAAGACGAGTCTGTGATACTGTGCACGAAGTGATGCTTGACATATGCTGGACTGTGATCATTTCTTTCAGCTTGTGTCTGTCTTCCACAACCAGCTTGGTAAGGTGTGCCTCTATGATGGCTCCTTGTGCAGGCACGCATGGCAATAAACGAGTTGGTGCTTCATGGTTGGGGGCATGACAATTAGGGAGGTGGAGATTTGGGGCACGATTATGGTTGCTGGGATTTGGGTCAGAAGTCACCTGGTGGGATCTTTGGCTGCCTGCATGACCTGAGCCTTCATGCGCTGCGCAAAGCGGGAAGTGCCCACAATGCCCCGGGAAGGTGGCGCCACAATGAAGGGCTGCAGAGCCTGGCTCCTCAACTGTTGCTCCTGTACATCCATACAGACAGACCAGCTGAAGCATGAGTGTGGTGGATGCCATGCAGGGCATTCAGAACCAGGCTGGTGGGCAGTAGAGCGATGATGGCAGGCTACAGAAGGTGTGACCTTAGCTGTTGCCCCTGCACAGGCACCTGGACAGACCAGCTGAGACATGAGTGTCATGGTCCATGCCAATGCCACCACTCACTGCTGTACCTGCTGACGTTATCTCCTACCACCTCCCTATGTCTGTGTTTGCAGTGAGCATGCCTGTTTCCACCCTTGCAGCATCCATGATTTGCAAATGCTGTAAAGGCAGAAATAGGCATGGATGCTGCAAAAACAGATATAAGAAGCTGGGAGGAGATGGCACCAGAATGGTGGCATTGGCATCATTTCACGTCAACAGTCAAGGTGATAGCGGTCAGTGGAAGAGCAAAGGCATGTGGGGAAAATTCCAGGATACAGGCAGTATTACCTGAACAGTGGCTTGTGACAAGGTTAATTGCTGGGACAAGTCTTTGAAGAGAGCCTGCTGCAGTCCTGGGTTGTCCTGAAGCACCTGCCTGAAGGCTGCGGCTTTGAGTGTGAACACCTTGGTAGCAGCAGCCAGGCTGATTGTGCTGCTGCATGTCTCACGCAGCAGAACCTCCTTCAAGTTGATGCCAGTCCCGACAGGGGCTTGGTAAGCTGCAGATCACACCATGCATACGCACAGCAAAACTTCAGATCAGGCATGCAGGAAACTGACACCAGACAGTGTAGGGATTGCAAAGAAAACTGACAAGAGCTTGAGCGCATGCAGACCACTAGTCATACATGCCATGGGTGGCAGCATGTGATTGGACACACACGCGCAGTCAAGCTTATCAAAGCAGCATGCTTGCAGCATAGGCTTACCTTCATTGTTTTTCTTCAGAAAGGTACCATGGCTCAGCAGGAAGTGGCACGCTTCAGGTGCCATGCCTTCTCCTGCCAGCTTGTACTTTGCTGGCAGCTCTTCCTCGGCACCTTGCTGCGCTATTGACTCCAAAGCTGCTGTATCCGCAGTCTTCAGCGCTGTGGCTCTACCCAGCATGGACACAAGGTCCTGGGACTTGCCTGTGACGGTGGCATCCCGCTCTGGTATGCTGTCAGAGCTGGAGCAGTTGCCGGGAATCAATCGAGACCTTCTGCAGCTTTGTGCTTGACGGTGTTTGGTGGAGTGCAAAGGCTGCTTACAGTACTGCCGCGGAAAGCAAGCCCTTTGCAGAGGCCGTGTCGCACAGTGAGGCGTTCCGAAGACTAGCCGACTGCTTGCAACGTTTGCAAGTGGTCCCGGCATGTGCTGTCAGGATCAATAGTCTGGCAAAGCGCGGAAGCGTCTCAATGCGGCAATTATGGACAGGCAATCACCATATATGGGCTTTTTGGGACAACCTTCCTTGCGCACGAGAAGCAATACGCGGGCTGACCGACATGGGGCTCAAGTACATAAGTATGCCAGGCTGCTGGACTGCTGGGCAACCCCTGGCTAACCTTCGCTCAGGTGTGCTGACTTGCACGGCGGGCTAGATGCTGTTGCTCCTGTTGCGCTCGAGTCGTAGTAAGGAACCTCGTACCAGCATCACGGTCATCGCGGTGCGTCGTTCTGCTATGAGTAAGGACACCTTGTACACAGCTTCAGAATTCTGTCACATGCATTTTCTCCCCAAACCTGCCCTAGTAAGCTTGATCAAGTGAACGGATAAATCAAACCTACATGCATCTGCTTGGGCAAGTTTTAGTTGGTGTCATTGCATGTCATGGCGTGGTAGGTGCTATCAAAATCTTGTTGTACATCTGTGCCATGGTTGTATCACACAAAGCAAAGAGAAGCTGGTTCGACAAAAAATGGAGGTAGCATGGTCCTGCATCACAAATTTGGATCTTTGGCCTGCCTACCTCTACACAACTACTTATGACTCAGCCTGCTTGACAAAAGATTACAGCTGCAGCACTATCTCAATGCCAACAGGCTGTGAACGGCTGAAGGATCCATTTGTTCTTGACTAGAGATAAAGCAGCACCGTACCAAACACCTTAAAGGTTAAAGGAAAGTTTCTATCTACGCTGGCGCCGGTTGGCTAAAATCAAAATACGCATTGGCTCTGCTGATGATACAATGGAGCATAAAGAACAAAGCAAAGAACACAAGAAGTCCCCCGTTGCCGCTCTGATGCCGCCTCCTGCCCTTCCAGCCGCTGCCATGTGTAAAATTTGATCCTCGTTTTTCACATGACAAGACCCCCTGTGGCTCTTGCACGCTTTTTCTTTTTCCTTTTCTCCTCCTGCTCCCTCAACTCCTCTTCTTCAGCACGTCGATCATCCTCTCGGCCCAGGCGTGCACTTCTGCGCTCCTCAGCCTATACAAGCAAGGGTGTTCAGGTATCAAAGACATGCTGATGGGCAGATGTGACAGCATATTTTATGGGCAGCTCTTGCACAGCAGCCACTCAGCAGGCATGTTCAATCCCAGTCGGTCTCAGGAGGCTAATCCTGACCAGCACATTAGGCAAGCACTCAGTTTTGCCCACAGAGCAAGCAACATGCAGAGGAGGTTGCACAGCAAGTGAGTATGATCTGCAGCCTGCTTCAGATGGGGTCATGTCAAGGCATATTTCATGACAGCATTGCGATGGTACTGGTGTCTTGCACTGCATTTGTGCATGATGTCAGCATTCAAGCAGATAATCACAGGTCAATTACCTGGATCTGCTTGTAGTTAGCCTCCATAGTGCGATCATCAAAGCCTCTATCATCAAATCTGCATTTATGCAAGGGCAAATGAAGCATTGCATTACCTTGGTGGCAAGAAAACACAGCATGCTGTGGAGGCGGCAGACATACGAGCAGGACATACTAAGTTGCAGATGCAACACTCAACATGATCTGTAGCATGACACTGTGCAGCACCTCATCAGACAACACCACACAGATCTATAATGCAACACTTGCACTTGGGTCTGATCAAACAGAGACACTGGCAGCCTTGCTGCTTGCTCACTTGGAGGGGTCATATTTGGTGATGCTCTTGAGGGCCTGGCGCCAATCTGGCTCTTCTTCATCATCAACAACAAAGTCATCCTCATACTCCTGCTCCTCTGGCCTCATGCGCTTTGCTCCTCTGCCAGCCAAAACTGCACCAGACGCAGATTTCACATCAGATGCAATGCATCGAAGTGTGCACCTCTGCAATGTTGAGAATTCAGATGCCAGCCAGACTGGTTCAAGGAGGCTGCAGTAAAGCAACTATGGTAGGGCAAACAGTCCCTCTGCCACTCAAAGAAGAGAGACACGCACAGTCGGTACCAAAATGTGTGCGTGACACTGTCCCTTACTGACACACATGTATCACAGCAGCATGGTCTGGAAGCAATTGTAAAATTATGACAGTCAATTTAAATAGGGCTATAAGGAAGGTGCAACCAGAGAAAATCTAGCCCGTGAGCAGGCCCTGCCAGACAAGCAGAAAGCTGGTTGAACGGTGTGAAAAAGGGATGCAGAACCCTGCAGAAGCTGAACCTGATGCATATCGAGGCTGGGCACCCCTTCCGGGTCTGGGGTGGCTGAAAGGCATTGCTTGAGCCTGTGGTGCTGGAGGTGCTGGGCTACGCAATGTCAGTACTCCCCTTCTATGTGCATTTGACAAGTGAGAAGACATGGGTGCTGTCACACTTCCTCCCAAATACTCAGCACTGCGATGCGGCAACTGTACATGCCTAAAGGCAGCTTGGGAGTCACCCACACCTGCTTGCTTGGCCTTTTGAGCCCATGCCGGCATGTGACTTGAGCTGTCAGTCATATGCCGATGTGCAGTAAGGCCTGAGCCATTCAGTCTATGGGTGGAGGCAGGGAGGGCAGAGGAGGTGTGAGAGGATAGGGGTTGTGGGGGTCTGCCAGATGTGCTTGGCATGGCATGAGAAGACCTTCCAGATGGGCCAGCAGTAGCATTGGATTGCTGCCTTTGTGATGAGATGGAGGGTGGGGCTTGGCTGCGAACTGAGTCTACTGCTTGCCGGATTCCTCGGTCAGCCATTTGTTTGCGAGAAAGGGCTATTGCCTGCACAAAGGGTCAGTCCATACTGTGCATGATGATGATTTGAGAGCAAACAAGCAGAAGCATTGTTTCACAACAAGAACATACAACATCACAGCTCATGCTTGACCCTAGCCACCAAGGCTCTGAAAAGCTGCTAAAACAGCACGCAAAGCCTTAGTTGTATGGCATTCAGTGCAGTCAGGTAGGCAGCATGAATCACACACTGCACAGACGACTCCAAGCCCCATGAGGACCAACACACACAATTAAGATAACTACCTGAGGGGCAAGAGCCATATTCCTGGATGCTGCCCCAGCCTTGCCCTTTGGCAGAACTGTGCGTCCTTTGCTGGCAACAGCTTTGCCTGATGAACTGTATGGTGACTGATATGCCTGCTGCTGCTGTTGCTGCTGCAGCAGCAGTGCACGCTGCGCCTCAGGCGCACGGCGTTGAGCTGCAGCATCTTTCTCAGCAGCTGCAACCCTTTGCTCAAGTTTGCTAAGATTGCGGCTCTCTCTTGACCTCTGCCTATCTGGTTCTGTGTCAGAGTCTGAGTCAAAGTTTCTGTTAGCTTTGAGGCGCTCCTTTTTCACTACAGTAGGGTCAGGATGTGGCGCTGGTACAGCTTTGAGTTGCACAAAAGCCTTGGCTGTGCTTGCTGCAGAAGCTTTGGAGGGGACACTTTGGCCTGGGGCTTTCCCAGCAACACCTTCTGCAGGTTTGGAAGGTTTCCAAGATGGAAGTGCTGACGCCTGGCGAGTTGACACGAAGCCACCAAAGAAAGAGGGTCGACTGCGACCAAATATGGTCGACAGTCAAAGGTGAGCGCTCTGGAAGCTCAGCTCCAAATAGTCACAGGATCTGTGTCTGCTTGTTGCCTTGCTCAAACGTCCAAGACATACCTAGCAAGACTTGTAGATGATTGCTGATCTTGAAATGCTGTGGACATCTACCAAAGCCCTTCGGCAGCCTATGCAAAGGTCGCGACCTAGCAGCAATCAGTCAGAGCCAAGCAACCAAGGCGTGAGCTTCAGCGAGTATACCGCAAGATGTGCGAAGCGCTGTTTGTTCGGCTCAGCAGTGGAAGGCAATGCGCTGACGCAGAATGGTTTCAACTCCACAAGTGTGTCATTGACAATATATAGGTTTGCGTGAATGAAACTTGATGAAGTTGGTCTCGGAGCGATAGCTATAATCAGCTCGATCACAGGAGCTTACCTCAACGGCATCCGTGCAAAGGTCAAGATCTTCACTCACCCTACATATAAGATTCCAAAGCTGGAATGGGATCTGATGAGCAGCTGCTGTTGTTCAAGTTACCGCAATGCTGTAAGATTCCTTCAAGCCGGACGGCTTCACGATCACGCACCTGTCGGTGTTCTCTCAGGTATATTCCAATAGGTCCTTGCAGACCAAAGCATCTGATATGATGTTTGGATGTGACCTTGGATGGCGATGTGCAGGCATCCAACCTATCTAGCTGGACTGAAGATAAAGCTGCTGTGACCGAGGTGTCAGCTGCAGTTACTCCTGATGCATCCTACCTGCTTTGCAAGGCTCAGCCCATGACAACCCAGCATTCTAAACAGGTGTGACACATAGCTAGGCTCAAACTATGCTGGCGCTTGCTCTGGCAGCTTGAGCACATGGGATCCTCAGTGCTGTGATGAAGCAGTTTTAGTTCTGGCAGTGCAGCTGCAGTCAAACAAATTTTGGAGCTGAAAGCTGTGTGTGACAACACCTCTGCCCTCTGCTCCTAGGACAATTACAAAGTGGAAGCAATGGAGGTACTGTTTTTTGTGGGAGCAGCGCATTTCTGGCAAGCAGCTGGAGAGCTTCTTGAATCCCATGTCCACTGATCTCACAAACTGGGCTGGATGACCCAACAGCTGTGTCAGCCGTTGGTTCCACAGAGCTCACAGATCCTGATGAGCTTGCAATGGATCGTGGTGTCAAGAGACCTGCATGGTCTGCTGTCACAATTTCAGCCAGACGCCGTGTCTTGATGCTGCAAATTGTCCTGCGCATGAGGACCATACAACAAGAAGGAGGTGGCGCAAATGGCAACAAGGAGTTTCTGAAAGGACTGCTCCTGGGAAGGATGCAGCAACAGACTGCTACAGCGAGTAGTGCGGTGTTGTAGACCAAATCTGAGCAGCCTGTGTCGTGGCATGACCCTGATGGAACCATGAATCTCCTGTCACCAAAGCGTCTGAGATTTATGGGATTC
>JAABUO010009988.1_pt1 | contig 10555 bp, 8 predicted proteins | sample 5559291 | NCBI WGS metagenome assembly JAABUO01 (sample SAMN10711878, study PRJNA513372) | rock metagenome | isolation source: Antarctica rocks | place: Antarctica: Victoria Land, Finger Mt sud
AAAGATGAGGCTGTGTACACCACAGTATGTGTAAGATCCAAGCAGCTCGATAATATTTGGGTGATCAAGACAATTAAGAAAAGAGAGCACTCGACATTCGCGCTCAAAGTCATTGGAATTCTCAGGGTTCGTAGCTTTTAACTCCTTTCTCACAATAGACAAGTCCTGCAGCAAGATTAGAAACGATGTCCTTGTGTTATTTTCGGTGACTCATAGAGCGTCGCACAGAGCGCTTTGCACTGCTAGCAGCAACACCGTGGCTGTGGTGTAGCTCAATTTTGAAAATGTTCCCAAAGCCTCCCTCTCCATGGACCCAGGATTTTACGAAGGGAAAAACTGTCCTTTCATGAAGGCAGCGATGGCCAGCACGGCGTCTGAAAACAGGGGCCGTGAACTCCCATTGTTTGTCGAAGAAGTCAGACGCATCAGTCCTTGACAGTAATCTTTCGAGGTCAGCCTTAGTATTAAATGGCAGCTTCGAGTCTAAATTCGCCCTCTGGAGCTGATCGCTGTTGATAAAGGAAATGATCCGATCCGCTTTGTAGATTATAACTAGAATAGCAAAAGTCTTTCTGCCCCCTTTTCTGATTAATTCAATAGCTTCAATCTCTCTGTGTAGCTGGGACTTGGAGTCTCTCAAGGCTGCTCTGATTGATGCAGTTGTTATGATGCTATCAAGAGCGCCTTCAGGCACAAATGATGATCGACGGTCTGCAGTTTCGCAGCGAAGCAATTGTATATCTTCTCTTAGCGCTTCCATCGATGGTCAACATTGTAATCCTATCCAGATGATGTCCAAAAATCAGAGTCAGGAGCTTGCACAAGTGATACGTCAGGCGACGAGTCTTCATCAGGCTGAGAACTTTAGTAATTTGGCCATTTGCAGAAGGTACTTGGCGCCCTGTTGCCTGATCGCCAAATCACAATTGAATAACTTCAAGCTCTGTCTAGCGGCCAAAATTGAAACGCCTTGTTTTCTAAAGCACCAATTGTTGTGCGCAGAGGGTTCTAGTGTGATGCAAAAGTGTAGAATTTTATTATGGGGCGCGCAGCAGCAGCAAGAACTATCTAACCGAGGGCATCGGGCCGAGATCACATGATCCCAACAACAATAGAGTACGGTATTTAGGGAATGCTCACTTCCTCCTTCCGGGACCCGCCAAGTAAAGTACAATCAGAGACTTGGTGTTGCCGACATGCCTTCTTTCTCAATGCCCTTCCAGCAACCACCTAACTTATTAAGCAGTATTCTAGAAGCCACGTTAATCCTTCTTTAAAAGTTTTATCTCCTCCTGAGGATAAGAGAAAGGCTTAGCAAAGTAAAGAAGACCTAGAAATACGGCCACAGGCATACCTGCTCCAGCTTCCGAGGCGCTGTCAGAACAAAATTTTCGCCTTTCTCCTGTTTTCGTTAGGAAACAAACTTCAGATGAGGCTGACAACCTACCTCAACCGTATAACTTCCATTTGGAAATATTTGCTTTAGCAAGTTGAAGAGTTTTTGCTTGTTCGCGTATCGGGTGTCAATTATCTGATTCTCCATTTTGTCGCCCATGAAATTGCCTGATGACAGGATAGCTGTTAGAGAGTGACTGAGAAATGCGAGGTTCTTATTGCTCAGAAGGGGCTGTGGTGAGGCTCATGGTGCGGGACAACAAGGCTGTGTTGTCAGCACATTATGCATGCTAGGGAGATGCGACCTATCATCATCGACAATTCTAAGTCTTCTTGACTTCACTTCCCACGGGTGGAATCAAGAGAGTCTGTAGAATTTCCTTGCTCGAAGCTGCATAATCTGGGAATGCCTTCTATTGCGTGTGAGGAATACCCAATCGGGCTTGCGACCTTGCCTCTCGTCGGCGAGGATAGAACGTGCTACCGCGAACGCCTCTTAAGGGACTCTTCAAGACTTTTCAAGAACGATGAAACAGACATCGAGGTATTGCAAAGTAGCGAAGAAGACGAACGTAAGTCTCGAAATATATCAGACAGCTTTGTCCATCGTCGCGTCTTACTCACAGACTCGAGATGTCCAATCCTTCAAACTGGATCATAGAGCCGCTGTTTCCGATTTCCTCAAGGTTAGCGTCCTAGTAAAATTATTATTGCAAACTGCTTGGCTGAATGATTGTTCCAGAAGGTAGAAAAGATGCCCAAAGATTTGTGCTAGTAGGTTCCTGGTCATGAAAGCACGTTAGCTTGAATCCGGTCTGACGGTCGTCTCGTCTTAGCATATTCAGACAGGAATTTTCCTGGGACCAATTCAGTATCACTCTCGAAGTTTTCCAAATGCTTCTTGGCTTTCATCAAGTCTTCGCGCCTTTCCTTGACTGCGTACATTCGTTTGGTTTTAGAACGGGCGAGGATGACGGTATATGGAACGGGTATCGGGGTTCGACTTAGCCTGTTGTGGAGAAGCAGGGGTCAGATACGTACTATGGCAAGTCTTGCCGGTACTCAGGGACCTTTGAGCCCATTGTGTGCAGTTTAGGTGGCTAAACAGCTTAATTTCACAGGGTTTTGCTACGTAATACGATATGTCGCTCGCAATGGACGATCGTCAGGCTCACCTTGGTCACTGAGGCAAACTGCAGTATACCAAAAGTATGACTCTCGCAGTGGCAAGTTAATCTGGATATTTTTGCAACCTTCAATCGAGATACAGAGGCGGTATGAAGAGTTTCAGCGGTTGAGATTGAGATTAGACCATCCGATGATGTTCCATATAGTGCTTTTGTTCACTGCAGCTGCAGATTGGAAGGATTATGTTGATCACCTTCGCAAAAGCTTAGATGGCTTCGTATGTGAGCCTTGGAAATCAGCTTGGTGAAGAACGTAATGCTGATGAGCCGTGAAGGATGAGAAGGCTTGCTTCTCCCGCGTTGGAAAGCAGTTCCAGCATGACTACGCAGTGACTTTTGAAGACAGTCAAAGAGTTCAAAATCTTCGCGAAAAGCTTCTGCGGACTATTGTGGTCCTAGATGCTCATCTGGAAGTGGCAAATGGATGCGAGATGCACTGTCGAACTCTTGCTAGCAGCATGCTGGGTCCCATGGGCTTGAATCTATCGTCAGAACTAGACGCGCATTCAGCACAGCTAAGAACTCACCGAAGAAATGTTGCCAACATTCTTGAGCGATCCAGGGGCATTTTAGACCTTGTGAGTCAAGGAAATGTCCATGAACCAGACGGATTGGGGTTAATTATGCGACGTAGCTCTTCAAATTTCTTGAATACCGTAATGACGAGAGGTTCACAAGAAATGTTGCTGCACTGCATAAAGACGTTGAAATCCTGAGGGACATAGCCCACCATGCCAGAAGGGAGGGCGAGATCATGACGAAACTGACAGAACAGAGCCGAAGAGATGGAAGGGCGTTGAAAGCTTTTTCCGTATTGGGCACGCTGTACCTTCCTGTCACATTAATCGCGGTAAGCAAAAGTTGTTGTATAGGAGCGGACGACATGAGTCACTGATCAGGTATGCCAAAAAAATAAGACCATATTCAGCTCAAGCCTCATTGAACCTCAACCGACGAATGCACCCAGGATTCATACTCATTTCGTTTTTGCACATCAGTTCTGGCTTTTCATAGTCTTGACAGCTCCGCTGATGCTCTTGACTATTGGCTACATGGCGTGGATTGAGAAGAGATAGCAGATTGGATTTTTTGGATTCGTTGACAAGAAATAAGAAGACTGTTGGCAGCGATAAGGGAAAAAGGTTTTCAAATTCTCGTTGGAATTGTGTAGGTGATCTGTTCGACATCTTTTTCTAAATTGAAGGCGCATCGCAGTTCCATTCGGGACAGTCGAACGCTAAAGAAGGGTCAGTCCACTAACGACTTTCCCGCCTACTCGGGCGCCTACAATAAGCTCGTGCCATACTAACTATCATAGGTGAGCTCGACTTATACCGATCCCGTGTGACTGGGGAAATTCGTTTGAAAACTTAATTACAACTAGGACTAGGACTTTAACTTTTTGGGTCTACATCTTCCACGCTTTGCAGGCAGCGACATCAAGGACTCAGAAGCCTCAATAAATTGCGATACAGCCTTCTTCGACTCCTGCTTCTTCTTCCTCGTCGCTGCCGTCGTCATCGTTAACATTGCTTCTTAAGCCACATGATAATCTGACAACGACGTGGGCTACCCACATTGATGATATGTCGTTGAATTATGCCGGAGATTAGTAGGTGGCTCAGATTATTAGGCGCCGGATAGGGTGGGAAAGTCAATTAGTGAACTGTCCCTTCGTTAGCGTACGACTGTCCCGAATGGAACTGTCGCTGTATAGTAGTTGCAAGAGCGTCTCAAAGTCACAAGTACGGTTAAGAGGCTCAAAAGCAAGCGTCGTATAGAGAAGAGAGTTAAGAATCTTTCTTTGTTTCTCATTCAAACACTGTATTTTTCCAATTGCTTTGATTGCTTGGTGGCGTAGTTGATCGCTGTGCTTCAACTGCTCTACAAGACTATCAAACTCAAATTGCAATATTACACCGTCACTTGCTTTTTCTTTGGGTTGGGAATCCTCGTTCCTGTCGATGTACAACTCATCTGGGAGGAGAAACGAAAGACAAAGCAGACCAAAAGAATACACATCTTGCCTTTTCGCCTGATCAACAGCGAATCCTCAAGGCTCCCACTCAGGCGCGTTCCAGGGTTTTGATCGTGGAAGAAATACCACTTCATCGCTACGCGATAACGAAGAGAACCCGAAATCTGCGACCTTTGCTGATATCCTGTCATCATTTTCCCGGAACACCAGTACATTTGCCGGCTTCAGGTCTCCATGCGCGATGCCTTGCCAAAAGTCAGCTTGTATCTATCATGCTATCTGCAACAAGATCATGGACCACAGGAGTGCATGGTCGCTAATGCGTTGGCAACGTGCGCGCAAAGCAGCATCTTATCTGCAATGGTCATTTCTTGCGCCAATTGCGACCGTTTGAAGCGGCCAAGATCCCCAGAGACAGCTTTCTCAAAAACTAACGCTGGATAAACCGTTTAACTGTTAGGATCTATATCCCAGCATACGCCCTCAAGCCTTGACACAGTGGATGGATCAAGATACTAGGATGGGGCCCAGAACAGAAATCTCCGCAACCAAAGCTCGGTACAGCGCTTCGTCATCGGGCAAGCTGTGAGCAGACAAGCTCAACCTCTTGAAAGCAAAATCAATGCTCAAATTGTTCTTGCCGAGCCACCGGATCCAATTTTCTGTAGAGCTGGCTGCCATATTATAGGCAAGAAATCGATTTTTCGCCATTGTGCGACGCTCAGGACGGATAGGAAGCTGCGCAGGACTTTATGCAAAAGGCTTTGTACGGAAGAACCAATCGGTGTTTGGTCGCTTGGTTGCCAGCACAAGCAGTCTTGAGTACCGGTATCGCGCCGCAAGTCGCTTACAACAGAGGCTGTTGAGCGTGAAGGCGCACCTTGACTTGTTGGCTTTTCGTCCATGAGCAGATGGGTAGAAGAAATTTGATGTATACACAGGAGTTTCGGTGAGATAAGTCCTTACGGTCTTATAAATGGGGTTGCTTAGGCCTACTTGGGCAGCCTTACAGCCTCGTGGACTATTATAGGCCTTTTAGGTTGACTGACTGGGAACAGTGCATGAGGCCTGAACCAAAGGCCAACAGGAAGCTTTCAGACTGTTTTGGCAATACCATATAGGGCAAGAAACCTCATTCGCTATTCCTTTTTTTATTTAGAAAGGTGCAGATTGCCTTTGATCTCTCTCTCAACCTTGCCTTGATTAGCTTCCGAAGTTTTTCAATCATTTTTGAATCTCGCAGATAACGGAACAAGCGCTTTCTCAGCTCTTCTAATACCAGTCGTGCCGTGAATATTGCTCAACGGAGTAATTAAACTGCAGCCTCTATGGCCTATTGATAGTAAAAGCCTGATGATTTGAGGCGCAGATGCTGCCTCCGCTTTGTGTGGATTATGAGGACCACTATTTCCCTAGACCCATGTCCATCACTTTATCCTGATGCCGTAGACGAAATTTCTAAAGCCAAGCGTTGCGGTCTTAAATCTAAATGGTCCGAAGTCCCCCCAGTGTATTCTCAAACCATGAAGAACGACTCCAATCGATGCGCCTTCGCTTTGACATCTCCCTGTGCTTCTCTCCGGCTAGTGGAAGCGGCCTAAATTAGTGGTAACAAATGTAAGTGGTAGACTTGTAGCCAAGTAAAGTTAAAGTGGAGATAGATGAGCATAGGGATCTGGCCTAGTAAATCAGAGGCGAGCGTGCAGAGGTGCCCCCTCACCTCAACATCAGGTTTATTTACTGTGGTCACTCCATAGCCGTCACTCTGCGCTGAAAGGCAAGGTCATACGAAAAGTGTTGAGCTTGCGCACCACGCTCGCGAAATGGGTTGAGACCCCGTCAATTGCTGTAGACATCTGAGCCGACGGAAGTGGCAAAGTAGAGAAGCAACGCAGACAGTTGATCAAGTTCCGCAGATAGAACCAAAGATCTTGTTGGTAGCCCGTACTCCATCTAGCATCCAAGTATCATCTGGCCATTCGTTTTATGACGACGGCGAAGATAGTGGAACAGTAAAAAATTTGACGATGAGGACGGGGAGAGGCTGCTGTGGCTGCTTCTGCTGCTTACCCGCGTCGCCACAGCAGGTGGGGGTTACACGACTGACGCGACGAAAAAGCAGCGCTCACGATAGTCCCAAAGAAGAGTGCTGCCAGGCTCTTGTAGGAAAGACAATGATCACTGATCGAAATTTGCGTGGTGAAAACAGAAACTAGGCAACTGTTCTAGCCTTGTTGGAACTGGGGGGAAACATTTAGGCAGCTGTATCGTTGTGAAAATTAATTACCGATCAATGCCGTTCGATTGATTTTGCATTTCAGGCGCTAAAAATAAACAGTGAGAAAGCCTCGTAAAACGGCGTTGAGAATTAAGCGCGTTTTCACCTGCACACGAAATATCCGCGACTACTTTGAACTATACTCGTACAAGCAAGGGCCATTCTCAACCTCTGTAGAGTGCGAAAATGGCTCTCAAACGAATGTCACCGACGGCCAGTCTGCTTAGGACATCTAGACTATTTTCTCTACCTCCACCACTCCCTAAACCCGTGACGGACTTTACCGCAACCGCAAATTTTGATTCAGACACAGCAACCCTTCCATATCCTACGCAAGCAGCTATCGAAACAACCGAATCATCCTTAAGGCGAGGTGATTGGGGCCTCAAACGCCCCCTACCTCGCCAATCTACTTATGAACAAACTACGACGCCTACGCTTCGCATCCACAAGATAGATTCAATTGATCACATTACCGACTTCGACTCAGCGGCGGATCATGCTTTGAATCTTCGAAAATGGCAAGAAATGAACCTGCCAGTGTCGATGCCGCTTGCCCGCAAAAGAGCTTCGCGCATGGAGCCTCCAGTGAGCGCTTTTGAATCCGACGTCGACAATACTGAGCGTAGAGGCCAAGGTACTAGTCAAGGACGATGGAAATATAAGGGTCCTTGGTTGGCCGGAAAGACTGAAGGCGAATTCAAGGAATACGTAGAAAAGAAAGTGAAACGAAGAAAATTCGAGTTTAGGCAAGTCCTTAGGCAGCGGCTGGTAGAGAGGATGACTGCCGCACGACGAGAAGCAGTCATTGAGATTGGCGGAGATATACAACCTGGTACCGTGGAGGTATCTGACACCGATCTCGAGAAGTTTATCAAAGATCTACGTGGAGACGAAGAGAAATTGAATGCGCTAGTGGAACAATTTCTGGACCTTCCCAATGCTGCCCAAACGTCAGGTACGGCAATGATTTACAATGAACGAGGACCGCCAGTCACACATCCATCGGCCGGCCTGTCTTATCTCCGTACAAAATCTCATATTCACAACCACCCCATTCTTGGGCCAATGGAGGTAGAACCACCAGTGCAGGGACGAGTATTGTTACCTCAGAAGAAAGGAGGGCGTGGGGCGAGGAATGACGCTTTGGTTGGAGTGGGCGGTGTTGCCGCAGATGATATCAAGATCCCGATGTGGAAAAGCGTGGAACCACCAGGCGTTGCCGGTTTTGATCCTGATATACCAGGTGGTGCAAAGCTTTGGGTTCATCCCGACAATTCAAGTATCGATTCGCAGGGTAGGATTGAGCTACGCTGGACGGATCGGGCAAGTCCAAACACAGTGGCAATATATGAAGGCCAAACAGACGAAATTCCACTCCCGGGTGCTCCAGCATTAGCTCCTGCTGGCTCTCGTAGAATGGCTGAATTATCGCCTTCTCCACGTACAAGTGCGAACGCGAGTCAAGGATACGGACTTGGGGACATGGTCAACACACATAGCACGAGTAGAGCTTCTCCAATACGTGTATCAAAAGAGGAAGCTCCGGCGCAAAAAGATATACTCAAGCTACTGGGTAGTTTAGGAGGAAGGAAGTAGTGAGAAAGGCTTATGTATTTATTGTAGACGAAACCTATATAATACTTAGAGCACCATGCTGGGCAATCCGCTCCAAACTAGCCGACTTTCCAGTCATAGCCATATATTAAAATGTAGTGGTGGTCGCTCGACCCTGCATAAGTAGTAAATCTAGTGTTGTGTGCGCAGGCTGTATCACGTGATCCAATAGGGCACACAATTCTCCACGCGAATTGGACATGTCGAGCTTTTGAACTCCGCTACCTTCTCGACACAACGCAAAAGTACAACCACCACCGCAATCATGGGTCGCGTTCGCACAAAGGTAGGCTATACAGTTACAATGACTGTGTAAACTAGGGGCCTTATCACTGACGAACCCAAAGACGGTCAAGAAATCCGCCAAGGTCATCATCGAGCGCTACTACCCAAAACTCACCCTCGACTTCGAAACCAACAAGCGCATCTGCGATGAGATTGCCATCATTGCCTCGAAGCGCCTTCGCAACAAGGTACCGCATCCTCTCACCTCCCCCCCTAATCCCTCCCCCGCACCGGTCCTTCCAGAGCTCCACCATCAATCCATTGCAAAACCACAACTAACCAACCTACCCCGAACCAAACAGATCGCGGGCTTCACAACTCACTTGATGAAGCGTATTCAACGTGGTCCCGTCCGCGGCATCTCGTTCAAGCTCCAAGAAGAAGAGCGTGAGCGCAAGGACCAGTACGTCCCTGAGATCTCGGCACTGGACTTTACGCAAAATTCGGAGAGCGGGCAGTTGGATGTGGATGGGGAGACAAAGGATTTATTGAAGAGTCTTGGGGTATGTCTTGTTTCTACATGACGCACTTTCGGGCTGCGAATTCTGGGAGAGGGCTGAAATAGCTGACATTGTGGGGATTAGTTTGATTCGATTCCCGTCAATGTAGTCGCGGTGAGCCAGCAGCAGGTCATTGAGAGACCGAGACGGTTTGAAGGGAGACCACCGAGGGCTTGAGCGGGCTACAACGATGGTTGGTGTGGGGGCTGGGCAAGCTGAGGGTATCTGAGGTGCTGGGAAGATAGAATTAAATGGCAAGTGATTCTGTTACAAGGTGTCGCTGAGCTTCTCGAAAGAGAGCGAGGCTTGATTGCCAAGTGCTGTCCCTGTGAAATGTGCTTGCTTTCTTATTGCTAACACTATGCCTTGAGATGGTTGGTATGTGCTTACGATTTCTAAGCTGCATGTGGTTTACTGGTCTGCAACTTGGCTATCGCACGTTTTGGTCATAGCTTCCTGAGATTTTAATATGCCTAGATCGAGTACTGGTCACTGCCTGCAGGGTCTACTTAAGAGTCTTTCTTGTTGATGAGCGATCCACTTCTTCATGCTGCAGGAGATATTTTCTATTTCGATCTTGACATGTGAGCAGATAGTCTGATAGTCGTTAAATGAAAATGTTTTCACCAGTTAGTAGTCTCTAGCTGGTAGAAACTCTTCTTGCTAACGCCTTCCAATGCACGATAGGGTATTTACGCAGTGTAACATGAAAATCAGTTAAACAGTCAAACCAGTCTGCGACTTCGATGTTCAATGCTCGTCTATGGGTATCTTTGAATAGATTTTAAGTGTGAGTTTTCCAGTTCTCTACAATTGACATCGCTTTGCTGCGCCCCGTGAAGCGGATGTTCAAATCCGGCTTTGGCCAACGTTAATGACAGGTTATTTCTTGCAGCGATGCCACGTAATATAGATAGTTGCATTCAAATCCGTTGGTCTATACTTCTCGTCAGGAGTGTATCTCTAAGAATCATTGCTAGAGGTAGCTTTCCGCTCCGGGTTTTTAAGGTAAGGATGATGCTCCTTGATGAAAGGTCATATGTTTGGTATCACGTCTTCGTCATCGTCTCCGTCAAAGTCGTCTTCTTGCATTGTCTTACCATTGGAGAAACTGGACCTGTAGCCTTCAATAACGTTATGCAAACCTCCGGATCCGAGATGCTCAGTGCTGGCAGCTGGTGAGGATGGCCCCCTAATAGCTGCACTGGTATTTTCATGTATACCCACATCAACAAGCATCGACGCTCTGCTTACGGCATCCCCGTCCCCCGTCTCAGTAGCAAGCACTTTCATTGCAGAAATCACTCTTTCCTCC
>JAABUO010009989.1_pt1 | contig 10555 bp, 11 predicted proteins | sample 5559291 | NCBI WGS metagenome assembly JAABUO01 (sample SAMN10711878, study PRJNA513372) | rock metagenome | isolation source: Antarctica rocks | place: Antarctica: Victoria Land, Finger Mt sud
GGCAGGTGTGCTGTCAGAGCTGCCACCAGCCAGAGCCTCTTTGGCCTGTTTATCTCCCATCAGCTCCTTGTACTCATTTGGATCTACCTTGAGCATTGGCATGACGACTATGGCAAAAACGGCAAAGCCTGCAGCAGAAGCACCCGCGCTTGTGAACTCAGCTGACACTGCGCATTGCGCATGCTATGCTGCTGTGTTTAAGCCGAGTAAAGCAATGGGACACAACATACACCACAGAGAATAAAGCAGTTGCACTCTTGCATAAAGGAGTGGCATCAGCATGGCAAGTGTACAACAGGGCATCCTGGCTGAACCTGGTTGCAGCAAGCAGGCAACAATGCAGAGGTGACAAAAGCAGGTGCACGATGACCATGCTAGGCAAAAAAAGGCATGACTGCTACACATGTTTGTCTTACCAATCATCAGGCCGTACGGACTCATGATGATGCCTTGCAGATTGAAAGGTGGGTGCTTCTGCACAAGCAGGACATGTGAGTACAATGCTTAAGCTGAGCTGCGAGATCAGCAGAGACCATGGACATCATGCACATCTGCTGTCATTGCTGCCTTACCTCGTAGTACTCTGCCTTGGCCAGTGGTCGTATCATCAAGGGTGACGGCAGTCCCTACAGATTCCAGTGAAGAAACGCTCATACACAAAGTGCTGAGGCAAACAAGGAACCAATGAGCAAGCTTGTCTCCGGATGACAGCATGAAACACTCTTAGCATACCTGCATGGGATTGTTGGCATAAGCACCTGAGACTCTACCTGTGCTGCCATCTACATCTATGCGTACCTACATGGTCTGCATGTTTTCATGCCTGGATGCTGAGTAGACACACAGCATCTTTAACACGCACCTGAGGAAAGAGCAGATCTACCGACACCACATCCAGCATGTGCGTTCCAGCTGGAACAGAAGGAAACAGGAAAGATCCGTCAATTGTTGGAAAGGCCTGAAGTTGACTGCCACCATTGACAGAAAGCACCAGCTTGATCTTGCTACTTCTTATGCTTTTGTCTGCAAATACTGGACAGCAAAAGGACAAATGTGTCAATCCAGATGCAGTCTTTGTCATTTCAACACTATTGGGCAACCACATGCTAGCTACCTGGAAGCCGAAGTTTCCCTTCTACAGGGTGGGATACACAACTTTCTGCAAAGGTGAGGAGCGGGCCCGCTAACAAGCCAAGAGCAAGCAATGCAAGCTGAGGCCTGCCTGACACGAGCATTATATGCTTTGTTGTTTCGGATGAAGCTTGCTTCAAAACAAAACTAACAGAGTGACACGTTTGACCGTTTATCGTCTGGCATGCATATGCTAACCTGTGATCAACAGAGAAACCCGGGTAGACTTACAACAACTTTCAATGTCACTATGACTTCCTCAAAAGACTGATGTTAAGCCAGAATTAGACCATCCGTATCCTGCTTGCGCTACTACCTTGACAGCGAGACTTGACACATACTAGCAAACCCTTGCGCAGCCCTAGCTTGCAAAGTTACAGGGCCTTCAACTTCACGGGGCCGCCCCTCGGGACGGAAAATTTTATGCAGTACATAACAACGCCACAATCAAATCACAGTGACTTCGTCTGTCGCCTCTTCAGCCAACCAAGTTCACATCTTTGAAGCTTCCAGGTGCTGATAGGCTCGTCCAGCCTTGCAGGCGTGTTTGCGCAGCAGGCACAGTGAGTACAGCACCAAACCACGATCGCTGCTCTGCTGTAGCCTCACCATATTTGAGTCAAGATAATTGAGTAACATGCCATCGCTTTGCAGGGGCGTGGCCGTCACAGCCTTGGAAGCCATCAGTTAGATAGAACACTGTCTTAGTTTTCAACACCATGTCTTTTGCACGATCTCAAGTCCCGCCTGCAGACGAAAATGCTGCACATCCCCGAGAACTCAAAGCTCTTGGTGTAGCCAAAGCAGGTCCTGCTGCTGGTAATCAGCGCCGGTAAGTCTATGCAACAGTCCGACTTGACATTGAGCGGCTGAACACCGGCAGCATCACCTCTTCTGCTTGGCTGCCATCAGGTAGTATGCCTGACTCATCCCGACCGTGTTGTGCAGTGTGTTGGGAGACGTCGGCAATCTTGTAGGCTCATTTCCAACCAGATGCAACGTCGGGAAAGAGAACGCAGCCAAGCAAGCCGCTGCTGCAGCAGACGGGAAAGTTCAGGTAAGCGGCGCTTCGATGGTAGCGTCAGCTGTTCCCCTCATCTAGTTTGAAACGACCAGTCTGCACTTGACTAGTGAGACCTGTTGGCAAACGAATTCTCATTCCTTGTTCTGCAAACTCAGTTATTTCGTGCAGATTCGTGGATGTGACGGTTTGTGATCTGTAGGTAAAGTCAGGAGTGATGACTAGAAGGCAGTCAGCTGTTGCTGCTGCACAGGGCTTACTGCCAGAGCCAAAGGTATTGCTCAGTCTTAGTACCTCTCAATTTCTCGGTGGATGCTGTTCTTGCCTTGTCTTTTAGTTGACGTTTGGAGTGCCTGCCAGGCTGGAGAGCCAGGGTGGGGTGCTACTAAGCCACGGACTGGTCTAAGCAGACGTGATCTCAATGTTCCAGCACCCGCACCTCCAGCTGCAACAGCAAAGGAATCAAAGAGGCGTGCTGGCAGCAGCATGAGCTCGCTTCTGCAAAGCCGCAGTGAATCAGCTGTGGTAGAGCGCAAACAAGCAGCTCCTATATCCCCTATCCCTGACATTGACAAGGATGACAAATCTGACCCCTTGGCTGCGTCAGACTATGTTGGTGACATCATCACCTACTACAGGAGGATTGAGCCTTTGTACCGAGTTGCTCCTGACTACATGAGCAGACAGGTGTGTTGTCAACAGTCAACTACCATGGGCCCTCCATCAGCAAAAATTGGAGATGCAGTGCTTCCAAGCTATGAAACTGAGCATCTCTGTTGTGCTTGTCTTTGTAGGTGGACATCAATGACAAGATGAGGGCCATCCTTGTTGACTGGCTGGTGGAGGTGCACCTCAAATTCAAGGTCAGCTTCCGGTCCAGCAATAACACCACTTCTGTAATTCTGCTGCGATAAAGACAATGTTTCTGCTGCTGCATATGCTGTTATAACAATGATGTTTTGGACTGACAAACCTCATTTGCCTATGCAGCTCATGCCAGAGACATTGTTTCTGACCATGAATGTCATTGACCGCTTTCTAGAGCAGAAGCCAATGACACGGAAGAATCTGCAGCTGGTATGCACTTCTGCTTTCAGTCACTGCAACCTGTCATGTGCTTCACTGTCAATGCGTAATTTGAACATTACTATGTTTTGAATCAGCCGTCTAGGTGTACCTTGTTGCTGCTTCAGATTCAGCTTGGACTGAGTGTTTCTCACTATGTTTACTATGCTCACAGCTAAAAATGTCAACTGCTACATACAAGCCTTTAAATAAGACAGCTATCACTGTCTGCAGGTTGGTGTCACTGCAATGTTGATTGCCTCCAAGTACGAGGAGATCTGGGCGCCTGAGGTCAGAGACTTCGTCTACATCAGTGACAAGGCCTACACACGTGAGCAGATCCTGAACATGGAGAAGGTCATGCTCAACACTCTGCGCTTCAACCTCACAGTCCCCACCCCCTTCAACTTCCTGTCACGCTTCTTGAAGGCTGCTGATGTCAGCAACGACAAGGAGGTGTGCACGTACGCTACCTACCTAGTGGAGCTGTCCATGCCTGAGTACGTAATGCTGAAGTACTCACACTCCATGACAGCAGCAGCTGCAGTGTATGTTGCCAACAAAGCTTTCCAGAAGACACAAGCGTACCCATATGCTCTGCGCAAGCACTCTGGGTTTGATGAGACTAGTGTCAGGCCTTGCGCCTTGGCTCTGACCAACCTTCACAAGAAGGCAGAGAAGAACACTTTGGTGGCAGTGTACAAGAAGTACTGCAATGCAAAGTACCATGAAGTGGCCAAGGCTGTCAAGCCTGTTGATCTTGTATCTGATGTGCTAGACCTCACTGAGTAGTTGTGGCATTGCTCCATTTTGATGGCTGTTGACCTTGTTGGTTGTTTCCCGTTCTGTTTGTTCTGTGCTGCCTTGTCAGTTGTTATCACAGCTAGCCTTTGGCTGGCTGCAATGAATCATGATAAACTCTTGCTTGGACTGATCTTCGTGATGTGTACATTGAAAAACAAATCATGAGCATCTAGGCTGCCGTTTGGCATTTCTGGCTGTTGCAATTGCAGGTTGTATGAGTATGCCATTGCTGCTCTTCTGCCATAAATGAATCAAGAGTGCCTGCTGACTCTGTTGCAACCAACAATTCATTTCGTTCAGGCTGTTCTGTGTCATGTGAAACCATGTAGTTCCATGAAAGCAATGTATATCAAAAAGCAAATTTGACGATGTTGGAGGAACACATGTGCTGCATGCTGCTGTCGTTCAAAGAAGAACATCGTTGTCTGGAACGCCAATTACAATACATACCAGATGGCCTGCCAGACTTAGTCAATGACGAGTATCTCTACGTCATTGCGAACGCACGTTGAACCGCCGCCTCGAGGTTGCTTTGTTAAAAGAAAGCATGCTCGGAAGACAGATTGTAGTACAAAGTCAAAAAGTCTGTGCGCGTTTGCGACATGTGCAGGGCAGCAATGCGGTAAGTACATCAAAACCAGCATTGGGCTGGTCCGACAAAAGACGTGTTGTCGCTCAGTTTCTTGACATGCTGCCATCCACATCACTGACCACAGCGTATGACATGCGGCAGGTTGCAGCTCATCAGTCTGAGCATACCTATGTTGCAATTCAGCAGCCGTCGGCCTACACAATCACACAGTGTGCTTCGACAGCGGCCCAAAGTCTCAGAGTTGACCCCACAGCAGGACCTAGACTAGACGTTGACGCTCCCCTGCCCCGTTTTGTCCCTCAGAGTGGATCATCAGAGCAGACTCGGATCATACGGCCACCTGTTGCTATTCAGCAGGCAATAGATGAAGTTAAGGTGATACTCTGCACAAGGAAGCACTGTACAGTCAAGCAGGCAGAATTCAAAGTCTAGAAATATGGCCTTGGTATCGATGCAGGCAAATGCCAGGGCCAAGTTTGATGAGACAATAGAGATTGCAATCAACCTTGGGACCAATCCAAAAAGGGGCGATCAAGCAGTTCGTGGCACAGCTATGTTGCCTCATGGCACTGGCAAGTCGTTACGAGTTGCTGCCTTTGCAGAGGGAGAGGATGCTATCGCAGCAACTGCAGCTGGTAAGACATTGCGCGTTGAGCTGTAATGCAGTATGCTGGTTGCATCCACAAGGAGGCTGGTCACAAACTTTGTGGGTAGCCCAGCCTCACTCTGCAAGACACTGCAATGTATGCATGCCTCAGCAAGCTTTTGCGCTGGTACAACCAGCTTACACATGGACACGCTGCACCTGTCATACCACCAAATGTGGTATGTCAAAATCGGCTAATGCTGACTTTCACAGTACAAGCAGGGCATCATGCAACTGTCATGTGCAGGTGCTGATGTTGTTGGAGGAGAGGAGCTAGTGCAGCAAATACAAGCATCTGGCAGCAGCAGTTTAGACTTTGATAAGGCTGTGGCTGTGCCTGCCATGATGCCAAAACTGAGCAAGATTGCAAAGATCCTGGGACCGAGAGGTTTAATGCCCAATCCAAAGCTTGGCACCCTTTTCCCAGACATCAAAGAGGCCATCAGGCTGCTCAAAACAGGCAAGGTGGAGTTCAGGGCTGACAAAGGGGCTGTGTTGCATGCTGGTTGTGGCAAAGTGAGCTTCAGCCCTGACAAGCTACAAAGCAATGTTGGCGCGCTGTGTTCAGCACTTCTTGATGCTAGGCCAAAAGGTGTCAAAGGCAGTGGGGCTTCAGGGTACTTGTTGAAGGCAGCATTGACCAGCACTATGGGTGTCAGTGTGCCTGTCTCAGTTCCCAGTCTGGTCCAAGCAAGTCAGGCCTACAGAGCTAGCCGCAAATAGCACTTCTGAGTCATTAGATGTTGACATCGCGCTTCATGTGTACTATACATGCCGTTTGCATCATGCCTCGAAGATGCTTTGTCAATCAATCAATCAATATATATTCAATGTCCTGAAGGGCAACTGGGACCCAACAGACAAGAAGTTTAGATCAGTGAATTTATACAGACAAGAGTAAATTTTGCTTCCTTCATGCAAAGCATTCCCTAAGGAAACCACCAAATGAATTTGGTTCACACAAAGTCGTAAAGTCTGCAATAGTACAACAGTGCTGCAGGAGGTCCAAATGCTGTGACCTGATATGGCTGTACGCTGGGCAATCAAACACAAAATGCTGCTCGTCCTCCACACAATCCAATGACTTGCACACTAGACACAGCCTGTCTGTCCTTGTGCATAAGCCTTGCAGGCACACGTGCCCACACTGTAACATCAGATGTCCTTCCACGGACCAGTGGTACCACTGGAATGCAAAACTCCCAACACCAGCAGCTGTAATCAGTGAAATACAACAAGCATTATATGTCCATGTACTGGCAGGCATTTGTAGCAGCCATGATGCACTAACTGAGACAACTGTGCCAACTGCCATCAGGTTGGTGCAGCCTCTAGATGCAGGCTTATCAATTTGATCACATATCGATCGCATATCGATCACGACACTGCTCAAACTTTGTGCAGTTTGTCTACTAAACACAACTCAAAAGCTCAATGGCGAACAATGTGCACATACAGACCTCTAAGCACTGGCATGTGATGCTGCCATGTGTTTTGCAAGATCACCCAGGCCCCTGTTTTGAGTGACCTGGGCAAATTTGCCATTCAGGTCGCCCTTGGCATGTAGCTGTTCCACATTCTTCCTCACCCTCAATGGGAAGCGACCCCCAAGTCCTAGACTCACACCTGAGCCCTTGCCAACTGGGGAAGTCTGCTTCTTGACCCCAGCACTAGGACTGCCTTTGCCCTTCCTGCTTGATGCAGTAATGCCTATTGATTCCTTTGCCAAACTGGCCTTTGAGGCTTCCCTCTTTAGAGCATTCTCACTGGGAAACTTCCCTGCTGTTCCAGGCACACATGCACTGCCCTTGCTGCATGACATCCCAGTGCATGAAACCGCCTTTGAGCTGCTGCGAGTGCTGCTTGGGGTAGTAACAGCAGCTGGGGTTTTGGCTCTAGCACTGATTCTGGCTGTGTGCAGCTTTTCTGCCTGCAGCTGTTTGTCTTTGAGCTGACGCTGCTGCTGCTGCCGCTGACTTCTGCGAGCGACTTGAATATGAGGCTGAGCATGAGTCTGACCGCTCTTGCTCACAGGTCTCAGTGACTTGCTGGTGGCCCTTCCATGCTCCACATCATCACATGCTGCAACAAGCACATCACATGTTTCACGGGCTGCCTTTCCTGAACATCCAAGATATGAGCGTCTTTTGCTCCTCAGCCGTCAAGTGTGCCTAAGCATCATAAGCATCTTTCTTGATGTGCTTTGCACATTTACAGTTGGCAGGATGAGACTAAGCTTACAACAGTGTCACTTTGCCAACTAACACAGGATGTTGCCTTGCTATGAGCATGTAATCAAGGATGCACTGGTTTGTGGTTCGTTTGCAAAACATCTGAGCGCTCAAATGCTCGTTAGGTGGGCCACATCCACAATTGTAAGCTCTTAGCAGCACCAATGTATGATTGTACTAGCATGCAACTGATCAGTCCTTTTGCCGAGTGCCTGTCCTTGGCAACTGTCCTAGTATGCAAAACCCTCTCAGCATTCTACTGTAGCTTTTGTGACATACTGAAAGGGTGCCGACCGCACACAACAGCTGCAATTTGACAGCGCAGCTGGTGGTGTGTGATTGAAACATGAGCATCAAGTGCATACCGTTGCTTTCAGCAGATTGGCACCTCAGCATTCCTTGGCACTCTGACTCTACCTCAGCCATACAGTCAGCATCAGTTTGGCACTCAGCTGCACTGCGCTCGGCCCCTACGGCCTCAGCAACACCGCACTCAAGTATGCTGCGCTTGTCTGTACCATGCCATGCCATGCGCTGAGTCATCGCCTTGCTTGCATTCTTTGCAGCTTCTTCTTCGGTAGCATTACTAACATACACGCTGACTGTGCACTCTGACTCAGCGTGGGATCTGGATGCTGTGGCTCCATCAGGGGTGGGGATTGGGCTGGGTGACTCAGCAATGCCCCTCTGAGCACTGAGCAGCTGAGGCGACACCGGCTGAGCTGCTGTGGCTTCCGCCAGCTCGGCCTGCTGGGCACGCTGTGCATGGTCGGCTTTTGAAAAGACATACGCTGTGAAGCTCCTGCCACTGCCTGCAATTCAACACCGCGTATGATGTTACTGGTACACTCTCCCGGCTTGGCTGCCAACGCGGAGTCAAATGATACTGCTGTACTTTTGGCTGGCATCAGTTAAGGAACCCGTTCATTATCATTCAGCCTTGAGCAAAATGCAGGGCTCTACATTGCAGCCATCTGGCTGCCCTCGTGATGAGTCGGATTACAGATATAATATGTCGCAGTCCTCATTGAGCACATAACATCACAGCACTGACTGCTCACCATAGATGTGTGCTGACAGCAGGTCTAGTTCCATGATGTTGCATCACGTGACTTTCAAAACTGTCGTATAAGTAGGCCTTACAGGGATGCACAAGACAGGGTGCTCTGGAGAGACAAGACTTGTCCTGCACGTATCCAGCTCATGATGAGCTGGAAAGCGTATTGTTGTTATTGTTGTTATTATGATTATTGTTATTATTTTTATTTATTGTTATTGTTGTTATTACAGGCAGCTGATCAGGGACGCACAGCGCAGGCCAAGAGCGCCATCACCCCTCATTCTCTTTCTAGCAGGGCTGCAGGTCCAATCGAATGTGCCCAAAGCTGTGGCAGATACGCAGACAGGCTACAATCAGGCTACACGTGTGGGAACTGTGTGAGAGGTGAGTAATTGATCAAGGCATTCATGACACATCCTTTCAAACTACACAGGATTGAAGCCACCTAGATCAGCAGAATGAAGGTAGAAGGCAGAAGATAGAAGGCAGGAGGCAGAAGATAGAAGGAAGAAGATAGAAGGCAGAAGGGAGAAGATAGAAGGCAGAAGCAAGAAGGGAGAAGATAGAAGTCAGGAGGTGCACCTGACATGGAGACTGGGAAGGAGGCAACCAGGTGGAGAAGGCCAAAGCCCAGGTCCTCCATTACGTCTGCTGGCTGCACCTGCCTCATTGCCCTTTGCACCACTGCCACCGCCTGCGCACATACACTGGATCAACGGGCTTGTGAAGCATGACACAAAAAACCCACTCAGGCTGGACCATGGGCTGTGTGACATGATGATGGAACAGAAGAAAGGGACTCAGCCAAGGCTGCCTCTTCCTCTACTTCTGCCAGCCAGCTCCGGGCTGCCGCCTTAGGAGGCTCCCATTATGATCGCTGAAAAGCGTAAACTTTTCTTTTTTTCTCTTTTCTTTCTTCTGCCAGCCTTGCCTGTCTTGATGCCACCTGCTTGTGTACACATGCTGCATCAAGGTTTCAGTCCATGGTGAGTCATCAAGAGCAAGAGGACTGAACCCAGGCTGGTTTCTCCTCTGTTTCTCTCGGTTTTGCCTGTTGCATTTCCATCTGCCTGTGTGCATGTACTGGATCAAGGCTGTATATGAAAACACTCAGGAAGATAGCAGACTCTGGCCAAAGACCAGCATCACGACCAGTTCTGAATGTTTCAACCCTTCTGCACAATGACAGGTGCCTGCGACATCCATAAAATCAATTACCATTAGCTACATGCCGGTGCGCTAGTCATGCACAACCCTTCAGGTCTGCCCAAGGATTCTGCAAAACAGCTTGTTTGCAACCAGTTCAATGCCGTGTCAGATATGTTGATGCGTGAAGGTGAGCGCAATCCAAGGGGAGCACTGCCTCTCGCTCAGGCGTAAGCTGTTCTCACTGAATGCCGCTCTCGGCAGGTTCGCATGCAACATGCATGAGACACTTGAAGCCAGGAACAGGCAGCCTCAGGAATCTGCCTGTGCAGTGGCTGAACATTGACTACACCCATGCGGGTCAGCTAGCACAAAGGCACATTACATGGTTTAGCTGTAGCAGCAGTCTGAGTGGATCACCTTCAGGGTCTTGGAGGCAGCAAACAGGCAGCCAAAGGCACACTTGGCATCGATGGGCACTCCCTCCCAGAAGGAGTAGGCGTGCGTTGCTGGATCCAGGCTCCTGATCTGCACCAAGAGACAAGGACTGGGTCAGACCCAAAGCAATATGCTGATGTTGCTCTTCAACAGCAGGTGGGCGGCAACGATTTGGTGTCAGCATCAATGTGTGAGCCTTCCAACAAAGGTTGTTGGGTTCAAGCTTTTGATCTGCAGCAAAGGACATGGCTTTGGTGAGAGCTGGTCTCGTTGGTGAGAGGTGCAATGGCAGGACGCTGTGCCTGGGCGGAGAATAGGCAGCAATGACTATGCTTCCATCGAAAACAACAGTTTCCTAGAAAGATCAAACATGGGTTTTGTGGGTCTAGGCTTTGGATCTGCAACACCAAGAACACGTTGA
>JAABUO010009991.1_pt1 | contig 10552 bp, 13 predicted proteins | sample 5559291 | NCBI WGS metagenome assembly JAABUO01 (sample SAMN10711878, study PRJNA513372) | rock metagenome | isolation source: Antarctica rocks | place: Antarctica: Victoria Land, Finger Mt sud
GCTTACAGAAGAGAATACGACGCGGCAGCAGAAAAATCCTGCTTATGGAAGGTTAGCGCTCGCGGGTCAGCGCGTAGTCGGCCAGCGCATGAAGCGAGTTGCGGTAGGGGGAGGCCGGCAAGTCCTCTAGTGCTTCCTGCGCCAACTCCACATAGCGCCGTGCGGCGTCCGCCGTGCGCGTGTAGCCGTTGTGCCGGACAATGGCGGCGCGAACGTCGGCTATCTCGGCGTCCGTCAGCGCTTCGGGTTCTTCCAAGATGTGCAGCAGGTGACCGCGCTCGGCGTCCGACACGTCCCGTAGGGTCAAGATCAGCGGCAGGGTCATCTTGCCTTCGCGCAAATCCCCGCAGAGCGGCTTGCCGGTTTTGTGCGGGTCGCCGGTGTAGTCTAAAAGGTCATCGGCAATTTGGAACGCCAGGCCGCAGTTCAAGCCGTAGCGGGTCAGCGCATTCACTTGGTCCGGCGATGCGCCCGCCAGCATCGCGCCGACTTCGCAGCAGCCAGCGATAAACCCCGCGGTCTTCTTCTGAATGATGGTCAGATAAGTTTCTTCCGACGTGTCCACGTCGCCTTTGGCCGTGATTTGCAGAACTTCGCCTTCGCTCAGGCCGACCGTGACATTCGAAAAGACGCGAATCACGTCAATGTTGCCTTCGCGGGCCGCGAGATAAATGCTTTTTGCCAGCAGGTAATCGCCGACCAGAACGCTGATCTGATTGCCGAACGTCGCATTGGCCGTAGGCCGTCCGCGCCGCTCCGCCGAGCCGTCCACCACATCGTCGTGAATGAGCGACGCCATGTGAATCAACTCTGCCGCCGCCGCCGAGGCAAACACGGTAGATGCAGGAAATGATTGACAAGCCGCATGGGCGGACAGTACGACAAGCGCCGGTCGCAGACGCTTCCCGCCCGCCGACAGCGTGTGGCCGGAGATGGCGTAAGCCGCTTTGACGTCGGAGCGGATTTCGTTCCCAAGCAGCCCTTCTACCGACACTAAATCGTCATGGACAATATCAAGAAACGAGACGGTGCTTGGCGCAGCGGGGGCTGTCTCGGGGACGGTAATCGTGCTGGGCAGAACGGCGGCGGAAACTCCCATAATCTTTTCCATTCTAAAGCCGTGATCTAAGAGTAACTCTCAGGCTTGACGCCCACATGAACGCAGACAAGGCCAAACGTCAAATTGACGAACCGAACCGGCAAAAAACCGGCACCGCACATCCGTGCTGCAAGCTGCTCGCGGCTGTCAAACCGGGCCACCGACGCCGGCAGGTAGGCATAGGCATCCGGCCTTCCGCTGATGGCCCCGCCGAGGGGCGGCATCACATAACGGGCGTGCAGCTCATACCCGGTGCGGAACAGGCCGGCGGGCGGCTGCGAAAACTCCAGGCACACAGCGCGCCCACCAGGCTTCAGCACCCGAAACATTTCCCGGAACGCTTTGTCCCGGTCCGCGACATTGCGGATGCCGAACCCGATAGTCACGGCATCGAAGCTCCCATCCGCGAACGGAAGGCGCGACGCATCGCCCTGAACTTCATGGGCCGTCTCGCGCTCAAACCGAACATCGCCGTATTGAAGCATCGGCAGCGAGAAATCGGCGGCGGCGACAAACCCGTCCGGCCCAACGGCTTTTCGCAAAGACGGCGTCCATTCGCCCGTTCCTGAGCAGACATCTAAAACGCTGTTTCCGGCTTCCAGACACGCACAGCGGGTCGCAAACCCGCGCCAGCCTTTATGAATGCCCGCGGACAGCACTGAGTTCAGCAGATCATAGCGGTGCGCGATGTCGTCAAACATCTCCCGCACATAGGCGGCTTTTTCTTCGGCTGTGACCGGCTCATCTAATACTTGAATGCCGCTCGGCGGCGCTTGGGTTCCCGTTTTCGGGGCTGCGGACGAAGTTGCTGTTGACATTGTGAAAAAAGTCGCAATCTAATTGTGCAGATTATACCCAGGCACGCATTGAACTGTCAACGTGTAGTGTGCTATCATTACAAAGGTGCTTTTTGAGAGACAACTACATAGGCCAACTTCTTGTTCATAACTCAGACGATACCGCTTTTGAGAATTATATCTTTGCAGCGTTTGCCGCTGAGATCATGTCCTGGGGCAGCGAATTCAAAGCGGACATCTACGCTCTGGGATTACTGATCTACTTTGAGGATCAGGACCTGCGGTACGGAACTGTTGGTCTTGTTTACAATACGCATCAGCATTACCAAAATGAACTCTATTCACTGATGAAAAAATATCCCACCCCCGTACCCTCGGAAGAGGAAACTAAAGGCGCGGCGGAAGTCAAATGGCACTTCGACTACTGGGTTCAGTTTGCTCACTGGCCGCAAGACAATCTTGCTCTTGTCGCGAAGGGACATTCTCCTTACGCTGACCCAGTAGGTGTAGTCTTGCGCCAGGGATGGCTGGAAGGCCAGCACCTCTGGTTTACCGATGAGGAAGAGGAAGCCGACTTTGACAGATGCCTGGAGATTGGCGGACGCATCCAAGAAGCGTTCCTTGCCGCCTGTGTGCGGGCAGCGAGCCGCCTGCATACCGAAGGCATCATCGAAGATGCGTTTGGGCACTCTGTGCCAGTTGTCTTCCACGACTACCCCTACGAGCCTGCGGCGGCACAACATACCCACGAGGCCAATCCGCCGGAACTGGCCGAAGAGTTTGAGCGCTATGTTCTAGTAGGCCGACATTCCTAAGACGCTCAAGCAGCACGGTAAAATTACAACAGCAGGAGTATTCATTGAACATAACAATGCACGCGACGACGATTGTGGGCGTCAGAAAAGACGGCAAGGTCGCCATTGCCGGCGACGGGCAGGTGACGCTCGACAAGACCGTGATGAAGAACACGGCGAAGAAGATACGGCGGCTGTATCAAGGCAAAGTGCTGGCGGGCTTTGCCGGAAGCGCCGCCGATGCGATGGCGCTGGCTGATAGGTTTGAAGCCAAGCTGGAAGCCTCCAACGGCAACTTGCAGCGGGCCGTGATTGAGTTCGCCAAAGAATGGCGCTCCGACCGGGTGCTGCGCCGCTTTGAGGCGCTGATGATTGTCGCAAACCCGGAGTATCTGTTGGTCGTCTCCGGCGACGGCAACGTATTGGATACCGACGACGGCATCGCCGCCATCGGCAGCGGCGGGCCGTATGCTCAGGCGGCGGCCAAAGCGCTGGTGGAAAACACAGACTTGTCGGCCCGCGAGATCGCCGAAAGAGCTTTGCGTATCGCCGCCGATATTTGCATTTACACGAACAGCAATATCAGCGTGGATGAGCTTTAAGATGAGGAAACTAATCTTTAGGACAAAGAGCGTGGGAACAAATTCCTACGCTGTGGGGCGAAGCGCCCAGTGTCCGCCTGCGCGGACAAGGAGCAGAAAAGAAGCGCCTCTCTTTTCCTCGTCCACGGAGGTGGACGCTCGGCGTCTGCGCCCCACAGCGCAGGAATTCATTCCCACGCTTCTCTTCCTCAATATGCTCGCTGTATTGCCTGCTGCCGCACAGGCCAAAGACACTGCGCCGGTGCCGGGGATACCACGGGTGCAGGCTCAGGCGTTCAAGCTCGGCTATGCCCTGCGGGCGGCGGATTTGCAGGCCGTGGCGTACACAAAAGCGATTCAGTCGCTAAAAGAAGTCTCTGATCCGCAGGTGGCAGGCGCGGAAGTCGCGCATTTCAGCAGCGAGGTTCCCCGGCTGCGCCATGCTCAGGCGGCGTCGTATGCAATTGCGGCGGGAATGCTGACCCAGATGGGCGCTCCGGCGTCCCTTCGGACTTGGACGGCGCAGTCGGCGGCGACCCTAAACGCGCCGCTCGTCTACTCCCGCGACGCGCAGAAGATGGCGCGGACCGAGCCGACGGCGGCGGCAGTGTCGGCGGAGCTGACCGAAATCCAGCAAATCAAGGCGGCGGCAGACGCCCAGCAGACGCCGATGACGCTCTGGCTGAGGCTGACCGGCAGCAAAGTCACGCCCTGGTCCGCCGATGTCGGTGCGTATGCCGCCGAGCTGCACCGGGCGTCTCATGCGGCCTCCCCCAGCCCGCTGTCCAGCATCACCGCCCGCATTCTGCTTCGGCACGCGCCGCCCGGCGCACCGGCCACAACGCGGGAAAGTCTGGCGACACTGATCCCAAGCGGCGGCGGGAACCTGCAAAACCTAGCCACAATCGCCCCAGCTAACATCACGGCCATCAAGATTACGCACGTTTACGAGACGCTGCTGACGCTTTACGGCGCGGAAAGCCAGGCGGAACTGCTGGACAAAAGCGCCGCATAAGACAACTTCAACTTGACTGGGTATACTCTGAATTATGGACGAAATGGAAGACATGACCCCGCGCGAGATTGTCGCGGAATTAGATAAATATATTGTCGGGCAGAAGGCTGCCAAGCGTGCTGTCGCTATCGCTTTGCGAAACCGCTACCGCCGCCGCCGATTGGCGGATGACCTGCGGGATGAAGTCATCCCCAAAAACATTTTGATGATCGGACCCACGGGCGTCGGCAAGACCGAGATCGCCCGGCGGCTGGCAACGCTGGCCCATGCCCCATTTGTCAAAGTCGAAGCCACCAAGTTTACGGAAGTCGGCTATGTCGGGCGCGACGTGGACTCGATGGTCCGCGATTTAGTTCAAGCCTCGCTTCGGATCGTCGAGCGCGAGAAGATGGACGAAGTCAAAGAGCAGGCCGAAGAGCGGGCGATTGACCGCGTTTTAGACATTCTCCAGCCGCGCCGGGAAAAGAAAGCCGCGCGAGTGGTTATGCCCAAAGCCGGCAGCGGCGGCGAGTTCTCGCTGGAGTCGCTGGCCCAGTTCTTTACCCCGCCCGGCTCGGGCGCGGAAAAGGCCGAGCCTGCCGAAGCCGAAGCCGAGCCGGAAGAAAATCCCCAAAAGCGCGACCAGGAACGCCGGGTGCGGGAGCGCCTGCGGTCCCAAATCGCGTCCGGCGTCAAGGACGACGACGCCATTGAAATTGAGATCGAGGAAAGCGGCCCTGCCCCGTTCATGCAGGTCATGTCCCCGCAAGGCGGCATGGACGAGATGGGAATGGACATGCAGGGGCTGTTCGGCTCCATGATGCCCAAAAAGCGGCGCAAGCGGACCCTGACCATCAAAGAAGCGCGGGCGCACTATGCGGGCGAAGAAGCCCGCGCCCTCATTGACCAGGACTCATTGACCCGCGAGGCCGTCTCCCGCGCCGAGCAGAGCGGCATTATCTTTGTGGACGAGATGGACAAAATCGCCGGACGCGGCGGGGGCAGCGGCGGCGGCTCGGGGCCGGACGTTTCCCGTGAAGGCGTTCAGCGCGACATCCTGCCGATTATTGAGGGCAGCACGGTCCAAACGAAATATGGCCCGGTCAAGACCGATTTCGTGCTGTTCATTGCCGCCGGTGCGTTCCACTTGTCCAAGCCTTCCGACCTCATCCCGGAGCTTCAGGGTCGCCTGCCGATCCGCGTCGAACTTGAAAGCCTGACCCAAGACGACTTCAAGCGCATTTTGACTGAGCCGCGCAATGCCCTGATTAAGCAGTACGTCGCCCTTTTAGCGACCGAAGGCGTCACCATCGAGTTCGCCGACGATGCTATCTCCGAGCTTGCCCGCATCGCCGCCGACGTGAACTCGCAGATGGAAAACATCGGCGCTCGCCGCCTGCACACCATCATGGAGCGCCTTTTAGACGAACTCTCGTTCGAAGCCCCAGACCTCACGGACAAGTTTATGCGAATAGACGCCGCCTACGTCCGCGAAAAGCTCGACAACATCGTCAAAGACGAAGACCTCAGCCGCTACATCTTATAGGAGACCGCAATGACTGTCGCAGAAAAAACACCCACGCTGGAACCGGCAGCAAAAGACGCGGGACATGAAGAGTGGCTACAGGCTGTTGACAATTTAATGGCCGATGTGACGCAATGGTCGCACACGCAGGGATGGCGAACAATAGCACACGAAAAGCAAATCGTAGACGAAACCACCCATAAGAAATACACAACGCTTGTTCTTGACATCATCACAGAATCGGACTACTCCGGTCTCTGCCGTGAAGTCAAATTGATTGTTGAGCCTATTTTTTTCGACGCTGCGAGAAAAAGTAGTCGGGTGGACTTCGCTGTCTGGCCGGCGATGTACGATGTAGTTCTGCTTTACGAGACCAGTCGGCATGACTGGACCATAAGAGGTGACTCGCGTTACCATTGGCCCTCATCCTGGAGTCAGGAGAGCTTTGGGGTAATTGCGGAAGGTCTTCTGGAAATGGGCAGATGAGCCATCTCCAAATTCAACGGCTCATTTTGATCAAAGGCGAATATAAAGCCGCACAGGCATCCATTGATTATACCGAACGAGAGTGGTCGCGATTACGGTGGGAGCAGGGCTTCAGTAGAATCGAGTTCCCGCAAGTCCGGCAGGCCACAGTGAACATAGAGAGAACTTACATTGCGCGGCTATTTTCGGTGTTTGAGAGTATCCTGCGCGGCGTGCTTCCGGTTCGCGTTTCAGGCAGCCCGGATCGGCGCAGCGTTTACGACTTGATCAACCGGGCCGCAAGCAAGTGGCGCATCCCGGCACCTATCCGAGATGAGGCGCACCATATCAGGGAGTTCCGAAATTTAACAGTTCATCAAAACAGCGCGGCGGCTTCGCCGGTACTGTTTGCAGACGCATTGGCGGCCTTGAACCGCTTCTTGTCCCGGCTGCCTGATACGCTCTAAACCCGGTTTGGCAAGCATGAGCGTCAAATTGGGTATTATGCTGTTATGATCACTGTACGGATGCTGTTTTTCGCCCATTTGCAGGACGTAGCGGGAAGTCACGAAATGGCGGTATCCCTGCCGGACACGGCAACGGTGGAAACGGCGGCGGCGGCGCTGGCGAAGCGCGACGTAAGGTTTGACCGGCTTTTGTCCCAAGCGCGGGTCGCGGTCAACGCCGAGTTTGCCGAAGCGTCTACAATACTGCATGACGGCGATGAAGTGGCCTGGATGCCGCCCATGAGCGGCGGCACGGCTGATGTGCCGCTGCTGACGGATGACGCGATAGACTTGCAGCAGTTAAGCCGAGTTGTCGAAGCGTCCGGCTACGGCGCAGTTGTCACATTTGCCGGCAACGTGCGGGACAATGCACGCGGCCGCAAAGTGCTGTATTTGGAATATGAAGGCTATGCACCGCTGGCCGAGAAGCAGCTTCAGAAGCTTGTTGACGAAGCGGAAGGCCGCTGGGGCGTCAAGTGCGCCGTGCAGCACCGGCTGGGGCGGCTGGAAATCGGCGAGTGCAGCGTCGGCGTGGCAGTCGCTTCCGCGCACCGGGGCGAAGCGTTTGACGCCTGCCGCTGGCTGATGGACACGCTTAAAGAGACCGTGCCGATCTGGAAGCGTGAGTTCTTTGAGGGCGGCGACCACTGGGTCGAAGGCCCCCATACGGTAAGTGCAAGTCCAGTGTTAGAAGTTCTGCCATGATCGAGCTATCTCCTGCCCTCTCGTCTCAGCCGCCTGGTCCGCCCGGTGTGGCAATCCGCCTGATGCGCCTGGACGACATTGAATATGTTTCGCGCTTAGAGCGCCGCTGCTACACCCTGCCCTGGAGTTCCAGCGCCTACGTCACCGAAGTCGGCAATTCCAACGCCTACTACACGGTTGCGACCCAGTCCGACGGTACGATTGTCGGCTACTGCGGTATGTGGGTCATCATGGACGAACTGCACATGACGACGATTGCCGTAGACCCGACCGTGCGCGGCCTGAAAATCGGCGAGCGCTTGCTGCTGGATTTAATTCAAGAAGGCATCCGGCGCGGCGCGGAGCGGGCGACTTTGGAAGTACGCGAGCGTAACACTGTCGCGCACAACATGTACGTCAAGTACGGCTTTGAGGACGTAGCGGTCCGCAAGAACTATTACAGCGACAACGGCGAGAACGCCATTATCATGTGGGCTAATGACTTGATACTGCCGCCCTACCAGGCCATGCTCCGCGACTACGAAGCCAGGTTAGCTGATCTCTGACATTTGCTTTCAACTTCTTATGCAGGTCTTACAGCAGTTTATCTCCGGCCCCGATACCTGCCACTACCTGCCGGACCGGGATGCGACCCAGCAGTATGCGGAGATGGCCCGTCTGTCGCCGGAAGAGTACGAGCATCTGATGAACCAGGGCTGGCGCAAGTTCGGCGCGACGCTGTTCCGCCCCGTCTGTGCTCACTGCTCCGAATGCCGCCCGCTTCGCATTCCCACAGCCGAGTTTATCCCCGACCGCAGCCAGCAGCGAGCTTGGCGCAGGAACGCCGATTTGGAAGTGCGCTGTGCCTTGCCGACCGTAGATGCCGTGCGGCTGGACCTGTACCGGCGCTACCAAGCGGAGCAGTCGGCGACCAAAGGCTGGCCGGACGCCGAACGCACGGCCCGAAGCTATGCCCGGCAGTTCGTTTCTAATCCCGTGCCGAGCGTCGAGATTTCAGTCTGGGAAGGCGAAACTCTGCGGGCGATTGTGATTACGGACATCACGCCAAGCTGCGTCTCCGGCGTTTATCACTTCCACGACCCGGACTGCCGCGCTCGCGGTCTCGGGACGTATGCTCTGCTGCAAACGATTGAGCTGGCCCGCCGACTCGAAAAGCCCTGGGTCTACTTCGGCTACTACGTCGCCGGGTGCGCCAGCATGGCTTATAAAACCCGTTTTCAGCCGCATGAGATTTTGCAGCCGAATGGCGTCTGGGAACAGATGCTGGGAACAGATGCGGGTATAATAGAAGCACCCCATAGGAACAGATAGACAGGAAGCCGCTATGCCCAGAGGAATTGATTTGATGCCGGTCGTCATCCCCGGCACCCGCACCGTGGAAGCGCCCGACGAGCGCGAGCAGCGCACCCCGCCCGGCTCGGATGGCCCGTACATCGTGATTTTGTACAACTGTGACTGCCACACGTTTGACCAGGTTGAGAAGCAGCTTCAGAAAGCGACCGGCTGCACCCAGGAACGCGCCGAAGCGCACGCAATGGAAGTCCACACGACGGGCCGCTCGGTCGTCTTTTCCGGGGACGACGCCGAGTGCGAGAAAGTCGCAAACATCCTGCGCCAGATCAAGCTGCAAGTGGAAACCGACAAGTCCGCGTGAGCAGCCTGCTTCCCCGAATTATCACGGAAATCCCCGGCCCGCGTTCACGGGCGCTGGCGGAAGACCTGCGCCGGGTCGAAAGTCCGAACGTCACTTATTTGGCTTCGGACTTTCCGGTCTTCTGGGACGAAGCGCACGGCTGCCTTGTCACGGACGTAGACGGCAACCGCTTTCTCGACGTGACTTCAGCCTTCGGCGTCGCCTCCGTCGGCCATAGCCACCCCCGCGTCGTCGCCGCGATTGAGGCGCAGGTCTCGAAGCTGACGCACGGCATGGGGGATGTTCACCCGTCGGAAGTCAAAGTCCGGTTCTGCGAACGGGTTGCTTCGCTTGTTCCCCTGCCCCATGCCCAGCTTATCTTGGGCCAAAACGGCGGCGACGCCGTCGAAGCCGCCCTCAAAACCGCCTTGCTTGCCACAAGCCGCCCCGGCATTCTGGCCTTTGAAAACGGCTACCACGGCCTGACCTACGGCGCACTCGACGTCACTGCCCGCACCGACTTCCGCGCCCCGTTCCAGTCTCAGCTTGGCGGCTTTACCCGTCATCTTCCTTACGGCTGCCCGCTTCCCCAAATCGCCGCGCATCTGAAAGAGCATCAGCCCGGCGCGATTCTCGCGGAACCCATTCAGGGACGCGGCGGCATTGTCGTTCCGCCGGACGGCTGGCTAAGTGGCTTGCGCCAGCTTTGCACCGACACGAATACGCTGCTGATTTTAGACGAAATCTTCACGGGATGGGGCCGCACCGGCGACTGGTTCGCCTGCCGGCACGAGAACGTCGTCCCGGACATCCTGTGCGTCGGCAAAGCCATGGGCGGCGGCCTGCCGGTCTCCGCCTGCGTTGCCTCGGCGGAGCTGATGTCGGTCTGGGGCGAGTCAACCGGAGAAGCGCTGCACACCAGCACGTTTCTCGGCAATCCGCTGGCCTGCGCGGCAGGTCTCGCAGCATTATCTGTGCTGGAAGACGAGCGCCTGCCGGAACGTGCCGTCACCGTGGGCGCACTTTTAGCCAGCGGCCTGCGCGAGCTGCAAGCCGAGTTCCCTAACAAAATCGCCGACGTGCGCGGGCGCGGACTGATGCTCGGCATTGAGATGGCCTCGCCGCCCTTAGCGCTGTCTCTTGTCCCGGCAGCGCTGCGTCAAGGCTTGATTCTGCTGCCCGCCGGTGATGGCCGCGTTTTGGAGTTCGTCCCGCCGCTGACAATTACGGAAGCGCAGATCGCTTGGTGCTTAGGGGCGATGCGGGAGCTGCTTTCGGCGCTCTGAGCGAGCGTGAGGTTTGGGGGTAGGCACGGCTTTCGGCGCTGGAAGATACCGGTACTCCACGACCCTTTCGGGACTGGGCTTCCGGTAGTCGAAGTACAGACTGCACTTCGGAATGCGCTCTAAGTGGGTGTTAGGGCTGCCGTAGAGTGGTTTTTGAGTGGGAGCCG
>JAABUO010009992.1_pt1 | contig 10550 bp, 9 predicted proteins | sample 5559291 | NCBI WGS metagenome assembly JAABUO01 (sample SAMN10711878, study PRJNA513372) | rock metagenome | isolation source: Antarctica rocks | place: Antarctica: Victoria Land, Finger Mt sud
GACCGCCCGCGGCTTTCGGAGCCAGGCGAACTACCAGCGCCGTATTCTGCTCGCCAACGCGGCAGCCGCCGCGTGACCAACCCCCCGGGACCACCAGCTTCACGCTTCACCGCGAAGAGCCCCCTTAAGCGGCGAGCTGCGGGACCCGGTCAGGGTCGCCGCGTCGTCGATCTGTCTCTTACGCAGGTTTCGTCGTCGTCGGCTGTTGCACCTCGGGTCGGGTCAGCGTGCGAGGCGCGAGTCGCAGCGAACGTACGTGCTCCGCGATCTGACCGAGCGGCGCGCACCAAACATCCTCGGCGGCTGTTGCCCTTTCGACCAACTCCTCTAGTGCTGCGGCTCGCGAGGGCCGCCCCGTCAGGAACGGATGGTTAGTAAGCACGAAGCAGCCGCCCTCGGCCCGCACTGCTGCAAGCTCAAGCGTCCACATCTCCAACACTTTTGCGGGGCTCTCTATGAGGCCACTGCCGGTGATGTCGGGCAGGTAACAGTATTGCTCCCAGTCGTCGAGTCCCCACTGGATAGGGATCTCGACTAGGGAACGACCCCCCACGGCCAGCTCGTAGGGAAGGTCAGCGTCCATCAGGCTCGAGTCGTACAAGAAACCGCGCTCAAGTAGCAGGTCTGGTGAGTGCCAGTTCAATTCCCACATCGGCGCGCGGTAGCCGACCGGCCGGACGCCGGCAACCTGCTCCAAGGCATCGAGTCCGCGGTCGAGGTAGCCCGCCTCGGTCTCGCGGTCGACACCCACAAGCGTTTCGTGAAGAAAACCGTGATGGGCGACCTCGTGGCCGGCCTCAACAATGCGGCGGACCACGTCCGGATACCGCAGTGCCGTATAGCCGGGCACGAAGAACGTGCTGGTCACCCTGTGCCGCGCCAGCAAGCTGAGCAGCTTCGGCACGCCGGTCACCGGGCCGTACGCCTGGTGGGTCATCACGCTCATCCGGTCGGCGGACGAGGGGTCAGCGAACAGGATGGCCGACTCGGCGTCCACATCGAAGCTGAAGGACACGGCTGACCGTGCCTCGCCTGGCCAACGCACTGGTGCCGCGGGTTCCACGGGTGCTCCTTCGCCATCAGGCTGATGGATTCTTAGGCGACGTTCGCGGCTGCCACCGCGCTGACCTTGGTACTGCCGTACGCAGGACACGGCGGACTCGGGGCTGTAGGGGCCGCAGCACCCGCTACATTGACAGATCGCGCTGGGCCTCGGCGGCGCCCGGCCGATAGGTAGCGCAGACAGCGAAGGAACGCTGGCGACGGGCGCTGCCCCGGCTGCCGATGTTCTGCCGCCCGGGCATCTGAGCAGAGTCGGAAACTGTCGAAGCGTGGGACCCGGAACGTCCTTCTAATGGACCCGTCAGTTCCGCGTGCAAGTGATTCCTTCCCGGCCGCTCGTGAGATCCTCGAACGGGTGGCGCCGCCGATGGCGGACAACTACTTCCCATCCGGTGCCTGCGGGGGTCGGCTAGGGAGGCTGGTACCGCCGTCTCCTCGAGCTGATCCACGCATACCAGGGCAGCCTGCGGACTGGAAAGTTGAGGCGCAACTCCTCACGCTGGTTCGGGGGCGAAACAACCCAGCCGGTGCCGCCGCCAGTCTGCGCGAGGGCCTGATTGAGACGCTGACAGTGCTGGGCAGCCCGTCCCCGGGCCACATGGGTACTTCATGCCATCAACATCCCGCCGTTGATCTGGACGCACTCGCCGGTTACGGCCTGAGAATTGGCAAGGTAGACGATCAGTTCGGCTACTTCGTTGGGACGTATCAGCCGCCCGATGGGCATGTCGGCGATGTACATCCGGTGTAGCTGCGCCATGCTCACTCCGTTGAAGTTTGCATCGCGGGACAGTTGCTCGGTGTCCGTCGGCCCAGGAGCAATGGCATTGACTCTGATCTCGGGAGCAAGCTCGCGGGCCAAGGACCGTGTCATCCCAAGCAGCCCCGCCTTGCTCGCCGCGTAGGCACTAAAACCGGCCTCCCCCCGCAGCCCCGAGATGCTGGTGATGTTGATCACCTGACCGTGAGCTTCGCGTAGGGACCCGGCCGCAGACTGAATTAGCCACAACGGTGCGCTGAGATTCACGTCAACGTCCTGCCACCAAAGGTTCATAGTGTCCACCGCGGGCTCCACGACCGTCATGGTGGCTGCGTTGTTGACCAGCAGGTCGAGCCGGCCGAATTCGCTCAGCACGACATTCAGCAACCGGTGGCATTCGTCCCGGTCTCGCAGGTCGGCGGCGACCGAGAGGTCCGTTCCCCGTGGATCCACTTTTCCGGGCAGGTCCGTCGTGGCGACAGTCCAGCCATCGGCATGCAGCGCGGCCGCGATCTCACGGCCGATGCCGCCCGCCGCACCAGTTACGAGAGCTGCTCTAGGCGAGGTCACTGAATCACTACCCCACCGTTGGGTGAAACGACCTGTCCGGTCAGCCAGGTCCACTCCGCCACGTCGACGATGGCCCGGGCCAGCTCTTCAGGCGTGCCCAAGCGCCTCAGGGGGACGCCGTTTACATAGTCAGGCTCCCGCCAGCGCTCGGTCAGCAACTCTGTGTCCGTCGGGCCCGGAGCGACGACGTTGAGCCGGACCTGGTCGGGCCCGTACTCGCGGGCCGCCGACCGGATGAGGCCGATCATGGCAGACTTGGCGGTGACGTACGGAACGTGGCCGGCGTCACCAAGTAGGGCCAGCTCTGAGGAGATCCCGACGATAGACCCGCCCTGCCGGGCGCGCATCCGCGGCCCCACGGTCGCGATCATGTTCACGCAGCCGCCCAGGATTACCCGCAGGCTGCGGTGCCACAGCTCCGGGGTAACCCCCTCAAGCGACACCTCGGCATCGAATCCGGCGCACGCGACGGCTACCTCGATCGGTCCGAGGTCCATTTCTACCGAGGCCACCAGTTGATCCATTGCCTCGAGGTCCGCGACATCGGCCTCGTACGCGAGTCCGCCGGTGTCATTAGCGACTTGTTTGGCTTCCGTGTCTCGACCGATGTGGTCGATCGCGACGGTGTAGCCCCGTGCGGCCAGTGCGTAAGCCGTGGCCCTACCTATGCCACTTGCGCCACCGGTCACAAGCGCAGCTCCTGGCACGTCAGTGCACCTCGTCCACAGTCGGTGAGACCAAGTCCCGTTCTGCCGCTGAGAACTCCGTGCTCAGAATGCTTAGAATGTGGGCGACGATCCGATCGGCGAGCAACTTACCCTTGGCCCCGCTGGCCGACTTCGCCGAGGCAAGAACTCCGGTCGGCGTGGACATGGAAGGATCAATTGGCAGTACGTCGTAAGGGACGTGCCGTAGCGGTGCATCGTTGACGATCCGGTCTTCGCGGACCGTGGCAGGGCAGAGGTACTCGAATAGGGACGTTTCAATAACCGCAGCGTGCTCAAGGGCGAAACCTGGGAACCCATTGGGGAACAAGACGTCAAGGTCTGCTTGCACGAAGTCGGGCATCGCGTCTTCCACTACTACGATTTTCACATCGGGGCGACGCCCCGAGACCAGGAAAGCCGGCTCATACACAAGGTTCCGGTTCTCATAATGCCAGCTGTACAAGAGAATTCGCTTGAATCCTGTTCGTATCAGCTCCTCCAGCAGGTCCTCGACCATCGCGATGAAAGTCGTCGCGCGCAGCGATAATGTCCCAGGGAAATGCTGCCCTCCACCGCTGGCCGGGCGGGAGCGGTATCCGAGCCGCAACGGCGGACCGACAATGAACGGTCGACTCGCCGAGGCGAGCCGGATCAGAGCCTGCGGGATGACCCAGTCGGCGCTTACCGGGAGGTGCGGACCGTGCTGCTCGGTTGAGCCAACAGCGACCACTACGGGTGTGTCTGATGCGGCCGCCGCGGCGATCTCCTGCCAGGTCATCCACTCGTATTCGACGGTCCCCGCCCCTAGGAGCGGCGTTATAAGATCTTCCGTCATCTCTGCCTCCGATCGAACGTTCTAGCAGTCCACGCGCGGAGTCGCTGAACTGAAGTTTAAGGCCGCCGAGCGGCCGGGCTCCGTTGTACCACGAGGGCGCAAGGTGCCGCATCAACGGAGTATCCCAAGCGGTCCTTATTCACCCAAGGGCACTAGCCGTGTGGCTAAATCTCAAAGCGACCACTCGAGTCCAGCCAGGGAGGAAGGACTATGCATATAGTTGATCTCAGATACACGCATCCGTAGCCGGTAACCGGAATGTTTCTATGCGGGCGTGCTGTCCTCGACGAGCACGAGTCCCACCTTTTCATACCTCAGACGCTCGGGACGGGAACAAGAAATTAGCTGAGTGGATGCGGGGCAGAGAGCTGCGCGTCATAGGCTGTGGGTCTTCTGTTAGTCTCAGAACGTTAACGGGAGAGGATGGATGATGGCGGTATCGCAAGAGTTTGTGGGCGCATGGCGACGCGTCGGGCTACTGATCGACGGGGTTCGGCGTGTTGATTACTGTGACGTGCTCTGGCTGCAGTCTCCCGACTGGTTCGTCGATATACGGACTCTGATTGTGCCCGGTCTCGCGCCGGAAGCCGGTGACGTCCAGGCCCATTTCGCGAAGGAGTTGAGCTTCGCAGGTACGACAGAGTTCAACGGTGCCAAGCTGCACTGGCGGCACCTGCTTGATTCCCGCGGGGAGGCGCCGCCGGATGAGAACCTCGTGGTCTGGCAGGACAGACTTCTGATCGAAAGCGGTTACTTTGGCTGGCACGGTCGCGAGGTGCCCTTCGTGGAAGAGTGGGGCTTCCTTGGTCGCGAGGGAGTGAAAGGGGTGGGCGAGGACGGACACATCCGCGTCGAGGCGGCCGGCTTTGCCAATGAGGCACAGCGGACGGGGCCTGGTTTCAAAGCAGTCAAGTATCTATACTCTGCTGAGGTTTGGACTAAAATCGGACAGGTGACCACTCATGGGTAGTCACTGGCTTATATCGAACTTCAGACCGCAGTGCTGGCGAGCCCGAGTCGCCCAGCCGAGGGCCGTGGGAACATCGTTCGGCAAAGGCGAGGATGGACGCGGTGCCGCCGGTTGAACGATGGAGGGCCCCAGTCGAAGTGGTTGTGTCGGACTCACCTTCTTCAAATAGGAGGCCCTTGTTGGCTTACGGTAATGCTCGCCTCTCCGTGCACGGGCGGCTGCTGCTCGTTCTCGCCGGCCATAGCCCGGTGAGGTCGTCAAACAACTCAGGGTGTCCCGGCAGGCGGTGTACAAGTGGGTCCGCCGCTACCTCGCCGAGGGACTGGCCGGGCTTGGCGACCGCTCGTCGCGCCCGCACACGCTGGCCCGGCTGACGCCGGAACCGGCGGTCGCCAGCATCGTCTCGCTGCGTGACGCTGCATGCCGACGGTCCGGCTCGCCGCGAAGCTCGGCATGGCTGCCCCCACGATCGGGGCGGTACTTCGTCGAGAGCAGCTGCCGCGGCTGTCCGAGGTGGATCGGATCACCGGCGAGCTGATTCGCTCGCGCCGGCACAGCCAGGGCCGCTACCAGCACCGTAACCCGGGCAGCCTGCTGCACGGCGACGTGAAAAAGCTCGGCCGGATTCCCGCCGGGGTTGGCTGGTCGGCCCACGGCCGGCAGATCACCGGTCCGACCCAGCACCGCACCTCCGGCAGCTGAGAGCACATCACGTTGCGATCGACGACTCCACCAGACTTGCTGCACCTGCACCTGCACCTGCACCTGCACCTGCACCGCGCCGCCGCCTGGTTGGTTCCGCGACCCCGGCGTCACCGTCCGGCCGGGTCCTGACCGACAACGCCTTGGCCTACCGGCGCGGCACCGCCCAGGCCGCGGTCTGCTCCGGACTAGAGGTCAAGCGCCGGTGCACCCGGCCCCGCGACCCCTGACCAACGGCAAAGGCGAGCGGTTCAACCGGATCCTGCAATCCGAATGGGCCTACTCGACGGCATGGACCAGGCGCGCCGGGCTTGCTCCCTGGCTCCAGCACTAGAACGCGCCCACACCGCCCTGGCCGACGACACCCCGCCAGCCGCCTTACCGCGTGAACAACGTGTCTGGCTCCGACACGTACATCCGTAGCGACGCCAGGCGCACCATCGAGGGAGCGCCCCCGCACTACAGTCACCAGCGGTCCCGCAAGAGAGACGTTGGCTATTCCACGGGGAGGAACCCGCCGATGAGCGATCACGATCACGATCACGATCACCTGCAGGAGTCTGCCCGCCGGCATCTGTGGATGCACTTCTCGCGCCTGGGCTCCTACGTCGGATCGGAAATCCCGGTCATCGTGCGCGGCGAGGGGTCGTACGTCTTCGACTCGCGGGGGCGCCGCTACCTCGACGGCCTGTCCAGCCTTTTCGTGTCGCAGATCGGGCACGGACGACAGGAACTGTCCAGCGCCGCGGCGAAGCAATCGAACGAGCTTGCCTACTTCCCTGTATGGGGCTTCGGCCACCCCAGCGCCATCGAGCTTGCTGAGCGGCTCGCGGACCGCGCGCCCGGCGACCTCAACCGAGTGTTTTTCACCACCGGTGGAAGTGAGGCAGTCGAAACGGCCTACAAGCTGGCGCGCCAGTACTTCAAGCTCGTCGGGCAGCCCGGCCGCTACAAGGTCATCAGCCGGCAGTGGGCCTACCACGGCGTCACGATGGGTGCGCTTTCGCTGACCGGTGTGCCGGCCATGAAGGCGCCGTTCGAGCCGATGGTGCCCGGTGCCGTCAAGGTGGCCAACGCCCACTTTTTCCGCACGGTGGAGCATGCAGGTGACGAGCAGGCATATGGCCTGTGGGCTGCCGACCAGATCGAGCGGGCGCTGGTTATGGAGGGTCCGGACAGTGTCGCTGCAGTGTTCGTGGAGCCGGTACAGAACGCCGGAGGCAGCGTCCCCCCGCCTCCTGGCTACTTCCAGCGGGTACGCGAGATCTGCGACAGGCATGGTGTCTTGCTGATTTCTGATGAGGTCATCTGCGCGTTCGGGCGCCTGGGTGAGTGGTTCGGAGCGCAGCGCTACGGCTTCCAGCCCGACATGGTCACCTTCGCGAAGGGCGTTACGAGCGGCTACGCACCGCTGGGGGGCGTGCTGGTTAGCGACCGCCTCGTCGAGCCGTTCCTAAGCGGCAAGACCTCCTTCGCACACGGCGTCACCTTCGGCGGCCACCCGGTCGCCTGTGCGGTCGCCCTGGCCAACCTTGAGGTCTTCGAGCGCGAGGGCCTGCTTTCGCACGTCCGCTCGAACGAGGGTGCGTTGCAGGCCGCGTTGGACAAGCTGCGTGATCTGCCTCTGGTAGCCGACGTCCGGGGAGCTGGCTACTTCTGGGCGCTAGAGCTAGTGAAGGACAAGAACGGCAACGTCCGCTTCGACGCTGATGAACGCGAGCGGCTCCTCCGAGGCTTCCTGGCCCCGCGGCTACTGGAGGCCGGTCTCATCTGCCGCCCGGATGACCGAGGTGACTCAATCATCCAACTTGCCCCAACGCTCATCAGCGATCGAGAGCAGTTTAACGAGATGGAGCAGATCTTGCGCTCCGTGCTCATCGAGGCGCAGTCGGTGCTGTAATTGTTGCTGGGCCTGGGCCTGGGCCTGGGCCTGGGCCTGGGCCTGGGCATGAGCCAGAGCCACGTACGCGGGCACGCGACCGCTTGCAGCGTGCAGGTCGACTCCGAGCCGGCCCGGTACGTTGCCCTGGCCGGCGGGGCTTCTGTCAGCGACACTCGACCGATGACCCTTTCTCCTGACCTGACCGAACTACCGATCGTCCGTTCTTGGGCCGATGGTGCGCTTTCCGGGAGCACTAGCCGGTTAGCGGATGTCTATGACCCAGCCACCGGGGCGGTATCCAAACGGGTGGCACTCGCGGACGGGGCTGACGTAGACTTGGTGGTCAATGCGGCGGCGTGTGCGTTCCCGAAATGGCGCGATACCTCGCTGTCCCGCCGCGTGGCTGTACTGTTCGCGTTCCGAGAGCTACTCAATGCTCGCAAGCAGGAACTCGCGGAGATCATTACCGCCGAGCATGGGAAGGTGCTGTCCGATGCGCTGGGCGAGGTAACTCGCGGTCTGGAGGTTGCTGAGTTCGCCTGCGGCATTCCGCATCTGCTCAAGGGCGGTTTCTCTGAGGGGGTGTCGACTAACGTTGATGTTTACTCGATCCGTCAACCCGTCGGTGTGTCCGCCATCATCAGCCCGTTCAACTTCCCGTCGATGGTGCCCTGTTGGTTTTTCCCAATCGCGATTGCTGTGGGTAACACCGTGGTCCTCAAGCCCAGCGAGAAGGACCCAAGCGCCGCGAACTGGCTTGCCGCGCTATGGCAAGAGGCGGGGCTGCCAGACGGCGTCTTTAACGTTCTGCACGGCGACAAGCTGGCGGTCGACGGGCTGCTCGAGCACCCAAAGGTCGCGACCGTCTCCTTTGTGGGCAGCACCCCAGTCGCCCGATACGTGTACGAGACAGGCACGGGGCACGGAAAGCGTGTACAGGCGCTCGGTGGCGCAAAGAACCACATGACCGTGCTGCCCGACGCCGACCTCGACCTCGCGGCAGACGCCGCGGTCAATTCCGGTTTCGGCTCGGCTGGAGAGCGCTGCATGGCCATCTCCGCCCTGGTGGCAGTGGACAGCATCGCCGATGAGCTGATCGGCAAAATCTGCGCCCGGATGGCGACGCTGCGCACCGGCGACGGCCGGCGCGGCTGCGACATGGGCCCGCTTGTCACCGCCGCCCATCGCGACAAGGTGACTTCTTACGTCGAGAACGGCGTCGCCGCAGGCGCCCGGCTCGTCGTCGACGGACGTGCGCCGCAGGTCGACGGGGAGCCGGACGGCTTCTGGCTCGGACCGACGCTGTTCGACGAGGTGCAGCCGGACATGAGCATCTACACCGACGAAATCTTCGGCCCGGTCCTGTCGGTCCTACGAGTCCCGTCTTACGACGCCGCGCTCGAACTCGTCAACAACAACCCGTACGGCAACGGCACCGCCATCTTCACCAATGACGGGGGAGCCGCACGGCGCTACCAGAACGAGGTCGAGGTCGGCATGGTCGGCATCAACGTTCCCATCCCGGTGCCCATGGCCTACTACTCGTTCGGCGGCTGGAAAAGTTCGTTGTTCGGCGACGCGCACGCGCACGGGACAGAGGGAGTGCAGTTCTTCACGAGGGGCAAGGTCGTCACCAGCCGCTGGCTGGACCCTAGCCACGGCGGACTCAACCTCGGTTTTCCCCAAAACCAATAGCGCCGCTGTGTGGGGTGGGGTTGTTCACCGAGCAGGCCCACCATGTCGCTGCCCGGCGGGGGCTGCTGACGACCCGGGCCCGGTGGTGGGCCGTGGGTCAGATGCGCCGCGAGCATGCCAGCGTCGCCGGCCTGGCCCGGCAGCTGGGCTGCTCGTGGCGGACCCTGTGGCGGGCGATCCAGCCGCTGCTGGCGGCGATGGCCGCCGACCAGACCCGGTTCGCCGGCGTGGCGACGCTCGGCGTCGACGAACACATCTGGTACCACGTCAAGGTCGCCGAACGCGGCCCGAAGGAGCTGACCGGGATGGTGGATCTGACCCGCGACCAGCACGGAAAGGTCCACGCGGCTGCTGGGCCTGGTGCCGGGCCGGTCCGGTCCGGGAAGGTCTACACCGACTGGCTGACCGCACGCGGTCAGGCGTTCCGATCCAGCGTGACCGTGGCGACGTTAGACCCGTTCCACGGCTACGTGCTCGACGCCTTCCACGTCGTGAAGCTCGGCACCGCCGCCGTCGACGAGGTCCGCCGCTGGGTCCAGCAGGACACCACCGGCCACCGCGGCCGTTCCGGCGACCCGCTCTACGGCATCCGGACCATGCTCCGCGCCGGCCAGCGGAACCTCACCGACCGCCAGCTCGCCCGGCTCGACAAGGCGATCGCCGCCCACGAGGCACACGACGAGGTCCACATCGCCTGGCAGTGCGCACAGCGCCTGCGAGCGATCTACCACGCGGCCAGCACCACCGAAGGAGGACGACTGGCGGAGCAGATCGTCGCGTCGTTCCCGGGCTGCCCGATCCCCGAGATCGCCCGGCTGGGCCGGACGCTGAAGCAGTGGCGCACCCACTTGTTGGCCTACTTCGACACCGGCGGAGCGTCCAACGGCGGCACGGAGGCGATCAACGGACTCATCGAACTGCACCGCCGAGTCGCCCGCGGCTTCCGCAACCCAGACAACTACCGGCTACGCATGCTCCTCATCGCCGGCGGCCTCTCCCACCCGAACCTGAAATGACCGCCCCACCGTAGAGTCGAAGAGCCGCATAAGCCGACGTCTCGCCAGCCGGCGCTGCCACAGTTCCGGATCGCCCACCCCTTGGTGAAGCTATGCCCGACTTGAACGGTTGCCCGTCTGGCCGAGAGATCCCTGAGGAGCTCAGCCTCGTCACCGGGCAGGAGCAATAGCGTCTCCAAGGCGGGGGCGGACGCCGGACTGACCCGTGCCAACCCGGTTCTTCTAACTTGAGTGTCTCTATGTCGGAGTCAAGCTGCCGCAGCCTCGACGGCGGTCGGGTTGGGTGACGGCGGCCGGTAGGGGGTGCGGGTGCGGATCATGGCGTGGATGACGTCGGTGCGGCGGCGGGCG
>JAABUO010009995.1_pt1 | contig 10548 bp, 15 predicted proteins | sample 5559291 | NCBI WGS metagenome assembly JAABUO01 (sample SAMN10711878, study PRJNA513372) | rock metagenome | isolation source: Antarctica rocks | place: Antarctica: Victoria Land, Finger Mt sud
CCCCACCCACCTTCCTATCTGCCTTGTTGTTCATCTGCCATGGTTTGCTCTAGCAATGGTATGAGTTCAGCATGTGTGCGTCATTGTGAACAGCAGTCATTGTGAGGCTGCAACATGCATGAAAGTGTATGTTGGCTAGGTTGCTGATTAGCTTGATGTGCTATTATGCAGGTGCCCTCTCAATTCCTGCACCAGCGCCTGGTCCCAGCTCAGCATTTGCCCCAGGCCCAGGGACCCCAGGCTTTGCCCCTGCCCATGCTCCAACCCCTGCCAATCCTGCAGCCCCCTCACCAGGGGCACTTGCCCCTGCCGCCAGTGCTTTCTCAAGAGCCCCTGCCCCATCTGCACCAGCTTCTGCACCAGCTTCTGCTCCAGCCAATGCAACTGCACCAATTGGGGCTCCAGCATCTGAGCCGTCAGCAGCAGCCTTGGCAGCTGCTGGACAAGCTTCTGCCCCAAGTTCTGCAGCCTTGACCCCTGGGGCTGCTGTGGCAGCTTCCCCTGGCTCTGCCTATGCACCTGACTCCATCTACACTGTTGGTACGTTTCAGCAACAGTTTCTGTTCATCTCAATTTCAGCACAAACTTGAACTGTGCTGTCCAGCTCTGTTCAGTGCAGAACTTGCATGCTGCAAATCTGCTGTCTAGGTCATTTGTGACACTTCAAGCTGCCTTGCGGGGATCTTCGGGGACTGCGCCTTCATGTAACAAGGCTGCTGGGAAACACACTTGTAGGTAGAACTGTCTGCCTGGACATCCTGTAAAGCTCAAGATACATCCCATTCCATGTGGCACACTACATCTTTTCCTCAGAATCATCATGCAGTCATCAGATAGATGCATGCACATGACTGTATCTTCTCACAACCCCCCCCCTTGGTATGTGCAGGGTCCCCAGCAGGCGGCCCAGTGTTTGCACCTGCAGCAGCACCGACTGGATCCACTGCCTTGCAAGAGGGAGCCATGACCTTCATGACTGCTGCCAATGCGACTGCACGCGCTGTGGACCCTGCTACTGGGCTTTTGGTGTCAGCCAGTTCCCTTGCTGCTACTCAAGCCAGTGGGACTATCTACACCAATCAGGTATGGGACTTGCGTACCTTGCACTTCTCATGGTCGGCTGTTCACACCTGTCTTTGCTGCTGCATGCTAAGACAAATGCAGGGCCAGACTTGTCAGCAGTGCTGTGAGCAGACATCTTGTGCTGGCTGGTCCCTGACAAGCCATAGGTATATACCACATTACACTCAAATTGCCTGAAAAGCTGTTGTTTTGGTGAAGTGAAGGGGCTGGGTCCACCTGGTCGCCCTAGGTCCAGTTCCAATGATGTTGCCTCGCATGACTGTCAAAGCTGTCGTGTCAGTAGACCTTATAGGGGAAGCTCAGAACAGACTGCTCTGGAGAGACACGCCCTGCACAAATCTAGCTCATCATAAGCAGGACATCATGTTGTTATTACTATTATTGTGATATACATTATTATTTTCTGATACAGAAAATAGTACATCATCCTCCGGGCTGCCGCCTTAGGAGGCTCCCGTCATGATCGCTGAAAAACGTTATCTTTTCTTTTTTCTTTTCTTGTATACATTGTCATACATCACATACATCATAATTGCTACGTTAGCTGTAATGCTATGGTCTCTGGAGCTCATACTCCTGCTGAGGCAGGTAGGGTCAAGGAGCAAGCTCCCGCAGCTGATTTACTGTTGCTGTTTGTCCTGCAGAGGGACTTCACAGTCAGGATCCAGTCCAAGTCAGCGTTGACCACCAGCGACGTAAGGGCGACTAATGGCGAGGTGATGAGCGTGACGCCTGTTGCTGGCACCACTGGCAGCTATGATGTGGCTGTTGCCTCCAAAAGCAAGACTGGCACAGTAGCAGTCAGCACTATAGCCAGTGCTGCTGTTGCTGCCTCAACCATCATTGTTGATGTGGACACAAGCGTGCCTCAGGTGACCATCCAACCTCACCATGTGTGTCTGCTCCAGCCCTTGGTTTTTCTCCTGTGCTCTGTCCTTTTCTTCTTTCTCTTCTTTTACATCAGAAAGTGCAGCAAGTTGTGTGCTCCCTGGAACACATGTCTGTACTTGCTGGAATCGATTGCTTGTTTTGAGAACAGCTTCAATACCAGCTGAGCTTGTTTGCTCAACCTGCATTTGCACTTAGCAAATGTGAGCTGCATCAAACTGCTTCAACAAGAGGTGCAGGTGGATTTTCAGAAGCAGGTCTTGTTTGACGTACATGCCAGGCAGAAATTGCTGCAGCATCTTCGCCATTGACTCATGCATGCACAACTTTCCACGGGCCACCAGTACTGCAAATGGTGCCATTGGATGCACCTGCACACCTGGGCCATTAGCAGCTTCTAGTCCTCCTCCCTTTTTGTTGGTGTGTTGTGGCTCACACCTCAAATGCATGTTGCAGGTGACTATCACTTCGCCTCAGCTGGTGACTGACCACACCAACCCCACCATCACAGTCAACTATGGGGGTAGGGTAGCCCAGCTGAACCCCCTGCTGCTCTACAACATCTCTGGAGCGGCACGGACAGACGTGGTGTACGACGTCAACGCTGGTGTTGTGACCATCACTGCATATGTTGATGATGCGACACAGAATGCTGACATCTGGTGAGTGCGTACTCGTCTTGGCTGTATTGCCTTGTGTACTAGTCTGATGTCACTGCTACCTAGCCTGCAACAGCATGTGGGAACTTCTGCAGTACCACACACACTGTGTGATGTTGATAATATGGCATCTGACTTTCGCATGTACTTGGATCTACAACCAATGGTCTTGCACCACTGAAAAGGTGGCTGCCTTTCAGGCTCACAACTAATTGAGCTGTGAGAGGTGTGCAGGGTGACAGTAGATGCCGGAGTGACGACTGATGTAGCAGGCAACCCAAACACAGCAGCTTCACAGGTGCTGAAGTACCGTCCACCATCTCACGCTGTCTCAGCAGTCCAGAAGACTGCCAATGCTGTTGTTGCTACCTCTCTGGCTGCCAGTGTTGCTGCAGGCCTGCTATCAGGTGGGACCATGCCATTGTGACTTCTCATCTTGCATGTTTTACCACCATCAGGTCTCCTTCTATGCCATTGTGACGTGTGATGTTGCATGTTTCACCACAATCAGTTCTCCTTCTATGCCATTGACTTGTGATCTATGCATGCAAACTTACCTTGTTATGAGCAGTGGATACATGGGATGTATTTGTCTTAAGCATGGGATGTATTTGTCCTAAACTTTCTGCACACTTAGGCTTTTACTTCAGCCATGTGGTCAGCCTGATTGGACCCTGCCTGCTTACGCTTAGGCTCTTATTTCAGCCTGGCTGATGATGTGATCAGCAGAGTTGGGCTGGCTTATATCTGTACTCCTCTCTCTGTCTATGGTTGTGAGTATGGTTTGCAGGACATGCAGCAGCAGGGCTGGGCACGCTGTTCCTGGTGAACTACATGCAGACCTTCTATTGGCAGAGCCGCATGGCTGTCAGCCATTTCCCAGAAAACTTTCGACAGCTTGCAGAGGGCTTCTCCTGGACAGCCCTGGATGTCATGTAAGTGCCCTGCAATGGGAACAGTACATTCCCTGTGTTTTGCTGCCATTGCGAATGCCATTGTCAGTCGCATCAATCTTTTCCTTCATGCACTGTGTACAAAATGATAGCTGTGTTCAAGTGGCTTATTTATACACAAATGAGCTGCAACACTGCTGTTGTGACAGCTTGCACAAGCATTGATGGACATGAACTTTCCTAGAACAAGGAACTTTATTAAATAAGAGGCAGGCTCTGACTTGCCACAGCATCAATCAGTGCATAGATGGGCGTACCCAGCCTCACGCGTGTGCATGTGCGTACCAGGCATCATGCCTGTGTGTATGTGTGTACCAGGCCTCATGATTGTGTGTATGTGTGTACCCGCCCTCATCATTGTGTGTATGTGCAATGCAGTGCGCCATGGAAGATCTCAGACAGCCAGGCAGCAGACAACAGCCGCAGCAGCGCCCTCACCTCCGGATTCCCCTACCCTCCAGTGGGAGTCACCACCGACTCCTTCACCACTGGAGACTCTTCATCTCCCTACTTCACTCTTCCAACCACCACTTCAGATTCCGCCACCACCACAACTGGTAAGCACACTGCATGCATGCCAGCTTTGGTATCAGCTGAGACAACATCAGTGCCCACACAATTGGTGTTCATGTTAAATCGTGCCCACCCCTTTTTGGGGGGTGGGGGGGAGGGATGGACCCATGGACGAGTGAATGAATGAATGAGTTGGTGCATGGTATCATGGGCTAAGATGCAGAAGTTGCTCATAGCACCTGTGCTGTTGTCACCCACTCAGATCTTTGTTTGAGACTGGTTTTGCTGGTGTTGACTCGCTGTGTTTTGAGCCGCTAAAATCTATAGTCCTGCTCATCTCGTACGTTATGTTCTCCCCCACCACCTCTCAGCTCAAGTTCAACGGCCGTCTGCCAGCACCTCTTTCATCTTCCCTTCGCTGTTTGCTGTAATGTCTGCTTCAGTGACTGCCTCAGTGTCTTTGATGATGCAAAGCCAACTGTCCTGGCAATTGCCCCACAGCGTTGCTTCAGCCCCACCCACTTACGACCAACAGTGTGCCAGTCCAGTCCACTCGCCTGCAGTGCCGGTGTTACAGCTGCATCTGCTGCATCTTTGTCATCTGTTTTGGTCTTGTCTCGCAGCTTGAATGTTGTCACAGACACCCCTCTGGCCCTCTGGCCAATGTCAATGTCTTGTTTCATGGTCTGCAATGGTGACTCTCATTCATACGTCCATGTCTTGTTTCCTGGTCTGCAACGGTGACCGTCAGTCATATGTCAATGCAGCCTCTGCCTCCCGAAGGCTCAAAGCCTTTGATCCCAAGGACCCTACCCCTCAAGGTCTTATCCCTCAGGGCTTTACCCCTCAAGGCCATGCTCTGTCCCATGAGAGGTCCCTGTTGTCTGTAGAGAGTCCCCCTGTAGAGAGTCCCCCTGGCATGACAGGTAACAACTGACAAGTCCAATGGCCATCAATGTGTTCTCAGCTGGGCAGTGACCCCCCCCCCCTAAATCCCCAAGGGTCATGTCTGCAGCCCTCAGGCCTGTCTGCAAACATGCGCTGAATGTAGATAACAATATGGCTGCTTCTACTGAGTGGCTCTGCATGCTTGTTGGATGGGTGTGGCGAGTGCAAAAACTGCAGGGTGGTGCGTCATCAGGTGCATGGATGCCCCAGCCCAGAAATCCTGAAAAGATCAACAGGAGTTGTTTACAAGCTTCATGCTGCTGTGGTCATGGTGCTAGTCCTCTTGATGGAACCACAACACCATCTTGTGCTTGTGTCGCTGACAGGTAATGTTTGATTGATTCGCAGTTGCGCCGGCTCCTGCTCCAGCGTTTGGGCCTGCATTAGCCCCAGGATTGGCTCCTGAATCAGCCCCTATGGCTGCTCCTGCCCCTGCGCCAGCCTCAGACGCAACAGCGCATGCAGGCGCTCCCGCCCCAGGTACCCATACTCACATGCCTTAGTGTCTAGGGGCTGATGCATGTGGACTTCCTGCACCTCGGCTCTAGCCTGTTGTCATACTTTATTGCATGACAGACTGATCACTGATGAGTCATGTTATGTGCAGTCAGGCTGTGCATGCTGTCCACACCATGTACTGCATTGCAGCAGCCTTGCTTGGCTGTTGCTGCTTTGCTGCCTTGTAACCTGCGTAAACCTGCATCAGGTGCAGTGCTCATGTGTCTGATGCTGACCATATCGCACCCTGGCGCGTTGTTTTTCACCCCTTCTAGGTTTTAGATGAGCACCTGCTCATTTCAAATTAGAAAGGGGTAAAACACCGTCCAAAGGCACATTCTTGTCTTTGCTTTTCGATGTGGTGCTAAATAGTGATGCATTGCTTGCAGCTTTGACCAGCACTAGCAGCAGAAGGCTGCTGAGTCAGTCACCTGTGTCAGCGCCTCTGTCTGAAGCATCCCAGCAGGCACAGCATAACCCTGCTGCCACGCTGCACTACCTCCGTCGACACTTACTGGTAAGCACTTTGCACATGCGTGTGCAAGGCAGCAGCATTGCCCTGTTGTTAACATGCAGAGGCTGGCTCCTGCTTCATACACAATAAGCTGCCTGCTATACAGAGCCTGCTGTTGTTTGAGTGCCTACTCTAGCTGCCTTGCCGTGACATCATATGTGTATACGCTGCTTGCGTGGTGTTACCCTTGGTCTGTGGACGCTCCGACAGCGATGTGGTCTAGCAACAGGCCTTGGCTCAATGTCATTAGCGTTTTTGCTGATGTCTGCTCTTTGTGTGTGTCTATGTAGCAATCTGTGACCAGCAGTAGCAACAGCAGCAGCAATGGCACTCTGCCTGGCGTATTGCCTGGTGAACGGCTGGTGGTGACCAGCACTGGGCTTCAGACCAATGGCACCAGCACTGTGAATGTGACGGGCCAGTCTGCCTACGACCGCCTCTCCAGCATTGAGAGCGATGCCATGGGGAGCAACCTGACTAACCCTTACAAGCGCCTCATCAGGTAAGCAGCTGCTTGCCTGCTGCATCGGTGTGTCCTGCTTGGCCGTCGTCATCAACAAGGCCCACAGGGATTGTCATGTTGCATGTCTGCGTCTGTCACATTGCAACAAGACCAGAGCAAAGACTGTGTGCAGCATGTACATCTGTCTCAGTGTGTCACAGCTTATGTGTTGTCTTGCTGCTGCTATTGTTCTTTTGCTGTTGCTGTTACTGTTACCGTGACTGTCACCGTCACCGTCACTGTCACTGTCACTGTTGCTGTTGCTGTTGCTGTTGCTGAGTGCCTGGATGTGTGTGCAGGGTGTTGTTCTGGCTTGCGGTGCTGCTAGCAGCAGTGATGGTCATTCACATGGCTATCCTAGCGGCCTTCCTCTTCTCCAGATGGCGCACCCCCAGCCTGCTGCACTTCCCTCGCCCTGAGTTGCTGGTGCTGCTCATAGCCCTTGCTGCCATTGCCCAGGGAGCTGCAAGTAAGCCTTGTGCCACTTTTGCCTTTGTATGCTGCAACACTGCAATCAATCTGCTGTTTTTCATGTTGAGCTGCTCCAACTATTCTGCCATTCTGTCCCTTTGCATGCTGCATTACTTCACCCATGCTGCAATGTCTCTTTTGTCTTTCTGCATGCTGCATTGTATTGCCTCAGCATCTGCACTCTCCTGTTTGCATGCTGTGCTGCGTCGCCTCAGCATCTGCACTCCTCTTCATGCATGCTATACTGTGCTGCTCCAGCATCTGCACGCCTCTTCTTGCATGTCTGCACCATATGCTGAATGTCATTTGCATCCAGCTCTTCCGCCTGGTCTTGCATGCTGCACTGTTTCATAATCATCTGCTGCTCTGCACTTTGCACATTGTATTGACTTGGGCATCAGCATGCCCTTCCCCTCATGTGATGTATGCACATAGCTTGATGTGGACAACCTTGGCATGACAGCTGCGTGTCAATCAAGCCCAACTAGGCGTACACACCAGACTACCTGTATTCATCAGACTGTGTGTACATGTAGTCTGCCTTGCTGTGCAGCTGTCAAGTCAAGGTTGTGCATACCAGGCTTGCTTCAACGCACGCATGGGGCTATGCTGCTGGACACATGGCATGAGCTTGTAGCATGTGCGCTCAGACCTGCTGTGCTGTGCAGATTTGTTCACGGGCAATGGAGGTCAGATTGCAGTTGGCGTGGTTCTGGTCATTTTGCTGCCGGTGGGCTTCCTGCTGGCTTCTGGATTCTTCATCTGGCGGTACCTGTACCACCCCAGGGTGCCTCACCGCAGGGCGGCCTTCATCCTGCTTGAGAATCCTGATGAGCCAATGGTGTGTTGTCTTCTTCTTTTTCTGCTGCTGCTTCTTCTTCTTCTTCTCCTGCCTGCTGCTATATACCTGTACCATGTCGAGATGTCCCGGTGGGCCATGCCTTTTATCTTGGCTGGCGCTGCCTTTTGTCAGGATCAGGGCTGCCTTTCATTCTAGTCAAGGCTGCCTTTCCTCCTGATTGGGCCTGCCTTTCATCCTAGCTGTAGCTGCCTTTCGCCCTGCTTGGGGCTGCCTTTCCTCCTGTACCTAATGCGCCCATGTTGCACTGCTTTGCCTATCGTGGTGTGGTTGCTGCCAATTGCTGAAGCCCTTCAACCCTACTGTGGGGCGCAGTCCGGCTGTTAACTCCTTCCTGAGAAGGGTGCGTCTCAATGACACCCATCAAGCTGGTATCTGAAAACATGTTGCAATGACTGAGCTGCAGCAAGCTTGACTGCTTCAAGAGTGACTGAAGCCAACTGATGGATCTGGGAAACAGCATTTGAAGTGCAGCAAGCTTGACTTCTTCGATGATGACTGAATCCAACTGATGGATCAGAGAAGTAGCACAGCTCAGCTGCACAATCTTATCATGTTCATTCTGTGTTGCAGCACTACAAGGGCAACAAGCTGGTGCGCTTCCTCGGGGAGTTCTTCATAGGACCCTTGATGCCTGAAGGCAAGTGGGCAGTTCTGAAGAGCCCTGACTCCAGATTCCTGCGCAAGTACGGGGCGCTGTTTGAAGACAACAGGGGTCCCCCCATGGTGCTAATGGGGGCGACCTATGCCACTGACCCAGTCACTGGGTGGGTCAACCGGGGGAAGCTTGAACCCCACTTGGGGCGCCCTCTTGTGTCCATTCGGTAGGCCATCCATTATGTTGCTTAATTGCAATATTGCTTGATTGGCTTGAACCTGTGCCAGCCTTTGCTCTTGCATCAGCCATCATATAGCTCAGTTGCAAAATGTGGGGTTGTCAGCATCTTATGCTCATGATGGCCTTTTGCTATGGTTTGGTGTTGGATAGTCACAGTCAGCATGCTCACAGCCAGTTTGGCTTCTGTGCATTGCAGCACTCCTTTCATTCATCTTTCAAGTGAAGAAGCAACCACGAACGTCACTTCTTATAAAACTACAAAGTCGTGTTAGTCAAATCTTTCTATTGGAAATGCACGCTTGGTCTCTGTTCAGCCTATGTCCCTTTGAACCTCTAGATGCTTTGTCCCTTCAATTTCAAAATTTCAAATTGTGGCCAAGCGCAGCTGTGCTTTCTTGCTACCCCGTAAACCCTGTTTGTACAACTACAGCAGCATGGCATGTTGCAAATGCGTCATATGGCCTTCAGCCTTTCTGTTGAGCACAGATGTTAACAATGTTGTCGACCATGGTGTTGTTGTAATGCAGGGGCAGAGGGTTGGTGTACCGTTACCAGTTACAGGGATACGCCAAGCTGATTGGTGTGCTGAAGGTTGTTGTGTACGCCTTGCTGCTCAATGGCATTGCAAGCAGCACTAGCATTGCCCAGGTGAGTGCACCTGCTGTGCAATAAGATGGTTGTCACACAGTACTCATTTCTCAGTCAATGCAAACCTAAGTCCGTTCTTCTTGGGCCGCACCAAACCTGCTTTCAAGCACAGGCCATGTAGCTCTTTATGTAGTTCCAAGAAAATGCATAATTACAAGATTTGGACTTGAGCTTTGACACCACTGTTGGCCCTATGTACAGGCAATTGCTTGAGTTGGTTCCGAGCCTCGTGTACTCGCTGCTTACGGCTTTTCCAGTGTTACTCTTTGTATGGTGTATGGTGGTGACCATACAAAGAGTGACACCTGAAAGATGCTCACGTCCCACTCTGACTCTGTCACTTGTTGTATAGGTGATTGCCTTGATGGTGCTGAGCATGACGCACCTGCTGTTCCTGCGCTTCATACAGCCTCTGTGTGAGAGGGGAGAACTTGCAGTGCAGCTTGTCGCTGAAATATGCGACGTCGGCGTCTTTGTCTGTGGTCTTGTACTGATCCTTGGCGACTCCTCCAATGACAAGTTCAGGTAAGAGTGTTTGGCATGAGCATTGCATGGCATCATGCTTTGTTGATCATGGCACAGTGACTGTGACATACTGTCAGCATGAGGGGTCAGCCCCATCGTAGCTGGGGCACAATTCAGAATTTCTGCTGCATGCAAGCAATCTGCAGTCTGCAGCCAAATGGGAAGACATGCATCTCATGCGCGAGCTGTGATGCAAGCAAGCCATTTCACAGTCAGTTCCTGCGGAAGTTTTGCCACGATTCTTGTTAGTGCAATGGCTTCTGAGCATGCAACAACTGAGTTGCCTGGTGCTGTACTACAGCCTGATTTCATGTCATGCATTCTGCAGTCTCATGTTCATCTGCCACCTGCAGCCTGACAAGTAGCTGGTCTTCTTTGCTCCAGAGCAGTGTGCACAGCCAGGTGCAGGCATGCAACGCCTGTATTGCTTGATGATTCCTCCTCTTCTTCTTGGTATTTTCGAACATTCCCTTCTTGAATATTCCCATCCCGAAGTAGGAAAAACAGATCCAAAACTTGGAAGACCTGGTGTGGTGCAGACTGACTCTGGGTCTGGTGATGCTGGGCCTGAAGGGGGTGGGCTTCGTGTGCGCCTTCATCTACAGCTTCTACAGCAGCCTGTCTGCAGCCAAGGAGTTTGTGCTGCGAT
>JAABUO010009998.1_pt1 | contig 10546 bp, 9 predicted proteins | sample 5559291 | NCBI WGS metagenome assembly JAABUO01 (sample SAMN10711878, study PRJNA513372) | rock metagenome | isolation source: Antarctica rocks | place: Antarctica: Victoria Land, Finger Mt sud
ACCTGCGGTCGACCGAGATTCCACTTGCGCATGTAGCTGCCGATCCGCATGTCGAGGCGGTGCTGGCGGAGGATTCCGAGGCCACCGTCTATCAGTACGTGATGCTGGCCGTACCGAGCGATTCGCTGGCCGGCGCGGAGGGGCTTCGCTCCCGGCTGCTGGCCCGATTGTCCACCGAACGCGACGAGGCGGCCAGGGCGCTGGGGGAAGGCCGGGAAGGCGCGCTCGCGTCCTGCCGGGAGGAGTTGGCCCGGCGAGCCGACACTATTGATCTGCTGCGCGGCGAGATCGTGGCGCTCGCCGAGGAGGTCGCGGTCAGCCGGCAGGATGGGGCCGGGCTGGCGGACGCGCAGGCGCAGCTGGCGGAGGTTCACGGCTCCAAGCTGTGGCGGGCCGCGACGGTCTACCGCCACGGGGTGGACGTTGTCCGGCGCCGAGCCCGGTACACCTAGCCGCGTGTCGGTCCCGCGGGTCAGCGTGCTGATCCTCGACACCCACGGGAAGCCGGCCGCCGCGATCGGGGAAACCGTCGCCTCCCTGGTCTCCCAGACCGAACCGGCTTGGGAAGCCGTTGTGGTCGGTGCATTCGAGGCTTTGAAGGGTAGGAAGGGACCTCCCACGAGCCTTATCAACGCAGCGGACCGGCTCGTGATGAGAAAATCGTCGGCAACCTCCCTCGGCGAGTTGGCGGCCCGCGGGTTGGCAGCGGCGACGGGAGAATGGGTCTGCGTGCTCGAACCGGGCGATGCGCTCGCCCCGGAGGCCCTGGCCCTGCTGCTTGCCGCCGCCCGGCGGATGCCGAGCGCCCAGTTGGCCTATGCCGATGAGCGCGGCGCTGACGGCGCTGAGCACACCAAGCCCGGCTGGTCGCCGACCTACCTGCACGGATGCCCTTATGTGGGTCGCCCGGCGCTCCTGCGGCGTCGCGAGCTTCTGGCCCGCGGCGGGTTCCGTGCGGACGCGGGTACGGCCGTCGAGTGGGCGGCCTGGCTGGACCTCGCCGCGTCGCGACCCGGCCTGGCGCGATCGAATCGATCGCCCTGGGATGGCGGCGCGGCAGTGCACGTCGCGCAGCTGCTGGCGATCCGGAGCGGCACCGTTGGCGTGGCGGCGCGTGGCCTGGGCGAGGAGGCTGACCGGCGCCGGATGCTCACCGCCTACTTGGCGCGCAACGAGGCGTACGCCAGCGTGGAGTCGGCCGGGCCGGCCGGTTGCTTCCGGGTCAGACGCCCGCTGCCGAACCCACCGCTGGTGTCGGTCGTAGTGCCGACCCGAGGTGGTCATCAGCTGGTCCGCGGGATGCCCACCGAGTTGGTGAGCAACGCGCTGCGGTCGCTGGTTGCGCGCACCGACTACCCGGCGTACGAGCTGGTGGTGGTGCTGACCGACGGATACCCCGCTGATCTGCCGGAGCGGCTGCGCCGGCTGGCCGCGGACCGGCCGCTGCGGCTGGTCCGCGACCCGGGCGGGTTCGATTTCTCCCGCGCCTGCCACACCGGCGTCGACGCCTCCCGCGGGGCCCTGGTGTGCCTGCTCAACGACGACATCGAGGTCACCCATCCGGATTGGCTGAGCCGAATGGTGGAGCACGCCATGGCGCCCGGGGTGGGGGTGGTGGGGGCGCAGCTGCGCTACGAGGACGGCCGGATCCAGCATGCAGGGGTGATCCAGCAAACCGGCCTGCTGAGTCACCGCTTCGCCGGCGCACCTGACGGATTCGGGCCAGAGGGGCTGCTCAGCCTCGACGTCGATTACATCGCGGTAACCGGGGCGTGCCTGCTTACCCCACGCGCGGTCTGGAACGAGGTGGGCGGTCTGTCTGGCCGGCTGCCGGTGAACTACGGCGACGTGGACTACTGCCTGCGTGTTCGAGCAACCGGAAGGCGGGTGCTGGTTGCGTCCGGGGCGGTGCTGATCCACTTCGAGAGCTCATCCCGAGAGCAAATTCGGGCCACCGCCGAAGAACTCGATACGTGGAGCGCTCTGTGGGCCTCGCGGCTGGCCGTCGACCCGTATCTGGGGGCTGGGCCAATGAGCGTCCGCGCCTGAACTGAAACGAGGGCACCGATTCCACCTGCAATGTCCATTCCCAAGCGCGTCAGATCCCAATAACGCTGCCGGAACCGACCGGATCCATTTTTCGTTCCCAGCCGCGCCAGCGCGACCGGGTCCCCGTCGGCCGACGGCTCCTCGTCAGGAGGGGCCGGCTCCACCGCGAACTCGACCTGCTCAAGCTGCTCGCCCAATGGGTCTCCAGGTGCTCCACGGCGTCCAGGACAAGCTCATCGAAGAGGTCGGCGCCGGACCGATGCAACGGCAGGGAGGGGGGCCACCGAGCCTCGCAGGCCACGACCACGACCCCGGCGATCGCGCGGGCGACGGTGACCGCTGGCGGCGGACGGCACAGCCGCAGGGTAATCGGGGTCGGCCGCGACACGGATATTCCGGCCCGCCGGTGATCGACCCCGGCCACCGCGAGGGGTAACTGGTCAGGTGCAGTGGGCTGCGGGCAGCCATGGTTGGCCTTCTGCGAGTCGGGTGAGCGCGTGGTAGATGTTGATGTTGTGTTTGCTGGCGGTGGCTGTGTAGGAGCGGATCGCCGCGAAGTGTTGGGCGCCGGTCAGGGTCCGTAGGCAGCCGGACACTTTCTGCCGGATTTTGACCATGCGGATGTCGCGTTCGGCGAGGTTGTTATCAAAAGGAATGTCCGGCTGGGTGGTGAAGGCGAGGTAGTCGTCAAGCCGGTCGCGGACACGGCGACCCAGTGCCCGGTGCTTGTCGGCAAGCTTGCCGATGGCGCTGTGGTCGGCTGCCGCGATCGTCGCGGCGGCGCGGATGCGGGTGGTGTGGCGGGCCAGCAGGGCCGGGTCGATTGGGATGCCGGCCGCCTGGGCGAGTTCGCTGGCTTGTTTCAATGCCAGGAGGCTGTCGGTGACTTGCCGGGCCCAGCACCAGCCCTCGATCCCGCTGGTGGCGGGCCCAGCGCCGCGCGCGTCGATGACGGCTTGCAGTTCGCGGAGCACGTGAGCACCGCACAGGACGTGGCGGGCGGCGGTGTAGGTGTCATAGGGCGCCCAGGCGTCGTGCACGGCGATCCCGGTGAAGGTGGGCAGGACCCCGAACGCGTCGATCGCTTCCCGGCCGCGGCGACGGTGCACATAGAGCAGGGTGAGCAGTGCGGTGCCAGCCGAATGCAGCCAGTGCAGCCGGCCGGCGACCCGCAGCCCTGTCTCATCGAAATGGACAAGTGCCGCGGCGCGCAGCCGCTCGGCGACGGTGTCGGTGAATCCGCCGGGGGCGACCAGAACACGCCCGGCGCGTTCGGTGAGCGCAGCGACAGTGCCTTCGGCGACGGGCACGCCGAGCAAGTCCGACATGGCCTGCGCGGTGCGCTTTTTGGACAGAAACTGGCCGACGTAGAGGTAGACGATCCCCGCGGCGATCCGCGGCCCGTAGGACACCGGCGCGTTGACCCGTTCCGGGGCCAGCCCGGTCATCTGGATACCGCAGGAGCATTCGCGGGTGACCAGCTGATGTTCGGTCACGTGAACGTTCACCGGCGGCAGGTCGAAGACCTGACGGCGCTCCACGCCCACCTGGACACCGCGGGCCGCGTTCCGCCCACACCCGGTGCAACGGCCCGGTTCGTGGCGGATGATCGCATCGGGGTCAGTGACTTGACGCAGGGTACGGCCCGAATGCCCGGACTGCCCGCCCGGCTTACGTCCCGACTTGGTCCGCAACGATTTCGGTGCCGGCTTCCCGAGCCCATCCGATGACGGTGGCTTCGAGGAGTTCCGCGACGATGATCCCAACCGCACTTCGAGTTCCGCGACCCGCCGCTGTAACCCGACAATCGCCTGCTGCTGGACTGCGACGAGAGCCTCGAGCTGCTCATACGTTGGACGCTCGTTCACATACGCATTCTCCCTGTGCCACAGGTAGAATACGTGCAAACACGCCGACAAAACACGCGGCAATTAGCGTATCTATAACAACGCCGAACTCAAGGCACCTGACCAGTCACACCGTATTTACCCTGAATTATGCTCGCCTCTATTATTCGGGGCCGGTCGGTGGGATTGATTTCAACGAGGTTGCCGATCCCCAGTACAGCGATTTTGCCTACGTCGCATTCACCATTGGCATGACCTTCCAGGTATCTGACACCAGCATTAAGACCAAAGAGGTGAGGCGAGCTGCCCTGCGCCATGCCTGGCTGTCATTTCCGTTGGTCGCAGTGATCATTTCGACCTCGATCAACTTGGTTACCGGCCTGGCCAAGTAGGCAACACAGGGGCCTGCCCGCCCCGCTGAGTTGATCAAATTGCTGTTGTGATCACGACTTGCCTGGCAGACTCAGCCCGGTAGTCGGTGATGGCGGATGGCAAGGGAGGTGTATTGATGATCGAAGTACGCGGTCTGACTAAGCGCTTCGGCGCAACGCTGGCGGTCGATGACCTTTCCTTCACCGTGCGCCCGGGGGTGGTCACCGGCTTCCTGGGCCCTAACGGGGCCGGAAAGTCCACGACCATGCGGGTCATCTTGGGGCTGGATCGGCCAACGAAGGGCGACGCCCGGGTGCTGGGTCGGTCCTACGCTCACAGCCCCAGTCCGATGCACGAGGTGGGCGCCCTGCTCGACGCCAAGGATGTGCACGGTGGGCGCAGCGCCCGCAGCCATCTGCTGGCCATGTCGCAGAGCAACGGCATCCCCGCACGCCGCGTGGACGAGGTCCTCGACCTGGTCGGCCTCACGAAGGTCGCCAAGCGCCGCATCAAAGGGTTCTCGTTGGGTATGTCACAACGCCTGGGGATCGCGGCGACGATGCTGGGCAATCCACAGGTGTTGCTGTTCGATGAACCGGTCAACGGGCTGGACCCTGAGGGCATCTTGTGGATTCGTAACTTTATGCGTTCGTTGGCCAGCGAGGGCCGAACAGTTTTTGTTTCCAGCCACCTGATGGGCGAGATGGCACAAACCGCCGATCATTTGGTCGTCATCGGCCGCGGCAGGTTGATCGCCGACGTAAGCACCCGGGATTTCATCGCTGGTAGTTCAAGTAACGCGGTGCGCGTGAAATCCCCGCAGCAAGACGACCTGGCGGCCCTTTTCCAGAGCCAAGGGATGGCGGCGGTTCCGGTTGACGGTTACCTGTCGGTCACGGGCATGACGTGCGCGCAGGTGGGAGACCTGGCGTCCGAAAACCGGATCACCATCCACGAGCTATTCCAGGAGAAGGCTTCGCTCGAGGAGGCCTTCATGGAGTTGACCCGCGACAGTGTGGAATATCACGCCCCGACGCCGGGGCATTCGGCGATGGTCGCCTCGAACGAGCAGGAAGTAGCCCGATGAGCGTTCAGAGCGCCACTGCACCTGCCGCACCCGCTACCGGCCGGCCACCGGGGGCTACTTTTGTGCGGGTAGCCCGATCTGAGTGGACAAAACTGTCCTCGGTGCGATCGACCTTTTGGACAACGTTGGCGCTCGTCGTCACGACGATTGGCTTCGGCGTGTTGGCCAGTTGGGGCACGAACCACTCTTTCGGCAAGCTCTCCCCGCAGGAACAGGCCAACTTCGATCCGGTCTCGACGAGCCTGACCGGACTCGCGTTGGGCCAGCTGGCGATTGCGGTTCTGGGGGTGATGGTGATTAGTGGCGAGTATTCCACCGGGGGAATTCGGACATCCCTGACGGCAGTGCCGAACCGGTTACGGCTCCTCGCGGCGAAGGCGACCGTGTTCACCATCGCTGCCCTGATCATCGGAATGGCAACGTCCTTTGGTGCTTTTTTTGCCGGGCAGCCCTGGTTCGCCAAACGCGGAATCGGTGCTGCCATCGGTGATCCCGGTGTGCTACGAGCCGTGATCGGCGGCGGTCTCTACGTTGCGGCGAGCGGTCTGTTCGGTCTGGCGCTCGGCACGTTGCTGAGGCACACCGCAGGCGGCATTACGGCCGCAATCGCGCTCCTGCTCGTGATACCGCCCCTGATGCGCCTGCTGCCAGGTGCATGGGGAAAAGCGGTAGTTCGCTATTTCACGAGCAACGCCGGCCAGCAGATCACCTATGTCAACCAGGGCGATGTCAACCACCTTGGACCTTGGGTCGGTTTCGGCGTGTATTGCTTGTGGTGGGCGATTCCGCTGGCGTTCGGGGCGCTGCTTTTGCAGCGCCGCGACGCCTGACCTGGTTTCCCAGCCGCCGCCTCGGCGCCCGTACCGGTGCCGGTTGATCGCTCCGCACGTGGGATCCCTGCAGCCAGCCGGTCCGGAGCGTTCAGAGCGGGGGACGCTGCGGCCACCACGCGTAAAAATGGTGTGCGGGTCCGTGACCGTGGCCGACGTCGAGCTGCGCAGCTGCGTGGAGGGCCCGGGTGAGGTACTGCTTGGCCTCCCCGACGCAGCCGAGCCATCCCTCTCGTTGGGGGCGCAGGGCGGTGATCGCCGCGGACAACGTGCAGCCGGTTCCGTGCGTGTTGCGGGTGTGAACGCGTGGTTCGCTCAGCCGGGTGATCTGGTTGTCCACCAGCAGCAGGTCCACGCTGTCGGGGCCCTCCAGATGCCCACCTTTGAGGAGCACGGCCGTGCCGAGTCGACCGAGTCGAACCAGCTGATCACCCATTGCCTCCTCGTTTGTTGCTTGCGTCTCGCCGAGCAACTCCGCGGCTTCGGCGAGGTTGGGTGTGATGAGGTCGACGTGGGGGAGGAGCTCGGTGCGCAGCGCCGCTACCGCATCGGACGCCAGTAGCCGCTCACCGCTGCTGGCCACCATCACGGGGTCGACAACAACGTAGCGCGGCCGGTGGCGGCGCAGGGCGGCCGCGACGCAGCGCACCACCTCTATGTCGCCTAACATGCCGACTTTCACCGCATCGACCCGGATGTCGTCGAAGACGCTCTCGATTTGTGCGGCGACGAACTCGGCCGGGATCGGGTGGATGGCGTCCACCCCCCTGGTGTTCTGCGCGACCACCGCGGTGATGACGCTCAGGCCGTAGGTGGTGAGGGCGGAAAAGGTCTTGAGGTCAGCCTGAATGCCGGCTCCGCCGCTGGGGTCGGTGCCAGCGATCGTCAGCACATTGGTGCTCACTCGGCATCCGCGCGTAATGCTCCGGCGTCCGCGCTCGGGTCAGTGGCGGCGCCGAGCGGGAGTAGGCCCATCCGAGGGGAGCTCACGCGTAGGATCGAATCACATCCTGCGCTCTCCGGGTCGAGGCCAACGGCGGCGCTCGGGCGGGTCATGGACTGGCGAAGACCACGGACCCGGCAACAAGCAGAAGGGAAGGGTCATGCGAGCGCTGCGAACCTACGCCGCGCTCCTCCGGCTACCGGGGGCTCCCCGTGCGGTGCTGCCTGCGTTACTCGCCCGCAGCACCTATGCCATGGCCGGTCTGGCTCTGTTGCTGTTCATCCATGCCCGGACCGGGTCTTTCGCCAGCGCCGGCCTGGTGGTGGGCGCCTACTCCTTGGCCTCCGCCGCGTCGGCTCCTGTCCTCGGCCGAGCTGTGGACCGGCTGGGCGCGACCCGAATTCTCGGCGTCGCCGCGATCGTTTACCCGGTGGCTCTGCTCAGCCTGCTCGTGGTGCCGCATGACGGGTGGTTGCCCCTGGTCTGCGCCGCGGCGGGGGGCGCCGCGCAGCCGCCGACCGGCCCGGCGATGCGGGCAATGTGGCCTGCGCTGACCCCCGACCCAGCGCTGCTGGCCGCTGCCTACAACTTTGAATCGGTCCTGGTCGAAACGGTCTTCGTCGCCGGGCCGCTGCTGGTAGGCCTGCTCGTCGCCACGGCCGGGACAACAGCGGCCCTCGTCGGCACCGCCGGCGTGATGTGCGTGGGAACCATTGGCTTCGTGAGTGCCCCGGTCGTACGTCGGCGTCCTCGGCGCGACCCAGCTCAGCTCGTGGCGACCCCGTTGTCGAGCTCAGCGGTCCGTTCGGTATTGCTGGTGATCCTTTTGGTCGCCGCGTCCTTCGGCGCCCTCGAGGTGGCCGTGGCTGGCTTCGCGACGCAGCATGGCGCCAGTTCGCGCAGCGGTCTGCTGCTGGCCATCTGGGCTCTCGGCAGTTTCAGCGGGGGCCTGTGGTACGGCGGTCGTGCTCGTCCAAGCAGTCCGGGGCATCGTTATTTGCTGCTGGTTTCCCTCATTGGCGTGACCTTCGTTCCTCTCGCGCTCGCGCGGACTGGGGCTGAGCTGGCCGCGCTGCTGTTTGTCGCCGGTCTGGCCGTGGCCCCGACCGGGACCGAGGAATTCGGGCTCATCGGTCGTCACGCGCCGCCCGGATCGGCGACGGAGGCCTTCACCTGGGCCACGATGCTCATGGCTGTCGGCGGGTCATTCGGGAATGCGGCGGGGGGTTTTGTGCAGAGTCGTCACGGGTCGACGTTGACCTTTCTGCTCGGCGCGGCCCTGGCGTTGCTCGGCGCCGCGGCGGCTGTTGCTCAGCGGGCGCGCATCATCGCCCCGGTGCGAGTTCGCGCCGCGGCTGCTCCCGTGCCGTCAGCCGTTCCAGAGCACGTGCAGGCTGGTGGGCTTGCGGAACACGAGGCCGGTGGCGTGCGGGCGATAGGCAGGGTTCAGGTGCAGTCCGGGCAGTGTAAATAGCGTTTCCACAGCGAGAAGGGTCTCGAGGCGGGCGAGGTGCGCCCCGATGCAAAAGTGCGGTCCCACTACGAACGCGAGATGATCCCGGGCGTTGGTGCGGCGCGGATCGAACGTGTCGGGATCGACGAAGACGGCCGGATCGCGGTTCGCCGCCGACAGGGAGACCATCACGAGGTCACCGCGGCGAACGCGCGAACCGCCAAGCTCGACATCGACGGTGGCATAGCGATCCACCCGGGCCGCTGTTGGCTCGAGGCGTAAGGATTCTTCCACCGCGGCGGCCAGCAGCAGGGGGTCCGCCGCAATCTCCTGGCTATTCGCGGACGGAAGGATATGCAGGACCGCATTCGTGATCATGCCCTCGGTGGTGTCGATGCCGCCGAACAACAAGACCGCGTGGTTGCGCACAGCCTCGGCCGCGTCCAGGCCCTCGAGGCGCTGCGATCCCGCGGCCACCGCGAGTCTGTCCCGTAGCAACCGCCACGCGGTCTCACCATCTGCCCCAACCGGACGATCGGGGCCCAGTTCGGAGATCGTCACAACGAGCCGCGAATACAGACCGGCGAAGGCAACGGGGTCGAGATCCTCCAGGCCGAGAACGGTCATCATTGCCGCGGTGGCTAGCGGTGCCGCGAACTCCCGGCGCAGTTCCGCGGCCCCGTGGTCGCGGAATCGCGAGACGAGTCGTAATGCTTCGTCCCGAATGCGGGTTTCGGCCAGGGCTCTAATCTCCCCCGGACGAAACGCACCGCTGAACGGTCGCCGGTGGCGGTCGTGCTCGTCGCCGTCCAGCGACAGCATGCTGGGCCCCAGCAGCCGGGCCGTCGAAAAGCGCGGGTCTTCGACGGTGAACCGCTCGGCGTCGCGAAGCACTTGACGGCTGTGTTCGTGGGAGGTGACCAACCAGCCGTCGAGTGACTCAACCCAGGTGACCGGGTGCTCGGCCCGCAGCCGCGCGAGGGTCGGGTGCGCGTTGCCAGCAAGACTCGATGCGGTGACTTCGCGCATCCGTTGGCTACTGGCGAGCTTGGCTGGCGAGGAGGTCGCGGATCTCGGCGAGGAGCACCGTTTCATCGGAGGGTGGCGGCGTCTCGTCGGCGGCCACTAGCCCACGTGCGCGGCGCTCGGCGAGCTTGTTGAGAGGTAAGATCACGAAAAAATAGACCGCGGTGGCGATGAATACGAAGGCGATCACGTCGTTGATGAAGGCGCCGTATCGAAATTGGCTGCTGTTTATCGTGAAGGTCAGTCCCGAGAAATCGGGTTGCCCACCGATAGCGGCGATGATCGGGGTGAGAATGTTCTTCACCAACGAACTCACGACAGCGCCGAAGGCTGCGCCGATGACGACGGCGACGGCGAGGTCGACGACGTTGCCGCGCAGGATGAACGACTTGAGACCCTTCACTATGGCCGCCTTTCGCTGAGCCGCGGCGGATGAGCAACGCCGCGATCGATTCAATCCCTGGAGCGTACTGCGCTCGCGACCGGTAGACTCAGCCGCCGCGACCCCAGCATGCGGGGGGCGGAGTTGTCCGAGTGGCGGAATGGCAGACGCGCCAGCTTGAGGTGCTGGTTCCCTTTACGGGGAATGGGGGTTCAAGTCCCCCCTCGGACACAAAGAATGCGCAGGTGACACGCGGGAAACGAGGTCCGCGAATGGCTCCACTGCAAACGGACTGCAAACCGGGCGTCATGCGGACCACCTGCTGCCCGGTTCCTTGATTTGTCGTGCGATGTTCTCGGCGTAGTTGACGCGGGCCCAGAGGGCGTGCCGCATCTCGTCGGAGATGGAGCCGCCAGGGGCAAGGACGGCGTTGGCGAGATCGACGAAGCTCGCCGCCAACTCGGCGACGTAGTCCTCGATCACTGCGCGCTGCTTGACCGGCAGGCGGTAGCTCTCGTCCGCGTTGAGCTCGGGAGGCTCAGTCACGCTCCACCTCC
>JAABUO010010000.1_pt1 | contig 10544 bp, 10 predicted proteins | sample 5559291 | NCBI WGS metagenome assembly JAABUO01 (sample SAMN10711878, study PRJNA513372) | rock metagenome | isolation source: Antarctica rocks | place: Antarctica: Victoria Land, Finger Mt sud
GCGCGCTTGTATAGCCTTGATACGATCTGCTACACTTGGGCAACCGCACGGAAGGCAACATTAAGGGAAAACTCTTCTTTTGGTGTGGATGTTATAAGCCTTACGTCAAGCATCATCTGTTTTACCGGATGAAAGTAAAACGTGAACGAAAACGCTCCTAGAGCCTGTATACATATGGCGGAGTATGGCATAGCACTAGCCTGAGATGAAGCTTCCGTCTCACGCTCTCCTGTGCTCATACATACCGGAGTATGTCATATGCTCAGATCACTCTAGCGCACGCTTTACGTCACGTTGAACGTAACCGATATTACACTATGGCGGGGTTTGGTACGTGGGTCATTGAGTACCTGATCGAGCTGTGGTAAGCGTTGTCCAACCAAGCGGGGGCGTCCCATTTGGCGTGGCTGGCGTGCAGGAGGAGGTGTATAGAGACACGCATCAAAGCGTAGTGGGGCGATGAGTGTTATCTGTTGCTTCCGACAGACTGTTCCCAACTCCACGACACTGTACGCACCATCACCGATCAGCTTGATGGGCCTATCGGGCAGCCATCGACGTACAACCGTCACAAGCTGCTTTGTCCAGTCAGGAACGGTTTTATGTCGGCGTCCCAACCTCTTATCCACCTCCTCCGAAGACAGCAAGAGGCAAAGAAAAGGCAGTGCCCAAGGCCGTTTCGTCCAAGGCGGTGTCACGATCAGCATCAGACACAACCACTTCAAGCCACGGCTGATTTTCCTATGTTTTTGCGAGGAACGGACGGAGTCGTGATAATAAGCACACTTGGTAATGTGTGGCCCCCATCGCCGTTCCAAGGTTTCGTCAACCACGATTTCAATCGTTGCACCTTGAGGGACAAACGTTTGGACAAGGAGCACAAGCAACAAGCGGCTGAGCCGAAGAGGTGACCAACGAGCACGGCTGAGTACATGATGGTACCCATTGAAATGTTTCATTTGCTGTAATCCCATCGTTCGCAACGCTGCTGTCACCGTCCTGCGTCCAGATGCAAGCAAGGTTCCTTCGAGCAGCACCAAGACCTTCTGCCAGGTCGGCCTAGTGAAAGCGTCACGAAATGGGGTTAACAACGTAGCAAGTGAATGTGGTAACAACGGTCTGAACCTCCTTTGCTCGGAACCGCGCTCAATTATTTCCTATTCTATAAGCACGAAATCAGGAGGTGATCCGTTTGATATATCCACCAAAATGTGCAAAGTCCAGGTATCCTTTGGTCAAGATCACACTGTTAGGCCGGATGAATACAGGCAAAAGAAGTCTTCAAAAAGCATGTATTGGATCGAAAGCTCTTTTTACTTCTTGCGGAGACTGGCTCTAGAGGCTGTTGTATCGCTTAACGTACGTTCCGGGTCGGTTACTACATTACCCCCAGTCTCTTCTGCTTCTAACTCATCATCCTGCTTCGCAAGAAGCCAATGGATGGCTCATGATGAGGAGGTACATCTGCTGATGAGTTTGTTATCCTGCCCCTTGACAGATTCGGAACTTTTCAGTTATACTTATACTGTTCGGGAACGATACCGCAACCGTTCCCGAATGTAAGACCACTAATCCTTGTACATCGTTGTTAGAAGAGCGAGCCAAAGGGGCAGTGATGACAGAAAAAATCACGATACGCGATATTGCTCGACTAGCCGGGGTCTCTAAGTCTACTGTCTCTAGAGTATTGAATCAGAAGCAGGATGTAGACCGTGCCACCCGTGAGCGCGTCTTACGTATCGTGGAAGAGCAGGCATTCGTGGCAAGTAGTGCCGCCTCTGGATTGGCTGGCGGACGCAGTCGGCTAATTGGCGCCTTGATCCCTTCACTAACATGGCCCCTGATCCCAGAAATTCTGCGTGGTGTCGCTGAGGTTGTGGCGCAATCCCCTTATGAACTGCTTCTCTACAGCATCACACATGATAAAGATCGTACCGAAAAGGATCAGCGCGATATCATTGATCGCATTCTGACCTCAAAACTGGCTGGAGGTCTGCTGGCAGTATTTCCGGGCCAATCTACTCAGCACCTGACTCGGCTGCACGAGCAGGGCTTTCCCGTTGTGATCATCGACGACCAGAACGAGCCAACAAGTACTCCATGGGTGAGTGCCGACGACCGGGTTGGTGCCTATAACGCCGTTCGTTATCTCATCAATCTGGGGCACCGATGCATCGGGTATATTCATGGACCTCTCAACCATCAATGTACACATGATCGCTACCAAGGCTACTGTGATGCATTGAGCGAAGCTGGTTTGACCCCCGATCCTTCGTTGGTGCTACAAGGAGACTTCATGTTTCAGGGTGGCTGTGCATGCGCCAGCCAGTTCTTTGCTCTAGCTGAACGCCCGACGGCTATTTTCGCAAGCAACGATGCGATGGCTTATGGCGTCCTTGCGACTGCCGAGGAGTATGGTTTGCGGGTGCCGGAGGATATATCGCTTGTTGGTTTCGATGATATTCCTCTGTCTGCTCACACGCGGTCAACCCTTACCACCGTGCATCAGCCATTTTACGAAATGGGGCAGCGTGCCACTGAATTGCTGTTGTCTCTGTTGGAATCGCCTCGCCCATTATCGAATGGGCCGTATACAGGACCTGTTCAGTTCGGTACTTCCCCTTTCTCAAACAAACAGAGCGGGCCTATTCGTATCCAATTGGGAACAAGCCTTGTAGCGCGTGCTTCTTGTGGTTCTCCCCGTCATCACTCTGTCTCAACTCCCGAAGCGTTATCGTCAATGTAGAAATGTGAGCTGTTTTTAGGCATCTTGATTTCCGTCCGTGCAGCGTTCAGTGCTGTATACGATTGTACGTATTCTTCGAGCATCAATTCTATCTTGTAGTAGGGCAGGGAGGTTGAACAGTTCCTTGAGAGCATCACCTACTTATCTGCAAGTAGCGAGAGGATAAGGCATGCATCTCAAGTAATGGCTCGGCCTCGTGTCTCAATTGGAAAGGAGACAACGAATGAGAAAGCAAGGACGTGTGGCTCTGTTGTCACTCTTTATGCTCCTATTGTCGCTCACCACAGTAGCATGCGGCGGTAGTAGTGGAGGTGGCAACCCCAACTCCGCCAATTTGACGGTGTGGGGCATGGGTGCCGAGGGTGACAGTCTTAAAATACTAGCTAGCGATTTTATGAAACAGAATCCTGACATCCATATATCGGTGCAGTCCATTCCCTGGGCCAACGCACACCAAAAATTACTCACGGCTGTAGCCGGTAGCCAGACGCCCGATATCACGCAGATGGGTACCACCTGGATGTCCGAATTCGCACAAACAGGCGCGCTTGATACTCCCCCCAGCAACTTTAAACAGAGCGACTTCTTTCCGGGTGCCTGGAATACAGCCGTCTTAAACGGGAAGGTCTATGGAGTACCCTGGTACGTTGACACACGCGTATTATTTTATCGTACTGACATCGCGCAGAAGGCCGGTATCATGCACGCACCCCAAAACTGGGACGAATTGCTGGCGGACGCTCAGGCTATGAAGCAGAAAGGTGGCTCAAAGTACGGTATCTACCTGGCCTCGAACGACTGGGAGTCACTCCTGCCTTTCGTCTGGCAGAATAATGGGAAGGTCTTCAATAATGGGCAATACACTCTGAACAGCCCTGCCATGACACAGGCCCTCTCCTACTTACAGACCTTCTTCAAGGATGGCCTGACACCTCAGGTCGAACCACCCAACTTTGATGAAGTACAAACCTTCAACCAAGGATCGACGCCGATGTTCTTCTCGGGTCCCTGGAATGTCGGGCTGATCCAGCAGGAGGGCGGGGCGGCCATGAACGGCAAGTGGGCCATTGCTCCGATGCCCCAGAAGGTATCGAATACCTCTTTCGTCGGTGGCTCCAACATGGTTGTCTTCAAAAATAGTCCCAACCGTGCTGCTGCATGGAAGTTCATCCAATACCTTACCACACCTGCTGTCCAGGTGAAGTGGTATAACACCATTGGTGATCTGCCTGCCCTGCAGTCCGCCTGGAACACCGGATCGCTCGCCAGCGATAAGAACCTGACAATCTTCCATACTCAGTTGAACGACTCCAAGGGACCGCCAAGTATCTCCAAATGGGAGGAGGTTGCCAACGTCATCGACAACGACATGCAATCGACGATGTTAGGCAAATCCTCACCAGATCAAGCTGCACAGGATATGCAGCAAAAGGCGACTTCAATAGGGAGTGGACAATGAGCAAAGCTAACATAACCTTGACCTCTTCTCAGTCCCAAGTTCGGGCGACGCGTCAAGCGTCGCCCGGTCCAGACAAGCCCGAAAACGGGCAACGCACCCTGGCCGGTTGGCTCTTCGCCCTCCCATGGACAGCGATCTTCCTGATTTTCATGGTTCTCCCAATTATCGTGTCCCTGCTCCTCAGCTTCACGGATTTCGGCCTCGCCAACCTGCAAGACCCTTTTAATCTGCACTTTATCGGTATTCAGAATTATGTGCATCTTGTGCATGATCAAGTATTCCTGCTGGCCGCCCTAAACACGCTCATCATCGTCGTTATCGGTGTACCCCTCAATATTGGGTTAGCTCTTTTGATCGCTATCGGCCTGAACCGGGGTACGAATTATGTAAAAGCGCTTTTTCGCATTGGCTACTATCTACCAGTTGTCACCAGCATCGTCGCCATCGCGGTCTTATGGCGTTACTTGCTTGATCCCCAGGTAGGCTTAGTCAATAACCTGCTCCACCTGGTAGGCATAACTGGTCCGAACTGGCTCAACAGCCCAAACTGGGCATTGCCCTCGATCATTTTCATCATCATATGGCATAACGTTGGCTCCTCAATGATCATCCTTCTCGCCGGACTCCTGGGTATAGACCCTGCCCTCTATGAAGCCGCGGAGATGGATGGTGCCGGAACATTTGCCCTCTTCCGCAATATCACCTTGCCCATGCTGCGACCTACCCTGCTTCTTGTCACTGTTCTCACCAGCGTTGGTTTTCTACAAGTCTTCCAGGAGCCATTCGTGTTGACACAAGGCGGCCCGTTAAACCGCACGCTCACAGTGAGCATATATCTGTACCAGGAGGGCTTCGACTTCTTCAATCAAGGATATGCGAGTGCCATGGCCTATGTCTTGTTTGTAGCCATCGTGATACTGGCATTCATTCAGTTCCGTCTACTACAACCACAGACCTGATAGGAGGATACACTATGTTGCAAACCAATACTTCCGAGCAAGTTGTACCTATAAGGGCAGCCGATCTGGCTAAACCGGGCCTGCCGAGGAAAAAGTCTACATTAAAGGATTGGTGGATTTATATCCTTCTTACCTTGGGACTACTTGTAATGGTTGTTCCTTTTATATGGATGATACTCAGTTCACTGAAGGGGAATGCCGAGCTATCGCAAGTTCCACCTACGTGGCTTCCTCAGGCACCCACTTGGAGCAACTACAGCAAGCTCTTCATCCAGCTCAACTTTCCAATCTACTTCTTGAACTCAATCATCCTCGGCGTGTCTGTTACAGTTCTTAACCTGATCTTCTGCTCGATGCTCGGCTATGCCCTCGCCAAGCTCAAATTTCGTGGGAAAACCGCACTCTTTGGTCTGGTACTCACCACAATCATGATACCCGCCTCTGTCACCCTCGTTCCCCTCTTTGTGCTGATGAGCAAAATGGGCTTGACCAATAACCTGCTGGCAGTGATCCTACCGGAAGCGGCGGGCGGTATTGGCGTTTTTCTCATGCGACAATTCATGCAGGGTATACCGGACGAACTGCTCGACGCGGGTCGCGTTGATGGCGCAGGAGAGTTTTATCTGTTCTGGCGGCTAGTATTACCTCTGTGTGGTCCTGCCCTGGCTACCTTGACTATCCTCCAATTCCTGGCTTCTTGGAATGACTTTACCTATCCCTTGATCATGCTCAACAATGATCAGAGCTACAACCTACCAGTAGCACTTGCTACCTTCGCCAATGGCCCACACATATCGGATAACGGGCTGCTCCTGGCCGGTGCCGTCGTCATCGTCATACCCATGCTGATTGTCTTCTTCCTGCTACAACGGTACTTCACTCAAGGCATCGTCACGACAGGCTTGAAAGGCTAACACGAGAGAAAGCAGCACCTATCCAACCAGAAGATACAGGAGAGGAGAGATGGAAATGAGCACCTCTGCAAACAACGAGGCGCGTGTTCGCGTCGCTTGGGAGGAGCGCATCAGACAACGTTCTGAAGTACCGGCACAAAGACACTCGGCTGCTGCCTTACCACCTCCCAGCGATCTTGTGGCCGCATCAGGAGCAGGCCAAGTCACGCTCCGCTGGCAACCGGTGGACGGAGCTATAGGGTACCTCGTCCACCGCAGCGAGTCGCCCAATGGACCATTTGCAGTCGTTGACCATGGAGGTGGTGATGTTCTGGCCGTGCCTGGGCCACTATATGCTGATACGACAGGTTCGCCCGGAACGCGTTATTGGTATGCGATTGCATCGATCTTCGATGCGAAGTCTCCACCCAGTAAGCTTTCGGCACCTGTAGAGGCATATCTGAAATCGGGTATCGCTGAGCCAATGACTCTGCGTGTCAAAGCCCAAACAGGAGCTGGGCAACTCAACCACGCCTGGCGAATGCTAGGCTCTGAGCATCTCTCGCAACTATTCTATGGCGAAGGGTCGGGAGGAAGCTATATTGGCGAAGAGTTTGGGAAGGCTCTAAGCCTGGCAAGAGCAGAGCTGGGAGCCGAATACATTCGTGCCCACGCCATCTTGAACGATGAGCAGAGCGTGTATCAGGAGGTCAATGGAGAGGCAAGGTACGATTTCACAGCGATAGACTGCATCTACGACCGCCTACTGGAACTGGGCCTACAACCTATCGTAGAACTGTCATTCATGCCACGCGACCTGGCCTCCAATCCCGATGCGACAGTCTTCACATATCGTGGGATCATCTCACCACCAAAGGATTGGAATCGCTGGGGGGAACTGAACCAGCGTCTCGCCGCACATCTTGTGGAGCGTTACGGGATCGAGGAGGTCAGCCAGTGGGGCTTCGAGGTCTGGAACGAACCCAACCTCAAAGCATTCTGGACTGGTACTCAGGCGGACTACTTCCGGCTCTACGACGTTGCTGCTCGAGCGATCAAGTCGGTTGACAACCGACTCCTGGTAGGTGGCCCCTCTACAGCGGCGGCTGAGTGGATAACCGATTTTCTGAACTTCGTTCGACAGGAGCATGCACCGTTAGATTTCATCTCGACCCACACCTACGGCAACCTACCGCTGGACATAGGACAGGCTCTGAAGGGCGTAGGTCTTCAGAACGTAAGAATCTGGTGGACAGAGTGGGGTGTGAGTCCAGCGCATTTTGCACCTGTGAACGACTCAGCGTTCGCTGCCCCGTTTCTGCTTCATGGCATGAAGAGCATACAGGAACGTGCAGACGCCCTCGCCTACTGGGTGATCAGTGACCACTTTGAAGAGTTGGGCTGGGCACCCAAACTGCTCCATGGAGGGTTTGGATTACTCACACTCGGGAACTTACGCAAGCCCCGCTATTGGGCACTCGCACTTGCAGAGGATATGGGCACCGATCTCGTACAGCTTGACCTACAAGGAGATGGTGCAGGGTCACTGGTAAACGCCTGGGCAAGCTATAAGCCTGGTGGTTCGATAGACATCTTGGTCTGGAACGGCACGCTCGATCAGTCCAAGGTCGAAGGCAATCCACTTCTGGCACGCCACGTATGTGTGTGTGTCGAACAACTCGAGCATCGAGCCTATCAGTGCTCGATTACACGCATCGACGCTACCCACTCGAACATAGCTACTGCTTGGATTTACGAGAACAACTGGCCCACACCTGAGCAGTGGGCGAGGCTACGTGCCGCTGATAAGCTAGACAATCATGCTTTAGCGGATATCACTCTAAGTGACGGCACTACTTGTTTGGAACTTGACTTGCCAATGCCAGGAGTCATCCGGCTGCGGCTCATTCCCAAGTAGACACTACCTGGGATCAGGAGAGCGTTTCTTGCTGTATTGTACGCTATAGGAGTAAGAGCGTGTCTAAGCCCTTGAAAGGAGAATGGTCTTGAAACTGAAGCATGTATTCTTATATCTCGTTCTGTTTGTCGCCATAAGCGCAAGCAGCCTCGTGGGCGCGACAACTGCATCAGCAGCTACGCGCACTACCGCTACGCAATCCGGATTGACCCCTGGACAGAAGGTGGTGTTGTACGCTATCGCATACCAGACCTGGCACTTCTTCGACGCAGACACAGATTCTAATACACACCTGCCGATGGACAACCTCGGTTTATATGGTGCCCCGAGTGGCCCTTACACCTCCCCCACGAACATCGGCGTGTACTTCTGGAGCGTAGTGGCTGCTCATGACCTCGGGTTTATTGACTATAACGGAGCATTGCAGCGAGCGAACGCGACGCTCAGTGAAGTCGAGAAACTCAGCAAGTGGGATGGTTTCCTCTTTAGCTGGTACGATACTACCAATGGACATAGAATCTCTGGTCCTGGCGGCACCGATCAGGAAGGGCAGCCAGCTACTGGTGCCTTCATATCTACGGTTGATAGTGCCTGGTATGCAACGGGGTTGATCCTCGTCCGCCAGGAGTTTCCGGAGTTAGCGCAGCGGGCGACTGCGCTCCTGAACGTGATGAATTTCGGAATATTCTATGACAATGGTGATCAGAGCACTAGCGTCTCTGCAGGCCAGATGTACGGTGGCTACAATGCCAACCAGGGACCCGCGAATTTCCACTATGGTCTACTTAACACAGAGACGCGCATCGCTGCCTACATCGGCATTGGGACACACACAATGCCCGGTGACGTTTGGTGGCGAACCTTCCGTACACTGCCCACCAGTGACGGCCAAGGACAGACCCCACAAGGCTACAACGCGAACTACACCGATCCACAGTCGGGTAAGCAGTTCACCGTCTTTGAAGGTCACTACAGCTACAGCGGCATCAACTTCGTGCCTAGTTGGGGGGGAAGTATGTTCGAGGGTCTGATGAATAACCTTGTCATTCCGGAGACTACGTGGGGACCGCACAGCTTTGGCCTCAATGACCTACGCTATGCTCAGGCGCAGATCGCCTATGCACAGCAGACCCTGCACTACCCGGTCTGGGGTCTATCGCCTTCGAGTACGCCCGACGATACTGGCAACTACGACGCCTACGGTACACATGCGCTGGCAACGAATGCGAGTTGCTGTCCCTATGACCAGACAGCTATTACGCCTCACGCTTCCTTCCTCGCGCTCGATGTCGATCCGCAGGACGCCTTCGCGAATATTAAGGCCCTGCTTAAACACTACAAGATATTCGACCGTTACGGTTTCTTTGATGCCGTCAATCCGACTACCAGCCAAGTCGGTCATCGCTATCTGGTCCTCGACCAGTCGATGATTATGGCAGCGCTTGACAATGCGTTGCGTGGGGGGCTAATGCAGCGACACTTTGCCAGGGACCCTGTGATCGCTGCAGCTCAACCATACTTGTCTGAGGAAAGCTTCTCCATCTCATAAGGGTAAAAAGAGCCAGGCTGTCATCAGGTGCAAACTGGCTCTCACGAGATTTCTAGGGTAGTGTTGCAAAGAAAAAGCTGATCTGGTAGAGTGAAGGAAAAAGAGGCCTCCTCTATGAGCAATCAAAGCCAGAATCCCTTCAAGTGGCGTCACTTCCAGTCTGACATCATTCTCCTGTGTATCCGGTGGTATTTGCGCTATTCACTCAGCTATCGTGATCTTGAGGAGATCATGCTGGAACGTGGGCTGCAGATCGATCATACAACAATTTACCGCTAGGTCCAACGATATGCACCTGAGCTTGAGCGGCGTTGTCGTCCTCAAATGAAGACAACTTCGGACTCTTGGAAGGTCGATGAGACGTACATCAAAGTGAAAAAGGAATGGATGTACCTGTATCGAGCCGTCGATTCGAATGGAAAGACGCTCGACTTCCTGCTGAGCCCAACCAGAGATGGAGAAACCGCCAAGCGCTTCTTTGTGAAAACCCTTGCTGCGTCTCATACCACGAAACCACGGGTGATCAACGTGGATAAAAATGCGGCGTACCCTAAAGCCTTCAGCGAGCTCAAAGTGGAAGGACATATCCCTGTAGCGTGTGAATTGCGACCAGTGAAATATCTCAACAACGTGGTTGAGCAAGATCATCGGTTCATTAAGCGTTTGACAAAACCAGGCATGGGCTTTTTCTCCTTTGAGACGGCATGGCAAACCATCCAGGGATTTGAAATCATGAACATGATCAGGAAGGGGCAAGTGCAAAACGTAGCAAAAGGTGATGTGCAAGGGCAGGCCGAACTGATTGCTAGACTCTTTGGAGTAGTTGTCTAAACTGAATAGGCAGAGTCACTGCATACTCTTTTTTTCTTCTTTCAATTTCTTGCAACACAACCGCCAGAAGCGTCAACGCTTCCTCGGTCACGACGCGCTGCTGTTCCTGGTGCCAGTGCTGCATTTGTTGCCCTCGCATGTAGGCTTCCTGCTGAACTTGTTCCATTGTTTCTGGCATGGGACGCTCCT
>JAABUO010010003.1_pt1 | contig 10542 bp, 9 predicted proteins | sample 5559291 | NCBI WGS metagenome assembly JAABUO01 (sample SAMN10711878, study PRJNA513372) | rock metagenome | isolation source: Antarctica rocks | place: Antarctica: Victoria Land, Finger Mt sud
GAGCCCCATTGTTGCGCCTGTTTCACGAGCCTTACTCTACAATCTATTTGCTGTTCATATTCTTATCCTATCATTTTCTTTCTCTCTTCTGGTATATATCTAAGGATCTTGACTTCGCTATTGTGAAAATTTTGTCACAGATCATATAGTGCACCACACCTTGACAGCCTTTGCCCTTGGAGCAACACCAGAACAGCTCCAAAAGCGTTACGATAGGAATACTGCGTACCAACGGTCCTCTCCACCTATTAACGATGAGATCGTGCAGGATCTTCGGGAATCAACCACATTCGTAGCAAACCTAAGCAAGATAAACTTCTACCCTGTCTTTTTCAGAAGCAAATCGAAGAAAAGGGCTATGAGAATGTCCTCAACGAGTACGTGTTCAAGAGGGACGAAAGGGCGGATGTAATCTTCGCTCGGTTCTTCGCTGGTGAGTAGCTAAAGGCCTAAAACAACATCTAGGTCAAGGATCGTTACGGCAATCATTGCGGAGGCCCTTGCTCAGGCCGCCATTTACCCGACTTGGCTTGATTAATTCTTCTTTGCGGCTGAAGAAAGAACAAAACAGAATCAGCAGATTTCCGATTCCATGGTTAACATCTTAGATAATATACGGGCGGACATGAAACTAAGCACTGCTGCCCGTTGGGACGACCGAAATCTGATCCGCGACGGTGTCTTGGCCCGCGCCAAGGACGAAATGATCAACTACGCAAGCCAATGACGTGTTGACCCTTAAAACCTTGAGGCAGCAACAGCCGAATTGGCTAATGCTGCGGGTCAGCATTATACTCCCTTACTCATACCAGGTAGTAGCAAGACTGATCATACAAAGCCGATCTCACAGGTAGCACCCAGCATCCTCCAAAGCAGGTCAAATTTGATTTCTATTTCATATACTCAGTCAACAGCTCCATCTTCTTTTCTTCATTCCTTCGTCAGTCTTGGATCAGTACGGCGGACAAACCAAGATTGCTGGAATAAAAAGGTAGGATGAATCTATGCCAGTACGCGTAGCGGCGATCGCCTCCGCGACTGATTAGTGAAATCCAAAATTACCGGCCTAAACGTAAGGATCTCTCGCACTGGGATGCGATTTTCGAGAGGGTCAACCAAAACGACGATGACGGGTATGCCTGCAAGTTGGTTCGAGCACTGGCTCTTGGAGAGCGGATCTGCGCGCCTTGGGAAGGCAGCGAGAATTTCAGGATCAGGGGTAGGATGTGGTTGCAGCTGGGAAATATGGGTACGTCGAATAGTCCTTTAGTGGATGATCTATCGACTAGATTTCAGCTATCAATTCTGGTGAGGATACTGGGGTGCGTTAGGTCCGCTCAGCAGGCTTTAATCAAGCTTAAAAAAGTAAAGGTCTCCCGTGCAACCTAATGTATTGTCTGTTAACTCTTCACACTTATTAGCTACGTGGAGCGGCTAGAAGTGTAGCTCGGGGTACTATCGACTCGATCGAATTGGCACCGTTATATATTTGTCGGAAAGTAACGCTTGATACATTTTGAGTATATATTTGGGTATTGGAACTCGCCAAGATAATCCTCGCTAACTCAGGTGTAAAATTCTTCGAGTATATCATTCAAACTGGTGCCACGAATAAACCCTCGAAGATGATGATTATGCTGATTAACTACCACTGCCAGCCCAGATTGCTCAATCGATGAAGTACTTCCACGTGAATTCTCAGATTGCTGAACAGGCGACTACCGTTAGTCTGACACATCGGCATGTCTTCTTAGGGTTATAGTGTTCTCATTATGGCTCGAACGAGATTAGCAATGCTAGCTGAGTAAAGAGATGTAAAGAACCAGCGCATACTAAGTGCACCCTGGCAAGTTCATCAATGCAGACAGGGAACCATCAACTGTCGATGGTCCACTTACGATCAAAAAGAGGTGGTTCAACAGAGTCAGACTCGATAAACGCAAGATCTCACTGAGGAAGAATAGCACCTCGCATTAAGAATCCCATAAAACAGTGTGACAACTCGAACAAGTTTCTAAATAGGTGGGTCTAGTATATATATACGGATGATGTCGAAGCAAAAACTGTAGCCAGAAACCCAGAAAATCGTAAAGAAGAGAACATTTGCTGACTGATATACATACTGCGCAATTAATGTATAAGAGAAAAAATGAAGGGGAAAAAGATGAGCAGCAGACGATGAAAAAATATGAAGATCAACGTCAGCGTTAACGAAAAGCTCTCCTGTCACGCAAGCGGACGCAACCCTCTTTGCGGCTTTTCATATGTGGCCACAGCCATGGTATAACATTATATGTTAAGCTCAATTAACTGCTCCGAGGACCTCCGTGAGCTTTAGCTGAGATGTTATCAAATTCCAATGAGACACGATCGATGTTCTTCAAGTTGGGATTTGGCCTTTAGGGGTGGAAAACCCCCTTTCGTTAGGGCTGAAACTAGGTGCAGTTAGCGAACTCCCATCTTCCTGGTTAGCAACAACAACAACAACACCATCAAATGCCCCTTCCAAGCCAGTGTCCCAAGTCTTCATCATCCCCGTTCTCTAGTTATGGGGGGTGTTTGAATAGGAACATCGGGTGTACGGGGAGTGGATCCCTGAATTATAAAGAAGGAATGATTTATGAAGCCCGGAAGCTATGTCAGACTAATCATCAATGTGTAACTTTCTACTATTGTAATTAGATATCTTTCTACACTACTGCAGTCTACTCATATACAGCTGTGCTAAGTAAGTCTGGTTGCTTAGTAGGCATGCACCGCAACTGTAAGTGCCTTCGTAAAGCATCCTGGCATCTCGAGCATCCCTTTTCCATCCCGGTCGCTCTTTCTCTTTTGAAGGCTTGGATCAGCAAGAATATCTTCACCTTGGTGAAAAAAAAACTTCCGTCAGTCTCACCAGGACCTCGTTCGGTATAACGTATGCTCGCTTCCTGTGATCGGGATATTCTTCCAACGATCAACAAGATCCTAATAACCTCAAAATACCACCATGTCTTCCGCGGAGCCTCAGACGACTGGTGCAGTTCCATGCACATCTCTAGATCCTGCCGCGCCATTCGCCGAGAACTCGCCGGATGATTACAATCAAGTAAAAGTAAAAGAGCGTCTGGGATACGTTAGGAACACCGCAAAAAAGGAATGCAGCACCCTGGTCATAGATATTCCTTCAGCTATATAAAGAAGCCGCAGAGAACACACTAGTGATAGATGAAGAGAACGAACAGGGAGAAATTCTATGTCCAATTATATCGATACGATAATTTCATACAGGCGGAAAAGCTCGTTTTCATAAGATATGGCTCCCGAACCAAGACCTAGGCAGTCCCCATATTAGTGGCCGTCTGGGAGGTTGCAAATAAAATGAAGTTGTCAAGCGATCGCGTGTTGTGGGTCATAGAACAGTATGCGCAGCGGAAGTTGTTATCCCACTTTACGATCACAAGGTTAATCCAGACCGACAACTGGAGCTCTTTGGCCCTCATCCTTTACAACGATGCTACATATCTGGATCTTACCATTCCTCTTAGCAACCAGAGCGCTCTGTTGAATCTGTCGACTGTCATTAAGGGACTCAAAGAACGATTTTTCGAGATCGACGAGCTGGATGACGACGATGATCTCGTAGCCTGGGTTGGGGATAAGCGCGCCCGAGACCGTCGGAACCAGCTTTGCTCGAACGCTGATTCGAGGAGGAAAGCCCAGGACAGACTGATCCAGATGATGTGATGAAGTAAGCCTATGAGGCGGCAAAGAAGAGGCAAAAGCAGTCCGACCTTGTCGGAAAAGTGATCTTGGAAACCAATATAAAAAGAAAGGGAAATGGTCGTATGGATACCATCCCAAGTTGACCGAAGGCAGGAAGAAAGATTTAGAAAGTTTCTAGAAAAAAAAGCGATGAAGCAGGAGACGTGGATATCGAGGATCAGAGCCTAGAATGATGCGATTAGGAATCCTCGGGATACTTCAAATGTCCACGAGGCCGATATCTGCATCCTGCGATACGAAGACAAAGAGAGCTGAGGGACGAGCACTCTGCCTTCAGCATAGCCGTACAAACGAGTAAGTTTGTCTCAAGCTCGGGCGATGCGAACGCCCGGTCAGCCCGCGATATCATTTTATCGACGGCTTTGCTTCCTCATACGTTAGCTTCGACGATTCCATCTACGGGATTCCTGCGGACGGTGACAGATCCGAGAGTAGTGAGGTAGTAGTCCATAGTAGGCAGAACGAGACAAGCTCAAGCCATGTAATAGGCGGGCGCGTTGCGATACCTTGATCCAAACCAGTGAGGTTTCCGTTTGCCCAACGCTGGTTTGATCACGTAATACCCCTACTCACACAACACCACCCATCATCCATACTCACGCCCTACACAGTTCCAATACCGTCAAACAAGGAGAGACAAGTCAGCCTAGAACAGGGTTTCTGCTCGGGAGGGTTTCGTGGGTTCTGTTGGTTTCGGGTGGTTTGTGAGAATTTCTTGAGATCGATTTGGGCGGGTTTTGTGGGGTGGAGGGTCGGGGGGGGTTTTGAGCATCGTTGGTTGTTAAAAGGGGGAGAGGTTGAGGATTAGTTGTTGTAAAAGGGTGGGAAGGGGTTTTAAAGGGGCGGTGATTTTTGGATTGTATTAGTTGGGGGCGCGATAGGTTGGAGTGATAAAGGGGCAAGATGGGATCACCGCGTATCGCTGTGGTACAGGGAAGGTATCAGACACAACGTCATCGAAGAGTTTGATAGAGGATTAACGGTTCTTTATCGGAAAGCTTTGTTTAATTTCCTGCCCCCGTATGCACAAGCACATGGAAGCATTCATGTTGTAGAAAAGCTTGTAGTAGCCATAACCACCCTCCCCCCCAATGTTTACAAGCACATAAAAAGCTCCGACTCCCCAACTCAGCAAAGCAAATCAGATCCCTTCTACGCAATCCAGAACCATATTCGCTCGAGCACATTCCTCGGAATCCGCTCGGGCCAATGCGCATCCGCTGCATCCAGCGCGGCCTTGCCCGTCGTGATATCCGCCTCGGCGGGATTCACCCACTTGGTCCGCTTGGAGATCTTCCAGAAGAGGTAGAGCAAGATGTAGATGGGGATGCCGATGTAGTTTGTGATGAAGTCGTTGACGCTGAAGGGCTTGAAAATGTCGAAGCCGACGAAGATGGTGACCATGACGAAGAAGAAGAGGGCGAACCAGGCGAGGTAGGGCTGCATAGGGGATTTGAAGACGAGGGTGTTGCGGTCGACGCCTTGGGCTTTGAGGGCCTTGTGGAATTGGATGTAGGCGACCAAGACGGACATCCAGGTCGTGAGGTTGGCAAGGGTGACGAGGTTCTGGAACCAGACGAAGACGGCCGAGGAGCCGGAGGAGCAGGAGAGGAAGGTGAGGAGCGAGATGGAGGCGGTAATCATGACGCAGTAGTACGGAACACCTTTCTTGGAGCATTTGAGGAGGATTCTTGGGGCCTGGCCGTTTTGAGCAAGGGCATATAAGTAACGCGATCCGGTGTAAAGGAAAGCGTTTGCGGAGGAAGTGGCCGAAGTCAAGATGACGGCGTTGATGATGGATGGCAGTGCTGGTACACCGGCACGGTAGATGGCAATGACCCATGGAGAGGCTGCGGCACCAGGAGCCTTCGTCTTGATGGCGCTAAGCAAGTGCGGTTCATTGTAGGGTATAAGCACACCAATGGCCAATGTACCGAGGACGTAGAAAAATAGGATACGCCAGAAAACACGGCGGACGGCTTTGGGGATGTTGTGTCTTGGGTTCTCGGCCTCACCAGCCGCGACGGCTACCATCTCCACACCACCGTAGGCGAAAGCGGCGTTGATTAGAGTGGAGAATAGACCCAGGAAGCGACCTTCAGATCCAGTGGCAACGTATGTGTTCATCGCACCTGGGCTCTTCCAGTAACGGAATCCTAGACGGTCATGGGTAGGTCCTCCACCAAGATCAATAATGAAGGCAAATATCAGTAGGCCGACGATTGTAAGAATCTTGATACTGGCAAAGCAGAACTCGGCTTCTCCGTAAATGGAAACTGCGAAGATGTTCAGGCAAATGACGACGACGATCAATATGGAAATCCATGCTGCGACGTTGATGCCCCTCGCACCATTCCAGTACTGAATGACAACCGAGGCGGCGGAGATCTCAGCGCATAAAGTGATTGCAGAGTTGTACCAGTTGTTCCATCCCACAGCGAAACCCATGGCTCCATCGCAATAACGCGCACAGAATTGAGGGATTGCACCAGGAAGTGGTAACCAAGTTGCCATCTCACCAAGGGATTGCATCTAATTTCATGCGTCAGTTGATAAAATTCATTGGGTGCCAAGGGAGGAGCTTACCATAGCGTAAATAGCCAAACCAGTCATACTGTACCCAAGCAGAAGACTGAGGGGACCGGCGTGCGTGAAAGCACGTCCGATACCCAGAAACAGACCAGTACCGATAGTACCACCGAGTGCAATAAACTGGATATGACGGGATTTGAGACTTAGACATCATTAGCTGTGAAAGTCGGTACATATGCAAAAGGCTTGAGTTTCAACATACCCACGCGACACGTAACCATATTCTTCCGCGGTCGCCAGATCACCGTACATGTCGGCCGCCTCACCAATCCGGGTGCCCTTCTCGTCGACCACCCTGGCCATGTTATCGTAGTGCGGTGATTCAGCACTGAACTTCTCCGCCGGCGTGATGTTGTACACTTCCTTGTGCTCCATGTTTGCGTAGTCCCAAGGGGGACGAGCTTTACCGAATGTCGAACAATGTGAGGGAATGAGTGAGAGGAAATGGAAAGAGGGAAAGTAGAAGTATTTAAAGCCGACGGGCTTATCGCGCGGGACTGACAGTCAGACAGATAAGGGAATACGGGTGAATTGAATAAAAATCTCCGAAGGATGGATGATTGCTACCTTACGGATAAAGGTGCAAGTGAGTCCTACCAAAATCTCAATGGAGGATTCGATGGACGACTGTTCCAACATCAAAAGAGGAGGTTGAAGCAGCCCCTGTTGCTTTATACATGGCGAAGTACGCCTACTAGGATGGTCGATGCAAAGTGCAAGCCTCATTCATGTTGGTAGGGGCGCTAAGACCAAGGAGAAGCACGTCGACCGGCGTCCGGATAAGCAGATGATATGCATGTGGTGCATTGGTACCGCTAAGCCACACAACGGCAGGTGCGAGTCTGCCTCAGGGAGTCAAGACTTTCCCGATTCACTACCAGTGATACTACGATTTGCTTATCGCGTCTGGAATCAATGGAAGCTTGAAAGTCCACCAACCAATCAAATAACATCCCCAGTGATCAAGCTTGCGTTGGCAAGATATGAGGCGAGTCGTAGTCTCACTCGTAAGAGAAAGTCCGCCCATGCTTATCTGAGGCTTTCCTGCCGAGAAAGCACATGGGATTGATGGAATGCCTCTTGTACGATATTGCTTTGATTGGCCACGGAGTCTTTTACCTAAATTACTACGTAAGCATTCACTCCGTCTGGTCCGTCATCCGCGCTGTGGGGTAAGGGATTCCATCAATACGGGAAGCTAGAACGCCCATAGAATAATAATCACACACTCTCTCAGTACTGGGATACTGGCTTCATTTTCGACATCGTAGGTGTCGTGTGACCCTTTTACTGCTTTCGTCAAAGCTTCAATGACGCATGGATTTCTGATTGTTGGCACTTGTGTTACAGATTATAAGTGGGAAGTTCTGGAAAGTAACAAAGGAGGGTGTCAGCCTCGCTGCTAGGACCCTTGTGGGATGATCACAGCTATTCACAGATCGCGTCCGTGTTGTCGGTAAAATGACGTTTTTGGGGGTCTGATGAATGATTTGATTGGATGGGGCGCAATTAACGGGGTGGAGCAATCGCTGTGCAGATCCCGCCGAGGGGGAAAACAAGTCCGTGAGAACCTACTACGATGGTAAGCGTTCACCGAACTCCAGTGATTGTTGCCAACTACAGATAAGTTTGCGCCCGCCACAGATAACATGCTGTTTACGTGCCATCATAATTTGTTATATGCTTGGAAAATTGGTGTTGTCCAACTCCCGGATATTAAGGTACGCCCTAGATCGTTTAACGAGTCGATGGCCCCCACTGTCCAAGATAAGACCACTACGGATACTGCTTCAAGAATCAAGAAGCTACGATGAGGAAAGCTAGCCAGTGTATTTTAGAAAGCCTTGAGCGCTACTGATCAATTAGAGAATTATGATGTCTCTGAGTATCGAAGTGGAGATAGACTCTCTCTCCAGAATAGCAGCAAGAATTATCATAAATGGTTTGGTCTTTGGTATCCCTAGGAATACAGACATTGAGAGTTCAAAAACCTCTTGTCCATTCTGCCATGCGAAACTATACCAAGGTGTTCTATTCCCTTGTGAACTTACAATCACAAAATTGGTGCCATACTCATGCTAGATTACGCTTTTGATATAATGAACCCCTGGGCAGTCAAGGAAGCAATGCATGTCCACTCGGTCCACAGTTGTCATCACTATCTTCAAGGCCCATGCTGGTCATAAGCTTACGGGAGGCTCTTTGCCGTGCAGAATACCTTCAATCTCCACGCCTCGTGTGTCAACCTGTGACATGTCGCTTGTCGCTTCTCATTCTGAGACACTTGCCCCGACATCTTTTCCAAGTATACATTCTGTATTCCGTGAAATTTGTATGTATCTATAGCGAACTGTTCTTCATGCAAACCTCTGCCCTCATCTCGATAACAGAATACTCCCTGCTGTCATGGCTTGTCTGCTAAATTCGCAGAAGCCGATACGAACGGGAGGATTTATCCAGAAATTATATTCGATCCATCCTAAATGAAGCTTATCCTACAAAACCTTACATCCAATGGATGGCACTATCTTTTTTTTATTCATTGAGTGCATGCAACCAAAGGTTATGGTAATTATATAAGTAAATAATTTTTGACGTATGAGGAAGTCTGAGCCAGTTTAAAACCTCATATCTTGTCATAAGACATGTAATTAAAGCGAAGGAGTTCCTTCTACCACGCAGGGTACACCTAGATCCATCAAATACCAGAGATCCTTAGATTCGAACCGATCTTAAACAGTGTAATAACGTTCGATGCCCCCTTCTTCAGTGTTTTAACAGCTTTGTAAAAACAGTGTATTGTAAGACATGTAGATAGGCTTCCACCTGTGGTGTATGACCATTCAGTCGATATGGGCTTTGTCGATGTGATGATGAGGCTTCCGCCTGTGGGGTGATGGCCATCTAAATGAGATAGGCTTGTATACGCGCATCGATATGATTGATTAATGAAGATGTTAATCAAACGGTCGATCGATGATGGCGATTTGTGGAATCTCTAGGCTCTCCTGTAACTAGACAGAAGGTTCGTAGCCAGCACCGCGTACAGGTGGATTCCGTAGCTGGCCGGAAGGCACTATCACGTGTGTGCAATTATCATCGGGCTTCCAGGCAATTGTCCGAAGCATTGCCTGATACAGTCTCACTATAGTCTTACTTGCTTTTATTGTCAGCGTTCAATAGTGGCCGCAAAGGAAATTCTGAGAATGGGCCCTCAAGTCTAAGAGCTGCCTCTCCGTGCCATGTCAATTCGGCCTTTCACTTGATTCAAGCCGTGAGGTTTAGAACTTTCACAAACAAATCATATGTACAGAAAATAGAAAGCCGTTACATATCGAGTATTAGTCTGGTCTCCCATGAATACGTTTTGCTTCTTCAGAAAGCGCCGGCCTCGATTTCAACCTTGCCTCCAGCCTTTGTGACAAGCTTGAGGTAATGTTCGGTAACACTTTTGCCCTGAGTTTTATATGTCTGAAATTCAATTCCAAGTACTTTCTCTGTCTTGCTGGAGTCGATCCGTAGCTTTGTCGGCTGGGAACCATCTGCGGGCAATCTTCCATCCTCAACCGCCTCTGGAAAATGCTTTTTTACAATCTCGATATCCGTACTCGTACCCCGCACTTTCACTCATCCTTCGTTTAGTACTAGTCAGCCATGTAACCCGACCAGCCATACAACCCGAAAAGTTCATATATCATTTACATCCATATATAACCAAAGCAATTCGCTCATTACACGCTTTTAACGCTTCTGCATAGCTTCGCGATGCTTCAGAAGCTTCATTCTATGAGGTTTAGTAATCTTTTAAATCTTCTTTAAATCATTAATGTAAGCTTTTTCCTTACGCTCATCGCGAGTTCGTTATCTTAATTCTTTTACTTGCATTTTATCTTAAGTTATAATTCGAGCATCTTTAACATAAAGTAAATTATCTGTTTAAAGAATCTTATTAAACTGCTTTTTGCGTGCATTTCGAGCATTCTGAGCCGACTGTGTTCGATTTAGCTTATTCTTGTTAGGGCCCAGCATAGAGCGAGTCATATGGGTGTCATTTAACTAATAGATAAATGCTAAGGAAGAAAGGTAGCTACAGGTAAGAAGCTGATTACATATGTGTGTTTCTCAGCCGACGCTAGGCCCGAAAGGGTTAATGCCTTACACAGATGACGTCGGGGAACCGCTAAG
>JAABUO010010006.1_pt1 | contig 10541 bp, 15 predicted proteins | sample 5559291 | NCBI WGS metagenome assembly JAABUO01 (sample SAMN10711878, study PRJNA513372) | rock metagenome | isolation source: Antarctica rocks | place: Antarctica: Victoria Land, Finger Mt sud
GCAAGGGAAGCACATCAAGCACAGGTGCTTTGGCAGTTTGTGGATGGCTAACCTGAAGCATGACACCCAGTCTCTGTAGAGCTGCTACTGTGGATGCACAGGCGCCTCCCTGAAGCAACATGATGTGCTAGCTTCAGAAGTTGCGACTAGCATGAGTAAGGATTGAACCACCAGTAATAACATGGGTAGCATGCATTGCGATACATATGTTGGGGTTTGCCAAGAAGTCATGACTGATGTCCATTTGCCATGGCTTGTCATACCATTGGTAGCAGAGCAGGAAAGGGTCTATTCTTGTCTGACATTGTCTGAATGTATGTGTACCTGTGAGAAGCCCATGATGCCATCGAAAGGTCCCTGTTCCTGAACTATCTTCTCCAGAAAGTCCTTGGATGTGTCCCAGCCTCTGTACGTGACTCGGTCTCGCTCCTCATCCTACAGCTTTTTGACTGTGCCCTTGACGTTGCACTGTTTGTCGACATAGTTTGTGATGCATAGCTTGATTTCCATGAAGCAAAACAACCAGCAGGGCCTGTGTTATGATTACCTTCTCAGCGTTCCACCACTCATAGTATGGTCCATCAAAGTATGGCTTCACGTCTTCAGGGATGGGGCCACTTGCTGCATTGGGGGCATTCACATAGACCTGTGGTCACAAGAGTAACTCTGTATCAGGAAGCACGCAGTACTGCAGTGCACAGCGTGCTGGTACAAATGCTTACTATGTCCAGTAGATCTTGCAGAGCTTTGTCCAAGCCAGCACGATTCATCTGCACAATTTATCAAGTGGAGGTCAACTGTGCGCAGGTCAATCAAATAGCGAAACACTCCAGCTGCGAGCGTTTCATATTCTGTTAATTTTGCGAGGGCAACAAACCTGCAAAGCAAACGTCTTGCCGCTGGTCCGAAAGCTATGCAACGCCAGAACTCGGAGCTTGCGTGCCATTGCGCTTGAGGTGGTGCCGTTTGCAGAAGAGGATTGCGCTAAACTAAGTATAGATCGGCCGCCTGAGCGAACGGCCACCGGTGACATGCAATTGCATAAGATGTGCGAGATCTTACAGTCTGAAGACGCTTGCGCAACGACGCTCAAGAACTGCTAGGCTGAGCTGGAGGTCGTCCAGGGATGACACTAATATTGACTAATATTGACATCCGTTTTGTAGCAAGTTGAATTTGCACCACATGAAGCGGCTGACCTAGCACTGCCTGACGGGTCAATGTGCCCATGATCTCTGCTCAACTGTGCATTACATGAACTAAACCTTGTTCACATTGCCCTACACATCTACTGCATGCAGACATTAAAAAACTAGCCAAAAGAGCTTTCCACAAAGTGAAAGCTGACCAACAGCAAGAACCACAACACTGTTGTCAGCATCGGAGCTGCACTGGTGATTATCCTTGCCTAGACTTGAGGAAGCTGAGCAACCCTTCACACTTTGCAAGCACAGCAGGAAAACCTTGATGGCGATGCTGAATGTCTTGCACAAGCTGGAGCGCCTTGTTAAATGACTGATTTGCTTCATCTTCTCGTCCTAGAGCCTGCACAATCACATGGAAACACCTGTGTTGCAAATCGGACAATCTGTAATCACAGCTCATCTGCACAGTACGTGAAGAGTGTATAGACTGTATTGCTTAGCACCAATGTACTTGACGTAGACATGCCACATTCAGGCATTCAGCATTGTTGACACTATAAACAAAAACTGATTGCTGACAGCTGCTGCAGTATGCTTTATGCAAAAGCAGTGGACTTTTAGATCAAGGATGTGTTGTTGACACTGCTGATTGCTGCCAATGCAGCTGTGACAGCAAGGCTTAACAGTCGGCAAGTTTTGCCTGAATGCGATTGAATACCTACCAGCATTGTATCGTAGTCTGCTGACAACAGAAAGGTCGTACCTGACAGGCATCTGCAACTTTAATAGTGGATACAGCAACATCCAACTGTTCACTGGGGCCAGCAAGCTGGTTGCCCTGCACAGCTCGTTCTCTGATACACAAGCCTTGTTTGTACCAGTTCACAGCAGCTTCCACATTGCCCAACCCATATTCCAAGTCACCCAGCTTGTTGTATGACACCGAAAGTGGTTGCTTGACCTGCACAGAAACATATGAATTGATCACAGGGACCAGAAACAGCGCTACACATGATTATACACCTCACGGTCACAACTAGCATACTCCCACAAGGATGACAGCAGATTGGGCACTGTCACTCAGGGATGTGATGCAACATGTACAATGCAAAGGGCATGCCGTAAACAAGAGCCGATGCCCCTTCATGGGGTAGGGCCTTAGCCTCGGCAGGAATGTAAATTTATGCCGGCAACCATCGGGGTATGCCATGTACAACAGGCCAATGACAACCAAACTGATAACTGAAAATGCATGCAATGCATCACTCTGGCAGCATAGCATCCATCACAATGCCAGCAGTCCACGTAGCACCTGCCCCATTGACATCTTACCTCTGCATCATTTGACTGACATGCCTTCAGGTGCTGTACACTTTCTTCATAGCAGGCCTTTGCTTGTTCAGACTGTTCCAACTGGCGATGACAGTCTCCCTGAGAACCACAGACTGCACCCAGCTGACTGCACAGGGGGACTGTGTGCCCCTCCCTTTCAACCTGCTTCAGGAGCTCTGCCTTGCACAAGCCAAGCCTGGGATCCAGGTAACTAGTTTGTTGATGCTACTTTCTTTTTTTCCTATGCCATTTTACAATGGCATAAGCGGCAAGCACAGTGCAGGCTGTGATGTAAAAGCGATGTTGACAGTCACACTGATGAGTGTACAATATAGCCAGCAGCACATTGTGATGAGGAAGCAGCAAAGCAGGTGCATGCCCAGGCGGAGCACCAGAGCTGCATGTGCAGTCATTCATTGTCTCAAGTCAGCTGAACAAGTACCAAATGGCTGAAGCAGACAACCATTGTGACAGGCAACCATTGTGGCTGTGTGACGGCAGCTTGTGTTCTCACCTGTCAATGGCTGCTGGGTGATTCCCCCCAGCAGCAGATCTGACTGCCAACTGAAGCAGAAACGCACTCCTGCTTTGGCTAGTGGCTTCACCAACCTGCATGCACATGTTTGTTGGTGATACTGAACATGCAGGGGTGTTGCATTCTGTTGCGCATGCATGTCACAACATTCCAGCATTGGGAAATACATGAATGACAGCACCACACCTTGACATCATTTTGGGCTTTGCCTATGTCGAATAGGTTTTGGGTCCCAGCATGGGCATTAATGTATGTGTCCACCATCCCTGCATAGAGGCAGTCACCCAGATGCATCATACAAGGCATGGTACAAATAATGCATAGGTTGCAGCTGGCACTACATGCACAACAAATTGCACAGCAGGTACCTTGCAACTCGGTGGCAGCTGTTCTGCTGGTGATGTCTGCTCCACAAAGCGGACAGTCTGAGAAGTTGGCAACACAGAATCTGCAGTACTTGCAGCTGCAGCTGAGCTGTACACAGTCATATAGCAATGACTTGCATATGACACAGTGAAGCTGGGTCATTCTGGGTCCGTCGGATGCTGTGAAGCCCATGGGACATTGCGCGGGAGCCGGACTGCTTTCAGCGTCATCCAGGCGAGCATGCGCTGGGCCAGGCTGAGATCCATGTCCCATAGGACACACAGCTGGTGGAGCATCTTGCGCAGGTACTGAAGCAGCGTAGCGAAGAGGGCAGCCGTTGAGCGCGGCTACTGCCTCGGACGACTGCAGACTTTCATCAGATTGTGGATCTGCCCGCTGTCTGTCTGCATCTTTGTCCGTTGTGCTTTGGGTCCGCACTTGACCGTGATTAAAGGGACACTTGCCGGCATGTGCGATTGTTTGCTGCTTGCCAGTGACAACATGGCTCACAGGACATTCCATGCTAGGTCAACGTTTACTCTCAAGGTAGGAGCTCACGCTTTCAGAGCCCGCGCAGCAACCACATCACATCATGGAGCAGGATGACAGGTGTGTGCACGTGAGCCATGTGGTCTCACGTAAGCGGGGGCGGGAGCCCTACGCCCTCCTACTGACTGCCAAGAAGCTTCGAAGACGAACCGGCAAGTTTGCAAATAGATCACCTGAACCAGCGTCACGGGGTTTTGATCAGGTACATGTGGTACCTGCTGAAACAGCCATTCTTGCGTTTCTGCTCTGACGTCAATACTCTCGGCGTTGTTGGCCGTTGACTTGCCGCGACAAACCGATCTGAGGCTCGCTTGCCGGTGACTTGAAGCTCCTGCTCACCTCAAAGCGGATTGTGGACAGAACGGTGCAAAGAAGAAAGCTTGTTCCGTTCACTGTACATCGTGCTTAAAGCTAACCTTAGAATTGCTGTGTCACGATGGGGAGCATGGGGAAGCGCTTCCAACAATACAAGCAGAAAGCGCGTGGCAGACAGTCACTGGTGTTCGCGTTTGATATAGTGCCGTACTCTGTTGGTATGTTGTTGCTGTGTTCTTTATGCTCACACCATGCTCCTGCTCAGGTGCTCCTTGATGGTACCCATACGCACGTGACTGACATTCCTTGTGCTGCTGCAGAGGACATACCTACACAGGTTGGCCAAGTTTCCTTTGTGCTGGAGCGTGGCTCCAAGGTGCAATACACTGATGCAGCATCAGTAGATACAGAGAGAAGAGCTTACTGGCACCAAGTGCTGAAGCTGGTGCGTGGACCACTTGCGACCCCTGCTGGCCTGGTCATTTTCTCAGTCTGCCTATCTCACAAATGACTTCTTGCTGTGCAGACAGCTACCATGGCCAAGGATTCCAACAAGATCTTGCCCAAGGAGTATGTTCTCAAAGTGCAGTCGGTGAAGTCGAATGACATTCGTGGGAAACGTAACACCTTTGGCAAGGCTGTAGTGGACTTGACAGAGTACTGCACACTTGAGCCCACGGCTGGCAGAGATGTTTCAGTGCAACTGAAGTGAGACTCCTTGCTGCAATACCCCCTGCAGCACTTGCACCTTTGATCCCTCTTGACACTGCTCATTGCCCAGCCTGTCTCTTTCCTCCTCAACATGACCTGCTTTGCAAGTGGTGCATGCATCATCTGCATAACTACAGTCATTAGTTGCCAAGCATGGCACAAGCATTCAGCTCATACAGCCTTTGCTCATGCAGTATACTGCAAATGCTGGATCAGCCTGCTGAGCTCTGCCTTCGATATCTGCAAATGCTGAATCAGCCTGCTGAGCTCTGCCTTTGATATCTGCACACGTGACTTGTCATGTGACCACAGCGTGCTTGGTGGCAATTTGGCCACATTGACTACCAAATTGTTGTTGCATTCATCAGTCCCTTATCAGTGGACCCATTGGACTCAGAACATGACTACACAAAGCTGCCGAGCCTGCTGGGGTCATCCCAGTACCTGCTGGGGCAAAGGCAGTACCTGCTGGGGCAAAGGCAGTGCCTGCTGGGATCTGATGCTGCACGCTATACTCTGATACCACCTGCAGCAATCATTCTACACAGTTTTGACAATGACAAACTGGTAAAGCGACCAAGGTTGCTTGTGATGCAGGCCATATGGCACTGTGCGCTTGAACATCAAGGCCACCTGGATTCAGAATGCCAGCCCTCAGCAAGATGCTCTGACGGATCTCAGCTACATGTCATCCCTGGGACAGCAGTCTATGAACTCCAGTGGCCTTGGCTCAGAGACTGTTGACCAGGTATTTCTACACACAAGTCCTGCATGAACTCATGCTTTGTTCACTGCCTTCAGATACAGCAGCGGCACTCGTGACAGGTCTGGGGCTTGCTGTGGGATATAGGAAAAGCCGCCCTGCGCATTTTTCATGTAGTGATTTAGACCAGATCACATGAGGTGTATCTGTATGCTAATGCTTTCAGTGCTTCCTGATCCATCGTCTGGTCTTAGCAGACAGCTGCCAAGCACAAGGCTCACATCATTTTCAGACCACAATTGTAGCTCACCGTTGAGCCAACACTGGTCACCACTCACCATGACATCTCTGACTGTGCGACGGTGGGTATGCTTGCAGGACTTGGAAGGGTTTGATGATGATGGCCGTCAGAGGACCCCCATATCAGAGCCAGCATCAAGGCAGCAGTCCCCCTTTAAGCAGCGCCGCAACTCAGGAGCCCTGGGCCCAGGGCCCCTTGGCAGCGGCCCCCCAGCTCAGTCCAATGACACAAATGGCACAACTGCAGGTAGTGCACTGACAGCAGGCTACAGGTTGTTGCCCACGCTGTGCTTGAATGTGTCAGCATCCACAACTGTTGTACAGGCTGTTTGCTGCAACAGTGCACAAGTTGCATAGAATGTCTTGCTGTTGTCAGGTGGGCTGCAAGCATGCACTGCCCGACATGCAATGACTGTCTGTGTGTCTGTGAAGTGTGTGCAGCCGCACTTGGGCCAAGGAGCAGTGCTGCTGTATCACCTGCAAGCAGGTGCTGGACAAGTTTGCACATCTGGCTACACATGCATGTGTCAACTGCAGGTCATAGGCGCATTCCTGCTGCTTCGCCCTCGCTGCAGCCCGCAGCCACTGCCCCTCAGCTTAGCAACCCCCACCAGCAGCCAACACAACCCACCACCTCACCCTTTCAAGCAGCTGCCATGGCCCGGGCAGGCTCAACAACCCTGGAGTCTCGCAGCCGTCAGGGTTCTGGAGCCCTACAGACTGCAGGCAGCCGGGGGGGCGGGTCTGGTACGTTGTCTGTGGGAAGGCAGGCCTCAGGGGGGGTGCAGGGCACGGGGAGGCAGGGGTCCGGGGCCGCTGAGTCTGGCCCCCATCAGATGCCCTCCGAGGAGGAGGATGTCTTCCTGACTCCTGACCTGCCTGCGCGAGCAGTCAAGAAGTGAGTGGTGTGGCAGTTGTGATGCAGAGCTTGTTTCCATGGTTCATCATGGTGCAGAGGCCATGGTCCACAGGCTCTGTGAAGCTCTGCATTTAGCACATGCTGTCTAAGAACAGTCACATGCATGTTTGATTCAGGACTCTGTCGTCAACAAAGACATCAAGTGTCACAAAGACATTCCTTGCAACCACAGGGCATACAGCTATGCAGGCCACAGATGCAAATCATAATCTCCAGGGTTAGGGCAGAGGCCTGTCAGGCGCAGAGGCACATGAGAACATACGTATCTGTGGCCAAATAATCTGCATGTCAGTCTTAGGTGGTCAAGTTCAGCATTATTGTCATCAAGTTTGCCTGTATGTGTGTGTGCAGGAATGTGAACAGACACAAACGCAGTCAAAGCAGCCCTTTGAACCTGCCAGTGGACATTCCTGAGGCGTCCAGTGGAGATGAAGAAGCGGTGGGCTCCCCTGGTGCTCGGGCTCGTGAGCATGACAGCCTCATCCAAGAGGTGAGTCACTCACCCTGTCAGCCCACATGCTTGAGTGCAACTCGGTGTAAAATGTGGGTGTGGGAGCACAGCAATGAATTCATACAGACCTAGTAGTCACCTAGCATAAATGGCTTGCACAGCTGTGATTATCACAATGAGTCCGTCCAGTTTACTGTTCAGCTGTGCCTGTCGATCATGCAATGATGATTACAGAGGTTTGACTATATCAAAAACCGCGTCGGAAAAGCAGAAGATACAGTAGATAACTGTCAACACGACCTCCCTCACAGCACTTAAGTCACCTTAGGACCACATGCAACAGAGCATGCCTTCAAGCGCACTTTTTGCTCGTGGTTTGAGTGACAGCACAGCATGTGAAGTCATGAAGCAAATGGCACTTGTACATAAACTTGCCGGTAACATAGTGCGTGGACATGCATAGGTTCCTCAGGCAGCCATGCACATCAGGGTTTGCTGTCACTGCCTGGGTATGCATGCAGCTATCCCACAAATGCATTACCCAGGTCAAGGCAAACAAGCATTGCCTCATAGGCGCAATGCCTGGACACGGATGCTCAGCAAAAGCAAAGACATGCCCACGACGGGGACCACACTCCTTCACGTGTGGAATCTCATCTGCTTTCACAACAGGAACGCCTCCTGAGTTGCTCCCTGATTACCTCATGCAGGGCGTCACTGAGAGCTGTATCTAGCGCAAGACCTGTGTGTAACAAATGATTGAATGGTTGACAATTGCTTTTGCAGAGCTTCGCCACCCTGCTGTCGTCAGATGATGATGATGAGAAGAAGGGGATAGTAGCGAGTGCCAAGCGGTGGTGGGGTACAGGAGGAGGTGCTGCTGCTGCTAATGTCAAACAGCCCCCCAGGTGATTTCAGTTCAGCTTGTTATATGTGTGGCGGGTGAACTCAGCGCAGATCAGCCACAATGCATGAAAGCAGCAGATCGCTGCACCAGATTGCTGCAAACTGCATAATGGGTGCACCTTTTGCACATGGAATACTGTCTTAATCAAAGATTATGGCCTTGGACTAAAGAAAGGATTTGTTAGCACGTGTATGGGATCACAAAGCAGCTTTGACTTCTTATCTAAGCCAGGTAAAGCTTGTTTTCAGGTTCTGAGACTGTTTCAGACATGGACACAATTTTGGGTCCTCTCAGCACATTTTGCAATCCTCTGCGATGCAGAGGACAGAAGAATGGACTCGCCCCATTCCAGCAGAGCGTCTAAAGCCTGTGCTGTGCAGCAAACGCCATGTGCATACAACCAGGCAATGGCAACAACACGCTGCCAGATCTTGGACGCAATTTTGACTTTGAAATGCATGAATGGCTGCAGGCCTGACCCCAATGAGAGCCCCTTTGGCAGGCCAGACCCCGCCCTGCAGTCTGCCACCAACCTCATCCAGTCCTCTGACCAAGACTACGAGGCTGTCATGAAGTAAGCAACAGCTCAGGCAGACATGCACAGCAGCTTTGTCTGTTCTGTTGGTATCTTCCCTACCACAAGCTGGACTGCTGTCATTACAAACCATAAGTGAAGTCTTCAGCTTTTGGGCTATCGCCTTTGTTGAGGTCATTGTTTGCTGCCAAGCAGAAGCATCTGAGCATCAGGACACATTATCAGATCTGCATGATTGCCTTCAGTGCAGAGTGTCTCCTGTTTACCTATGCGTTTGCATGGCATTTTTGCCGCATCGCAATCATTGGCATGGCCTGCAATGCATCAGCCGGCGCAAGTAACCCATCTTTCAGCTGATACCATATCGCTCATTGAATGTAACTCATCATTCATCACTTTCATGAGGCATAACGCTGATATATTGTCGAAAAACATGACAAACAAGCAAAAAATACTGACTGGGTTCGACTGTTGTGTTCTGCAGGGAGACAGATGTACAGGCTCTGCAGCAGAGGTGCAGGCAGCTGCTAAGACAGAGGGATGCTGACAGGCTAGCACGCAGGCAGGACTTGCATCGCCAAGAGCGTCTGCAGGCCCAGATAGAAAGCCTAGGTGTGTCTTTTGCTGCAGACTGTCTCAACTCAGTATGCTCAGTCTGTTGCACAGCACTTGATGCAGCAGGGCGCATAACAGCAGCAGCTTTGCAGAGCTCTCGGCCAAAACTATTCTTACAATAATCCTGATTGTAGTGATGTTAGTCATTGGTTAAGGCAAACAGCATTATGGCAGCAAGGCTGGCTCTGTCTGAAGGCACCTTATGCAGCTGCAGCATGATGAACTTGCTTGTCATGACCAATGCAATAACTCAATAAACAATACAGGACACGGTTCGTGCAGGGCAAGCCACGAGCCTGTCTTGCAGGCTTTGCACGTGAAACTGCCCTATGCTCCAAACCTTTCTGACTGAGTGCATGTTGTGTACAGGGCGGGCAAAGGGCATGATGGCCGAGAGGCTGGCCGTGTCAGAGGGCAAGCTGATGAAGCTGCACCATGATGAAGTCATCAAGAACCTGGTGGCTGCCAAGATGGAGCTGGCTCAATCTCAGTTTGAAACTCTCGAGATTCAGGTCAGCAGCACTAACACTGATGATCATGATGACAACACTCATGCTAACAACAATAGTAAACAGTAACACAGACATGAACAACAACAATGATAATAGTTGTGGTAATTATAACAAATATAGTAATCAATAACAATGAAACAAGAAGGTCAGAAACACTGCTTTGGCTGATGTCTGAGTGTGCAATGACCAGCATTGTCTTGCAAATGTTGCCATACCTTGCTCTAGCAGACAGCAGCCACGTTTCATTGTGCTGTCTGGTACAGTGTCTCAGGAGCTGTTCACACCTTGGTGTAGGTATATAATGAGATGCCTGTTGTGCTGATGAGGCCTTCTGTTACTGTACTGTGGTCTCTTGTGTCATGAGTGTTTGCAGCAGTGTTGTTTTGTGAAGCTGTATTGTGCCCAATCCCCATGTGATTAGTTTCTGGTCTGTGCAGGGTCAGCTGAAGGAAGAGCAAGCCAAGTCTCGCAGCCTGCTGAGTCGTCTTAGTGCCATGGAGACTGACTACCATGCAGCCCTGAATGCAGCGCAGTATGATGATGATCTCACCTAGTCATGTGTTTTGGGTCTGATTATGAGGCACCAATCGTTTGTCTGTGTACGGCCTCATTTGTGTCTTCCAAGAGCAATATTGTTTTGCTCTTG
>JAABUO010010007.1_pt1 | contig 10538 bp, 13 predicted proteins | sample 5559291 | NCBI WGS metagenome assembly JAABUO01 (sample SAMN10711878, study PRJNA513372) | rock metagenome | isolation source: Antarctica rocks | place: Antarctica: Victoria Land, Finger Mt sud
TACACAGATACTTGCATGAAGCATTGCAAGCACCCACTTGACAAGCAGTACAACATATGCGCAAGAGCACGTGGCATTGTTTGAGTGCCTGATGCTTTCCCCAAACCATGCAACGCAACAAACCAGGCTTACTAGGTCTCAACCAACCTCAAATCAGCAACAGCTGGTGCTGCAGTGTAGCTGACTCCATGCTCTGCTTGCTGACGTGTAACATCTCCAACTGACTGCATTTGCTTGTGATTGATGTGCAGTCAGCAGTTCACAGACTTGGCATCCCTATCGGCTCTGGCCAAGTACACCACCGGTGGGGTGTACTGCTATCCAGGCTATGATCCAGCCCGAGATGCGCTCAAGCTGCAAACAGAGATCACACACAACCTGACCCGGCAGACAGGTATGCACTGCAGCCCTTTTCTTGTTCAAGTGCATCAACTCTAGGCTATTGCGCCAGCTTTAGGTTGATGCGTCAGCTCTGGATTAATGCATCCCTTCAGGCTAGAGTAGCTGTACAGCAGTCTGGCTGACTCTGGCAGCAGAGGCCATTGCCCAGGGGACTTTCCATCCTCAATGGCCTGATAAAGAGTACTTGTTTTCTTTTTTAATAATCACACTCTTTCTCTTGTACAATGCCACTGCACAAATGGCAAGGCCATTTCTGTTTTCTTTGGCTTCCTGCATCCTCGGGCCTTCTGCCGGACGTCCTGCATATCTTGTTCTGCATGACTTCTTCTTCATCTTTCATTCTTCTTCTTTTACTCTTATTCTTCTTCTTCTTCTTCGCCCCTGCATGTCTGGCCCTTGCAGACCTGCTTGAGTGCAGCCCTGTCAATCCAGTGGTTGTCCACCTTGCCCACATTGCAGTGTAACAGAAATAGAAGGTGCTTGACTGCAACAGCAGGCGCGATTTGCATATACACCTAGAATAGCAGCCCTGTCTGAACTCCACCATACGCTGTGTGTACATCTCAGCCTTCGTGATGAGTGCATGCAGCTTGGCGCTGTCATGCGCGTCATTGAACCCGCAATGCTGTTATGAATTGGATTTCTTTCGGTTTCGGCAGGTGTGCCAGACTCACGACCTAACAAAATTTATGGTGGCTCCGACAAGCTGGGAGGGTGTGATGCATGTGCAGTGCAGCACGGGCTTGCATGAACCCTAGTTTGCCTCTGCATAAACCCTAATTTGGCTCTGCATGAACCCTAGTTTGGCTGTGCATGCCTGTCTGTGTGTTGAGAGGACTGTGAACCTCTTCAACATGAATGTCATGGCTGTGACAGGCTGGGAGGGTGTGATGCGGGTTAGATGCAGCAAGGGGCTTAGCATATCACAGTTCCACGGCCACTTCTTTGTGCGATCCATAGACCTGCTGTCACTGCCACAGGTAGGTGGCTCTTGCCTACCAACTTGCTGCCCTTCAAAGCCTGGATTCTCATCACAGCAGCCTGCCAACAGCAAAGTGCTGCTGTGACGTTCAGTTTCATCAGACCTGCTGTCTCCAGATAGGATTCTGGTTCTTTGCAGCTGGGTACCCCCAGCAATGAGTCGCATTTGGACCTCAAACCCTACCATGCACAACAAAGAAAGAAAAAAACCCTAGATCCTGCATCACATCCAACTCACCTAACAAAGGTCAAACTTTGGCACAGGTCACACTCATAAGATTGTATTGTGCATGATCATCAGGAGCTGTTAGGTATCACATTCTGTCACTGGCACGCTGCAGTTCTGTATGTTGCTATGTGTTACTGCTATCGAAGACTTGACACTCATCAGGAAATGCTGCCAACAGCAAAGTGCTGCTGTGGCATGCAGTGTCATCTCACCGAAAGGTCAGCAAGCATCCAAAAAAATGGCAGAGCCATGTTGTAGATGTGGTTGCAGCAGCTGGCAATGGGTTGCGTCATGAGCATATCGTAGCGTCAAAGCAGCACAAGCAGCAGCTCATGACAGTGGCTCTTGACCATTGTGACAGAAAAGCAAGCTGACAGGTTCCTTGTCTGGGGGCGTGCAGGTGGATCCTGACAAGGCATTCGCAGTCCAGATCAAGCATGAGGAGAGCGTGCTGACGGGCAACGTTGCCTACATGCAGTGTGCTGTCCTGTTCTCATCATCCAATGGAGAGAGGAGGATCAGGTGCTTTGACCTGTCATCGACACCCTGTCCTGATATGCACTTGAGAGTTTTCACACAAGGAGGATAGTGTCTCAGTGCAATGCACATTCTATTACAACCTTGCATGGTTGCATTCTGTGTCAACAGATCTATGCTTTGCAGATCGGTGCATCCTTGGGGACGTGGATCTGAGAAGTCAGTTTCTCAAGGAAATAAACTGTTGTTTTTGTATCTATACATACATTTAAGTGCTCATCTGGGCGACTGGCACAATGCGTCAGTCTGCATCTCCAGCTTTGCACTTCTAGTTAAGCTCAGATTTCAATGTTACATGCTTCAGCTCAGGTTTCAATGTCATATGCATCAGCTCAGATTTCTCAATGTTACATACTTCTGCACTGCACAGTAACTGCTTTGCAGCTTATGCCCGCCAGCAATGCCAGTCGTGCAACAGTAGGAGCAATGCAGCTACATCATGCCTGACTGCCAGACGTTGATTTAACAACTAAAAAGAGTCTCTGCTTTACGCCTTTCTGCAAGTTGATGTCAATGCCTGCCTTGCAGGCTGGTCTTTAGTCAGTGGTGATGATTCCGTCATGTCTGTGTGTGCCTACTGGGTCACAGACGACTACATTGAAGTGCATGCCCTGTCTCTGGGCTACAAGCAACTGGGCTTCTGAGAATTGTCAAGACATGGTTACAGTTTAGACGTCATGTTGCAATGTGCAGGGTACATACACTGGCAATGCCAGTGGTGCAGGACCTGGCCGACATGTACAAGGCTGTAGATGCTCCTGCCACCGTCAACCTGCTCGCTAAGCTTGCAGTGGAGAAGAGCTACCATGCCAAGCTGGACGACACCAGGAGCTCCCTTGCAGTAAGTATCCTGTTGATTGCAAATGGCCTATGGTCTATGGTTTTAGCTGTGGGCTGCCGCCTCAGTTGGCTCCTGTTGTGATTGCTGAAAGGCATAGACGTATTGTTTACTGCTTGCAAGCTTGCGGTGTTGCAGCCTCCGTGCTGCTGCTGTGGTGCTCATGCCTGCTTGTTATTTGCTTGCAATGCTCCTACATCGCAGGATGCAGCTCATTGTACATAAAATACAGTTCTCTGGCAGAAATCTTGAATTGTCTTTGCTCTTCTCTCATTTATGTTTCAGGGTACACCTAACTGCAGGTGAAAGGTTTTCTATTTGGCAAAAGTCCAGAGCTGCATTTGCGCTTTTCTCATTCACGGTAGTGGCTTTGACCTTCTGGCACAGCCTGCAGAACTGTTGCAAATTATCGAGCCCTGACTTGACTGCCGGCTACACAGACACTCCCAAAGCAATGCCTGATCTTTCTGAGGAGTTTCTGATCGCAGTTGTGGCAGCTCTGACAAACCCCCGTTCCCGTCTACATGTTGTAGTGTGTGTGTCACAAGATCCGTGACTTGCATTTGCGTGCCGCTTGCAAGGCAAGAACACCGTGACTGGTTCAACAATCTTCAACAAACTAGTATTGTGTGACAACGTGTGTGGGTTGCATTTGTCTGTTCTAGCTGACTGCCAAGAGAGGACCTCATACAGGGAGCTACTCAGGACTGTATGTACCTGTCTCTGGGGGAAGACGCACTCAATGAACGAATGAATGCATGGATGATGAATGAATGCATGAGTTTGCTTGCTGATCAGCATCACAATGGCTTTGTCAATGGTTTGCTGCAGCACAAGCTGAACCTGACGCTGCAAGAGTACCGTGGCATGCACAAGCAGAGCTCACGAGGGCAGCTGCCTCACAACAAGCTCATCTACCCTGAGAGCTTGCGCTACCTCTCCCTTTGGGTGCTAGGTAATGCCATCTCCTTTGTCAGCTTCTGTCGCCCTGCGACGATCCCACAGCACTGGGAGCTGCGCTGTGCTGACAGGCATGCATGATGGCTGTGTTGCCCTTGCTGACGTCCATCGCACTGAGGGGAGTGAGCAATTCATGTGCTGCCTGAGCATTTCCTGGCAGGCTTACATATCATAACCTGGTCCACTGCAATGCACCGGCAAGATCATTAGTGATTGTCAGTGCAGTTAGTGATTATTTAGTTGACAGTGACCTGCTTCATCTGCTTAGTGAATAGTAGTGCTCCGACTTGCATATCATTCTTGCTACTGCACTTTCAACGCAGGTGTGCTAGTTTTCTGAGGGGCAGTGCTTGTTATTTACTACCAGAGCTGATTCTGGCTGCCAACCAAGCTGCAGCAAGAAGATTGTAACACCATGCTCAGCAGTTGTGATGTACGTCTGATGTGATGTGTGTCTGATGCAGGTCTGCTGAAGTCAAGTGCGCTGAGGGGAGGAGCACACGATGTGCTGCCAGACGAGCGCATCTTGGCTGGCTTTGAGATCATGGCAGCCCCCACCACAGAGCTGCTGCGCTACCTCTACCCCCAGCTGTACACTGTCAGCGACCCTGGGGGAGAATGGGGTCGACCCACCACCAGTGGCAGGTATACCCCACATTGCATCTGCTCATCATGCATTACATGGCTGACTCTGTCGGGCAAGGCCCTCAGGGCCTGGGACCACTCCTCCCATGTACCATGCCACCGCAAATGGCGTAGTCTTTATTTTCCTTTTCATTCCCCTGTCTTTTGGTTCTTTGCTGCTTGTTCCACTCACCAAAAGCGCGTTTAGCTGGCATCTGCAAAACAGGCTGGTCTCTATAGCATGACCAAATGTGATGAAGCTTACCCTGAGCCTGCTCCTGGCATGTTTAGACTTGGACAGAGTCTTCTGAAGCACTGTCAGCATTTGTTGGTGCTTGAATCATGTACTGAGGATGAGGGCTTGAGAGACTGAATCATATTGGGCTAGAAACTATCACGTGTTGTAGCTTGTTCACTACACAGCAGGGAAGTGCTGTTGCTATTTTAGTCTCTCAAAGGTCAAAACAAATGTTTCAAATGGACTCTCTGGGGGTGGCTAATGTCTGAAACAGGGAAGCATCTGGAAAGCACCAATGCCAGCCCAAGAATTGGTCATTTTGTCATCATCAAGGCTTGCTCAGGGCATGACACCCTCTTGTGCAGTGCTGATGTCACTTTGCGTTCCCTCACACGCTTGTTGCTCGTGGCAGGCAAATTCACATTTGACCCCTCTAGACTGCCCCCCTCCCCCCCCCCCCTGTCCAGGGGGGGTGGGTGCCTGGCCTGACATCAAGGCAGAAATAAGACGTGAAATATTCACTCGTAAAGCACTTCTGCAAGTGTTAATTTACACGAAGGACATCGGAGCTGCCAGACATGAAAATCACACCTCGGCAAGGCCGCCATCTGGTAGCAGCCACACATATGCGCCCATCTGCTTGTATGTCATGTAGTCCGCTGGCAAGCAAGACCATGAAGTTGACCAATTTGCTTTCTTGCTCTGGTCATTTATTGCACTATTGTTGTGGTATTGCTGTTATTTCATATTTTTGAGTATTACTAGTTAGTGTCATTACTTCGGTGTTGCAGGATAGGGCGGCCAGAGTGTATACCTCTGACAACCATGGTCATGAGGGACAATGCAGCATACCTGTTGGACAATGGCCGCATTCTGGTGCTATGGCTGGGGCATAACATACCTCAAGCCTTTCTCAAACAGGTACACAGCACTCGTGTCATGAACAGAGAACTTGAGGGTATGGGTAGCTCTTGGGGATACAGAAACATCATTTCTTCAAGAGAAATGTCCCTTTAGTAGTGTACAACCAATCTGAATAACTTCTGGGGACTAATAAACAGCGTTTCTCTGCATTGGGGAAATATGTTGGCTCTGCTTGCACTTGCCTAAAGCTGGCAGAATCAGCAGCTTGCATTTCGATGGCAAGGAAATGTTGGGGAAGATGTTGCAAAGCAACCAAGCATGTTGGTCTTGAAAATTGTCTGAGGAAATGTGCTTTTCCTTGATGCAGCTTGTAATTTTGGACGTCCTGCACCCAGCTCAGTTGCTTTCACTGCAATTGCAATCAACAGTAGTAAACGACTTTTTTTGGTACAATTTTGGCGGCCTTTTTAGTATCCCTTCTCTGTCTGCGATCTAGTTATCCTACTATACTGCAGTACGCTGATGCACTGTGCTGCATCAGAAGCCAAAGTTCCTGGATCATGTGAGTCACAAAGAAGTTTACAGTGTGACTGAAGCTAGGCATATGCAGCATGCCGCGACAGCAGGTGCCTTTTTGATGGTCTCTGCTTTGGGTTGAAAAACTTGGTGTGAGGTTTCTGGCAGTAGCCTGGGGCCCCTGCCACTGCCCCCCATCCCATGTGCACTTCCCCTCACTGCAATGTATGTGTCATCTCTGTCCTGGCTGTGTGGACAGCTCTTGTGATATGGGTGACATCAAAAATGGTTGGGTGCTGTGTCAGCATCAGGACAGGGAGGCAAGGCCATCCTTGCTTGCACCAGGCATAAGCTTGTATTGAGCCTTTTGTTTACTTTCTTTTCTTCATTTTCCCACAATATATTGACAAACAGCTGTCTCCTAGCAGGAAAACAAGCTCTGTCTCAGTTTGATTTTTCTCTCACTTTCACTTCACGCTACTCTAAGGTGTATTTTATCAGTATGTCGTGCTATAGGTGTTTGAGCTGGAGCAGGTGCCTCCTCAGGACGCTGTTCTGTCCATTGAGCCAGTGCGCAAGGGCCGTGAGCTGTCAGAGCGCATCAATGCCCTCATATCAGATCTACGCAAGGGCAGACCGGTGTACCCACAATGCTTTGTGGTGCGGCAAGGTAGGAGCTTCAACTGCAAGACCTTTGTGAACCGGTTTCTGTGGCATGCCACCTGACCCAACAGCGCTCAAGCTGTAACCAAACACCTGCAGCATGAGCATTGGCCTTTGCACATTGGATGCAGAGTTTGGATCCATGCTGCAAAGCTTCTGGCACTTTGGTTCACATTTTGCGTCAGTACATGTCTTTTATTTGACAAGCATTACATTTGAGGCTGACCTCGCTGTTTCACTTGTCAATGTGCTCCACAAGGTGTAATACTCTGTTGCACTTCAAGTCATTTTATCTCTGTGCCTTTTTCAACCCAATTTTGTCATGGTTGGTGGCAACCGCTTGTAATTTCTTGCACGGATTGCAAGAAGCAGTTGAGGCAAGCAAACAATGATGTGCAGGATCTGCACCTGAACAGCACATACACACACTGCTGGTGGAGGACAAGCTGGCACAGACTCAGAGCTACGTTGACTGGATGACTCAACTGCACAAGACAGTTCTGTCTAAAACATAGCTGGTTGTTCTCAGCAGCATACTGCTTGCTTTGGTGTGAATGGGTTTAGCACACAATGTCTGTTTTGCTGAATTATAAGCCTTCTACTTACGGTATCTGCAATACCAACTTCGACAACATAAACAATAGTGGACTTGCAGTTGACTATACATAAATGTTGGTCCAAAGCAATCGGGCTTTCTGTATACAGCTGCTTGTTATTCTCAAAAATACCCTGCTTGTTCTGTGTCTTCTGAATCAGCTGTGGATGCTGTACATGGATGACAATGTCATCATGACATGAAGGAACAACAGCAAAAATTGTTGGATCGAGTTGTTGCTCTGACACTGTGGTTGGAAAGCACCACGCTGCACACTAGATTCATCCATTGCTTGGTGCGTCAGCTACTGTCTACTCGTTCATCTGATTCTGTTTGCATCACAATGCATTCTTGGCATATATATTCACTTGCTAGCCACAAAATGCGACATCCAGCATTGCTCATACAGCCCCAAGCATATGCATCGTTGTCATGCACTAATTATCTTTGCAAAAATCGGCAGCAAGGTCGTCAGTGGCATGCGTGTACCATACCCTCTGTATCAAGTCTGTTCTACCTACCCCTAGCAAGACTATGTCTTCGAAACTGCTGCAAATTCTGTCTTCCTAATGCGTTTGAACAACCAGGCCTACTTTCAGTGGCCTCGTCTTGGTTTCTCTCTGCCTCTACTGGTACCAATGAGCTATTCATCCTGAGCTGTACACCTGCTTTCGAGCTATCAGCCTGCATTCCTGATTGACCACCGCTTGGAGGGTCTGTCCGCTGCTGCTGTTGTGCACTACCACCTTGCAAACCTGATCTTGGCCGAGCAGCTTTTTGCTCGGCTGCACCTTGTCTCTGTTGCCCGAGAGGGGCAGCTGCCCTCAAGAAGCTGCCTTGCCTATCTGTGCTGGGCTCAGCAGACTGTTGACTGTTTATGCGCTGTCCTGCCCTTGCACCAGTTGCCTGCTGAATGTTCTGTTTGCTAGGAGTCCTGGATCCTGCCCTCCCGTGGCCTTCTGCTAGTACCCCTGTGCCCTGTTGGCTTTCTGCCCTCAGCCCTGCCCTCTTTTGACTCTGCTGAGGGCCATTGCGCCCATCGCCCCTCAGCTCTGCCCTCTGCTGACTCTGCTGAAGGCCATTGCGACTAGCTGCTCTCAGTTCTGCGCTGCCCTGACTAGCATCATGCAGGGGAGGATTTAGTCTGCTAGCACTCGTGCTGCTTGCAGATTGTGTAGTCGTGCCAGAAGCTGACTGAGAAGTCGCTCCAGCTTGTGCTGCCGCAGCTGCTTGCCTTTGCCTGATCTCCTTGACAGTCTGCTGCCGCCGCTGCTGCAGCATTCTCTTCTCCTCCTCTTGCCGCCGCTGCTCTTGCTCTTCAGCCAATCTCTGCCTGCGCTTCTCGGTAGCCTTACTAACTGGCCGCTTGCCGTCCGGTGTCAGTGCGTTGGCAGCACCTGCATCGGGCTGTGTATTACTTGCATCCCACAGAACACTGAAACCCATGGATTGTGACTGATCACCAGGGGAATCTAGTGTGGTGATGAGGGACAAGCTCTCCTTGACATCTGCAGCTAAGCGCTGTCGCTGGTCTAATGGAAGGGAGACCTTGTATGTGGGCGTACGCTGCAGTAAGTGCCAGTTACGCAGTATGTAGCTCCAGCAGTGGTCCTGCAATCACAGCTGGGGTGATCATTACACATCACGGACAGAGAGCTTTGGCAAGGCTCAGGCCTGCAGTGCCTGCAAATGCAGAGCGTGCTTTGTTTGTCCAGCATAGCGCATGGTAAGCAGTTGTGCAAACCACGAATGGCAGGTCTTTCATGCCAGCAAGAGCGTATAGATGTCTATAGGCAGTCATGCGCAACTTCATCAGCATGTGGTGAGACTGAAATAGCACCTTGAGGCTATCCAGCAGCTCCTTCACTGCTTCAGCTTCACTGAAACTACCACTCTCAGTACTGGCCTGCAACCTCTGCAGGCCTAAGTACACTTCTAGGGCATAGCCAGCCCTAGACGCCCCATACTCCAGCTTGACGGCCTCTGCTATCTGCTGTATATGTTCCAGTGACCACTCACTCTGGAGGCGCTCCACAAACGCAGACGTCAGTGCTATCTTGGGAATATTCTCAGCTATAAATTGCAGCACTTCAGCCCTCCAGGCCTCTGCAAAACATATCAAACTGTTTACCTGCAATGCCTACAGGGTATCAGCAACTTGCTAGGCAATTGATGATGTGGTAAGTTCTGCTCATGTACATGGCCTTTCCCTTACAACTCTCTTGCCGCAAGACATGACGTGTATGACACCACTTGAACTCTGTTCCAACCATGCGTAACTTGACCACAACATGTCACAAACCTTGCCAAGGGTTTCTTGCAGTTATGCTCAGAACAGAAATGTCATACAATAGTGACTCAGCTGAGGTTTGGACAAACAGAGGGCCAGCAGCAGCATAACTTGTGTGAGAAGCAGCACAAACAGCATTGTCAGATTCAGAACGAATCGTGCAAACAGGCAGCAGCAGCATATGCAAGTGATTAGTTCACAGTTTTAGACCAGAGATACAGGCAGTGTACTTCAGCCTCACTTGTGGTGGTGTGCATGTCTGCAGCCCACTTGGCTTGTGGCAGGCGTGTCAGCAGCTTGTCTGCCTGTTCCAGCTGAGGCAACGCACTCACTGCATTCAGCATTGCCTTTGCCTGCAAGTCAGCAGCCCACCATTATGGTTATGCAGATGTGCAACAGCCTTGCACGAAACAGATGAGTGAACACAAGAGCCGATGCCCCCTCACGGGGTAGGGCCTTAGCTTTGGCAGGAATGTAAATATATGCCGGAAACCATCGGGGTATGCCATGTACAATAGGCCAATCACGACCCAACTATTTTATTAAAAAAATGAGTGAAGTGGAAGAATTGTTCCTGAGTCTCGTGCAAGGGCCATGCATTTGCTAACAGTGTTCATACAAACAGAGTTGCATATAGAGACAGCTTCCCAATCGGTTTCAACATTGTTGTTTGTGTTGTCCTGGGGACCAACTGGGGACCAAGTGGGGCCCAACAGACAGACTTCTGTTCTTGTGAATTCAGTCAGACAAAATACACTTCCTACAACATGTGAAAGACTTGACCAGGCAAGTACATGACAT
>JAABUO010010009.1_pt1 | contig 10537 bp, 12 predicted proteins | sample 5559291 | NCBI WGS metagenome assembly JAABUO01 (sample SAMN10711878, study PRJNA513372) | rock metagenome | isolation source: Antarctica rocks | place: Antarctica: Victoria Land, Finger Mt sud
CAGTAGGGACAAGACATCCCAGAGTGTAGCAGATATAGACAAGCCTGAGAATGTCCAGTCCCATGCAGATGGCATGCAGCCTGCCCCTAGTGCCTTGCAGCTGTGCTGGAATAAAGTCAAGAATCCTTTGGCAGGCAGATCCAAGCGCCGCAGCCAGCAAGTCAACAAGCGTGCGACTCGCTCTCCAGCAGCGGGTGCTCTAGGTGCTGTTGAGGTTGCTGCAGCTGATAAGTCTGTCCTGGCCATGGCACCAGCTGCAGACAAGGACCAGCAAGTGCTCATCAGAGCTGTGACTGCAACAGCTGTGCCAGGCAGTCCCTCTGAGCTTCAAGTGCAGGGCTTGCAGCAGCAACAGCAAGCCATCAGCAATTCTGGTCAAGGCCTGTCTAGTCACAAAGGCCAAGTTGAGATGGAGGAACTGCTCACAGATCACAAGGCAGCAGATGTGAAGGAACATGGTAGCAATGCAAAACAGCTGCACCAGCCAGTAGATGGGCAAACTGCCGAGAGCATCAGGTAACCACTGTTGTCTAGTGAAACTGCTGGATGTACATCACCTGGTGCTTTTTGCGCGACAGAGTGCGACGCTTGCCTGACAGAAGGTTGCTGCAGTGTTGCATTCATTGTGGATGTGTTACTGCATGCTGTGCTGCATTTATCTGTAACTTTGAAGTACTGCATACTGATGCTGAACTGCTGCTACTGATCTGTTGAGACAACTGTGTCTGACTGATCCTGTGTGTGCGAGCGTGACCTTGTCAACATCACTGATCGTCCTGTTGCTTTGAAGGAGCCCTGAAGGAACTAATGGAAAGAGAAGGTGGATAAGCAGGGGCAAGAAGCTTCTGCAGCGGCTGCGGAGGCGATGAGCAGGAGGCGATGCTGTTGCATTTAGCCATGGAGGGTGCACCGAACATCCTCACACCTTTAGGGTATCTCTCTGAGCCATCATGCTTCAGTGGTGAATCACCACTGAACTCACCATTGCAATCATTTTGCACTGCCTGTTTTGGCACTACACGCACCTGGCAGCAGTTTGTGTGCAAGTATCTTGTTCATTTGTCCCATCCTGCCTTTTCCATGTGCCCGTCAGCAACTTTGTGACTGCTGTGATTGTGCCTCAGACGCTGTAGACCGCAGCAAGCTGAGCCTTAACTGACTTGTAGAGGTGCATGACAGCAGTCTTGACTGCACTGAGTACAGGCTTGAGTAGTGTTGGGTGGGCTTCAGAGCATGCAGTGTCCTGCAGCTGCTTCAGTTGACGTGGCCGCATTCTGATCCTTCAGCAGCCACATCTGTCTGTGCAGAGCGCCACTTGCTGAATGCCCACATGCATATCACAGGTGGAGGCAGCCTGTGGTGCAAAGACCTGCAGCATGCAGCTTCCCCCCTGCTTGGCTCAGGTAATCAACAGATCAGGCTTGGTCAGCTATGTGGGTTTCATAAGCCCATCAACACGGTTGTGTATAGTACAGACTGTATTGAGTCCATACCGTTGTTGGTGTGTTGGGTAGCTTCCTGTACCAGGTCCTGTTTTGGCTCACAAGGCTGTGCATAACTGTCCCTAGGAGCAGACGTGTGTTTGTGTGCATTGCTACGAGTCATCCTGGGTTGCTGTTCCAAATAGCCTGATGCTGATGTATGGTTTTGAAAGTTTGCTTGTTCTTGCAGGATGCAGGTCTGCTAGCGATTGTGGCTGCAGCCCAAGTTGCTAATGTACCATCAAGTCTGAGTGCACAGCCAGAAGTTGGGATGAGGGGCTTCAGCAGTTGCCAGACAAGGCTGTCATTACAAGCTCGTGTACCAATACTGCACCTGGTGCCTTTGCTGTAACACATGATTTTGCTCTCTCTGGTCCTGGATTTTGCTTTTACTGTGAAGTAAGTTCTTGCTATTGAACTTGACAGCGTGAACCTGGAGCCCAAAAGCTGTGTGGTGTCACGTTGCACTTTGTGCAGTACTGACATGCAACTTTGAATAAGTTTGAGATTTGAAATTTGCGTAATCTTTACATTGTGCATGAGGCGTAAATGGCAATGTGAGCCTTGCTACGACAACAGGTGCAATTCAGGTGGCCTTCATGGTAAGCCTGCAGGGCAGATGCGTTGCAGTTTGTAGTTGCTATGCTGCACCATGTACCTGTTATGATTGCTGCAACATGTGCAGCTTAATCAGGTGTGAGTGACTATGGTGGCTTGGTTAATCGTACAGTTGCAAAACATGTCACAAGCAGGCTCGGAAACCTTGTCAGCAAAAGAGTTGTTCACGCTCTGTTTTCAGTCATCCACAATCTTGGTGCACCGGCTCACCAATGCAGTTCAGTATGAATTACGGTTTGTGTCACACTTGCCTATATGTACCACCCTGATCACACCACTCATTTGAGATGAATGCCATTGCGGTTTAGTGTTCTAAACACCAAACTACACCCAAAATATACATGGGCTGGCATGCTCAGCATTGCATACACCATGTGGGTGAAATGCATTTACACATGCGCACTGTAGAAGCAATGCTATAAGGTTACACTCAGCACAAGGTCTGTCACGACATTCACACACCTCGCGGTGAACAGAGAGGAGAACAGTGAGGTGTCTGGGCAGCAGATTCAACACAAACAGGGCTTGGACTCTTAGACACTACCCTCTTGTTGGCACGCTTCAACTATGAGGTACGATAGTAAGTATAACACAGCAGATGCGTGTTGTTTGATCTAATAACAGGAGGATGTCTTCTGAAGTAGACCAGTCATGTACTCACCTGCTCCCTTATCTCCAGCGCTTTTTGTCTGTTTTTGACCACATCAGGGCTTGTTTTGAAGTGACGATATGCAACAATCCTGTCCTTTGCAGCTCTGTCAGGCTGCAGCAAAGTCCAACATTATCCTGTGACCAAGCAGAAATCAAATCATGATTCGCAATGCTGGTTCACTGCCATAGAAAGAGCAGACTAGACACAGAGCGCATACCTGTTCTGTGGTGCAAGAGCCTTTAGCAACTGGATAATCACCCTTGTCACTGCTTCTCTCAAGCTGCAAGTACAAGAGCATCAAGTTCTCAAACCTGTCAGGTTATGGTGGTCATCATCACTGGCTGCAAAGTGGCTATTGCTGTTTCACAGCTGACCTTTCTGTCAGAATGCCCCTCCTGCCAAAATGTGAGGCTCCATTTTCTTCTTATTGCCACCCAGTATTCAGGCTTGCTCCCCAGCTACTTGCTGTGTTGACTGCCTACAAGGTTGCAAAAGTTGCTGTGTCATCGCCCAACGAATGTTGCCTAGCAGGCTGCAATTGGTTGATCAAAGCGAAGCTACTCATTCCCTGGCTGTCATACCTTGCTTGATTCTTGAGGCTTGTTGGAAAGGTAGCTATCTGCTTCTGTGCGATTTTTCACCAGTGAACTTTCAGGGATTGCCTAAAGGTTGGTCAATTTGTCAAGAGAAACTTTATCAACACATCCAGCACAATTTTCTCAATATGCTCACCAGTCGAAGCTGTCGAACGGCACCGCTCATTTGACGCCGATGCAAGTTATGCAGCGACGGCGATATGCAGCGACAGCGAAGACTTGCGACTGCTGCAAGTCATGGCTATTCAGCCGTTAATTAACCTGAGAAGCTTTTTGCTTCACGTTATATACAGCTGATCAACTGGACCGTGTTCAATCTCATAAAATCTGTCGTATGGGCAAACCATGACTCGCAACGTACGCGGTGCAAAAGATAACTTTTTGGCCATCCCAGATCGCCGTACTGCGACCCACCGGAGCTCGGGAAGAACCGCATCTGGAGGACCTTTTTCACTGCCGACCAACAACGCAGCTCCATGCGCGACAATGGAGTAAGCTCTCGCAACTGTTTGTTGTTTCAAAAAGTTTTTTTTTGCGGGGAAATTGTGACTAATTTCCATAACGCCAGCAAACAGGCGAGGCAAGTGAGCAAGAGATCCCGCAGGTTGACGAACGCTGGGTGCTGCTTTGCCGCACGACTTGGGTTGTCTGAACTGGTCGAGATGTTACGCTGGTTCAGACGGCGCTTTGAGACTATAAGCATGCTCGACTTGACCTTCGAAGAATTTGCACTGAAATATCGACTGCCAAACGAAGGCCACGATGCATTGTGCATCAGTCAGCTGGGACAAGGTGGTGCGTCATCTGGCGTGGAAAGGTTAGTTGCGACACCCACGCCGGACAACTGCAAGGTACTGCACCACCAGTATTGCTACCCTCCTGCAGGCGTATTGCCTGGGCATCTGGATCGGTGTTTGCCGTCAAACGCCTGAGCCCATTGCACCGGATCGACTTTCCGTTTCTGCTGGACAATGAAGTGAGCAGTCTGTGGTACGCCAACCGTTGCAACATACCTCGCGTGGTTATGTTTGAAGAGGTCATCTTTTTGCCAGACGGCGAAGCGCGCATAATTATCGAGTAAGCCCTCTTGACCAGAGATGCAGTGAGACAACACATGTGCGTTGAGCTGCCGCTCTGCACTGCTGCACTGGATTGCCGCTGACCTTGAAGATCTAGTGCAGGCTTGTAGAAGGCGTCACGCTGAACAATCACTTCAGCAAGCTTTGCTTGCCAGGCACCGCAGATGCACCCACCATTCAGCAGCATGAGCAGCAGGTGCTGGAGGTGGCCGTGCAGTTGTTCCATGTATGTCACGCAGCAAACAGCCTGTCTTCAACTTCAAGCCTTACATTTCACTGATGCGCTGCTGATGTGTCATGCAGACAATGCGCTGCCTCCATATAGTTGATATGGCACATATGGATGTCACAAGCAGCAACATCATGCTGCGCAATAATGGGCACAAGGCTTGGGACCAGCTGAGGCTGCTGGATTTTGGCTTTGCTCAGCTCTGCGGTGCAGGTAAGCTCTATTTGTTCAGCTTTAGTGTCCATCTCACACGGCTTTTGTGCCCTGTGAGCCCTGTGAGCAGCACCAACCACTCTGTAAGGCATATTGCGCAAGCAATGCCTTGAGCCTTACTGGTATGCCCGTCTGCAGATCCAACAGTACCAGATCTGCGCCCTCAAGGGGCAACACCAGCATATGCCGCCCCTGAAATCCTCCAATCCCTGCAGCAACAATATGAAGGGGCAGAGTGGGATGATACTCTAGTCAATGGTCCCTCAGCTGACTGGTGGTCTGTTGGGGTGGTGCTGTTCTCCCTTCTGACAGGGGAGATGCCTTTCAGTGATGAGGGCCCTATAGTGAGGGAGGCGCCTGTCACTGTTCCCTCAGAATGCAGGGCACAGTGGGAGGACTATCAGTGTGTCCTCGAAGAGCAGCAGATATGGGTGAGCATCTGCTCAGATTCATCTGATGGGTTGCTATGCACATACAACAGACAGACACCACCCACAATTGCCCCTAATGTGCTCGACCACCATCAGTGCTGATATGCGTGTGTATCACATGGTGAAATGCCACCAGCTTGTAATGCAAAAGCAAACCTGCTGATCTTTCTGCAGACTTGTAGTCTCTGTAACGCTCCATTGTTAACAGATGTATTTGAACTTCTAGTCATACAATGGCTTGCCTGGGGTGCAGATGACCACAAGCATTCGCTCCCCTATGCTTTGTGCTTGCTACATCATGACTCAATGTTCCAAACTGTCTGTGGCCCTGATTCAGCCATAAAGACAAACAAGTCAGCTTGAGCATGTGCATGGCTCACACTAGTGTTCATTGTCTGCAGATTGATGCATGTGATGAAGCATACGTTGCTCAAAGTGAGGTGCAGCACCCATTGCTGGAAAAGGTTCGGCAGTGCAGCGCCAATCCAGATCAGGCTGCCTCTTTCTTCCTGCGCCTGTTTCATCCTATTCCCTACAACCGTGTTGCAGCAGTGAATCATACGTGGACCGACAGCACCATCAGCAGGATGTATGGTGAGATGGACTTCAACTGCAGCACCTCTACAGCAGGAAGTAGATGGTTCAGGGTCAAGCAGAGCTGTACCAGGGGGCTAAGCGCCTTCTTGCCCTGCTTTGGTGGTGAAAGCCCAACCGTGGAAGCTGAGACTCATCTGACTGGCAGTCGCTCACATGCTCACAGCGAGACTCAGGATGGTGACCTGTTATGCAGTCTGTCTGAGAGGATGCCATCTTTGCTTGGTTGGGACGAGGCATTCAAGAGTGCAGTAGCGCGTACACAAGCGCCTGAGAGTGTCCAGTCCAAAGCAGACAGCATGCAGACTGCACCCAGTGCCTTGCAGACCTGCTGGAACAAAGTCAAGAAACCTTTTGCAGGCAGATCCAGGCGCCGCCGCCAGCAAGTCAACAAGGGTGTGACTCTCCCTCCAGCAGAGGCTGCTCCAGGTGCTGTTGAGGCTGTGGAAGCTGTCAAGTCTGCCATGGCACCAGCTGCAGACAAGGACCAGCAAGTGCTCATCAGAGCTGTGACTGCAACAGCTGTGCCAGGCATCCCCCCACAGCTGGAGGTGCAGGACTTGCAGCAGCAACAGCAAGCCATCAGCAGTTGTGGTCAAGGCCTGTTAAGTCAAATGAAAGGCATAGTTGAGATGCAGGATTTGCAGCAGCAGCAGCAGCAAGAAGCCGTCAGCAGTCATGGTCAAGGCCTGTTGAGCCAAAAGAAAGGCATAGTTAAGAGGGATGAACTGCTCACAGACCACGAGGCAGTTGCAGACATGAGGCAGCAAGGTAGCAGTGAAGAGCAGCTGCAGCAGCCAGCAGAGGGGCAATCTGCAGAGAGCATCAGGTAATCACTGTTGTCTACTGAAACTGCTGGATGTACAGGACGTACATCCTCTGGTGCTGTTTGCATGACACGTCGTGATGCTTGCTTGACACAAGTTTGCTGCAGTGTTGCTTTCTGCAGTGTTGCATTCACTGTAAATGTCTTTGCGCATGCTGTGCTGTATAGTTGCAATGTTGCGTATTGATGCTGGATTGCAACTCATCTGTAGCGACAACTGTGTCTTACTGAACCTGTGTGCAAGCCTGACCATCTTACTAATACCACTGATTATTTTTGTTGCTTTGCAGGAGCCTGGAAGAAAACAGTGGAAAGAGAGGGTTGGTCAGCAGAGGCAAGGGGCTGCTACAACGGCTGTGTAGGCGATGAGCAAGAAGGAAATCTATCAGACTTAGCTAAGGAGGGTGTGTCCCAGCAGTCCTTACACCTTCAGGTTATCTCTCTCATCCATCATGCTTCAGTTGTGAGTCACTGCTAAACTTGCTATGTATCACCATTGTGATCATGTTGCACTGCCCGTTTTGTCTCTGCATGCAGCTGGCAGGAAGTTGTATGCATGCATCCTGCTGACTGATGTCACCCTGTCTGCCATATGCCAGTCAGTTATCTTCAATATGGTCATTGTGTCGCGGACGTTATGGACTGCAGCAAGTTCTGAGTGTGGAATGACTTGTTGAGGTGTATGACAGTAGTCTTGACTACATTTTGTACCTGTGCAGGTAGGAGTGGCTCTGGGTGGGCTTCAGAGCATGCAGTGTTATGCAGTTTTCCAATGCAAGGCTGGCACTGTCTGAAGTTCTGCTCTCTGCATCTGTCTGAATGACCATGTGCATACAATGGAGGCAGCTACATGCCTGGTGTGTGCTTGTTGCTGGAACTTCGATGCCAGCAACTGTATACTGGATCAATTGTGAGGTTGTAGCAAGAGCCCCAGCTGATAACATTGAGGTCTGTCAACGAAGTGGACGCTTGTGCAGCACTTGCTACATATAGATATTAGTTTGTGTTTTGAGGTTGCCCTAGCACACCCCAGTAATAAGTTCTATGTTGTAAACTTGCGTGTGAAGGTGACTGTTCACACAACAACATGAGTCACAAGGCAACATATACTGTCATTCACAAGCCACAGAAACTGCAGAGTGAAACTGCTTCACCACACGCCTCAGCATTTGCAATCCTAAACCAGGAACAACTTCTACAGTTGACAGGCAGCTGAGCAAGACTACAGAGACCCTGAGCAGCTTAGCGTAGCTGTGCAATGCAAGCCTGGCTACAGCAAACATGGGGTTCATTCTGTATGCAAGGACAAGATGTGCTTGGACGTGCCAAAATATCACATGACAAATCACACAGAAATCTCAGGCATGATTCCTGAGCCCCTGCTTTCATACAATCCATTGCGATCACACTTCAGGGCTTATTGTGAACCACAATGAAGAGCATGCAGGTGGGACACATCAGTGCTACCGGGACTTGTTCCTTGCCTTCTCTTCTGCAAGTCTTCTTTCGAGCTGTTTTATGTATGCGCCCTCAGATTTGACCTTTTTGTATGCAAAATGCAGCCTTTCAAATTGCTGCTCCTCAGCTTTAAGAGCATTCTCTATCAGTTTCACCATAGACTGGTAATTGAGGATGTTGCGCCTTGATACCTGAAGAGAGCTCAAAAGCATGTCTTCATGAGGACTGGTCCTCCTGCAATCACAATGTTGGCATGTTTGTAAGACTGCGCTAAAACATCAAGACACACCTATGGCAGCAGCAGCAGCAGCAGCAGCAGCAGCAGCAGCGGCAGCGGCATCAGGAGCAGCAGCAGCATCAGCAGCCCAATGGCTTACTCTTCAGGCGGTGCAGCAGCAGCCCCCGAGAAGACTGCTTCATCTCCTTGTCTAGTCACTGCTTGGGAGAATGCTGCTGCAAACTGTGGGTTGTTAGCAAACAAGGGGTTGCCTGGTGCCTCTGAATCAACCTGACGATCCTCAGCAGCTATCCGTTTCGGCGCTCTGGATCTTCTCAGCAACTTTGGAGGCTGCAGACTGCGTCCAAAAGTGCGGCAGCTGTGGGCTCGGGATATTGCAGGTGCCTGCAGTGCAAGACATCTAAGGGGTCACGCAGACATGGGATGTGAATGCCGCGTGCAGCTGCGTCCTACAAAGACGAAGGCGATTTACCGTGTGAGGATGGTTACAGGCCTGTGGTACAGCAGAGCACATGAGGCAAACGTGCTTGGTTCAACTACTTCGTATGATCAGAATATCAGGCTACGCAGTCCTCGCTATGGACACAGAATCAGGAACAAATGAGGTACCCCAAGCTTTCAGAGTGGGTTGAGTGCCCGTCCTGGAGTAGCTCGAAAACGTACGTTGGAATCGAAGTTGCGCAAGATCAGAATCGGTCAAACTTTGACTTATGCTCTGACTGATGCTAGCAAGCTTTCCTGAGTTGACCTGACAGCTCTTGTCATCGGCTTGCGCATTGCGGACTGGACGTGAGCATTGGATATGGAGGAGAAAGCTGAGCAGGTAGGCGTGGTGATGCGTCCGCCGCGGATATCCAAAAACGTGCTGACGTTGTGCTGCATGCAGGCCAAGCAGCAGAAGCAGAACAACAATTTGCTATTGCTCGCCTGCACCCGGGGATACTACGCTGATGTATGAGCATGACTGTTGTGGTAAGGTGTTTGTTCTCGACCGAAGTTGAAGGCCTTGCACTTCCTGCAGGCCCAGCACTTAGTTCAAATAGGTGCTGACATAGCAGCTCGAGACAAACAGCGCCTGAGCACGCTTCACTTCGCAGCAGCTCACGGACATGTAGATTTAGTCTCATTTCTTTGGTCAAAAGGGGCTGAACTAGATTGGGAATCTCCCGGTGGGTTTCCTGATCTTGCAGGCTTGATCAGCCACAGCTGGAACAGCAAGCACACTAGCCGTGGCTATAGATGCTGTCAAACTCCCAGCATCCTAAGCATCATGTGCACCAGTGCAGATGGCAGGTCTCCCTTGCACCTGGCAGCACTCAAGGGTCACAGCAGCGTAGTGCACTTTCTGCTCAGCAAGCAGGCTTGGGCTGATGCTCAGGATGCACAAGACAACACTCCATTGCATCTTGCAGCCAGGTACAAACGCTCAGCCTGCCCTTTGCCTGTACAGACTTGATAATGATTCCCTACTGACTTGATGAGAGGTGTATATGGTCAATAAGGCAAAAGCCACTGTCTTATGCATGAAAGGAAGTTCTTATGCCAGTACATTGGTATGTTCAAGCTCACTCAATGAAGCCTCAACCTTGCTCAGCTGCTGATCAAGGTTTTCACTCAGGCCTGTGAGCTCCTTCTTTGCAGGGGCAAGAGCCTGCAGACAGTCTCTGAGCTTTTGAAGGTAGCAGCCAGCACAACCATCACTAACAAGCTGGCTCTGACACCATTGACAGAAGCATTGGTGTCAGGCCGCACTGAGAATGCACAGCTGCTTGTGGAAAAGGTACGCCACATCAGGCACGCTAAGACCAGCTTGCCAGCGGTGGCCAACTATATACATGAGTTTCTTTTGTGTGACGGCAGCTTCTGAAAACAATGTGCTTGCAGAGGTCAAGGCTGCATCCCTGGCAAAACCCCTGGAAACTCCAAAAGTGTTTCTGCTGCATGTAAACTTCTGAACAGTACATTTGGAAACCCCCTATATCAGTTTGAGGCAACATCAGAATTGTTCTGTCTGATGAGCTGCTGAAATGACTGTGCAGTCTGAACATCCCTGTGCGCTGTGTAAGCCTCTTCACATGCCAGTATTAGCAGTACGTCGTTGGCAGCGACTGTCTACTGAATG
>JAABUO010010010.1_pt1 | contig 10537 bp, 14 predicted proteins | sample 5559291 | NCBI WGS metagenome assembly JAABUO01 (sample SAMN10711878, study PRJNA513372) | rock metagenome | isolation source: Antarctica rocks | place: Antarctica: Victoria Land, Finger Mt sud
TCCCGGCGCGAGAGTCAACCGCCGGCGGTAAAATTTCCGGACCCGGAATGCCAACCCTCAGATGAAACGCGGGCGCTGCCAGAGCAGCCACCACGACCATGACCGAGAGAATAACCCGGACCGGATACCGCATGACGTTGAGTGCGATCCGACGCCAGAGATCGTACGACGAGAGACGAGCGGGGACCACCGGCAGCATGTTAATACGCGCCCCCAGTACCCCCAGAATGGCCGGCAACAGGGTGAGTGCAGTCAGCAGCGACAGGACAGTGACGATACTGCCACCAATGCCGAGCGATTCCAGCATCTGGACGCCGGACAGGGTAAGGGCATAAAACCCGACACTGACGACCACCGCCGAGACCAAAATTGCCCGTCCCGAAGTCGCCACGGTATACCCCACGGCTGTTTCCAGGTCTCGCCCCAGGGCGAGTTCCTCCCGGAAGCGATTGACCATAAACAGGGAGTAGTCAATAGCCACCCCCAGCCCAAGCATGGAGGTGGTGTTCAGCACAAAAATCGACATGTCTATGCGATGGCCGACAACATAAATGACCGCAAGAGACAGAGTGACCGCGACCGGCGCCATCAGAACCGGGGTCAGAGAAGCAACCACGGACCCGAAGATGACGAGGAGCACAAGCAGTGCGATGGGAAGCGTGACCAGCTCCACGTGATGAAGGTCGTCGTCGCTGACCACTTCCATGTCGTGAAAGATGGCGGATGGGCCGGCCAGGTATGAGCGGACGCCGGTGGCGGCAAGCATGGAGCGCATCGGCGCTGCAAAGCTTGCGCCAAAGTCTGCCCGCGGATCGCTGTACACACGCGCTATGGCAATGGCGCCGTCGGAGGACAGGACCGGCGCAGAGACCGTAAGCTGTGTACGGTACACCTGTAGAACGTCGCGACGAAACCTGCGTGCCGCGGCCAGAAGCCTTTCGCCTGGATCGTTATGGCCGGCAAACACGGCCGTGAAAATTAAGGCTCTATAGCCGTAGGCGTGGTGGAGTCGGTCATAGGCACGCACCGAATCGCTGTTTCCGATCGTGTACCCGCCACCGTGCAGCACGCCGGTCACACGCGGCGCCACGACCGCAGATCCGGCAAACACGACCAGCCATATCGCCAGCACGATCCACCGGGTACGGAACACCAGGCGTCCGAAGCGTTCAAGCACGGGTCACGCCGCGTCCATCTCCGGGAAAGGGGACCAGCCCATTATGCTCCGGTCGGTTCCAGCGTCGTGTCGTCAATCACTTCGACCACACCCGGCAGATTATCGACCATGGAGGCAGCATACTCGGCATCCTCGGTGGAGGTAACGGGGCCAACAAGATGCACAATTCCGTTCCGGACCGCGACCTGCAACCGGTACTGCGAGGTAAGAGAATCCTGGCTCAACACCATCATGATTTCTTCGCGTAGATCCTCGTCGCCCCGGGGCACATCCTCCAGCACGGACTCCTCCTCGGCGGAGGTGCCAAACCCTGTGGCGACATGGATACCATCGCGACCTCCCGGCAGGACCGGGGGATCGATTGGTGGAGTATAGGGTTCTGCATCACGGACGGCCTCGATGACGTCCGACGTGCCGACTGAATCTGGGAAGGGGCTCAGCTCATCACCCGTATCCAGTTCTTCCCTGCCGTGATGGCTGGTCTCCGTGGTCGTTGATGGCCATTGCTGATCCCACATGTTTTCGCGAGATGCGTACTCGTCGTTGTTGTGCGTCATGCTTTTCCCTCTCTCTTGGGCCCCACACTCTCCGCGGCTGGCCGCTCGGCATACTGAGGCACGTCCCCCAGGCTGGTGTATTCGTAGCCGGGCGTGGCGCCCTGGCGACTGAGATAGCCCTCCGGTGGCACATTCCAGCCGCTACGCCGCAGATCGGACATACCGACGTTTAACTGCACCCCCAACTCCCCAACACTCGCCACGGCAGTGGTCGGAACGTACCAGTCGTGAATGAGGAGGAGACCCTGTTGAACATGAACGTAATCGACCGCATGGCCGATCTCCTCAGTACGTCCCAGGCGCCGTCCATTTGCCAGGAACACCGGCATATGGCGATAAAACTCCCAGGACCGCTTCAACGCCGCTGCTCTTCCCGCAGCATCGACTGCTCCTCCGGGGAGCCACCCACGGTGGTGTCTCCGTCCACATCGGGAGGGTAGACCTCATTGCCGGTGCTGGATCGCCCGGCGTGGAACGACGCATCCACGGCGCTGGTGTCGATGTCTTGCGTCTCAGTGTCGGCTATCGGGATCTCCCTCCCCGAACCCTGATTATCAAATTGTTGGGATTGACGATTTGCCTCATCTGCGTCAATGCGCCGGCTGCTCTGCTCGTTCTGCTCCATGCTCGACCTTCCTCTGCCCTTATCGACGAACTATCCAACGGGAAACCGCAAGGCCTTCCCCTTGGTATCGGGCTGGCCTGCAAGATGCATACCGCCGCCACTCCTCAATACACCGACAGCGGCCGGTATCGGCGCATCACTTTCATTGTGCGCGTCACGGATGTCTACTCCAAAAATCATGGTCGTTACGCGGCCGTCGGTTTGTCTCGCCTCACGACGCGCATTCGATCATCGATACTTTCCCGGGAGCGCGACGCGGCTGAGCCACACCTCGGTCTGCCCGTAGACGTGCAACTGAGCTGCACCCCAGGTAACGAACATGTGGTGGCCCTGCCCGGCCGCCAGGCCCAGGTAATCACCAAAGAAGCGACCCGGACTATAGCACGCACTCTGACCGGGCTTCGCTTCATAAATGTCCGTAACGCGCGTCGGAACATCGTTGACCTGCACATTACGGGAGACATGAAAGCCACCCTTGAAGCGGGCGCGCGCCGCGTAGACATCCAATTGCTCAGAACTGTTCCGTCGATCGTAGAAGGCAAGGCCCACCGACCCATCGGACAGAGCCGTCACCGACGGCAAAAAGCGATCGGCCGTTTGCACGTCGTTGACCGGCATAGGCTTGTTCCACCTCTTACCAAAATCGCCGGATGAGCTGAGCATGATATCGCTCGTAACCACCGCATGGGTGAGCTCTCTACTGACCGCTGCCCAGGTGACGTACAGCCGGCCGTCCCGAGCCACGGCCGCGGATGGGTAGGTAATGCTGCGGAGCCGTTCTGGATCGACCATGCGAGGAACGCTCGTAAAGGGTCCAGCGATGCTCCGCGCCGGACCAAAGCTGGCGCCATCGTTGCTCGAGGCGCTCATGAAGATCTGCCCCTTCCCGGTTAGTGTGTTGTTGGAAGGTTCGGCCAGTGCGGACCAGAAAACGTAGACATGCCCCTTGGGACCCACCACCGGGAACGCGCCGTTTTCGGAGAGCGGCAATTCGGCCAGTACCTGCGGCGGGCTAAAACTAACGCCACCATCCGTAGAGCGGGAAAGCACGATCTGTTGACGATTCTCGGAGCGTGTCCAGGCAACGAAAATATGCGACAGGTGACCGGGCACGCTCTCCACCGCCATATATGGCTTGTCGTCACTCGAATTAACATCCACCACGGTTGGGGGTCGGAAGGTCTTTCCGCCGTTGCGGGAGGCGGCAACAATAATCCCTCCGCTACCCGCCGGACCGTTGCAGTAGGTGGGACTCTCTACCAGATAGCTGACGAATACCGTGCCGTTCGTCGCGAATCCAATCGAGGGATCGGCAGCGTAGATATAGGGCAAAGGAAGAGGTGTCGGCCGGGCGGTAAACGTGCGACCTCGGTCATGGCTGGAATAGAAGCCTATGGGATAACTCTTCCCGACGGCGGGTCCACCAATCGTCGCGACCGCCACCGAGGAGGGATGGCGCGGGTTGACGGCGACCACCGGTTCCTCGGCGTACTTATACAGCATCACAGCGTGAGGCGCTGCAAGTGCCGCGTGAGGGGACGGGTAGATCGAGGCGGCGATCAAGGCGAGGAGCAACAAGGGATGACGACGGGGCATCAGTTATCCTCCAGGTTCCGGGTCACTAACGTGTCAAGATCTTATTTTAGTCGTTCAATGGTCCGGCGGGATCAGCCGAAGGGAATGGGCAATCCAACACGGCCCGAAGCGTCACACCTCGTGATGCGCGCGACGAAGCGCTTCACAATATTCAGCCGCCAGTTCGTACTCGCCGGATTCCTGATAGACCTGCAACTGGTCGGCGGGCCAGTCTCGATACACTGAAGCAAAACTATGAATCGCCCCCTCTTTGTCGCCAGCTATTAAGCAGTAGTTCAGAGCGGCGTAAGCTTTCCTCCCTATTATGGAGTCAAAGAATCCCAGGGGGACCCTGCCGTGAGCTACCCATTTGTCCTGGTCCTCGCCCGACTCGCATGATTTCGCTCAGAAGTCTCATCGCTACGGGCTGCAGCCTCGTTATGATGCTCTCCGTTGGAGCGGGCTACTTCCTTCCAGCCACACAGGCCACGTTTGCGCTGCGACCGGCTGGAGGGACGGACGTGGTCCTCGGCGCCAGCGGCCGGGGGAATCATACGACGCGCATGTTCACTGTTCCCCACAATTGGACGCTCCAGTGGCAGTACGCGTGTACCGGCACGCGGGCTCATTTTCGGATCGTCGTGTATAGCCACACCGGGCAGCGGGCGCCAATCACGGGGGTGAATAAAGAGGGCCGCGCCGGGCGCGGCACGAGGCTCGCACACGCGGGTGGAATGCTTTACCTGGTTATCATCTCACGGTGCTCGTGGCGATTTGCTGTATCCCGACAGGCGCCCCACATGCCTACTGCCACCCCGACAGCAACACCCGGCCGAAGCTCGGCAAGCCGGCTGGCTCTGCATGTTGCCGGCAACCAGTTGGTGAACCAGCAAGGGCAGACCATCCGCTTGATCGGGGTCAACGTCCCGGCCAGCGCCCAATGTATCCCGACTGGGCCGCACACATCGCCCGGCATCTTCGCCTTCCCCTCGGCGACACAGACAGCCGCCGCCATTGCGGGCTGGCACGCCAATGTGGTCCGGATCACGGTCAACGAAGACTGCTGGCTCGGTATCAACGGCGGCAACACGGCCTACACCGGGGACCCCTATCGCGTCGATATCGCGAACGTCGTCGCTGTCCTGCATACACGCGGAATCTACGCGATCATCGATCTGCACACGAACGCGCCGGGCGCAACCCCCTCGACGTCCCAGCAGGTCATGGCGGACGCCGACCACGCGCTCGCCTACTGGACCTCGGTCGCAGACACCTTCAAGGACGATCCCGCCGTCATCCTCGAGCCGTACAACGAGCCGCACATCACCAGGGCAAACGCGCAGACCGAGAACCCCTGGCAGTGCTGGCGCGACGGTTGCTTGGCCGATGAGCTTGACCAGTATCGCAACCACCGCATACCCGGTGCCGCTCCCTGGCGGACGGCCGGCATGCAGAGCCTCGTCGACGCCATCCGGGCTGCCGGGGCGACCAACGCGATCCTCATCGACGGCTTGAACTGGTCACAGGATCTGACGCAGCTGCTGGCATATCTCCCCGCAGATCCGCGGCATCAGCTGATCGCCGATTACCACAACTACATGTCCGCCGGCTCCAAGAATACACCCGGCTATTGGGATTCGGTGATCGCTCCGGTCGCCGCCCGAATCCCGGTGATGACGAGCGAGTTCGGCGAGAAGGACTGCGGCTCGGCCTCCGTGACGCACTACATGCAGTGGGCGGATGGGCACAACATCTCCTATATGCCCTGGCTTTGGATGCCCTGGCCATGCGGAGGGATGGGTCTCATCGCAAACTGGGACGGGACACCCTCGAACTATGGACGTGCCTTCTACGACCATTTCCACGCGGTCAGCTTTAACACTGGCTAGCCGATCCTCACCTGGCTGTTTCACGATCTCGTCCTCTAGCTCATCGAGACCAATCAGATCACGGCCTTCCTTCCGCGACGCAACGGACCAAGTCGTGTTAACGAGTCATCCCGTGCTATGAGAGGATCTGCCTCATCGCGGATGAACGTCGAACGTGCGACCCGTGATGAGCAGGACTCGCAGCATCAGAGGAACTGCCCCTTGTACTGGGTCGGGCTGGTCGTGGCTTTGTTCCGGTCCGTGGCAGGTCTTATGGTAGAGTACGTCGCATGAAAACTACCATCGATGCTGCTGGCCGGCTGGTAATCCCGAAAGATCTTCGGCGCCGGGCCGGAATCCAGCCAGGGATGCCACTGGATGTCCGCTGGTACAACGGCCGAATTGAGATCGAGCCCGCCGCTACTCCGGTCGATCTAGAACGGAGGGGACGGTTCCTAGTCGCGGTTCCGCAGACCGAGACCGAGAAGCTCACGGTCGAGGCGGTAGAGGAGACGCATGCGGCCCTCAGTGAGGAGCGAAGCTCCCAAGCCCGCTCGTGACGCCTCGATTCCTCATTGACACAAGCTGCATGATCGCCGTGCTCTGTGGCTGGCACGAGCACCATGACCGAGCCACACGGGCGATCGAGCAACGGCTCGACCACGGCGAGACGATGGTGGTAGCCGCGCCGGGGCACATCGAAGCATACGCCGTCTTGACTCGCCTCCCGCCGCCTCATCGCCTCCCAACAGCAGCGCGCTCCTCACCGTAAACTCCTCGAAACTATGGCCCACTGTCCGCTCCTGGATCCGGTTGATGGCGCGCAGCATGTCCTCAACAAAGAGCTCCCAGTTCCGTCGCTCAAAGGGCACGCAACGCCTCTCGCCTGATACGGCCTTCGAGCTGCGGACGAAGGCTATCCGATGGGACCAGGTCCACCTCCCGCCCGAGCACCGTTTCCAAGTAATTCTGCAGGTGGGCAAACCTGAGGAGACCAGCTGGACGCTCGACTTCCACCAGGATGTCGACGTCGCTGTCCGGTCCCGCCTCGTCTCGGGCGACTGAACCAAAGACGGCTAGATACCGTATCCCCATCCCCGCAAGCTCTTCACGGTGCTCCTGCAGCCTGGCGAGGACGGCCTGCCGGGCATTGCCAGTCACGAAGCTCGTCCGGTGTGGTTTGTTGTTTACCTCGCGCGCCATTCCTTGCTCACGGCTCCACGTTTCCGAATACTCCGAATGAGTCAAGCCATCCTATCCCGTTGCCACCCGGACCCTGCTGCCATCGGCAGTCACGTCCTCGACCACTTCCATGCTCGACGGAAACACCAGGGCGGCTTCCGCCGCTTCCTCCGTAGCGGGAGCCACCTCCACGATGAATCGGAGCCCGAGCGCGCGGGCAAGCCGCCGCAGCATCTCCAGAGAGGGCGTATGCTCTCCCATCTCCAGCCGAGCCACCTGCGGCTGCCTGGCGCCCAGTAGCTGGGCAAGCTGCGTCTGTGTCAACTGGTGCTCGACCCGGTAGCCGATGATGGCGAGCGCAACGGCGCGAGCCAGCGCCGTCCGCTCCCAGTAGGCACGGAAGGCGGGGTCGTCCTGGAGTTGCTCCTCACGAACGTCTTCGACGCTACGCGGACGGGTCTTTTCCATCAGCTCTCCTCTCTTGCTCCAGTTGGATCAGTCGCTCTCCAGCAGTCCTCACAGCATGGCGGAATCCGCGAGGATCGGTCTGGGCCTCCGGACCGATCGCCGCGATAACGAGAGTATCTCCGAGACGACGGTAGAGCCCCCGCCATGGACTGCGGCCGGCGCGAGGACGAAGCTCACGAAGCTGGGCGGCTCCCTTGACCTTGCTGCTATGCGGAAAGGGAAGTTGGTCGCCATAGACCATCAGCTTCTCGAATGCGTTCTGCATCGCGTACCGTTCCCCCTGCGGAAGGGAGGTTAGTTCCGGCTCCGCCTCCGGATGCACTTCCAGCTTCACTGCCTGACTATAACACGAGTGATATAGACGTGCTTTTCTGCATTTGAGGCGATAGTGGGGATGAGAGCCGCATCACGCAGATGACAGCAGTCGTTCTCGCGGGCCGCCATGCGCTACTGCGAGCGTTTGGCGCGTCTCAGCGCTTCGTGCTTGCGTCCGGAACTCCCACCCGGCACGCACGCCAGCATAGCGTCAATAGTAGGAAACAACTTGTACAATGTTGTACACATGTAGGAGGCGAGATGCGGAAGCAGGAAATTATCACGCAAACAATGAATGTCAGCGAAGCGCGCAAGCAGTGGAGCAAGCTTGTCAATGCGGTTGCCGGGAAGCAAACGCGGGTGCTGGTCGAGAAGAGTGGTGCACCGGTGGCGGCGATAGTCTCAACTGATGACCTGCGCCGACTGCAGGAGATCGACACACAGCGGCAGCGGGGCGGTGCTGCGCTGGAGGAGATCGGGCGAACCTTCGCGGATGTGCCGGAGGAGGAGCTTGAGCGAGAGATTGGTCTGGCGTTAGCGGCGGTTCGAGCGGAGGGGCACCCAGTCAAGCCCTGATGAGGCGAGTGGTTCCCGATACCGATCTGCTGGTCTCCGGGATCATGGAGGCTGGTCAATTCCCGCGCGGTATCCGCTGAAGGCAACAGGAGAGATGCAATGGAGCGGGCTTCAATCAATGAGGAGCGCGAACAGCGTATCCATATGGAGATCATCGTCGATGCCTATGGTCCAGACGAGCAGGCAATGGGCTGGTACTACTACCTGGACGATAGCCTGCAGTTCCCGATTCTGACCACCTGCGTCACCAGACGCGCAACGTCGCCGCTACGGGTCGGCGACCAGGTCGAGGTGGTTGGGATGGCGCCAGAGGAGGAATGCGAGCACGAGATGTTCGTGCTCATGCCCTGGGAGCGCGATACGCTCGCGGTTCCCCTGTCGCAGCTCAAGTTCGTCACCGGGGATACACAGACACAGCAGGCGGTCGAGGACTGGCAGTACTGGACAGCTCGGGGCTACCAGTTGTGACGACGCCGACGACAACGAACACTTCGGCATGATCCTCACGCCCGAGCACGCTCAGTTCTTCTATTGGATCGGCCCAGGGGATCTGCACACGGGAATCGGGGGCGGATAGCACCTTTCCGGTGTATACTTGGTGTATGAGTAGGGTTCGGACCAATATCGAAATTGAAGATATCTACGTCCAGGTCATCATGGACCGCTACCGAGTGCGGACCAAGACTGCGGCGATTGATCTTGCTCTGCGGCATCTCGCCGGTCAACCAATGACACGCGAGGAGGCGCTGGCAATGGAGGGGATACACGCGATACTTGACCCGCCCCCAGACGTCAGGCCCTTCGATCTGGAGTGATCCTCGCCGACACCTCCGCCTGGGTCGAGTATGATCGGGCCACGGGAAGCACGGTCCATCGACGCGTACGAGAGCTGATCGCCATGGGCGGTCCCTTGGGCGTTACCGAGCCAGTCATCATGGAGGTGCTAGCCGGAGCCCGCGACGATGACCGAGAGGGATCTCTACGCCGCCTATTACTCCGCTTTGAGCTGCTGCGCTTCGATGTGGCAACGGATTTTGACGGCGCAACGCGCATCTACCGCCGTTGCCGTCGAGAGGGAATCACGCCACGTGGAATGGTGGACTGCATGATCGCTGCTGTGGCTTGGCGTACCGGCGCGTCACTGCTCGCCAACGACGCCGACCTGCACCGCATCGCCGTAACCGTCGGGATCAATCTGGATGATGCGTCCTTGTGCGCACCCTGAACGGGCTTTGGAGTTCTGAGTGTGACGCTGCTCAGCGATGACGGAGAAGCACCTAGGACAGCCACGCTAGCGCCTTGGCACACCTCATGATGGTTGCGTCGATAACGGATTGCCGTCAGGATTGTCGCACCGGTTGAAGACTTCACGCCACGCCTCCCAAGGGTACACCTTCGAGACAAGGCATATCCCTCCGCGCTTTGTGGATGGACATCTCATCAGTGCCATCACGACCCAGTTCCTGGCGGCGTGGTGCGACCGGTTTGGGGAGACCGGGAAAGACCGCCTTGCTGCTCATCTGGGCGGGTACCCTCTGGGTGTCTGCCTGGCACATCAGCCAGGCAGTGAAAGGCTGGATCCGGGAGCACAATCAGCAGACACAGCCTTCCTTCCGCGACGCAACGGACCAAGGAGTGGTAACAAGTCATCCAGTGATATGAGGGGATATGCCTCATCGCGGGTGAACGTCGAACGTGCGACCCGTGGTGAGCAGGACTCGCAGAATCACTGGCCCCCCGGTCGTGTCGCGAGTCCGATATCGATAGGTACCCGTGCTTCCGCCATCGTTCTGGACTCCCTTGGAGGTCCCTCGAATTGTCGCACGGCCCTCTGGCATGTCGTTCGCTGCTGCTTGCCGGACGGCAATCCGCCTCGTCGGAAAATGGCCGCAAATGAAGAAAACTACGTCTCGCCAGAGAGAAGGCCAGATGGTGAGGGCGGTGGGGCTCGAACCCACGACGCACGGATTAAAAGTCCGGATCAGACCTGCGATCAGGGATGTTCCGCCAATGTCCGCTCCGCCTGTCTCGTCCGTCCTGTCACAGCTTCCGAGCTCCTCTGACGTGGACCGCCTGTCCGCCGTTGTTCGTCCCTCACGTGCAGCACGTGGGCGTTACCGTCACGATTGCCGTCAGATCATTTGCGAGCAATCCGTTAATCTACTTAGCAAGGCTATTGCCATGGTAGTTAGGC
>JAABUO010010012.1_pt1 | contig 10533 bp, 13 predicted proteins | sample 5559291 | NCBI WGS metagenome assembly JAABUO01 (sample SAMN10711878, study PRJNA513372) | rock metagenome | isolation source: Antarctica rocks | place: Antarctica: Victoria Land, Finger Mt sud
GCCTCTCTCAGTTCCCACACCCATGTGCTCTGACGCACATGTGCGCTGACGGGCGCCGCAGCAGACGACACTGCAGCGACATACACTGGTGCAGCACTACAGACAAGCCGGACCACCTCAAACACAAAATGACTAACTTTCTATCACAATTTACAACCCCAATGGCCCCCACATCATGCATGCATGCGGCGTAACAGGTACAGCGCGGCGATGTGGCCGTGTGCGTACGGCAGCAGCGTGTCGCTTGACACTTCCGCCAAGACACAGAGATTCAGGGTTACCTGCCAGGGTCACAGGAACAGCGCGGCGAGCGGCGCGGGCGCATACGGCAGCAGCGCGTCGCCGAACACCTCCTGCACGGCGCGCAGCACCGGTCCCACAGACGCGTCCTCCCGCCAGGCGTCCGCAAGCGCGGCCGCAGCCCTCTCGTCGCCCTCCTCCCCTCCCTTGCCGCCCCGCCCACCTCTTGCGCCAGCATGGCCGTTCGCTGCCCGATTGCCGCCCGCTGCACGGCCGCCCTCCGCTCGCGCTCCCGCGCCAGGCTGCCCCGCGGCGCCACCATTGGCCGCCTCCGCGCCGATTGCAACCTTTCCCGCGCCCGCGCGCCCGGGCACGCCCGCAGGCCCGGCCCTGTCGGCGCCGGGCGGCCCGTCGTCGTCCATGGCGACAGGCGCAGCGCTATCAGGCGCCTCGCCCCGGCCCTGCGCCGCGGCGCCGTGCGTGCGCCGCTTGGCGGGCCTGCCCGCCGGCGCATCTGCTGCGGCAGCAGCAGGCCGCGCTGCGACTGGCCGCGGCAGCGCGAGCGGCGGACCGCGCAGGAGCGGGGCGGGCCGCCCGGACGCGGCGCTCCTGGCTGGCTGGCCGCCAGCAGAGGCCTGGGTATCGGAGTCGGGCGGCCCGGCCGCCGCCGCAGCGCCGTGCGGTGCGCCAGGACGCGCGCGCAGCTCGTAGCAGTCGCCCGCCGGCCTCCTGCGCACTCTCCGCGTGGCGCTCAGCGGGCAGCAATGTGAAGACCGGAGCCCACCAACTTCAGTCCATGCAGTCGTCGCGCATGTCTCAGAAATGGAGGCTATGTCGCGGGACGACAATGTGGAACTCAGCTAGCGCCCGCAGCATGGCCATACCAGGTACAGCTGGGTCATGCAAGGCCGCCGCCTGGCCCTGGCGGGTTTGTAGGTGATAGCAGACGCCGCGCTGCTAACGTCGCTTGCTAAGGTGCTGCTGGGACGGCTGCGTAGCTGCACCGCCCCATGCGCTCTCGGGGCCAGAGCCTCTGGCATGGGTGTGATGATGCCGAGAAGCCCTCAGGGCCAAAACCCCGGGCAGGGGTTGAGTGATGCCGTGGCGCCCACCACGCGCGGGCCAGGTCATGCACGGCGCCAGCCGCAGCGGTGGCCAGCGCGGCGTGGACATGCGCAGCCTCGGCGCGGCGCGCGTCGTCGCTGGGCGCGCCGCCGCCGCCATGCGGCTCCAGCGCGGGCGCGAGCGCAGCGCAGTAGGCGGGCGCATGCGGCAGCAGCAGCAGGCGTACCACGCGCGGGCCCAGCGCCGCCAGGCCCACAATCGCGCCTGCAGGGACCTTTCAGGGGTTAACTATGGCAGGGCCAGTCAGCTTTGTCCAGGTTACGGCTCAGGGTACGCTGCAGGCGCCGCAGCGGCAGCAGCCGCGCACCCATGCGCCCACCGAAAACCCCTCTATTTAAGACATCCATGCCTGGACTGCTGGTCAAGGCTCAAGGAGGGGCCGCAAAGCAAAATCGCCCAGGCCTGGCGTGCGCTGCTTCGGCAGAGGCCCGACGGGGCGGGCCGGGCGCGCGCGCCACAGTGCGCGGCGAGCGCGCCACCCTAACCCTAACCCTGGAACGAGCAGAGGCACGCGCGCCGTAGTGCGTGGCCAGCGGCCGGCGCGCGTCCAGCAGCGCGCGGAGCAGCTGCGCCGTGACGCGCGGCTGCAGGTTCTCGTATGCGGCGCCAAAGCGGCCACACGCGGCCGCCACAAGCGCGCCCGCGCGCCGCCGCAGCGCCCAGTGGTCCGCGCCCGGCGCGCCAGGGCCCAGGCGGCGCGCGACCAGGCACGTCAGCGCGGCCGGCATCAGCTGGTGCAGGTACGGGTCCAGGCCCAGGTGGCCGTTGGCCAGCAGCGCGCCCGCGGCCTGCGCGCGCGCTGTAGGGTCAGGGTCAGCGCGGCCGGCATCAGCTGGTTCAGTCACGGCTCCAGGCTCAGGCGCACGTTGGCGAGCACCGCGCCCGCGGCCTGCGCGCGCGCGCGCCAGCATCGGCGCGCGGCTCGGGCTGCGGCGGGGTCAGCAGTCTGGGCGGGCAGCAGAGCCGGGGCAGGCTAGGCCACTGCAGCAGTTCAGGTTACGCGCGGATGGCCAAGTGGGGCTGCGCGTACCCTGTCAAGCAGGACCCCTGCAACACCCAAACGTGCTGGATGCCTGGGCGCCTGCATGCGTGGCCGGTCCGGCCGGCGCCGGCCGGCGCGGCAGCCGCGCCGGGCGCACCGATGCAGGAGTGTCCGGGAATTCGATGTGTGAGCTGGGGCAGGCGCACTAGCCAGTGTGGAGTCCCTGATGTGCAAGCGCCGGCCGGCGGGGGGGCGCGCCTGCAGGAGCAGGTGCAGGCGCGGCAGCGAGTGCAGGCTGCGCTGCACCTCCTCCGCGATCAGCTGCGTGAAGTACGGCGCCAGCGCGTGCAGCCCTGCGCCCATAATCAGCCAGGTTTGGCGGGTGCAAGACATTCACTCTGCCAGCCCCGCGCGGATCAGCCGCATGGCAAGCGGCTGACCAAGCCTGCGGCCAGAGCGAGGCGCCGCTGCCTGCCGAGGCGCAGCGCGGGCCCACCGCTAGCGCTAGGCATGCTGCGCGGCGCGGGCGCGCCGCAGGCCAGCCCTGCTGACCTGATCAGCCCAACTCAAGCCTGTCCCTCCCAAGCGGATCGCCGCCAAGCGCGCACTAGACGAACACCTGCAGCATGTACTTTAGTAACGGGGCCCTGAGCGTGCGCTCCGTCGCTCGGCTTGTCGCCAACTCGCCGCTCCGGAGCGCAAGCTGTGCCGCGTCGCAGACCATGCCGGGACGGCGCCACTGAAGTGCACGCCGCTTGGCGCTGCGGCGCACCGGAGCGCGCGCCGCGCTGCGGCGCAGGTCGAGCAGGGACAGGAGCGACACTGGGGCGCAGGCCGCGCGGCGCCGCAGCGCACCTGGGTCGCTCGCGAGGCTGGCAAGCACCGCGCGCTGGACCTGCAGCGCGGCCGCCCCGCTGCCAGCGCCGCCGCCGCCGCCCTCGCCGCGCTGCGCGGGCGCATCGCCAGCGCCACGCAGCACAGCCGCCACGCGCTCAAAGTACAGCTGCAGCTCGCGCGACAGCACGTGCTTGACCGGCGGCAGCGGCGCGGGCGCGCCGGGCGCATCCGGGACGGCCGCGGCCGCCACGGCGGCCTCCGCGCTCACCAGCTGTCGGCCTGCGCGGCAAAGCCTCCTCTGAGAACCTCCGAAACCCTGCAGGTCGGCGGACCTGCGGCGCCAACCGTCCACAGCTGCAGCGCACGGCAGCACGTCGTGCTCCAGCGCCGGCGCCGCCACGGACACGCCAGGCGCGTCCAAGCGACGGGTGGACAGCAGGCGTGGCCGCGCAGCCAGCAAGGAGGGCGCCTGAGCTGCGCATGCGCCCGTAGCTGGAGCACGGTGGGTGCATGTGGGCGGGGTCTGTGTGTGGTCAGAGCCCAGTGATGTTGCGGGGGCGTCGGCGCGCCGCAGGCCGCTCACGCCGCCAAGCTCAGCGTCAGTGCAAGAGGCATGCACAGGCGCGCCACAGGGCAGCGCACCCGCAGCGGCGGCCGCAGGGGCGCGCTCTTCGCCCTCTTCTGCAAGCGCAGGGTTCGCAGCGCCAGCCTGCGCCGCAGGCGGCAGCTGCGCGGCGCGGTCGCCGCCGGGCCGCGGCGCGGTCGTAGGCGAGGGTAGGGTTAGGGTGCTCGCGGCGGCGCGCGCGCGCTTGGAGCGCGGCCGCTCCAGCGGAGCATTCTCGGGGATGGCCGGCTGCACGCCGTCGACGGCGAGCCAGTGCGGCACCACGCCCACCTCGAACGGGCACCGCGGCAGCGGCGCGCCGACGACCTGCGCGCGCCCGCGTCAGCGCGCGTCCTCGGGCGCCCCAGGAACGCCGCATGCACGAACTGGCCGTGCACGGCGCGCCATCTGTCGTGCCCCTAGCGCGCAGCCAGCTGCGCGCGTGCCGACTGGGCTGGGGTGTCTCGAGCTCAGACCTGCGTGCCCGAGCTCGGCCGGGGGCCAACACAGCAGAGCCGGCGTAACTGGCTGCCCCTGGGGGGCTGGCGCGCCTGGGCGATGCTGAGCTCGGGGTCCTGGATGTAGAAGGGGTCGCCGTGGCCAGCCGCGCGCAGGAAGCGCGCGGGGTCCTTGCTCGCAAAGCCGTACAGCGGCTGCGCGTGCACGGCCCTGGGTCACGCTGGCAGAATGCCGGTGTGAGATAGCTATAAAACATTAGACGTTTGGCCACTCTGTCAACGCTGTGCCTGCCTGCTTGCTTGCACGTGTGCGCTTCGCAGTGCGTGTGCTGCGGTCAGCTGCCAAGCGCAGCAGGCGGACCTGCACATTGCGCAGACGCAGCGCGTCGTTGACGTCGTCTGTAGTCAGCGTGCCGCGCTTGGCGTGCCGCATGAACTTGGCAGCATCCTGGGACCGCGGGACGGGCAGTTCAGCCTGCCGTCTGGCAGCGACAGGTGCTACGCTGTTAGGAGGAGTGGCATGTGCGCGCCTGCACAACCTCCCGCAGCCGCACATCAACATGTGGCGCGAACGCCTTGGCCGCGTCGTCGCCCAGGCGTGCGATTGCCACGCTCTCAGCAATCACGTGAATGGTCTGCGGCTGCACGGTGTTCATGGTCTGCAAGCGGCAGCAGCGTGCTCTGAATTCCAGGCCAATGCCCAATGCATGAGCTGCTGCAAATGTCCTTATGAGCGCTCAGAGGGCGTTCAAAGTCCGGACGCCCTCCACCGCTCTTAAGGGAGTGAGGGAGCCGACAAACCGTCGGAGCATGGCCTAGCTGGGTGTGCTGCTCGCACGAGGAGCCAGCAGACCCTAGGCAATGCAGTGCGCTTTTGCTGTACTCTGCAAGCTCTTTTCAGGCGGGCTGCTCCATGCCTCCAGCTATGTAGGCAGGCTGCCGGGCCTGATGGAGGAGAGCCAGCTAGACGACGTCATCGAGCGGCTCCTGGAGGTGCGGCAGAGCCGGCCGGGCAAGCAGGTGCAGCTGACAGAGCAGGAGATTAGGCACCTATGCCTCACCGCGAAGGAAATCTTCATGTCGCAGCCCAACTTGCTGGAGCTGGAGGCACCCATTAAAATTTGCGGTGCGTTTACTGCTCCGCCTGGAGGGTTGCAGCAGCGGGGCGGCTCCCGGCCTGGCCTGTCGCTCAGGCCGGAGTCCCCGGCCCAGGCGATATCCACGGGCAGTACTCCGACCTGCTGCGGCTGTTCGAGTACGGGGGCTTCCCGCCGGAGGCGAACTACCTCTTCCTGGGGGACTACGTTGACCGAGGCAAGCAGAGCCTGGAGACAATCTGCCTCCTGCTCGCGTACAAGGTGCGGCCCCGCGCGCGCGCCGGGGCAGGCAGGCGCGCGGCGCGCCGGCGCGCCGCACGCGTGCGGGCCAGGGGGGCGCGCCGCTGCCCGCCGCGAGCAGCCGGCGAGCGGGCGGGCGGGGCCTGCGCGGGCAGCCCTGCGGCGGGCGTGCCCCTTGGCGGGCGGCCTTGCGCTGGCAGCGCCACAGTCACCAAGTGTTCGCGCCCGCGCTGCGCGCGAGCGCCGCATGCGCCGCAAGCCAGCTGGCGTCTGGACCGCGGGGCCATACCGCAGCCAGCAGCGACGTGTTAAGCAGGCGGCCAGAGGCGGCAAGAGCTGGGCGCGCGGCGCGGTCGCGTGCGCGCGTCCTCGGCGCGGCACGACTGGACGCTGGGTCCAGCGGCGTGCACTGTGGCGCCAGGTCCGCTGCGCCAGGCAGGAGGGGGCAGCGTGGCGGTGCGGAGCCCCTGGCGGGCGGGCGTGAGCAGCCAGCGCGGCAGCTTATGGAGCGGATCAGGGGTTGCCAGCCAGGAGCAGGCGGGGCCCGGTGCCCAACAGCCGGAGAGGGGCGCGCGAACCTGAAGGCTTGGCAGCACAGAGGGCACTGTGTTGGGGAGCGAGCGTGCCGGAGCGACTTCCACATGGTGGGGGTGGCAGCCTGGGCGCGGACGCTGCGCAGCGCTGCTGCTTGTTGCTGGCAGGTGGGCGTGTGAAGGCAGCCGCCATCCGGGGAGAGGCGCGCAGCCGGCAACAAGCACCGCAGCGGGGCTCGTGCTGGCGATGTCCGTCCGGCGCGCAAGGGGCGGGGGCCGCCTGCGCGCAAGGGGCGGGGGCTGCCTGCGCGCAGGGGGCAGGGGTTGCCTGCTCTGGAGTGTTGACTCGATAGCAGGGGACCGGTTGGCGCAGACGCCCTGCAGGCCCAGCTGTCCCCCTTGTTGCGTTCAGCCGAAGCGTGCTGGTCGCGCGGCCGCCGCGCCCGGGGAACTCCTTGATTAGGCAGGCAGGCAGAGTGCCAGCGGGCAGACAGCGCTAGCCCCGCGCGCGCGCCGGCGCGCGCCGCAGCAGCGCTCTGGCGGGCGTGCGCAGCAGCGTCAACAGTCAACTTTCTGGAGAGCTTCTTTCTGCTGCGCGGCAACCCCATATAGGGTTTAAGCACAACAACCCTATGGAGGGTTTTGCACAGCCCCGGCGCGCGCGGCGCGCAGGTCAAGTACCCGGAGAACTTCTTCCTGCTGCGCGGCAACCACGAGTGCGCGTCGATCAACCGCATATACGGCTTCTACGACGAGTGCAAGCGGCGGTACAACATCCGGCTCTGGAAGACGTTCACAGACTGCTTCAACTGCCTGCCCGTCGCGGCGCTGGTCGACGAGAAGGCGCGCCCGCGGCCGGCCGCCCGGCGCCCGCGCCCGCTGCGTGCTGGGCGTGGGCCTGCGGTGCACAGTGAGCGGTGGCGCTGCTCGGGGCGGCCGTGGGCGAGGTGCCACCCTTGCGAGGTGGCACCCGCAAGGGTGCTGCACCCCATGCTGATCGCCCTCGCGCGGCAGCCCTGGCGGTGGCGACAGACCCGAGCTGACACCGCGCCGGCGCGCGCGCGCGCAGATCCTGTGCATGCACGGCGGCCTGTCGCCGGAGCTGAAGGCGCTGGAGCAGATAAAGCGCATCCCGCGCCCGACCGACGTGCCGGACACGGGCCTGCTGTGCGACCTGCTGTGGGCCGACCCGGACAAGGAGGTGCAGGGCTGGGGCGAGAACGACCGCGGCGTGTCGTACACGTTCGGGCCAGACTCCGTGTCGGAATTCCTGACCAAGCACGACCTGGACCTCGTCTGCCGCGCGCACCAGGCGCGCTAACACTAAGGCCCTGCCGGCCCCGCCCACTACTGTGGCGGGGTTGGCCTCCGTGCTGCAGCCCTTGATCAAGCATAGTTAGGCCCCAGTTTGCCGCGCGCACCGGATGTGCCTGCACAGCCCCTGCCGCCCCTGCCCACAGCTGGGCGGGGTTGGCCTCTGTGCTGGAGCTCACGACCAAGCACGGCTCGGCCTTGGTCCTGGACCTGCGTGCTGGGTGCGGGCGTGTGGGAACGCAGGGGCGGGGAGCCGCCAGGGCGCTGGCGCGCCGCGAGCGGGGCAGGCTGCTGTGCACAGGCGTCTCGCCGAGCAGGGCAGGCTGTCTTGAACCGGCGCGCGCCATATGGCGAGCGCGGTGGGATCTTTTCTTTGCCGGGGCGCGGCGCCGTCGCGCATTGCGAGCCTGGCATCCGCCGCTGTGCGGCACCCCGCCAGCGCGAGCTGCCCGTGCAGAGCGGCCGCTGCGCGCGCGCGCGCGCGAGGCGCTGCAGCAGTGCGGGCGCGATGCGACGTACTAGGGTTAGGGGGTCCCTGGGTAACCTGGGGGTTGACCCACCAGGGCGCGGCCGCAGGTGGTGGAGGATGGGTACGAGTTCTTCGCAAAGCGGCAGCTGGTCACCATCTTCAGCGCGCCCAACTACTGCGGCGAGTTCGACAACGCGGGCGCCATGATGAGCGTCGACGAGACGCTCATGTGCTCCTTCCAGGTGGGCGGCCGCCGCCCCCCCGCTGCGCCCAGCCATTCGCCAGCATCCGCGACGCGCTCGTCAACATATGCGCAACTACAAAGCAGCCCTCTTCCCCCGGGAGCGCAGGGCGGAGTGCCGCGCGTCGCCCGCGCTTGCGGGCGCGTCGCACCGGGGAGCCTGAGCGTGGCGCGCGCGCGCGCAGATCCTGAAGCCCGCGGAGAAGAAGCAGAAATTCATGTATGCGGGCGGCGCGGGGCGGCCCTGACCCCACCCTGGCCCTGACCCTGTAATCCCTGAGGCCGCGTACGCGCGCGGCCACATGGGCGGGCCCGGCTCCTTTGGTACGAAAAAGGGCCGGCGCGGCCGGCAGGCCGCCCTCAGGCCCAGGCAGGGGCGCGCCCAGCGGCCGCATCGCTGATGCGCCGCGGCGCATGAGGGTCAGCGCTGGCCCCTGACCCGTGCGCACTCGCGCGGGCGCGGTGCCGCGCGGCGCGTGCGGGGGGTTGGCGGGCGAAGCCTGTGAGCGGGCCGGAGGGAGGACAGCGTGCTGGGGCAGCACTCAGGCTGTTAGGCTGCCCAGCCTGCGCTGCGCGCGCGCGCGCGCCGCAGCCAGAGCGGCAGCGCCGCAGATGGTCTGCAGCCCGGCGGCGCGGCTGCGAGGAGCGTGGCAGCTGCGCAGGCCGCGCTGTGGCGGGGGCGCGCGCATGGTGTGGGGCGGCCTGCGGGCGATGCGTGCATGCGCCCTGAGGGAGCAGGGCATGGAGGGCATGGGTCGCACGAGTGCTGCGCACTGCATGGGCCGCGCCCTGCGTCATGCGGGAGCTGGCGCTGGACGCTTCTGGTAGGGCGGGCCCGCGGGGGGGCCCAACACCCTGTGCAGGGCGCTCTCCCATTGGGAGGAGAGGCGGTTTGCTGTATCGTTGACAGCCGTGTCAACTGCTTGGGCGCTACGGGAGGGCCGCAGAGTGCGCACTGTCGGCATGTCGTTGTCTGGGGAGGGAGTTACTGCGCAGGCGCAGCGCCGCCCCAATTGCGTTGTCTGTGAGGTCTTGTGTGTTGTCGTCAGAGTCCAGTCCAGCTGCAGCGCGAGTCTCGCGGACTGGGAGTTTGCAACTCAGTCCGCGGTGTAGCTTACCGTGCTTGCGGGCGCAACAGTTTTGTCGCTGCCCTGCTCGTGCGGTGTAACGCTCCATCCATCGCATATCTGAAGACTCGCAAGACTTCCCATGAGGAGATGGCGTGTCCGCGTGCGTGTCTGCAGTGTCCTCCTGGATCTCTGATGCGGGACATTTCTTACCTTGCATGTTCTCACACCTCACGAATTGGGCTCCTAGCAGCTAGGACAGCCGTTGGCTGCATCAAGACATGGCCAGCAATAGCAGACAATCGTTTCATGCCAAGCAGCAACTCTATAAGCCATTTTGAGTGTAGAGCTGTGCCAGCCTGTCCCTCCCTAGGCCTCAGATTTTCCTGCCCCTGATCAACAAGCCAGCCCAGCCTGCATTCAAGGCATAGCCTAAGGCTCAGGCCCTATCCGCCCGGTATGAGGCGACCGCTCTCTGCCGCCCAGCGGGCGTCCTCGTCCGCGCGCCAGCGCATGAAGTCTGCGTAGGGCTTGGGGTGGTGCGCCCAACACTCGCGCTGGAAGAAGTCCTGCACAAAACGCGTTCATGTCACAGTAGCCTATATTCGTCCTGAACTATCAGACAGGGTGTACTGCACTGAAGGCGGGCTGAATTGCACTGTAATAAGACCTGAGATGAAGGGAGCATGATGCATGCGCTGCATGTGCAGAGCTGCCACAGGCGACAGCATCCAGGCAGCACAGGCGCGCATGGGGCGCCGCCCGGCGCCCTGTGACAGCACTGTTGGGGGGGGGCACCAGGCGGCTGAGTGCCATGCAGGGCGCATGCCTTCACTTTCGGCGTGTGGTCTGCCACCAGCACCTTGCCAAACTCGCGCGTGGCCCCGTGCTGCGCACACAGCATTCGCAGCTCTTTGAATTTGCGGGGTCACCCTGCCAAGGTGGCAGTGCCGGCTGGGCCCTGTATTGACTGAACAGGAACGGGAAAAGCGCACCGGCATACCATGCCAGATGGGTCTGTGTCATACACGTGCCACAGGCCATAGTCTAGCTTGGGCAGCCAAAACAAGCAACAAATGTGTTTTGGTCACAGCCATATGTCAGTTGCAGCATGTGGCTGGTGTTAGGGCTATCATGTGCATGAGGGGTGCGCTCAGACGAGCCGCAACAGCACATGCACGCAGGGCCCGGCGCCGCGCGCGCGAGGCGGCGGCCGGGCGCGCCTTCTCCAGGAGCGCCAGCATGGCCGTGTGGCCCAGGTTGTGCGCCCAGTGCCAGGGCCGGTCGCCGGCGTTGTTGGACGCGTCTATCTTGGCGCCCAGGCCC
>JAABUO010010014.1_pt1 | contig 10532 bp, 5 predicted proteins | sample 5559291 | NCBI WGS metagenome assembly JAABUO01 (sample SAMN10711878, study PRJNA513372) | rock metagenome | isolation source: Antarctica rocks | place: Antarctica: Victoria Land, Finger Mt sud
ACGATCTTTAGATTTTTAATGTCATTTATTAATATATCGTTTATTTAACAGTTTGAGTCGTTTATAATATCTGCTTTAAATGTATAAACTAGTTTTTTGTTCGTTTTAGTGACGAAAATGATTACTCTTACGCGATAATTTAATACTTTTAATATTATACATATAAAATTAAAATGTAATATGATTTCTTTCTTACGAACTCATGATTCTTGTAGTAATACGATATCATATTTATTTATCATTACATATTTTAAACAACTTTGCATTACATTTGTTAATTTCATACAATTATGTTGTAGAAATTTAATATTATTATCATTTTTAATACTTTTAATATTATTAGAAAAAGAAAATGTATCTTTATAATGTTTTATCATTTAGTAGCTTTATAACTTGTTGTGTTTGTAACTGAGTTATTTACTTTTAATTTAAACATTGTTTAACGCATCGAGCAGTTTAAGTCATTTACTTAATGATTTTCTCCGCAGTTTACACATTTAATAAATACATATGCATAAACTTTAGTACTTTTACAAATATAACATTTATAAAGCTTAGTTTCATGATCTTTTGCACATATTTAATAATTTAATTTTACTTTACACATGTAATGCAGATGTTCGTATTTTAAACATTTCATGAATTGTGTAATAGATTTTACTTCGTTAAATTTAAATGTATTACATCTTTTTCTAGCTATGTTAAAATCTTGTAAAGTAAATAATGCTTGTTTTTCGTTAACAAACATTAACATTACTAATGAGTGTGTTTTTAACGAATCTGCTTCTTTTCTTAATTAATGAGAATCTCGATTTAAATGAACGTCATTGTACATTTCTATTTCTAATTTTAACTCAGTTATAATGTGTAATGTTTTGTTAACGTCATGTGCTATGACTTTGTACAGTCTTTCATTCTTTGTGATATTTTTCGAGCTTATAACTAATTTTAAAATATGACGATGTTACATTACATCATTAATTAAGCATTAAGACATAATAATGATTATAATATTATTACTAAACTAAGCTTTTACGATAGTTACTATCTGAATACGTTTTAGTTTTACATTTTAAAATGCGAGATTAATTACGTTTCGAACTACGATAAGATTTAGTTCGAAGAATTCATTCGATGTGATTATCATTCTTTTAATTTTATTAATTTTATTTTTAATCGATTTTTAAACTTTCGTTCATCTCTTTATAGCTCATTGTGCATTTGTTTTTGCACTAGCAGATGCGTTTGTATTTGTTTTTGTATTTATTTAGTAATAAAATTAAATATTACATTACCTTTTGTAACGTTTACTTATGTTTAATCTTTTTGCTTTATTAAAGCATTTTTAATCGATTTTTCATTCATTTATGCGTTTGTAACTTGTTGTTTTTAATTTTTAATAACAGTGTTTATTCCGTCATTTAGTATGTTAAGAGTTATCACTTTTAATACTTTTTACTGAATAATAAATTCGATTAAATTAATTAACAACGTTACTTACACGTTCTCTTCTATCTGATATGCTTCTTTTAGAAGGTTTTTTAACTCAGCTAGTAATTTATTTACTGATTTAGTTAATGTTATTGTTATTAACTGAGTCGTTTATTAAATCTCTTATTTAATCGTCTTTCGTTTGTGTTTTTAACTAGATATTGCGGCTATTTTTCTAGTAATTTTCGTACTAGATAATTCTTAACTAGTTAATGCATTTAAGCTTTAATTTAGTTATGTTTGTAGCATATCTGACGAGCTAAATATATCTGCTCTAGCCATTTTTGTAAATGTTTTTAATAGAAAATCGGTAGTAAAGACTCGTGTCATATTTCTTTTAACCTTACTGAACGTTCATACCGTTTTAATGCTTTGTTATAATTCTTTCTTTCTTAACCTTTATTTATTTAACTATAACACGTTAAATAAATTCTAGTAAGATAAAACATCGTTTTCGCTTAACATTAAGTGTTTTATTTCGTTATCTGACATTATAATATTTAAAATGATAGGAAAATTGCAAGTACTAAATGTAAAGTTTGTTTTGTAAATGTAATAACAGAAATCAGATTTTTCGACTAAAAAATTCTTTCTATAAGCCTTAATATAAGACAGAGTTTTCAGTATAACATTATAATATATATATCTTTTATTCTTCGAGCCTGATTTAATTACTAGCTTTGTTGTTTATTAATAATCTAGTTATTATTAATACTTTAGTTATTATTTTTTATTATTTTTATTTTATTTATTAATTCATTTAGCGCATGCAACCTAAGGTTATGACGACTATGTAAACTAATATTTTATGTACAATGTTTAAGTAACGTTAAAACTTAACACTCGCTCATCGTATCTTGTCTTACTGTAGTTAAAGCAGTACATGTATTACGCTTATTTGCCAGTAAATTAATTTTGTAAAGACCGTATGTTTTTTTTAATTAACTAATTCTTGATTAAACTATGTATTTTTAGGTTTAACTAAGGGATTACGTTGTTAAGTTTCGACTTTTTCGCCTACTCTGTCGAGATTCGAACTCGTCGTTAACTTAACTAAATATTCGCTGATCTGTCGCTTCTGAAGCGAAGCGAACGGGAACATACAAATTTTCTCAGTCGTGTCGCCTCATACTTTAGTTATTATTAATAATCTTTAAATTTTTAAACTTTTCTGTTAAATATCTGTATCTGCTGTATCGTTGCGATGTACTATGTATGATAGAAATCTGAAGAGATAAATCTGTTACGTATTATGTATTTCGATGAAATATTAAAAAGTATATATAATTTTTCTAGTGTGTAGTTGTTACGCGATGAAAACGCTGATTTCGCGGAGATTTTGCAATGTTTTTAGCGTGAAAAAAAAATTCTGCGCGCGCGTGCGAAGGGGTTTTTCGACTGTGTCTTTGCGATAATGCGTTACTAAGTCGAATTTGCAGTATAAGAGCTTGTTCGATAGCTCGTAACGTTCTGATATACTGATATGCCGTTTAATATATCATGCGTAAAGAAGGGTTTAACATCGTGTTGTTTTACACATTTGCGTCTTATAGTAAGATTTTGTTCTAACATAATGTATAACTGTAATATAGCTAGTTTTATTAACGACGTCGTAATTTATATTAAAAATAAAACAGTAGCTTAAAACTATAAACAACTATCAGAAATAGTATAAAATTTCTTTAGCTGAGTAAATGAAAATACAGTTTAGTTCGATGATTTTAAATCAGAATTAATTCATTTCGAAAAATTAAATAGAATATTCGAAAACATTATTACATTATTAAATTTAATTATACTTAAATTACAAAAGATAATTAAATGACTAGAAATTTAATTAAACAGAAAACTAAACTTTAAACATCACGTTAAAATTAAAACTGCATCTGTAATACGCGTAATGCATTTAATTTTTTCATTAATGAATTTTAAATGAGGTTTAAAAGTTAGTAACGTACGTCAGTTATATTTAACGTGCATTATAACTATATTAAATTATAACTCGAAGATTTAATTTAATAATTAAACGAAATTTATTATGCTTTTATTAAAAAGGAAATTAATAAAAGCATTATGAACAACTGAACTGAGATGTGACAAAGCTTTAAACATTAAGGCAAACACTATACTTAATTTATTACAGCGTCAGGTAGTAAATTAGTAAGATATTTATTAAACAAAACAGATAAATTAACGCTATCGACTATCATTCAGTTAAAAATGAGTCACGGATATTTTCGATCATATTTAAAAAATATATCGAACGAATATACAGGTAGATGCATGCAATGAGATTCAGACATTTAAGCACTTATTAATTAAGTGTATTCATTATTAAAAGAAAATTAAAGAAATGAAAAAACATTTATTAATAATTTATATTACGGTGTTATTCAATACGAAAAAAGAATTAAATTTATTAATTAAATATTTTAAATTTATTAAAATTAAAACGAGAAAGTGAATATTAAAACTAATAAAGAAAGACGTTAAGAATACGAAAGAATGAGAAGAAATCGAGCAAGAAAATGATTAAAAAGTAAATCTTTTTAACATTTTATCACATTACAAAATGATTAAACATAAAGTTTATCATTATATTTATTTTCATATTACTATTACGATCTTTACAAGATTAATTTATAAACAAACAGACGCAATACCTGTTTTTAACAAAAGAAAAAAGAGTAAGATTTTGTTTTAACATGTTTTAAATTAATTTAAAAAATTATATTTATTATATAGTTATCATAACCTTAGATTGCATGCGCTTAATAAATTAAAAAAAAAAAATTTCAGTATAACTCTGTAATATATATATCTTTTATTCTTCGAGTTTAACTTAATTACTAGCTTTGTTATTATTAATATATATGTGTATATTATTATATGTATATATATATCGTCGTGTATATATATATATACGTTATAATATAATTAATGTTACGAGTATATTAAAATCGATTAAAGCTAAATTATGCTTATCACGAGTAAAAGCTTTAACATATTTTAACATTCTTTAATACTACTTTAACACAGCTTTAACATACTTTAATTAACACTTCTGAGTATTACATTTTCTTTATGTCATAGCATTTTTTCTTAGGGCTTAGCGCGAACTCTGAGTACATAAATATCGTTTCAGTTATCTTCTTTCTTCTGTATTCTTAAAGTTCTAGTCATAACTATCTTTATAAATTAAACATTTTACTCAGCTTTTCTATTAGTAATTAAATTTTAAACACGATCTTAATATTACTTTAAGAATTCGTTAATTATACAATATTAATCTTTATACTTATTTAAAATACTCGTTTAACACGAATCGAGTTTAAAGAAATTTATTTATTTAATAATTAACGAAATTAAAAGATAAAATAACATTTAAGAATTAATAAAATTAATAGAATTAAGCTTAAAGAACTTAAATTACTGTTAAATTGCTAAAGAATCTAACGCTCATTCAGTACGCATCGTTTATTTAATTAATAAAATTAACGATAAAGAATCTTTGTTAAATTACTAAAGAATTATAAAAACTTTCTTAATAAAATTAAAATACTTCGAAATCGTTTCTATTTTAACAATACTACTGAGCATCGCTTTTCGCTTAGTAAATTTATTTATCTTTCGAAAATTATTTACTTAAAATTTTAAACGATTATTATTCTTCGATCGTTTTTATTAATCATGACTTAATTTTAAAAAGTTTAATTAGTTTAAAAACTTTAAAGTCATTAATGACTTCTTTTAAAACTTATTTATAATAAACTCTGTCATTTATTTTAAACTTTTTACTCGAGTTTTAAAATATTTACGATTTAATATAATTTAAAAACGACGTATATTCGTGTTTACTTTTATAACTTTTAATAAACTTAACGACGCTGATTTATTCTGAAATATTAAAAACTTTTAATAGCTTTAAAGATGAATTAAAGAAGATTTAAATTAAATTATAAAGATTCTTAACAAGTTACGAGTTTAACGCGACTTAAGTATTAAAGTTTGCGATTGTTTTAATAAAATTTCTCGTTACTTTAATAAGATTACAAAGTAATTAAATGAAGTAAAAACTCAGTTAAAATAATAATTACATTAGTTTAAAAAAGTTACATCTTTAATTTTTATTTTCTTCGATTTAATTAATCGCTTTAAAAAGCTTTTAAATTTATTTAAATTAATAAACGACGTTAAATCTTTTTAAAATGATTAACATGAAAAGATTTAAAATAAGCTGAAAATAAACGCGAATCATTATGAGAATAATCGTGCTTAACTAGCTTATGTTTACTTTAAAATTATTAAAGAGACATTAAAAATAATTTTAACTTAAAGATAACGAGATTTAATGAATCTTTATATAATAATTAATGAACTTTTTAAAAAGCTCGCTTAACTATATAATAATTTAAATAAAGAGACTAACTATCGAAAAGAATATAATAATTTTACTTAAGAAGTTAAGAAGTTTAACGAGTTTTATTTCATATTTCAGCGTCTGTTTTCTTACTTAAAATATTAAGAAAAGTAATCAATAATTAATTTAAAGAATAAGATAATCTTTCGCCTTTAAGTAACTTTAAGTAATTAAATTATATAATTTAACTCTTTAAGCGAAATTTAAAATTATTTAATACGTTTAAATAATAATCATTAAGCTATGCGAGAAATTAAGAAAAAGAAATTCATTAAATTAAAGATAATTAAACAAGTCATCTTTACTAAAGACGTTCTTAAATTTCATTATTAAAAAAAATTTAATATATTTATAAATCAGTTAAAACAGCGCGACGCTGTTTTAACTAGCGTAAAAGAAATTAATATACTAAATAAAAACTGCTTCCTTTATTATAAACTCGATTATGTTTTTAAAGAATGCTTTCATTAAGTTATAAAAGTTAATGCTATAAACGATAATAATGCGAATAAGTTTAATCGCTTCGATTTTAATTCGAACTTTAACTTAAAAAATTAACGATTTCTTTAAAAGTTACAGAAAGAATAAAGATAATATCTTTGTGTAATAAAAACGAAAGTCTTCAGAAAAATAATTACTTTAAAAAGCTTTTTCTAATTAACGCGTTTTTTATTTCGTAAGATTAATCTTTTAATATTCGATTTTTAATAAACAGCGAATTAACTATTTACATTTTAATATATACGAGTCTAGTCGCTAAAGTTTATAAAAAGCTTAACTTGTAATCTATTTCATTATTAAAAGAAAAGCTTATACGCGACTACGACGAAAAGTTAATTAAGAAAATAATTACTTATAAAATTCTTTCTATTTTAATCGTTAATAAACATAAGAAATCTTTTATATTAATGCTAATCGTTAATATTAAGCATTACGAGACAAGATTAAAAAAATCTTAAATGAATAAAAACGAAGTACTACTAAGTATAAGTCGCGACATCATCGTTTTTTCTAGTTAACTAAAAACGTTAATATTAGTATTATTAGTTTCGTACGAATTAAAAACGACAGATTTAACGAACATTTTTAAAGCTCTTAAAGTACTTTAACGTTCAGTTTCGATCTTAGAAAAAGAAGTCTGTTTAATTTATAATATAAGCGCTACTGCTTTTTAAACTTTAATTAGTCGCTTAAAGAAGAATTATATTAAAATCTTTATTATGTTTATTAAAGATATTAATAAAGAGCTAATTTATAATACTTAGTGTAATTTAAATTTAGTTAGTTTATTCTTAATTAACGAAAGAACTTAAAATTTAAAAGATATTAAAGTTAAGCTATTCGCGAAATATTAAAATTTTCTAAACGTCTTTAATTAAGCTCAGATTAATAAGTTATCTTCGCATCGTTTTTATAATTACAAGATAAAGCTTATTAATAACGTCATTTCGTTTTAATATTAAGCATATTAAATGTCTTTTTACAAGCTTTAAGAAATAAAGAAATATTTAAACGAGAATCTTTTTAAGAATTTTATTATTCTCAGCAAAGCTCTTTATTTCTTATTAATTCTGTTCGCTTTAAAAGTAAATGAAGATTTACGATTTTACGTAAATTATTAAAAACTTAACGTCATTATTAAAAGAAATCGTTACTCGTTATTTTTAATCGAGAAGATTATTAATAAAATTATGAAATGTAAACATTTAACTCGCTTAAATATTATATTAACGTTTAATAAACTTCGTATGTATTTTAATAACGAAGATTATACGATTTTTATTATCGCTTTAAAATTATATAAATTACGAGTTTTTTCTTTTAAACTTATTAATGATTCTGTCTTTTTTTAATAATACATAAATAATGTTTTATAAAACCTTTTAAACGATTTTTATTAAGTTTATTTAAATAACATTTTAATTTATAATAAGACTTAACAAAAACATTAAGAACACGTTAAGATAATATTAAGTCGTTTACGAGAAGCTAACTTATAAATAAACATTTAAAAATGTAAATTTAACGTTAAAAAACAGTATTTTTTAAAGTCATCGTGTTAAAATAAAATCTTTAAATAAATCTCGTTAAGATGAAAGTTATAATTAATTAAGCTACTTTAATTAACTTAAAAAAGGTTTAAAGCTTCGTAAGATTTATTAACTTTTATTAATAATTCATTAAGAATTTCTTAAAGCTGATTAAATTCTTCACTCAGCTTACTCGCAAAGACACATTCTTCGTATGAAACTAAGTTTATGTTTAAGCTTTTAAAGATTTAAAGAAATAAATTAGCTCGATCTTCATATTACGACATTTTAATCTTAAACATTAAATTATTTTAAAAATTAATACGTTTAACTACGTTAAAGACGATATTATATCTCAGTATAATAACGAAAATATTCTTTACTCGATAATCTTTTATAGTAAAAGTATAATTTTTATTAAATATAATTTTTAGTCATTATTTAATGCCTTAAGTACTAAAGGCTCGAGTTAAAAAATATTAATTTATTAATTTAAATATTTATTAATTATTAAACTTTAAAGATCTTTATAAAGAATAAACAGTTAACTTAACGTTAAGTTAATTATCTGAATATTTTATTAAAGTTAATGCGCTAACACGTATACTTATAATTAATTCTTTTAAAACCGTTAAACATATCGAGAATCGTTATTAAATCATTTTAATTTTAAATAAAATAAATATTTTAATAACTAAATTAAAAGCTAATCTTTATTAACGAGTATTAAACGTTAATAAAATTAATAAGCTATACATTAAATATCGATAAGTAATAAGCGATAATGAGCTTAAATTACATGACATTAAACTAAAGAATTATTAAATCGTTAACGAAGCTTTATTTAAAAAGAGTTTATTATGAGTCTTCAAAAATATGCATACGAAATTATTACAGAAATTTTACGATTAATCGTTAACTTTTCATTTTAATAATTAAAAAATTATAAATTTAATATAACGATTTTATTATTAATTAAATTATTAAGTTACGATTAAATAATATATTCGAAATTATCATGTTTATTAACGAAGTAAAACGCTTCGAAACGATATTAATGAATTTCATTAATTTTTTTTAATTTTACAAAAACGTTAAAAGAATATAATTATGAACTTTATTACGAGATTATTTTTATTCGAAGATTATAACGCGATTTGCATTATAATTTATCATTTTATTAAGAAACGTTACTACGTACTTTATTATTAAAAAGACGATGAAATCTTAGCTGAAAAAACGATTTAAATCATGTTATGAAACGTTTATAAACTTTATAATTTACTCAGTTTTATTATTTTTAATAAAGACTTTTAATTTATATTAATGCTATAATAAAGTCTTTATAAGCGATTAAGAATTAAAGCTAGTTTATTAATAATTTATTATTTTAAAATAAATACTTAATTAAAACGAGCTAGTTAAAACGTTAAACGCGAGCTAAGAATTTATTACAATTACATGCAAGACGACTAAGCTAAATGACTTTTAATGATGAAGTTTAGTAAGAATTTTAATATTTTCTTAATTATTTTAATGATTTCGTTTTATTTTAATAAAAGTTTTCATTTACGAATACGTTTCGATTTAAACACGATTAATTACGAAATTACTCGTAAACGTTTTAAAGCTAAAAAGATTAACGATATTATCGTTAAGATAAAGAAACTTTTAATCTTTAATCGTTAATAATTAAAAAAGATTAAGATAATCATTAAAGCATAAATTAATAAACATCGTTAAAACGTAATTTATAAAATTAATAACTAAGTATGATTATCTTTTAAAAACATTAAAACGACTTAGCTATGTAAGAATTTAAAAAATAAATAGCTAAAACTTTATTAAATTACTATTAATGTAAGAATCTTTTATTAGCTTCGTCTACTTAAAAGTATGAAGCTACTTCATTTAATATTTAGTTTTAAGCTACTGCGTTTTTATTATTAAGATTTTTTATTAAATTAACATTCGAAATTATTTTAATCGTTAAGAATTAAGAATGAAAATTACTGAAAGATAAACGACATTTTAAACTTTAAACGTTATTAAGATCGTTTACAATATAAAGTTAAATAAACAGGCTTAAATCGAGACGACGAATAATATTACGTTAATAAGAAAAAGTTTAAAAGCTTTAAGAAAGTTTTAATCGAATTTTATAAACTTCATTTAAACAAGTTATATTAAATTAAACAAACACGACGTTTTAATTTTAATTTCTTTTCTTTTATTCATATGAACATGAATATTCGAGAAAGAAAATAATGTTACGAGTATGTTAAAATTAATTAAAACTAGATTAAGCTTATTACGAGCAAAAGCTTTAATATATTTTAACGTTCTTTAACATTACTTTAACATAGTTTTAACATTACTTTAACACAGCTTTAACATACTTTAACTAACATTTTTAAATATTATATCTTCTTTATATTATAACATTTTCTCTTAAGGCTTAGTGCGAACTCTGAGTACATAAATATCGCTTCAGTTATCTTCTTTCTTTTATATTCTTAAAGTTTTAATTATAATTATCTTTATAAATTAAACATTTTACTTAGCTTTTTTATTAGTAATTAAATTTTAAT
>JAABUO010010015.1_pt1 | contig 10531 bp, 14 predicted proteins | sample 5559291 | NCBI WGS metagenome assembly JAABUO01 (sample SAMN10711878, study PRJNA513372) | rock metagenome | isolation source: Antarctica rocks | place: Antarctica: Victoria Land, Finger Mt sud
GTGGCTGCGCTGGCTGTTGTGGCAACTGTGAGCTGCATGCTGACATCAACAGCTTCAGGAGCATTGGGTTCCCCTGAGTTGTTCACTGCCTGCAGGCAGCATGTATCAGAACATTGTGCTTGCAGAAAGCCAGTTCTCTGGGTACTTTGACTCTTTCCAGCATGGACCAAAATTGTGGGTCAAGTGCACTGTTGCAGTCTCAATGCAACTGTATTGAGAATCATCACCACGAAAGACTCGTACTGGAAGCCAGCATAGCTGAAGTTGCTGAACACATTTTGTAGAGCCTGTTGAAACACTTTGGCTGTGGTGTTGCTGAAAGGAAAGGCATCACTTCCTATCAATCTGAAAGTGACATCTGCTGCCTGAAGGATGGTCGGGCTGCTGGCAGGAGCCGCTGTCGCAGGGGCTGTCGATGTACTGCTGCTACCGCCGCTAGTGCCGTTCTGCAGCAAGCTGCGTTGGCTGTGCCAACTGAGCCCTCCAAGTTGAGCTGAAAAGTGCGGTCTCCAAGCGTTAAAGATTGCCTGCTGTGCAGCTGACACTGGAGGTAAACGCGCGCTCAAAGCACAGCAGATTAGAACAACGCTGAGCTGTTGGTATTTCCAGACGCGCATCGCGAGGGGTCTGCAACGCCAGCAGCCGTAGACACGACTGTCCGCGCGAGTTCAAACACTCGCCTAGGCGGTTGATCAGCCTCGTGCTTTGAGCTGCGCCGGTCACGGGAGGATTCAAGCACAAGTACTGGCCGCGATGACGCAAATGTATCGTGGAAGCTGATTTGACGGGCGCTGCGACGCTGCGCACAGCGAATAGGGTCACAGCTTCGGGTGCTGCAAGCTTGTGCGTGACCTATTCGCTTCTGCAGCACGACGCTGCAATCGGCTGGCGGATCAACTGTTGTATGAACACATCATCTGCGCCACATGAAATATGCATACGCAGCCCTATTCTTGTTGCAGCTAGACAACGCTGCCTCGTTGCAGAGCTGTTCCCGCGTGCGTTTGAAGTTCCAAAGGGCTGTTCACGTCATGGTGCCTCTGACTGGACAGCATATGCTTCAGGTGATACACCTCATACGTCGGGCACTCTCGTTCAAATACAACGTGATGCGCCAGAGCCGAAGACTACGGTGTACTGCCACTGCTGTCCAATGACTGAGGTGGCTACACTGCGACCATATGCATGTCAACATGTGTTCAGGTCTCGAGCACCCTCTGAAAGCAGGCACGCGCATCAGTGCAAAGCCATATGTGCTGCTAATACAAAACCAAGCAAACACCACATCAGTATGTGCACGAACAAGACTTGCAAGAAGCAGGGCTGTCAGCAGGTGACTTGAGTTATACAGTTCTTGGTGCTACACTACCAAATTTGGCATGTCAGTAGATGAATTAAGCTCTTTGGACTCCCGTATCTTTGCAGGTCATTCAATTTGCTCAGGACCTGGCGTTGGATGAGCTTGAGATTGAAACATGTGGCTGCCTTGGTGAGTGCCTGCTTCAGCCTTTCTTACTGCCAAGGCATTTGGCTCATCGCAGTGCTGGCTGCTTGATCTGTGCAATGCTGTGACGCAGCATGACATCTTCCAGGAATTTGTGGAAACGGTCCAAACATGATAGTTGACCCACCCGGGACGCAGCTCAGTCATGTTTCATCACCTGCAAAGTTTGTAGAGGTCCTGGATTTGATTTGCAATATACAAGTCCCAGATGTATTCTTGAGAGCAACAGAGGTGATGCCTTCTATGTCACTTACTGCATCACTGCACAACAGCCTGTTTCAAAGCTGCTGATGGACAAGTCTGACCTGGGGACTTGGCCATGCCTTGCACAAGGTTCAGCTGTGTCAGCATATGCAACCCCTCCTTGTCATTTGAAGCATCATCTGTGCGTGCTCAAAGCTCGAGTAATTGGACACGGATGCGTAGATCAATCAAAGTATGAGGTGCTTGCAGATGACTATCTTCGGATCCAAGTTTGCAGGCACTAAGCCTCATTCCATTCCTTGCAGTTGCGCTTGCAAGGAAATGCAGAGGAAATGCAGAGGCCAGAGGCGGAGACTTGCCAGCTGCTGAACGTGCATACAGCAAAGGAATAGAGCTGGAGTTGTCTAAAGGAAAGCACACGCTGCATGCAAACAGAAGCGGGGTTAGATTGACCCTTGGCAACGCTGAAGGCGCACTGGAAGATGCACAAGCGGCTGTCAAGCTGGGTCCTGCTAGCTTTACAACTGCCTACATACGCCAGGTCAGCTATGCATAGATCACAGTGCCATAGCTTTCTGTGGTGTTCTTACTTTGCCAACATGCATCAGCTGCAGTAACAAGTCACTAATGTAGTCCTCTCTGTTCCCAAGCTTGCTCCATTACACTTACAATGTCCTTTTGTGAGCACTTACGATGAAAGCACTTCCAATGATGCTCTTGGGCACTGCCATTGGATGCCTGTTGCATAAACTGTGTCTTCCAGCCCACTTGAATGTCCCCAGGGCCTGGTGCATGTGCTGCTATCCACAAGAATACAAGAAAGCTGTGTTAATTTCACTGTCGTGGATATTTTAGCAGACTGAGATTGTCGTAATGCAGGTTGAGGCTCTCTGTGCCTTAAAGCGACATCAGGAAGCAGCAGAGACCCTAGACACTATTGCCCAACATGATCGGGCATTTTCCAAAAGCAAAGACTTCAAGTCCTTGTTGAAGCAAGTGCAGGCTGTGGCATAATGACACATGCTGCCATTACCAGGTTGAGAGCATGCAGCAAACCTGGGTGAGTCAGGTGCATATGCTTGTCACAGGCATTCTTTTTGAATGACTGCGCGCATGGAGTGATGGCATGGGATTTGTGACAAGCCACTGATGCTTGCGTTCAATGCAGTCTGACTTCAAGGGATATTTGTACTGCCCAAGGGACAATCAAAATAGCATGCTAAGCAAGCCTTGGTTTCTGGCATTTGCTGTGTCGCGTGCCCATTTAGCATGCGATGGTAGTTGAATGAGCAGTTGTCTTGACAGTGTCACTAGTTGCCGACAAAACAGCACTCATCGTATTTCATGGAACCTTTATCTGCTGTGTGTCAGGCTCTGATTGAATTAGGGCCACAGGTTAAGATTGTCAATCTGCTGTGTGCTTTGGAAAGACCTTCCTATGCTGAATTTCGCACTCTGTTGCGGAACCACAGTGCTTGTCAACATGGATACTTGGTATTGTGATAACGGGAAAATTGGATCTCTGCCCCTAGTTTGCAATTACGTTCTGCTGTGGTATTTCTCAAATCTGCACAGCAGCAACTGGGACCATTTATGGTCTTATATAAGTCTTGATCAGAACATTTGCATTGTTGGATATAGACATTGCTGTTGCATAGTGAGCACATTACAATCCACAGATGTACCCGGGGAGTCAGATGGTCTTGCAGCAACAGCAGCTATCTGATCACATTTGGGAAGCACAGCTTTAGACTTTATGGTGATCCTTACGGTCCTGTCTCCCACAATTCTAAATCTGAAACTGGGGTGGCCCTTGCCCAGCACCAAAACTGCTGGCACAGTCTAGCAGCAAGGGGATGGCCTATCCTTGCCATTCTTCTGGTGAGCAGACTGCATTGTGCATATGCACACTACAGCTGCAGTATCGAAAATGAGCCTCTGCAACAGTTGCACGTGGATTCCACTATTCTTGCCTGGCAGCTGTGCAGAATCTGCACTAAGCTTACGAAAATAAGAATTCAGAATCCAGCACTGCAATTCCTGCCTGCGAACAAAGCGCACGCCACCGCATTCGACTGGCAACACCTGCTGGTACCAGCCAGTAGCTTTCACTGGCGGTCAATTGCTGTCAATATAACCAATAGAATGGGTGCCGGAAGGTTAGGTCTGGGCGCACTGGCAGCAGTTGGGGGTGCGAAGGCTGGAAAGAAAGCGTGGGACACCCTTCGACAGGTAGGAAACGGCCATGGCGCACGAGAAGTCTCCAGATCTCCCTGTTCCGCTACTTCAGCATTAAACGAGAGTTTGGTGACAGCTCTCGCAAGTTCCACCGCTGGTCTCACTGTTGGATCCTCTACAGCGTCTTTAGATCGTAGGACTTGCTGATGAGTCAAGCTAGCCCGCAACTGATGGCTGTGCTGACTTGAGTACACATTGCAGATGTTGCACACCGTGCAACAAATCCGCACCGCCTGCGACTCGCATGAATGCGAGGTGTCGTCAAGTTCTTTCGCCGCTTCACTTAAACGACGGGCTCAGTGTTACTTTGCCTGCTGCAGAATAAAAGGGTGAATGCTCAACAGAGCGAGCTGCAAGATGCACTGCAGCAGGTTGTGCTTCTGTCCGATCAGGTGGACGACCTGCAGGTGAGTCGTTTCACAAGCCACGACTGCACCTGCGAGGTCACAGCTCCATACAATACTGCTTTGGCTGGATGCAGCCAATCTTGCTTACATCTAGACAGTTATCTCGTCGATCTGGCTTGCTGACTGCATTTGCAGGCCGAAAAGGCAGCTATCCTGTCAGATCTGGCCGAGACGAAGAGCGCTATGGTAGAAGTTCCAGAGAGCCAGGATGCACTGGTGGCGGCAATCGCAGCGCAGAAGGTCGTCAATTCTTGGTGCATGATGCTTTATGACTGCTATGTTTGAGCACAATTTTGTTCTGGATGGCCTTTGCCACATAGCATCAAACTGCTCTACAGTATGGTCATGCAAATGCTGCTGGAATTGTGTGACACCATCTGCAAAGTTGCTGACCATTCTGTTTGTGCTAGCATTGTAGGTGTTTTATCATCAGTCAGGAATTAGTCAAGGACATTGTTGACAGCTGGCTCTATGCATGTCCAGCTACCCAAATGAAGCATGAGCCCATGTACAGCTACCCAACCGAACCCAAAGTCTTACTGATGCATGCATACAGGACGCTGAGAGACAACAGGACATCATGTTGGCAAGGGTGGAGCACAAAACCAAACTGATCAAAGTGAGTATTGCTGTTCACACAATACATGCATGCAGCTCAGGCTGACATCATTGTTTTTGTTTCATGCCTTGCCCCAATCCTGTCCAACATTTGCTGTTGCATATCTCTTTGAATATACAGATATGCCAGGGCAGCAACCAAATGCAAAGCCACATGCGCATGACAGTTCATTGGATGTGTTGCAGACCGAGCAGACGCTGAAGCAGGAGCTTATCAAGATGCAGGTCACCTCTCAGTTAGCTCTGAGCAAATCCCAAAGCCTGGTTCAGCAGCTGCAGGGTAGTCTGCTACAGCATGAGGTATGTGTCCCTTTGTGATGCCACATGCATGGAGCCCTGTCTCTGAGTAGTGTTGCCAAAGATTTGTTGAAACATGTTGCAATGCAGCTCAGATGAGCATGCGCGCCAGATTCCGACACACCTGTGCAAAAGCCAGCAAGCTGTCCGTCAAATATGTATTCTCATGTTACCGAAATGTGGGTAATGTGTCTTGTGGGTCTGTTGTTGCACAGATTGCTGTGCTGGCTGGCTCGAACAGTTGTATGCTGAAGGCATGCCGAAGGCATGCCTACAAGCCAGCCATCTTTTGGTGCTGTTGCAGAACAATTCTTGTATGTCAAATTCAACTGCAGCTGCTTGTGTACAGGCCAAGATGACAGCCAATGAGCAAGTTCATGCCAGCCAGATCAAGAGCTGGCAGACAAGGGTGGAGGTGGAAGAAGAGCGCACGGAGCGCATTGCTAGCAGCCTGAGAATCGACCTTGAGGACAAGAAGAAAGAGCTGAAGGTAAATTGTAGACCCCCCATCCTAAACCCTAAAGTTACCAATATGACCATGCATGACATCTGTCCATGCGCCTTGTACATAATCCTGAAAACGATCTGCATGGAATGTACAAGTCCTCCTACCACATGACATGGTGTGCTGCAACATGCCACAACTTCATGCCAGTATACAGTCACAGCTACATCCAGCCTGCCAACAAATGTCTTGTCAGCATAATTGGCGTTTGCCAGCTCATGGGGCAGCTGCCCTCCAATTGCACGCCAGTTTGACCAGTGCTCCTGCTTTGCAGCAAGAAAAGGAGGCGGGGCAATTTTGGACCAAGGCGTTGCTGCGAAGCTTGGTGGATGGGTACTCACAGGGGCTGAATCATGCGGAGCAGATTGAGCAGCTTAACAGCGAGTGGAGCAAAAAGCAGTGCGTGTGGGATCTGACCGCTAGCTCTCTTCAGGTGAGAGCTGCCGTCACCTCCAGAAAATAATCGTAGCCTAAGAGGTTGGACTATATCTGGTGTTCAGGCAACCCAGCAGTTGAGGCCGAGTACTGCAACTTCATGCTGGACCATCTGTCACGAGCTTAAGCACCTGTCTGTCCACCTGCCTGCCTGCTTGCATGTTTTCCTGTGAATGAAGGTTTTGAGGTCTGGGCAGATTAACTCTTGGCAGAAGCTGACCTGTGCATTTGCTGGTTTAAAGCATAAGACAACTCTCAAGAGAATGCGCCACGACTGCACACAAAAGAGGTGGTGGACCACATTGAAAATCTGATTGACTTCATTTTTGTCATCATTTTACACCTGCTGTATTCTGCTGGCTAAAGCATTGTAATCTGTCTCTCTCTCTCATGATGCAGGCAGGCTGCGTGGGTTTAGCCTGCTCAAGAGTGTTGTGCTAATGTCCCTTCCATACTTGCTTCATGAATGCCTACCTGGCCTATTGTTATACCAAGTAGGTTGATGTCAGATAGTGTAGGCCGCATGCATGACGCCCACTGAAGTGTGACTCATGTCTGAGTGATCTGACGGAATGTGGTATACAGGAGGAGAGGAGAGCAAGGGAAGAAGCTGAGGTGAGAGTGGCTACAATGGAAGCCGGCTTACAGCCCTGGAAGATGAAAAGTTGGCGGAGGCTGAGAGGCACACCCGGGAAATGAGGACGCTGGAAAGCGACCTCAATGCTGCTCATGCTGGGAAGCAGGTAAGCACACAGCGACACATCGCACATTGGATGTTCAAGGAAGCTGAGACCCAGACCTGTCTCGCCTGTGGTATGAGCAGCAACAGCATTAGTATGCTTGCCTGCTTTGACTGAAACAGATGTTGGTTGCCAAGGTCCAGATGTGTGTGCAGCAGCATACAAAACAGCAACAGCATGTGCACCCTGATGCACCGTGCAAGCAAAGAGTGTGTGTTGAGCAGGTGCTGGAGGTTCAGCATGAAGAGGTGAAGGATAACCTGTTGGCAGCAGAAGCCTCCAAGACAGCCGTCTTGCGCAAGCTTGACCGGCACACCAGCAGCTTCAAGGACAGCGTCAAGGTGACATTGCATGGCCCTATGCATCACCCCTGCATGAGGCAGCATGTCTTGTAGTAGTAGTGATATACTAGTAGTAGTATGCTACTGGTAGTAGTAGTAGTATGCTAGTAGTAGTATGCTAGTAGTAGCTTGAAATATGACTTTGACGCTTTGCTGGCAGCACATATGCAGTTTTGGCTGCACTGTGTGTCAACCTTTGTGCTATGCTGTTGGTGGGTCATGGTGTAGCAAGCCGGGGGTACATTAAATCAGGAGATTGTGCGCCCATGCTTCTGTTGCTTGTTGGCTGCACTGAGGTCGCGTGACATGCATGCAGGCCCAGGTGGAGGCAGAGACCAAAGAGCTGACCAGCAAAGTGGTTCAGGTCAAGAAGGAAAGAGCGGTAAGCACCTAAGCCAATGGAACCTGTCCCCCAGTGGAGCACATCTGCGTATTTGGGGCTGCAGCTTTGCTCTTCAAGCCCCCATGTCCCATATCTGTCCTGGCTGATCTCTTCACACTAACAGATCCTGTTCATCCAATCTTGTGTGTGTCTCCAGACCTGCAGCTGTGTAGCACACAGGTATTGTGCATGTCTTCTATAAGCTGAATTTGATGCATGATGGTGCAGGACATGCAGCAGTCCAAGGTGGGCCTGGCTGAAGAGTACAGCAAGGAGAAGAAGAAAATGAAGAGCCTGCAGGCTCAGCTTGCCACTTGGCAAAGGGAGAAAGTGGATCTGGTTGACAGCCACAAGGCAAGTCACTTCTCATCCTTGCCTATTGATGAGTCCATTAAATGTAGGTCTGCAGAGAACTGGCACTGTCTACAGATCAAGCTCTCATTGTCTGACTGTGCTGTTCTGTGCTGTGCTGCGCTGTGTTGTAAACTATGTTGGTACATGCTGTTCAAACAATTTGTTGCTTTTGCATTGTTTTCCTGTCATTGCTGTATTGCAGGTTCAAGGCAAGTTCCTTGCAGTGCTTTTGCATGTTTTCTTGTCATTGCTGCATTGCAGATTCAAGGCAAAGGCTTTTCTGCTCGTCCTAACACACTTCTTGTGCCTGCGCCAACAGGTGGAGGTGAGTGCACTGAGAGACGAGATCCATGTGCTTACAGCCAAGCAGGCACCCCCCAAGGTGGCCATGGACTCTCCCAAGAAGTCCAAGCCCGCCAAGAAGAAGGCCCTTGAATCTCAGGCCACTGCTTCAACCATCCCTCTTGACACATTGGTAAGCTCCTGCAAAAGCCTTTCCCCTTGCAATGACCCCTTTTCCCCATCCCGTCTCCACCCCGTCCTTCCTTGCAAGACCTTCTCCCCCAACCCTCCTCTCTGCCGGGATTTCATGGGTAGGGCCCGTAGCACAAGCACTACTTCAGGGTCTATTGTCCCATCTGGTTTGTTGACCTTCTGCGCCGAGACTTGTTGACCCTGTTATGCTGGGAGACCTGTATTTGCATTATCTCAGGGCAACATTGGCACCATGCTTGTGGTGTAGGGATGGTGGTGAATTTATATCAGTATGCTCATCGTGTCAGGCAAGCTGACACAGTATCTGTTGTGTTGCTGCAGGCAGAGCCTTCATCTGCAGGAAAGGCTGCCAACTTGCTCATCCACATCCACACTTCTGGCCCTGCTGACGGCAATGCTGGTGTGTACAACACCATGGAGGCTGTTCCAGACAGCCCTGGGCCCTCAGTAGCCCCACCTAGCCCAGATGCAGTGGAGAGGTCCAGCAGGAGGGGCTGGAGGGGGGTTGACTTGAGCTCCCAGGATGATAGTGCAATCAGTGCCAGTGCAAACTGGGATGAGCCTGAGTGGCAGATGGTGCCCAGCCGCAACAGGGGGTTCCAGAGGGGTTTCAGCAGGTCTGGCGGGCGCCACCAGCACCAGGCATAGGCAGTCAGGCACCTAGCTGCATTCTGGCTCTGGTCTAGCGGCAGTGTCTTATGCAAGTCGTTATTCGCTGTTGTTTGGGGTCAATGTACACTAGTTTTAATGTAGTGTCTAAATTACCATCAGGGTGATGAGGACCAATGCGCAGTGGGTCATGCAGTGCTATCTAGGGAAGCATTTTGGTGGTAGCTAGGGTTGCTTGGTGTTGATAGCACAAGCAGGATCAGCCCTTGACCAGGCCTGAAGCATGTGCACTGGTTGTTATAGCGCCTGTAGAGTGCTGATGTGCAGTTTTTGTTGTTGTGATGATAGCATGTGGGTAGTTATCACCTCAGGCATGCTGCAAAGATTGCATAGCCTGTGTTTCATTTCCTTATAGATGTTGTAGGCATGCTGCAATGAGTGCATAGCCTTTTTGTATTGCCTTGAATTTGTTGTAGGGCCTACTCTGCCTGGCACGCTGGCTTTTTTTGTTGCCAAAATAACTGCTACTTCTGTGTACTACTAGGCCTCTCAAAGTCTACTGCAAGGCATACTAACTGAGCGCTTGAGTGTTGATTCACATGGGCATGCTGCAATAAGGCCATTGCCTTTTGTTCATCCTGCCTGAGGGATTGCGACATTCCATTTGTATGCATATTTGTTTGCACTGTCTGATATATTTGGTTACTTGCATATTCATCCACACTGTCTGATGCCATGTAAGAATGCTGTCATGTGATGCATCGTCGGACTCCCATTGCTGCCAGTGTATTGGTACAAGAGTACTAATCAGAGTACTAATTACAATACAAGAGTACTAACTACAATGCACTCCATCGATTGTTTTGTGACCCTCGCTCACCTGTCAGCACGCTTGCATAGTGACAAACAGCATGTGGCGTCATAAATATGCAGAGAATGCTCAAGTCCTATGTCTCGTGACAGAGCCAGGCGATGTGTGTAGGCTGCGCAGCGTCATTTTGTCACAGGACATATAACGCGTGAATTGTTGTGGAGTGGGTGTACATCACCAACGCCAGCGGGATCACATCATCCAGAAGCTGCGTCTGACGACAGCACAGAGGACGCCAGCAAAACAAATGGCTCTGAAGTCACTGAATTGAACAGCCTCTGAGGAGATGCTATGCATACCCCACATGTCTTGTTGAATCTAGCAAGTTCAGGTTTTCAGATTTACCTTACGAACTTTCTGCAGCAATGAGACATGTGCAGCAGGTCTTTGTGACATGGCTGTATACAGTATCACTCCATGACCCAGATCTAAATTATCTGTGCACTTTCATGCTGCACCATCAGCCACAATGACACTACATGCATCAAACGCTACAAGACAGAACATTGCTATCAATAGAGGACAATGTCA
>JAABUO010010016.1_pt1 | contig 10531 bp, 12 predicted proteins | sample 5559291 | NCBI WGS metagenome assembly JAABUO01 (sample SAMN10711878, study PRJNA513372) | rock metagenome | isolation source: Antarctica rocks | place: Antarctica: Victoria Land, Finger Mt sud
AGGTACGGGTCATTTGCACGGGTGCTCTCAGTAATGTGGCGTTACTGGTGAGCCTGTACCCAGAGGTGATACCTCGAATAGAGGTTGTGCTGATGGGCGGTGCCATGGGAGTTGGCAACACAGGCCCAGTCATGGAGTTCAACATTCAGGTAGCCTCCATTCCAGCATGCCAATTGATTGCCTTTGTAAGGCTGCAGAGGCAGACTCATGTGAGATGCTGTTTCACGTGTTTACTGCCCTGCTGATGGCGGCTGCCAGACCCTCCCATCACGTTGCCTGGTGGTTGGAGGTGCCTGCACTGTTCTCTCATCTTGCGTCTTTTCCCACTTTGCATAATATTTACACACCGTGAGAGCAGCTTCTGTGTAAGCCTCCCTATTACATCATGCGTCTAAAGTCTGAGACGGCACTGCTCTGTCTGCAGACGGACCCAGAGGCAGCAAAGATCGTGTTTGAGTGTGGCGCGCCGGTTGTCATGCTCCCAGTTGAGCTCACACACACAGCCTTAGTCACCCCTGATGTCCTAAACAGGATCAGTGCAGAGCTTGTTGGCAACACTCCCTTCTTGCATCTGGTCAAGCAGTTGCTGCTGTACTTTGCTGAAAGCTACAAAACAGTCTTCAAGTTTGACAACCCACCGCTTCATGACCCATGTGCGGTGGCATATGTCATTGCGCCTGAGATGTTCCAGGTAAGCCTGAACATTGCTGCCAGTGCTCTTTGTTGCTGCTGCTTTCATTGTTGAGCATGGGTGACCTGAGCCTGACGCTGCACAGCACCATCAGCTATATCTTTTGAGGCAAAGCCTGCACACACATGCCATGGTGTTCACAACTGCTCAATTGTGGCTTCTGGGGTGTTGCGTCTGTCACCCTGATCTGCATTCCTCTGTTTCAGCTGGGGATGTGATTGGCAGAGGTGCTGCCTGTATGTAACAATTAAGGGGCATAGGACAATACTGCAGCATGAAAGGTCTGCACAGTGTAGTGGCTTTATGCAACACCTAAGAGTGTGTGCTGAAGTCATGTCAGCCAGTCATAGTGTTGCAGGTTGAGCTGATGAGGGTAGACATTGAGACTGTCAGTGAGTTGAGTGCTGGTCAGACTGTTTGTGATGTCTGGCATCAGAGTAGCAAGCCCAAGAATGTCAGTGTGGCACAGGTATGTGGTGTGCACACCACGCCTTGATCCCTGCTGTCATGCAACATTTCTGTCTCAAGCAGGTCACCATCGTGTACTGCTGTTGCTCTCCTATGACGCTTGCAAACAGGCGTATGTTGTGTAAGGTTTGTTGCATAACTTGCGCATTTGCTGAATTGATAGGCCTCTTCATCATGAATCACAGTAGAATTGTTTGCTGCTAAGCTCTATGGCTTTGCCAGCTGCTGGCACATAATCATGCAGTGTTGGAACGACATCAGCATATTTGTTTTGTGCACATGTCACCTTACAGTGGTGTGACTGGTGCATCAGTCACTGAGCGATTAAGCTGATGCAACATGTGCGTATGGTATGCAGAGTATGGATGTGAGCAAGTTCTGGGATCTCATGATCAATGCACTCAAGGCAGCTAATGAAGTGTCCCCACTGAACAAGAAATGACATGGCCAATACTGTAGTGGAACGAATGAGGAGAATAGGTCATTGACACTCCACGCGTGCATTAGGAGTGTTGTGATCCGTCTGTATGGAGCTACAGTTGGAGTGTTGTGATTCTTATGTGTGTTGCCGCAAATGGAGTGACATAGCTTGTCTGTAAGATGCTGCAAGAGCAGCTGGGAGAGACTCACTGGGGCCCTGCTGATCTGCTGCATCCCCATACAAGCAGGGAAGTAGCTGCTTGCCAACGTCGTGATCCCGGCATATCTTTGACGCAGTGAGCTCATGGCCTAGACAACCTTCTGTCAAGGCAATGCAGTTTTGATATAGCTGTAGCAGCTGCTGGTCACCCGCTCATTGCTAGGCCCCTTGCTCTATCATGCGCTAGGGCCCTTGCTCGCTGCAGTTCATGCTGGCAACTTGAAATTTAAGTTCTGTCAATTATGTCCACTTTGATTAATCCCTCCACTTCACCGACATTTGATGCATTAATATGAGTGTTCAGAAGCTGTTGCCATCTAGGCTGTTCATGCATTGGTAGTTGGGGGTGGACACCAAGTGAGCCTGTCTGGCTCGGTATATGCCATGTTGAATGCATTCGGCGCCAATCCATACAAACAGTACAGGGCATAACAAATGGCATGGGTCATGACAAGGGGCTGCAAAAGGGCTCCTAACCCATTCTGGAATTAGGACCACTAGTAGTGTGCCCAGGTGGTGACATACGTGTACATATGCTGGGCTACTGTTGAGCTTCCCTTGTGTCTATACCTAGAAAGTGATATTACACCGTTATTGGACGAAGTGCCTGAGTGTTAACAACGTTGTTAATGCTGACACTAGCGAAGTCAGTGCCATGCCAACACAACCAATGCTGAGAAGGCATGCTCACTGACTGCATCAGGACTACCGGTAGGGCCACAAGCTCAACCTCGCTGCCAGACCAGCTCATGATGGTGAGCTGGCATGAGAATAGCAGCCAACAAAAGCATTATGTGTCATCAGGGCCAGCAAATTTACATCTGGTGATCAGTCACCTCCAATCTTGCTGAAAGATGACCACATTTAAGCAAGGCCATTTGGGAGGCCCACGGCCTGTAGCAGTCCAGCACGTGGCATTGGTGTCCCCAAACAAGACACTGCTACCACTAAGCAAAACAGCCACAGCCTCAAGGTCTGCAGTTGACAGGAAGAGATTCTCAAGCAAAGGCCAGTCTCCCATTAGCAAACACGTAACACAGTGCACATCAAGGGAAAATTGGAGTACATCAGCTTGTACATCTAAAGCCCTCAACAAAGGCCATTTGCCTTTGCTCAACTGAACTACCGCCTCTTCAATGTTTATACAAAGACCGTTCATCAGGCTTAATTCCTCTAGATTTGGCAATGGTGCTTCTACCAGATGTGCAACAGCAGGTGCCTTGAGGTAATTATTGCTCAGGCCCAGCCGCCTCAAATTTGTCCAGTCGCCTTGCATGAGCTCAGTCATTGCACTACTGCCCAAGTTAGCAAGAGACAAGTTGAGGTCTGTCAGCAAAACCAGATGTGCATTGCTGATCAGAGAGCAGACAAGTTCAGAGCCGTAAAGATAATTATTGTAATCAGGATCACCGTCTGGTGAGTCGCTCAGCTCAATGTCGTCCAGGTCTAGAATCATCAACAATGGCCACTTCATCTTATTCATGAAGTTTTCAAACTCTTCTGCCACTGCACGACACGACCTCAGTCTCACACACTGCAGGAGTGGCCAGTCCTGAGCTGCCAGCTGTGTTACCGTTGAGGATTCAAGTTTCATGTCATGCCAATCCAAAGTCTTGATGCAGTGCCACATTATTGTAGGCGACACAGTCTGCAGCAGTTCTGCTTCCCTGGTACTCAGTGGCGGAGCAGCATCTGCCATAACACCATCACCCAATCCCAACTTGAGTGATTCAAGTTGAGGCCACCCGCCCACAAACAGGGAGGAGATGGGAATATTTGTCAAAGAAACATTCAAGTCCTTCAGAAGAGGCCAATTGGCCTGAGTCAAATAGACTGCAGCTTGGTGACCTAGGTCACAATTGTCCTCAAGGCGAAGACATTGTAAGTGCGCCCAATCAGCATGTGCTAGACACTGCACAGCTGTTCCGTCCAGGCCACAAGCACTCAGGTCCAATGTCTGTATATGTGGCAGATCTGCAAAGGACAAAGACTGCAGTGCTACTGCAGTCAGCATGTTGCCACTCAGGTCTAGGGTGGTCAGCAAAGACCAGTTGGCCCTAGCTAGCCACCCAAGAGCTGTTGGAGCAAAGATGTTGTTGGACAAATTCAACCCTGTCAGCATTGGCCAGTCTCCATGCACAAGCCGATGCACTCCTTCATTGTTCAGGTTGCTGTAGGAAAGGTCAAGCAGCCTAAGCATAGGGCGGCTGCCAGTGACGAGTGCATGGATGTGCGACTCTGCATCGAAGCTCCCATGTGGCAGTGCAATGCTGGTCACATAACAATGTATCTGCTTGTGCAAAACAGCACTGGTAGCGGCCAGTTTTTTCAGCAGGTGCGGCGTCATGATCTCCAACACTCTGGGCACCTCATGGATCAGCTCCTCGACAGTTACAGGCGCCCTGCGTGTCTCCTGCAGATTTGCTCTTATGGCAGCTTTTTTGCTCTGCAGCCTGGTCTGAGGAGGCATTGGGGTCAACAGGCTGCCCCTGTACATGCAGCACTTGTCTTTGGCGTGCTGGTTCATGAAGCAGATTCAGCCGCTGAGTGAAAGGTGCGCACCAGTCCAGTTCCACGGCTAGTGGCTTACTTGTATAGTGCAGAATCAGAGACACAATGAAGGACAAGGACGAAGTATCCACCTCGCAGTAGTGAACGGTTTCTGCAAAGCAGCAAATATCTGATGTTGCGAGATCTTCTGGCTGGAAGCCGCTGCGATGGACGGCGTGTAAGTTGATCACCTGCAGCTAAAACACCTGTTTCCGACGTTGGATCGCAAGACCGCGTTGGCCTCCTTGCTGGCTGCTCAACTGTTTTCTTCTGCTGGTTGCACTGATCACCTGTCAGTCACGCTCAGGATCACGAACAAGAAGCACATGCAAGCTGGTATGCGTACAGCAGCTGAGAGCTGTGACTAGGTATGTAATTAGGGAAGCTGCTGCATTACTTGCATATCACACACCACACACATAATGGCAGACAAAAAAAGGGGGGAAAATCAATTTGCCATCAGGTCAAATGCAAAAGAAGACGTCAATTCTTTGAGTTCAGAACAAGCATTAGAGCGACCCCAATTGCTTCAAAGTGGTCCATACACCATCACACGCAGTGGCTCAAGCTCATGGCATGGCCACATTTGTCTGCAGTGATACTTGCTACTTGCCAGCACTCTTGGATACAGCAAGCAGTGTAGTCAAAAACGACAAACGTTGATGGCAAGTAAAATGCCATTGTCACCAGATCATGTGAAATGCATTGACACTGCAACGGCGTACGCGTGGCCACGCGTGGGCTCAGATGGCAATAACACAGACAATATCCAAGCTGAGTCCACAGAACAGGCTGCCACAGTGATGACATGCATGTCATTGCTTATCATGATAGAGAAATGCATTATGCACCCTGACAAGAGTCCTTCTTTCACTACAAGACAAAGTTCACTGAAGTAAGCTCTGTACACAGCACCACATCTCAGACTGAGCTTCACTCAAAGTTGGGTGCCAACTGCACTTGGCAAGCAGAGGCTAATATGCTCTCGCACTACGACTGTTGCAATCTGTACCTTTTGTGCGTTAACCTGTTGTCGAGCTGTAGGCAAGCTCTGCAGGCATCAAGAACATGTAAATGGTGCGATTGCAACGAGGCTGACAGCACTGCAAGCGCAGCAACAAGTGCTGAACTGTGGGAGAGTTGTTGGACTCTGCAATGCCTGGACACAGCTTTGATGAGAAATACATGTTGCAACAACAAACACTTACTGGGCTCAGGCCAGGCTTGCCACTGACAAGTCTCAAAAAGATGGTCTATGCCGGATTCGAACCGGCGACCTTGTCAGTGTGAGTGACACGTGATAACCAACTACACCAACAGACCATGTCTGGAAGCCATTTTAACAGAATATACCAATCATGACCCTAGTCTGTAAACTGGTACAAGTGCTTAGACTGTCTGTTCTCTGACACAAGTGTCATCATGCCCTGCCAATGTTGTCACATCCGGGCAAGATGCTTCACACAGCAGACTTCTCCAGCTTCTCGCAATCAGGTAATGCCGGTTGCGATTCGTAAGACGACTTGACTCAGTCATGCGTTGATCACTGCTGTGCTGCAGCTGCGTTGCACGGCGACGCGACGGCAGGTCGGCAGGTGCAATCACATTTCCGTTCGAGCTGACTCGAAGGGGTTCAGCCCACCTGACAAACCACAGCAGAAGTCGCAGCAACAAAAGGTATGAACCTAACCTAACAAGCTGACAGGCGTGCACAAGCCCAACAGGCTGTGTGTGCAACGTGTTTTACCCTTCCGCCTTCGCCAGCATGCATACTGAATGCCTGGGCGTATGCTCAAAGCCAAGCCAAAAGTTTGACATCCTTCAGCATAAACCTTTCACTCCCTTTAGGTCAGCAAGCGCGGCACTGTTGCCTCTAGACCAGATGCAAATCAAAGGCCTCCTCAGCAGCAGCAGCAGCAGAAGCAGCAATCACAGGCGAAGCAGCAGCCTGATGAGCTGCCTCGCAGACAGCAAGACTCAGAAGAGGTTCCAGAAATTGTCAATGATAGGATACTGAAGCGGATTATAGCATGCAGTGGCATACCAGTCTTCATTGGTTTTTCCTTGTTCCCTTTCTTCTATTTCTTGAAGGTGTGATTTCAGCATAGTTGCATGTCTGCTGCTGTGCTGGTTTGCTGTCCACTGATTTTCATGTTGCCATAATATAAGTCCCATGTCTGCTGCTGTGCTGGTTTGCTGTCCACTGAGGTTCATGTTGCCATAATGTAAGTGCCTTGCATATGCTTGCATAACAGCAATAAGGCACTGGCTTCAGGTTGGCAAATCACATCACGTCCATCAGGGTCACAATTTGAAGCGATGGGGGGCATGACTACAGTCTGGCATGGCTCTTGCCGTATTTGCTGTGCACAAATTCAAATTCTGATGCAGGTGACCAAGCATGTGGATCTGCCAATGTCTGTTGTATATATAGTGCAGCTGCTCACCTTTGGTGGTGGGTTCTTTGGCATAACCTATGGCATCCTCAGTGCCAGCTGGGATCCCATGCGAGAAGGCAGCCTGCTAGGCTTCACAGAGTTCAAAGCTAACTTGCCCTTGATACTTGACCGCGTCAAATCCAGAGGAGGCAAAGGCCGTGTGTGATGCAGCCCCACTGTGGATTGTACATCTTGTGCTCTGCTGTGTCACCCTGATTTAATGCATGTCTGTCCACGCAAGTGTATTTGATTGGCGCATACATCCAAGCACATCCTGATGTTGCTTTGTATAGCAGCCTGTGAATCTGCCAGGATCTGGGTAGTTGCAACAACTCAGTAGTCAAACTGTTGCAGCCCTTTTGATGGAGTGACACTGTTATCTGCGTGTCGAAGCTGAACTGTTGCAATTGAACTGGCCGCAAGCTGCAAGCCGTATTGCTGCCCGGCCTGACCTGGTTCGCTGATATGTTTGCATGCGTACCACATATGCACACACGACAGGGCACGCTAGCAGATAACTTAAACACTGTTTTAGATTCACCGTACAGGCATGGCTGCAATATGCTGTGGCACAACAAACACATTGCGGTCAGGGCAAGCTGTAGCTATTGGGTTGATGCTCATGGTAGGGGCAAAGATACAGATACACTTTGCATGTATAAATCAGCAATGCAAGGTGTCAACATACCGTAGTATGTATACATAATAGTATCTGTATGCACCTCCATGTATGCTATGATGCAACAGTACACATTAATCATCTAATGCTACGCTGAGCTGTCTTGTATGGCATGTGCAGACTCCTTGGTGTCTCTGCTGGCTTCAGCCACAAGCTTGCTGTACACACTGTTTGGGTTCTGCACAGCAGATTCAAAGCACGTAAAAATGCACTGGCACTTTCTCGCTCCTGAGCTTGAACAGGCAGGCAGGATGCATCAGAGTGCAAACAGGCTAACAACAAAGCGTGGACGGCTGTACTCCCCGTAACTTGCTCTGACGGCAAAGTTTGCTGGGCAAACCACCTGGGTTAGGCTTGATGCCCCATCATGGGGAATCATGAGTAAGAGAGGGTAGTATAATACTACTAGTATCGCAACGCTACAGGCAGTTACATGCTGTGACTCAGAAACATGCGCAATGAGTCAGCGGGCCTGGCTCACCTTCAAGAGTGTGCCTGGGCTGTCGAATTCCACCAGCTGCCCAGCATCAAGGACCATGATCCTGTCACTGTCAATGATGGTGTGCAGCCGATGGGCAATTGTCAGAACTGTGCAGTCCTTGAAGGCACTTCTGATGGTCGTCTGAATAAGCTGATCTGTGCCACTGTCTACATTACTGGTTGCTTCATCAAGCACCAAAATCTTGGTTCTGCGCAGGAGGGCTCTAGCCATGCAAAGCAGCTGCCGCTGCCCTGTACTCATGTTGCCTCCACCTTCGCTGATCTGTGCGTCTAGGCCGCCCTCCATGTGGCGAATGGTGTCTGCCATGCCGGCCTGCTCCAGAGCTTGCCAAATATAGGAGTCCCCACCGACAGCGTCAAACGGATCCAAGTTGGCGCGCACCGTTCCGCTGAAGATGACAGGGTCCTGTGGGACCAGCGCAAGTCGGCTGCGCAAGTCAGTAAGCCCAAGCTGGCTCACATCAATGCCGTCGATTATGATGCGGCCGCCGCAGGGCTCCACTATGCGATACAAACTGGTCATCAGCGTCGACTTGCCACCACCTGCAGTGTCGGGCACAATGTTCTATGAGCAGCCCTTACATCCCGCTTTGCAAGCAGTCTACGCTGCAGCATATGCTCAAACAGTCAGCAGCGGCAAGAGGCTGGCCCACCTGTCCGACCAACCACCCCAATCTTCTCATGAGGCCGCGTCCGGAAGCTGATGTGCTTCAGTACGGGGTCCAAATCCTCCCTGTACCTCACAACCAGGTCCTCTGCTTCAATGACACCCTCACTTGGCCAGCCCTTAGGCGGCCTGTGGTTTGCAATCACAGGAGGCTTCTCTGGCGTCAGCTTTGTGTACTCGATCACACGCTCCACAGCATTCATGTTGACTTCCAGCTCAGTGCTCTGCCGCACCATCCAGTTCATCAGACCTGCGCTTTGCAAGCTTGCTTAGCATGTGATCACACATGCAGAGGGAACTGTGCCAACCTCCATGTTGGATTGTATGGGACCACAAGAAAATCTAAAACAAACGAGGAGACTCGCAAAATGATAACACAGCAGGTGGCAAGTAACATCACAGAAGGTTTTCTACCAGGAGCAAGTCTTAGATGCGCACAGATGAGCAGCTGATGATAAAGTACAGCTGATGCACAAGTGCAAAGCATGGTGAGACAGTGACCACACAGGTGACCACATTGCAGCGTTCTGAGATGCACTGCACATGCCAAAAATTGCTGACCTGTAAGGTTGAGGGCACTGGTGAGGGCCAATCCAGCCAGCCCTGCGTTGCGGGGCAACAGCACCGACACAAACAGTGCTGCCCCAAACACAATGCAGATCCCCAGCATCTCCAGCCTCACAGACAGCCACCTGTAATCCACAACAACGGTCTGCAATTGCAATGATGCCTGATGAGTCAGCAAATCACTCACAAACAGGGGGATTCTGTCAAGAATGCCTGCAGATTCAGACAAGACACCCCAAAAATTCTGCTTGCAGTGTAAGAGCAGCATGTTCCTATAGCTTGACGAGCTATCAGCAAGACATTTCGTTTCATTTCATTTCATTTGATACCTTACAGTCTGAGGTGTGGAGCCAGTTGTGACTCATCGGACATCCTGGCTTGAAAGCACAGGTGTATGTGGTGTGCAACAAAACCAAGCTGGTGGGAGTTCTGTTCACAAAAAAGCCTAAGGTCCCATTGCTGGTAGTTTGGGCCTAATAACAAGAAAACATTATGAGCCTGTGCGTGCAGGCACTCTGTCTAGTGCTGCACCTAGCTCTGCAAGTCACCCACCATGCACCTGGGCAAATCAAGACTCACACCCAGAGCCATGCAAGCACCTCGCTCTGGTCAATGGGCTCAGCACAGGCACGCACCTGTTGACGACCTGTATGGGCCACCAGCAACGGTTGCTTTTGTCTAGCAGAGCCTGGTTGCGCTGTGTGAACTGGTCCTGCTTCCTGAAGGCGCGCAGCGTGAGCAGCCCTTGCAGGCTCTCATTGAAGTTGCCAAAGATGGGTGACAGCGCTAGGCTGTCAAGACGCTTCAGTTCCCTTGAAGTCGCAATATAGTACACCTGGAAATTCATGTCACTTCAGTGTTGCAGTCACTCTTGCTTTGATGGTCAGAAACACATCATCATCATCATCCAGAAACTGATCAATACTAGTAGAAATCAATGTTCATCGTTATTGGTACCAAGACAATAAGCGCACATATCTGTAATCCATGCAAAAGTCATTGCATGCCACCCTGATAGTTGATCAGGATGCCGACAAGGCAAGAGCAAGAGCAGCAGCATGAAGAAGATCAGCGGACCCACAAGGGGTGGGCAACAGCGGTGTCAGCGGTGTTACCTGTACTCTGTAGTAGACAATGCTGAGGGCTGCCACTGCCACAATGATGGTGGGAGTGACAGCTGTAACCACTAGTATGGCACCAAAGACGCTGATGCTGCAGGTCATGAATGACTGCACTGAGTACGACACCGAAGTGTCCACTGACTCTGTGTCCTTGGTGAACCTGCATCACACCACCTTCTCACCATATGCTCATGGCAAACAACCCAAAG
>JAABUO010010018.1_pt1 | contig 10528 bp, 14 predicted proteins | sample 5559291 | NCBI WGS metagenome assembly JAABUO01 (sample SAMN10711878, study PRJNA513372) | rock metagenome | isolation source: Antarctica rocks | place: Antarctica: Victoria Land, Finger Mt sud
GCAACGTATAACTCTGCTTGTGCCAGCATGGCACGTCGCACACACTCAACTGAGGCGTGTGCCTAGCAGTCGTGCTGACGGCTTGGCAGGCAGACAACACCATGTTCATACATATGTGTACTGCAGGATGGGGTTTAGACTGGCTGTGGCCATTTCTGCTGGGGTACCCATCAGAGAAGATTGCCATCATAGATGAGGTATTGTCACATTGCTGTGCTTCATGAGATCACTGTCAAAACCTGTGGCATTGAACGCAAGAATTGATGATGTACAGACTGGCTACAGTGCTCTCAGCAACCATATGCAGCTGAAACTTGCGCTGGTGCAAATGCACCACAGAAACAGAGATATTGCCTAATGGCAAATGCTTGCATGTTGTGCTGTTGTAGAGTTTGCACAAGGGCTTCACCTGCATCTTGTGTATTTGCCAGCAAATGCAACCTGCAGGGGACTTGTGTACATTGTTCTGCACAGCCACAAGCTGCGGCAGCAAGTGAATGGCACTGAATCACTGGCTTACCGCAAAGCTCTCCTTGTTTATGCCTTCACAAACATTTTATAAGATACTGTTCTTTGTACCATCCTTGTACCAAAGCTCTTTTGTGTTGTCTGAAAGGGGTGTTTCCTGTGATTTCCCCAAACAGCATAGAGCCTTCACGGCATCACGACCATGAGATACTGCGCCAAGCCCCCACATTCAAGTACACACTGTATACAAGTCTGTGTATCACAGCAGTGACATGCTACAGTGAAACGCACATGATCAACTGCACTCTGCATGCAGGTGACTCTCTCAGTCTGGGGAGACAAGACTTGTCCTGCACGTCCCTAATTCATCATGAGCTGGGAAGCATTATAATCATCATTATTATTACTATTATTATTATTATTATTACTATTACTGTTACTGTTTTTAATATTATTATCACTCTGTATACAGGTGTGTGTCATCCACCCCAAGGCACAGCTGCAACCCCCAACAAAAGCCAGCATGTATGCCAAAGGACACAGCCCCGGTACAGAGGAGTTTGGGCAGTATGCAAGGTTTGGGTACGATGCTGATGCTGCAAGGGACTATGGGATGCCCATGAGGGTTGCAAAGCGACTAGGGCAGCTTTGGCAGCCCTGGTATGAGACCATGTTGCAGCAAGCCGGCCTACAAGGTAGGCAGTCCCTGTCTTCTCAATATCAGACTACAAAGTTCTAGACACCTTCTATTCTCTGCTGTTCTTTCCATCTGCCCTCCGTACATGTCTTTTGCAGGAGCCTTGCTGCTGCCTCCGGCTATTACTTGCTTGCTGTTACTAACATCAATGCAGCCAATGTGAGCTTGCACAACCAGTGCATGCAATCACACCTGAGGGTCTGCACATCTTAGACTATTGTACAACAGCTGTCATGCATTTTTGTGTTTCCGATTGCATGAAGAAAGTTTCTGATCTCGAGCTTGTCCATTTCACACAGGAGCACGCTTGTGCTGTTGCAAATCCACAGCATGGCATGTGTATGTATGTGTGTATGTATTTGTCTATGTGTCTACTACTGCAGTGGACAGCAGCTACATTCCAGTGGAAAGAGAGGTCAAGCTCATGGTCAACACCTCCCTGCATCTGCAGCATGTGCAGCAGAGTCAAGCAGCTATGCTACAGGTGCCCCCTGCAGTGTTGAGGACAAACCTTGTGGTCGTCACTGGACACCCCACATGGTAGGCACCAAGGCCATCTCAGCAAGCAATTTTGGCCAAACAGCAAGACAATTTGACCAAATAGCAGGCAGTTTTGACCCAATAGCAAGCAAACTATTTCCAAACAGCAAGCAAGTTTGACCAAATGGCAAGCAATTTGGCTCAAAGAGCAAGCACTCATAGTTGTGTCTCACCCGGCTCGACGACTTCCAACTGGCCATACTTGCTGCTAGCTCTGCAACACTGATGAGTTGCCGCACGCTAGACGCACCTGCTCAACAACCAAGGCAATTGTGACCAGCAAAAGAACCCTCTGCTCAAAGGCAATTTGTGAAAACCGCAGGCTGCCGGCCACTGCCAATACCAATGCCACATGGGATCTGGTCATCATCCAAAGCCCCAGTGCTGCATCTCCATCCCCAGCCTGCTTGCTGACTTTCACCAGCTCTGCTGTTGGTCGGTATCAGCAGTTGTGGCAGTTGGTGCAGTCAGATGAATGGAAGGAGCTGCATACGGAGCAGTACCAGTACATTTACCTGCCTGACAGTGATGTGTACCATGCTGCTGAGCAGATTGACAGGTAAGCCATGCCAACTTGTCCGCCTTGCATGTGTCCCAATGTGGCCATTGCTTAACGCCTGCATGCACACAACCTGCAGTGTGATGTTCATTGTTGCCTGTATAGTCACATCATCAGCACACGATCGCTTTATGCAAGTCGTGACTGAAGTCAAGCACAGCTGGAAATAACTTATGTTGCCTCCAATTCTCTTTGCATAGCATTGCGCTACGACATTATGCTGTCAACAGACCATTCTGCTACAATGCTTGTTCCTTTGCTCACTTTCTTATTGTCATCCACCGTTTAAAGTTGCATGATTGTGATGGCGTTGTTAACACAGTGCTTTTGGTGCATGAAGATGTTGTCCTCCAGGCAAAGACTTTGGCACTGCACAAGAGCTGCAGGATAGACTTGCCTGCGCCTGAGTCTACACAGCGCCGCATATTCCCTCCTTCATGCAATCCTCAGACACAATGCTGTCATGTGTGACTTCATGGTGACACATTGGCTGGTCCCCTTGCTGCAGAATGTTTGAGATGATGGCTCAGTATGACTTGCTGCTGGCACACCCATCAGTGTGCTCAGACCTGGAATCTGACTCACACCTCATGGACATGCTGAAGCGGCAGCCTACCAATGTACTGCGACACACCACTGCTGTAGAAATTCTGGCGCCTCTTTTTGACATGGCCTTCTTTCAAGACAGTGTCGTGAACACGCTAAAAAATGCCACGTATGGTATGCCTCTCAAGAACAAACTGCAGATGGGAGTCAAGCTCTGCATCACTTGCATGCTGCAAGTGGGGGTGCACACAGGCTGTGCCTATGCTCAAATCATCTGCCTGGCCAAATGTGCTGTTTGGTGCATGTGTAAGAAATGCAACAGCTGTCTCTTCTTCAGTCACCATACTTCTTTGAGTCACTCACCCTCTCACACACTCACTCACCCACTCATGCACTTGTTCCTGCATTGTCATAAGCATACAAGGGTTTGATGCTGTCAGGTATGCCCCTGTGCACGCCCACTCAATCACTCACTCACTCACTCACTCACTCACTCACTCACTCACTCACTCACTCACTCACTCACTCACTCACTCACTCACTCACTTGTTCCTGCACTGTCATAAGCATACAAGGATTTGATGCTGTCAGACAAAGCCATGCGTGCCCACTCATGCACTCACTCACTGATGCACTCATTTCAAACGCTCACGCATTGACTTCACATGAATCATTCATGATGAATTGAAAGGCAGGCATGATGGTGCTTAGTGTACATTGATTTCCCATTCATTGTCTGTTGACTGCCTTGATGGGTCCTGAAGACAGCAGATCTACCCGCATTCTTTCATTGACTGCTTGATCAATTGATTGACTAGTTGATTGACTGGTTGATTGATTGATGCAGGACATGGGCTGCAGTGGCTGTGGCCCTTCCTGATTGGCTATGCCCCCCGCAGAACAGCTGTCCTAGATGAGGTTTGCGTAGTACATCCCAGGGACGACCTGCAAGCAGCTCTCAGATCATCCCTGCATTTACAGTCCCAGAAACAAAGCCTAGCACTGAAGCCCAAACCCGGATGGAGCTCACTCCTAGCCCAAGCTAAGCTATCTTGGACTGGAAGTGAGAAGTCGCCAGCCAGGGCCCAGTACACTGCAGAGGCACTGAGTACTGCACCAGGGGTGGACTATTTGCCTATGAGGGCTCCAGGAGGGCAAGAAGCACAGCAGGAGATTGAGATGCAATTCAAGCAATTTGGGTACAAGGCGGAGTTGTATGGGGTGAAACACCGCTCAGCAGATTTGGTTGAGGCTGTGTTCCAGCCTTGGTACCAGGACATGCTTGCCATGGGTAGCATTCAGGTATGCCTCCATGGAGCTTTCATTCAGTACCCCCCCTGACTCTCCTGCAGACCCTCGCATGACTGAAGTGCTGTCTTGCACATGCATGTGCCTTTCCTTGACCTAACCAGTCTCAAGCGCTGCAGGCAGCGCTGCAGAATTGAGCTGCTCTCTTCTATGTACGTAGTAGGTCTTCCCACGGTTGCAGTGCCTCATGTGCATGCAAATGGTAAATTAAAATGCAGTTGCCATGCGTGATGCTTGTGTACTGATGCCCTGTGTAAAAGGCGTTACATGAGCATGGTGCTGAAGCAGCAGTTGTAGTAAGAAAGACTCCTGACGTACACCAATGTGTCGATAGGTGTCAGCGATACCTTCATGGCATCACCTGGCTGTGAGGAAACCGGAGGGGGGAGTGCACCTGTCCACGAGCGCTTCCCATCCCTTCAGCGACTTGTCTGTTCTGCAGCAAAGCTGACATGATGATCATGCATCTGCTTTGCTGTTTTGTTGTCATTGTTGATTCTGACTTGAGCGTGTGAAGTGTTCTCACAAGTGAGCATGGAGTTGATGCTCAAACAGGAATGACTGACTTGAGTCAGCAGCAGGTGACCTTTGCTTTCAGCTGCAAGCAGTCTGCTGCTGTTTGTGACAGTGCCTATTGTTGGATCCAAGGAGTCATCACAAACATGTTATTGCATCTTGTTGCGCTGCTGTTGAGTTTCTTGTTCTTGCTTTTGCACACAAGCTGCTGTCATACACTATGCTATTAGCTTGTTTTTGACAGTTTTGGCCATAGACTCTGTGCCAATGCTGGGGCTTACCAAGATTTAGATACAAACTTGGCAGGCTTTCAGGAGTTAAAGTGCCTTTTCCATTTTATGGCTTCAAAATTTGTGACAGGTTGTCCTCACCGGCAAACATGGTTGTTCACCACCTTGCACAAATGTCTTGTGGCGACAACCTTACCACAGACTAGAGGCAGAACAGATCCACTGTTGAATGTAGCCAAACGCAAGTAGCGGTGCAATTGCCATCTGCGCTTTCCTGCTTTGAGTTTGCACATGATCATCAGCTGGCCAGCCTACACCATAGTGTACATATGTGCATCATAGCACTGATGATCATGTGTGCTTCACTCCAGGAGTCTTTGAGTCATACACGATTCATCATAAGGTTGCCGGCATCCTGAAATCTTTGCACTGTACCGGCTTTGATTGCAATAGCATTGTTAAACGTGCCGTATTTTGGTTCCCCCAAAGCTATATGTCCTGGGAGAATGCGCATGTCACATCTTGTGCATGCTGTTGTTGCATCGTGTCATGCGCTGTGCTTGCAGCACATTGGCTAGTCAAAATCGTGCACTAGGCTATGAAAAGCTCATCAAACCCGCTCTGAAACCACCTCTCATGAGCTCATCTTGCTTTTTGCAAGGTAGAAGGCCTGGTGCCGTTGCGCATGTGACACAGCGCCATGCTGCATCAACAGCATACGTGTGGGTGCAGACATGCACCCGCTAACCAAAGGCCTTTCGTTGCTCGACTTCCTAGAAGAGGGCACTACAGGTCTCGTGCAGGTGTGCGTGCGCAGGCACGGCCAAGACGCTGCTCCGCAGTTGCAACCAGAACTTAACATAGACGTTGCTTACTATCGCAGTGAAGCATCACAGTGTTTTGACGGTTGCCATTTCCAACGGCAAAGACATAGTCGCACCGTTCAACGTGGTCATAACTGGCAGCACAAAAGGTTCGCTCGCGTTGTGCGCCTTGTATTGAAGCTTGGCGTCATGAGCACCATTTGACCCTTCTAGCCCATCGTAGGAATTGGAAAGGCCCTGGCTACAAACTTTGTACGCAGTGGCGACAACGTGGTCATCTGTTCTAGATCAGGTCTCCCCAAACTCAGCAGGGCGTTTCAATACCCTTTGTGAGTCTGTGTCGTGCAAATTCCCCAAACATGACAGTGCACTGCAGATGACAAGGTGAAGGCAACAGTTGCTGAGCTGACGGCGCTTAGCAAACAGCAAGACTTAGGTGAGGTCAAGGTAATTTAGTAAGCATGCTGCCACTTCCTTGTGCTGCAGATCTGCATTCCCTAAGATGATACATTGCACCAGTGTTTGCAAACATGATGTTTCAGATGTTGTGCAGGGGAGGGCATGCAACATGACCAAACCTGCTCAGGTGGCTTCACTGGCAAACTTTGCGCGTGCAGAACTGGGAAGCATAGATCTCTGGTGAGCATGTGGTGCATGCACCAAGCATGGAACGTTCATCTCAGGCTACACCACCATGTGACTTGGGAGCTCTGCTGCAAACTGCTCATTGCTTTGCTCTCTGCATACAGCTGAAGTTTGCGTTGCATTGGCAAGCCACATAATGTGTAGCAACCCTGCTGTCTTGCCTGATATGGCTGCAGGATCAACAATGCGGGCTCCAACGGCTACAAATACGGTGTGCTGGGCGATTATACAGATGCTGAGCTGGTCAACATTGTGGAGACAAACGTTCTTGGTGTCATGCTTGGCTGCAGAGAGGTAAGGAATGCCCTAGAAAAGAAAAGAAAAGAAAAGACTACGCCTTTCGGCGTCAATTTAATGAGAAGCCCAGTATTATACCGGGCTGCCCAGGGAAGGAATGCCCTATGCCTTCCCACTTAAAACCATAGCTACAAACAGCCTGGTTGACTTGCCATCGCCAATTCGCTCTCATTGCTGGAGCGCAACGCAGTTGCCAGAGCATGTGCTTCATGGTTGGTAAGCCAAGCATAGCCTCAGACGCACACCCTACCCTTGCACTACCCCCTGCACTGGTTGTGCAGTGTATGCATTCCCTTCCTCCAAGTCATCAAATGTTGCACCCATTTTTGGGTCTGCAGGCTATAAGGATCATGCGGGATCAGCCATCTGGTGGGCATATCTTCAACATGGATGGGGCAGGGGCAGACGGCGGGGCTACCCCCCGATTTGCTGCTTATGGGGCCAGCAAAAGGGGCCTGGCCCAACTAGGCAAGTCTTTACAGGTATGCCTATTCACCACAGCAGTCTTGTTCTGCATGCAGTGTTGGCAGTGCTTCAAAGCTGACAGTCCACTTTCACAGCCTCGGAGCATCACTGACACTGATCATGTCATCTTGCTGTGTGTTACACTCTCCTCCACAGAGACCACAGAACATATGCACAGCATGTGCCCTACATGTGCCCTGCATGTGCCCTGCATGTGCCCGGTCAGACCTTGCCACAAATGCCTGAGAATACTCATGGAGTGCCTGACATGGCTGGCAGCTTATGCTGTACTGAAGCATACAGGGACCATTATCTTGCGTGCACCCATGTTTGCCAGCCCTGCTTGGAACAGCCCCCAGCAAAGTTCCCTGCACAATGCACTATGCTTTGCTGCAGGCTGACCTGAAGATGTCTGGCATCACCAATATTGGCATGCACAATTTGTCACCTGGTATGGTCACCACTGACCTGCTCATGTCAGGTAATGTCCACTAGTCATCCAATCCTCTTGAATAGCTGACGACATGCTACTGCTTGTATGCTGGCTGCATGAAAGGCTGCCCTGCCTGGGAGCTGTTTTGAGTTATACGTGTCTGTTCCTGTCATCAGACCACTTCCCAGAAGAAGCTTGAAGAAGTGCAGCTGTGAGACAGTGCTGTTTTTCAGGCTGTTTGTATTATGTGCAGCTCCTTGCTGGACAGAGTCATGTCAACTGCAACAAGACGCCGATACCGGGCGGCAGAACTAGCGTTGCTGGTTCATTTGCACATGCAGCCGTGTTGAGTCTCTTGTACAAGATTTAAAAGCACCCGACGTGCTTGTGATGACCTTGCAGGGGCAGACACCAAAGCTGCAAAGTTCTTCATCAACTGTTTAGCAGAAGAGGCAGCCGTGGTTGCCGATGCTTTGGTGCCAAGGATACGCAAAGTACCTCAGGAATCTAAAGGGTCTGGTGGGGGTGTGGGCGGCAGCACATACATCAAGTTTCTGACAAAGCCAAAGGCGTACAGTCAGATCATTGGACGACTTATTGGTGGAAGGCGAAAGAACAGATTTGTGCAGGAAGAGTAAAGTTTGGCACACAGTCACACATAATTTGATGCCAGAAAACAAGACTTATTTTGGCTTGCTTGATTCCCTAGCAGCATCAGCTGTCCAACTCGTGAGCACTCTTCAAAATGATTGATGTGGACCGTCGGAAGTCTTGTTCCCAAGTCGTACTATTGTCATGAATATTTGCTGCCAACACGTGTCACCCTAGGGGCTGAGATCTGGTGAGAAGATTTTACTGTGTCATGTCATAGACAAGCACAACAAGCAATACTCCTTTTTACATCGAATCAGCAAAGTTCCCAGCACCTCCTGAGCTACTTCAGTAATGACAGCAGTCAGAACAGGGTTTCAACGAACGAGATAGGCTAGGTCGCCAAGGCTGGAAAGTTGATTTTGCTATCCTACATTTGACATTCTGCATCGTCACAACTCTGTATCCTGATATCAAGCAGCATTAGAGTCAGTGCGAACCAGATACCGCAGAAGAAAAATTGCCACCTAGTGCAGGGAAGATGAAACGGTACTTCTGTGCTTCTGTAGCAGGCTAAGCTGAGCGGAAGGCGTCGTCATTGTTGCACCCGTAGGGATCGAGGCGTGATTGCACAACAGGTGTCGCGGTGGAGTTGAGAGGGTACTGTCCTTCAGTGTCATACAGCCCAGGGCCAGAAGATAGAGGCGGTGTTCAAGACACAAGCTTTCACATCCTTCCACGCACGCAATTTTAGCAACAGAGCCTACGATGCTTGGAGTGAGCTACTTTGAGTTACTTTTGATCGTCGGCTTGGGCTCGGTTGTCTTAGGTACCCTTGCGAGCCTGCTTGATCTCCGTCACAATGCCTGCTGCACCGGACCTCAGTAAACTCATGTACGGCTGCAGGGCCTAAGGACCTTCCACGGGTGGCAAGGTATGCTGGGCAAGCCACTGGCAGAGCAGCAGCATATCTCACAATGGCCAGAAGCAAATTTGCTAGGTTTTCAGAGGAGGCACAATTGGACAAGGTAAAATTGCTTGCTTGCTTGCCTGGTAACGAGACACTAAGGTCATGTGCAGCAGAGCTCAGTAAAGCCACGGTGCGCAGGCTGCAATACCATTTTGCCCTTACATATGCTGCATTGGCTGTGGGCTCATCATGCATCCTTTCTGAAGCAGTAATTGGTGCCTTTGCTTGAAATACGATGTACACAAGTGCACTGCACACACTGGCTGCATGCATATACCATTTGCAGCTGCTCTCTTGACTAAGTTGCAACAGACCGTTCCCTACATTCTTGAGGCATATTGCTGTTTTTGGCTTGTCATTTTCAACGTGTGTCGCCTGCTGTGCAGCTGCATGCAGAGATGCAGCAAAGCATGCAGCAGCTGTCTGCCATCCAATCTGAGCTGCGGGGCAACATCAACTTCATGAATCCAGGGTGAGTCTGCTGGGTTTGCAGATGTCAAGGCCATCTTGAATCAGCCAGCTTTGTGCATGCATGGTGGTATGGTGGCAAACACATGTCACATTGCGCTTACTGTCACTGCTCTAGAATCAGCATGATTTGTCTTATTCTTGTTGACCATGACGTTATTCACAGTATACATTGTAGTGCTGACAGCAGAGGCAGGCTTCAACAAGAGGCCGCCTTGCATACCACTTGTTTCAATACTGGTGCGGCTGAGGAGGGCTTTTGTGACCAATTCAGTAGCTGTGAAGGGTAAACTTGCTCAACAAGCCACAGCAAACACATGCTTCTGTGCTGCACAGACCAGTCGCCCAAAGAGCTCTCAGAATGCAGCGACCCGCCCCCGCTGACCAGGACTCCCCTGCCTCTTCTTCAGCAGGGTTTGACCCTGCACAGCTCCAGCATAGGACAAGCCAGGCTCATCAGTCTTCCAGCAAAACTCATCCACCTGCAGCTTCTAGCTTTGCAGCATCTGCAGCTGACACAGCAGCTGCCATGAGCATGTCCTTGAGACAAACATCTGATGAGCTTCAAAGTCATGCCTCACAGGTAAAAGGGCACATTCACTATATCATGCATGTGGTGCTTTCAAATCAATGGTGTGTTTGTCGAGACATTGTTTTAGTCATGCTAGTGCCTGCGATGCCCAGGTGTCTGGGAATGTACACGCTAGCCATTGTCACATCTGTCGGTTGCCCTCTGACATATGTCCCGCTTCACAGTTTCAGTAGTTTTGTGACCACTGACTCAGCTGCTGTGCTTGTTTTGCAGGTACCCAGTGAGCAGCTGAGACCTTTACCTATTTCAGCTGTGTCCCTTGGAAAGGCACCAATTCGGTCTGACAGCATTGCGACTGGATCTGACATTCTGTTGGATGCATTGCGGGAAGAAGAAGTCGCAGCGCATGCACAGCGATTCCTGGAAACAGAGCAAGGAC
>JAABUO010010019.1_pt1 | contig 10528 bp, 9 predicted proteins | sample 5559291 | NCBI WGS metagenome assembly JAABUO01 (sample SAMN10711878, study PRJNA513372) | rock metagenome | isolation source: Antarctica rocks | place: Antarctica: Victoria Land, Finger Mt sud
AATCTTGCTGTCGCCTGGACAGGCGGCACTTCCGAGTGCCTTTCAGCGAGTGACTTCAGCCACTCGTTCCTACCGGGAATTCTGGTATACTGGCGGCATGGCCCGGCCTGATTTATCGTACCTGAAAAACGTCTTTTTGTTTTTGTTCGGCCTGCCGCTCGGCTTCTTGACCGGGCTGTCCGCCATCTCCGGCAGCGTGTTCGGGGTCCCGACCGTGCGCCGCCTGCTCGGCCTGCGCCCGGCAAGGGCGGTGGGAGTCGGCCTGACACTGACGTTCTTTGCGGCTCTGGCCGGCATTCTGTCGTATACCCAGCACGGCGAGGTGCGGCTCGGGCTGGCCCTGCTGCTGTTTGCCTTCCAAACCCTGGGTGCGCTGATCGCAGAGCGGCTTCTTTTGTCGCGTCCCAATCTTGAGCGCCTGCCGCTGCTGTGGGGAGCGGTAGTTATTGCCGGCGGGCTGGCGATGCTGGCGTCCGGCTTCGGGTTCCTGCACGGGCCGCGCCTGCCGCCGGCAATTACAGCGCACGGCCTCGAGTTTTACGCGCTGGCGATGGTCCTGGCGGCAGGCGTCGGCTTAATCAGCCGCGTGTTTGGTCTCGGCGGCGTCTTGATTGTCCCGGCAATGATTTACGGACTCGGCCTGTCGCCGCATGCCGCGCAGGGAACGGCACTGGTGGTGCTGGCCGTGGCGGGCCTGCCGCCCCTGCTGGTGCATGTCCGGCGCGGCGACATCGAGCCGCAGTCGGCCACCTGGCTGTCGGCGGGTGCGGTCTTCGGGGCGCTGACCGGAGCATTAGTTGCCGTCACCCGCAGCGACCCGGCGCTCGTTATATTGTTCGGCCTGCTTTTAACTGTAATGGGCCTTTCGATGCTTTGGCGGCGTGACGCGGCGGGAACCTACCCCGCCGGAAGCGGCGGCCTTCCCGAAGCGGGAAGCGAAGGAGAATAACTGAGATGGGAACATGGCATGTCGTCAAACAGGGAGAATGGCTGGCGACAATCGCGGCTCACTATGGGGTAAGCGACTGGAAGACGCTCTGGAACGACCCGCACAATGCCGCGCTGAAACAAAGCCGCAAACCGGAGATTCTGTTTCCCGGCGACCGGCTGTATGTTCCCGACAGAACTTCCAAAACGGCGTCCGGCGCTACCGGGCAGCAGCATAATTTCGTGCTGAAAGCCGCCGCAGGGGAAACGCTGCGCGTCAAAGTGCTTGACGCCGCCGACAGTCCGCTGGTCCACCAGCCGTTCCGCCTGACGGTCGGCACCCAAAAGTTCACCGGCGTCACGACCGAAGGCGGCGAAGCTGTCGTCAGCGGCATCCAGCCGTCGGGAAGCCACAAAGGCACACTTGAACTCGTGGGGACCGGCCTGACGTTTCCCGTCGCCGTCGGCTCCCTGAACCCGGCGAGCGAAAAGAAATCTTCTGACCCCGCCGGCTACGACAACGGCGTTTCCGGCGTCCAGATGCGCCTCGCCAACTTGGGCTTCGACCCCGGCCCGCCCAGCGGCGCACTCAGCCCGCAGACCCGCAGCGCCCTCCAGCACTTCCAAAGTACGGTCATGCACCGCCCGGCAGAAAAAAGCACCGGCGAGCTGGACAGTGAAACCCGCAGCGCAATCATCAAATCCTACGGCTGCTGAAACAGCAGGGACAAAGAGGAGGCAACATGGCGGAACCGACCCAACCATACAAAGTTTATTTCCACTGGAAGAACGACAGTTCGGGCAAGTTAAAGGCAGTCTCCTGTGACCAAGAGAACATTCCTGGGGAAGAAGGCTTCTTGGCGAATGTCTCGCATCTCGTTGAGTCGTTCAAGGGCGGGCTACCAGCCGCGTGTTTGACAGTCAACGAAGTGAATACGCTCCACCTGAAAAAGGGGGACTTCCTTTACATGGATGCGGGGTGTTGGCTGGACAACAAGCAGACATTTGGCCTGATTTGCGGCGAAGATGCGGCAGTGTGTGGGTTTAAATATTTACCTCCGAAACCGGTGGCAAGCAGCGGTGGGAAAGGCCTTCTTAACCAATTTATTCAGTCATCTGAGTCCATCAGCATTCATCTTCGTGAGAAAGTTCAATCTCCCACGCCAAACTCTGACCATCTTTACCTAATCCTTCCCGATATGCATGTCCCGGACGCGCCGCCGTTGGGCTACTCGAGGCCGGTCGACGACGGGAGATGGAACGCCGTAAGCGGCGGAGCTTGGGATGTAGACTCACGCGCCTTCGATCTCCAAACCACGCGCGACCTTTTCAATTCGCGGGCCAGCATCCCAGCCATGATCAATTTTCTAGAGCACGTCCGGTCTCTGGCTGAGAAACCTGAATGGAAAGACAAGATCACGCTGATACAGCTCGGAGACATGTATGAACTTTGGGCTGGGCGCGAACTTGAGTTCATTCCCAACGACCCCCCAGAAAAGCCTGAAGTTAATTTGGTGTGGGGGGGCGCTCAAGAAGTCAGCAGATGGATCAGCGAGACACATCAGCGCTTTTCTACGCTGTTCCAGGTATTTGATGAGTGTGCTAAACAGGGCATCGCGATGCGGTTTCTGCACGGCAACCACGACAACTATCTTTTGTGCTCGGAGGTAGTGCAGGAGGCAAACACCTGCATCAAGAGCGATATAATCTTAAAGAGCGATCCGCCAACAACGGTCTATGAGCGGCACAAAGAAATAAATCAGGACCATGTATTCATTGAACATGGACAGCGATGTGATCCCTACAACCGTGACGGTGCGACGGAGGGTTTTAACAATTGTAATAGCGCTGTTGCCCATCCAATCTTGCAAGGATTGGGGGCTGTTGAAAGGGCCATGTTCGTAGTGGGAGCCGCTGCCAAGTGGTGCGTCCAGGAGAGGAACTTCGGTGTGTATGTCATGGGGCACACGCACACGCCGAACCTCAAAAGAGTGGAAGTTTACCACGAGCGGGAAGGGGCAAATTATGTTGCAGGCCCTGGAGGCACTCTCGTCGAGGTTAGAACGGAAACGCCGCTTGAAGGCACACAATGATTACGCCCGGCGAAAGCATCCTTTGGCTTCCTTCGATTGGGTAGGGAAAGCCTCTATGGCCTAAGCACCGCCCGCGCCAGCCACCAGCTTCCTTGCTTCTCCTCCAGCCGCGTATAATCCGCCGTCAAAATCTGCGTGCTTTGCAGGATGATTGTGGCGGCACTCGTGCCTTCCAGGTGAACAGCGACGCCGCGCAGGGGCCGCCCCCATGCCTGCCGCCGCGCTTTGATGGCGGCTTCTTTGAGCGCCCAAAACAGCAGCATCCCGTCGGCGCTGTTCTCGGAGCCAAAGTGATCGGCAATCTGCTCCCGCTCGCCCGGCGTGAACACGCGGGCGCAGAGGCCGGGATGCACGGGGCGAATGCGCTGAACGTCAATGCCGGCGCTGCCTTCGGTGCGCGTCTCTGAGAACGTCGCTGCTCCGATGCCGTCGCTGTGCGACAGTGACAGCGTGAGGTTCGGCACATTAGGCCCTATCAGTGCCGGGGCAACCCCACTGCGCCCAATCTGCCAGTCCAGCGGACTGAGGCTTAGCTCCTCCCACAGCAGCTTCTTCGCCGCCAGCCGTCCGGCGAGCCATTCGGATTTCCGTTTCTCCGACGCCCACGCCGCATATGTTTCCATTTCGCTCGGCGTTAGCCAGAAGTTCGGATTTTGCGTGAGTATCCAATCGGGCTGAACGACAACGGTTTTCGAAAGACTTGTCTTGGGAAGCGGCATAAACCCAGTATACCGGCCTGCAGATTGAAAATATCTCTGGTGTGCTACAATAAGTGATGCGCTGTTGGGCAAAGACTGTATGAAACGATTTTTATGAACGCGCTCCTAGTTGTCAATCCGGCGGCGGGGCAGGGGAAGCCGCGAGAAGCGCTTGCGGCCCTGAAGACGGCTTTGGGACCTTTTGTGGGTCGGGTGTTTGAAACGCAAAAAGCGGGCGACGCCGAGGAAGCGGCCCGTCAGGCGGCGGGGCGGGGCTTTGATGCGGTCCTTGTTGCCGGCGGCGACGGCACAGTGAACGAAGTTATCAACGGCCTGATGACCGCGCCTAATATGTCTGGTTTGCAGTCGTCTGGTTCGCTGCCGCTCGGCCTCGTTCCGCTGGGGACGCAGAACGTGCTGGCGTCTGAGCTGGGCCTTTCGGACGATTTAATGGCGGTCGCCGCTCTGCTGCGGGCCGGCAAGACGCGGCGGCTGGACTTGGGACGGGCAGGCACGCGCTGCTTTGTGCTGATGGCGGGCTTTGGTTTTGACGCGGTTGTCGTGCGCGAAGTGCTGGGGTCGGTCAAAGAGTTGATTGGCCCGGCGGCGTATGCCTTTGCGACACTTGGGGCGCTGGCGAAATATCAAAGCACGGCGATTACGCTGACGCTGGACGGCGAAACCATACGCTCGGAAGCGTTTCTTGTCGTGGTCGCGAATGCCGCGTCGTATGCCTACCGGCAAATCAAGCTCGCGCCGTTCGCCGCGCTGGGCGACGGCTGGCTGGACATCTGCGTTTTTGAGCGTCCTAAATTGGACCGCGTTGGGTTTGCGTCCCAAATGGTGTCGGTGCTGGCCCGCCGCCACCTGCGCGACCCGAGCGTGCGCTACTACCGCGCCCGGACCATCACGCTTTCGTCCCATCCACCGATTTCCGGTCAGCTTGACGGCGAGACGTTCGGCCAAACGCCGGTGACCATTTGCATTGTCCCAAACGCATTGTCCGTGTTCGTCCTCTGACGGCACGGTAGCTTCCAGAAAGGCACTCACTTCACTATGTTCACACCTAAACTTAACACACGCACCTATCAAATGTACGTTGGCGGAGCCTGGCGCGACTCGCTCTCGGAGTCACTGCTGCCGAATATCAATCCCGCGCACAAATCGGAAGTGTTAGGCTATGTGCCGGAAGCTACCGACGCCGAAGTGGACGAAGCCATGCAAGCTGCCGACGCCGCGTTCCCCGCGTGGCGGGCGGTCAGCGGGAACATGAAAACGAAAATCTTTCTGCATCTGGCCCAAATTATGTATGCCCGGTTTGAGGACTTCCAGCAGACAATGGCCCGCGAGATGGGCAAAACGCTGTTTGACAACAAGTTAGATTTAGACGAAGCTATCGGCGTGGTCGAGTGCGTCGCACCGCAGGGCTTGTCGCTGAAGGGCGAAACGTACCAGAAGAACATTGACGGCGTCGTCATGGAGTCCCGTTTGGAGCCGCGCGGCGTCGCGGCGATCATCACCCCGTTCAACTTCCCCGTCGCCATTCCCATCGCGCAGGTCGTCGCGGCGCTTGTTGTCGGCAACACGGTTGTCTGGAAACCCTCGCATCTCATCCCTGAAAGCTCGCAGGCCATCGCCGCCGCGATTGACGAGTGCTTCGCTTGGGCCAAAGAAAAGATCGGCGTCACCGTCCCGCCCGGCACGTTTAACATGGTCTCGGGCGACGTTTCCACGGGCCAGGCGGTCATCACGCACCCCGCCGTCAAGTGCCTGTCGTTTACAGGAAGTAAAGCCGTCGGCGACGCAGTAGACGCGACTGCCAGCGGCCTCGGCAAGCGGGTGATGAAGGAAGTCGGCGGCATCAACATCTTTTATGTCCACAAAGACGCCGACATTGAGAGGGCCGCCAAGAACTTCGTCTACGGCAAGACCATCACCGCCGGCCAGCGCTGCACGTCCATTCAAGAAGTGCTGTGCGACGAAAGCGTCTACGAAGCGTTTGTAACAGCCGCCATTGAAGAAACCAAAGGCATCCGCATCGGCGACGGCTCTTCTGAGGAAATGGCCGACGCTGACAAAACGCCCGGCCTCTACTCCCTGCCGCCGTTAGTGTCTGAGGAGCAGCAGGCCCGCGTTCTGGGCCTCATCTCCCAATCTGTCGCTGAAGGCGCGAATATCCGCCACCAAGTCCCCGTTCCCGACGCCCTCGCCGCCGAAGGCTGCTACGTCCCGTTCACGCTCATTGAAAACGTCGGCAAAGACAACGTCTTCTACACCACCGAAGTCTTCGGCCCCGTCGGCATTTTGACCAAAGTGAAGAACATCCAGGAAGCCATCACGGTCATCAACCAGAAAATCGGCATCGTGGCGTGTATTGACAGCTTAAACAAAGACGCCTCCGAGCACTTTATTCAAAGCGTTCTCCGAACCCGCGTAGACGACGGCCGCCACGGCACCGGCGCGTTCTGGGCCACCCGCTTCGGCGGCGACCGCGGCGCAGGCTCCGGCAATCCGGCTTTAGATGAAAACATGGTCATGGGCTATGTGATGTGGAAAACCATCTACCGCGCCTACAAGCCCTTCGCCGAACCCCAAGACGACGACGCAGGGATTTAGGCACTCATATGGCGTTATCCTCAGCCACGTTGCCTCATAAGTGGCGCGTCACCCGATATGACCCCGCACTGCGAAACAAGCGAGGGAATTACCCCCTCGGCGACTGGTCCTATTTTGGAGAAGTGGGTCAAGTCTTCAATGGCGAGGAACTGACCTTTCAGCGGTATCTTGCTTGGGAAACGGCATATGCCAATGCTGCTTCCGCTTTTCTCGCTGATGCCGGCCTTGATGCTTTACAGATCGAATACCTGGAAAACAAGAATATCAAAAACATTGACGCCGAGCAATACAAAGACATCAGTCTCGTGCCAAAGTCACTGCGTACTGGAATGCTTATTGCAAAAGACAATCTCGCTGATGTCGTTCGGCTGAATTTACGGGAAGTCATCTGGTGCAAACTAGCAACCGGCCATCGGGCGGACAGCCGGTTCTACCTGCACTTCGGCTGGGACTTCTATATGTACGTCGGAAGCAGCTTACCCTCGGTTAAAGCAATCCATTACGCCGAAAGTATCGGCTTGTTCGTTGAGCCGAAGCGCTCGCCTTATCTGGAAACCAACGACTGATGCTGTGCTCCAGGGATAGAACAACCGAAAGGAAACAAAACAATGCAGGTACAGGTTGAGGGCACTGACAAAGGGATGCTGATTGCAATCAGCATTCTCGTCCCGCAGGGACATTTTGCTTTTCTAAAGTCCCGGTCTTCCAGACCGGGGTGCTGATGCCGGGGTTGTGGAAAACCCCGGCAGGGAAATGTCCTTTGGACAAAGAACACATATGCTATCACTGTCTTTCCTCGTCCGAAGGACGCTTCTTTGCCGGGGGTTTCTACACCCCCGGTACTATGGCTCAGTAGAATTGCTCCTGTCCGTGCTACATAGCGAGGAAATCAGATGACACAAGATGATTCGATATTGAAGGAATCAATACAGGTGCATATCACAAAAACTGAACATGGCTTTGCCGTACCAATTCCAGAAGAGACGCTGCTGTCCGCAGGCTTTAAAGAGGGCGATGTCGTCAACATCTATGTTCGCAAAGGCTGCTTGGAAGTCACTGACCCATCGGAGCGACGCTATGACGTAGAAAAGATGGTTGCCCAAATCACTGACGAAAACCTGCCGGATTACATAGACTCTGGGCCTCCTGTTGGAAGGGAGATATGGTGATGGACAACCAAGACGAACCCGTGGGACATCCCCTCAACGATAACCCGTGGTTTAAGAAGATGAAGGCGCTGAATGAGAGCTTGGAAGCGGGCAAGATTACGCAGACGGAGTATGAGCGCAAACACCGGGGGCTGATGGTGGAGCTTCAAAGCGCAGCCAACAAAGAGCGCGAGAAGATCAAGTCGTGGGCGATTTCCAGCAAGAAAGTCCGGGATGAGGCCGAGTACAAGCGGCTGTGCGCCCATTACCATGACGCTTACGGGGACTCGTTTCACCACTTCTTGACGTCTATCCATGCCGGGGCGTCGTTTCTGACGCTCAACGAAAAGATGCTGGATGATGCCCGGCTGCTGGAACTGCGGTTCGGCGGCAAGATTATGTCCCCGGAGCAGGTTTTGGCCGAGTCGGAAAAAGAAGAGCGGGAAAAAGCCGCGCAGGAAGAAGAAGGCGAGCCGAACGGGTAGAATGTTTATATAAAGCAGGCGAGCGGAACAAGTAGGTGAAGAAATCGTCGAAATCATGCACAATATAAGAATGAAAGACAGAATAAAACGCAGGCACGCTAGAAAGCACGATGACAGGCAATGAAAGCCAGTAAAGGACAAGTGGAAGCGGAAACAAGCATTGCCGAAGCGAAAGAACGAGGAACAGCACTCTTCTCGAAAGTGTTGACTCAGTACGGAAAGCTCACACGCCCGGCTATGCTTGAAGACCCCATTGAAACAATTATCTGTAAAGCGCAGGCGTATCACCCCACGATGGACGCGGAGCTTTTGCGCCGTGCCTATGCCTATGCCGAGGCGAAGCATGAAGGCCAGTCCCGGCGGTCGGGCGAGCCGTATATCACGCACCCGGTGGCGGTCACGACAATTTTGACCGAGCTGGAAATGGACGATGCGACCCTTGCGGCGGGCCTGCTGCATGATGTGGTGGAAGACTGCGGCGTTTCGCGGGAGCAGATCGCGGCGGAGTTCGGCGAGGAGATCGCTGATCTCGTGGACGGCGTCACTAAGCTCAAGCTCGCTGACTTTGAGGCACGCAATGAGGCGGAGCCGGGGGCGCGTGTGGACGCCCCGCCTGCCGCCGAGCCAGCCCTGCCGGAAGCCCCGGAAGTGCTGGCCCGCAAGAAGCGGCACGGCGAAACCACGAAAAGCGCGGCGAACCTGCGTAAGATCCTGCTGGCAATGGCGAAAGACCTGCGGGTCATGGTCATCAAACTGGCCGATAGATTACACAACATGCGGACGCTCGGCGCGATGCCGGAGCATCGGCAAAAGCGCGTCGCGCAGGAAACGCTTCAGATTTTTGCGCCCCTCGCGCATCGCCTCGGCATCTGGCAGATCAAGTGGCAGCTCGAAGATCTGGCGTTCAAGTATCTGAACCCGGACGCCTACAACGAGCTAAAGCAGAAGCTGGATAAAACGCGGTCTCAGCGCGAGAAAGACATTGCGACCGCGACGGAAACCCTTAAAGCGCGGCTGGCGGAAGAGGGCATCGCGTCTGAGTTCCAGGGCCGGCCTAAGCATCTGTATTCTATTTACAATAAAATGCAGAAGCAAACGCTCGATTTAGGCGAGATTTATGATCTGATTGCCCTGCGTGTGATTGTCCCGACGGTTGCCGACTGCTACCACGCGCTCGGCATCGTGCATCAAGTCTGGATGCCGCTGCCGGGGCGCTTTGACGACTATATTGCCAAAACGAAGTCCAATGGCTACCAGTCTTTGCATACAAAAGTTATCGGGCCGAACGGCGAGCCGCTGGAAATTCAAATCCGCACCACGGACATGCACCGCACCGCCGACTTCGGCATCGCCGCTCACTGGCAGTACAAAGAAGGGGGCGGTAAGAGCAAGGCCGCCAATGCGGATAAGCGCTTTGACAACAAATTAACTTTGCTTCGCCAGCAATTGTTTGACTGGCAGTATGACGCCAAAGAACCCGGCGAGTTCCTGCGCTCCGTCGTCAGCGACCTGTTTACCGACCAAGTCTTTGTCTTCACGCCCAAAGGCGACGTTCTGGACTTTCCCCTTGGCGCAACGCCGGTAGACGCCGCGTACCGCATTCATTCGGCTTTAGGACAGCATCTTTCCGGGGCGAAAGTCAATGGCAAGATCGTTCCGCTGACCTACCATTTCAAGAACGGCGACATTGTCGAGATTTTGACCCGGCCCAGCGCAAACCCTTCGCTGGACTGGCTGGCGTCGGCCAAGACCAGCCACGCCCGGACTAAGATTAAAGCGTATTTCCGCAAGCTGCGCTATGCGTCCAATGTCGCTCGGGGCCGGGAGCTGCTGCAAAAAGAATTAGAGCGGCTTCATCTGGACATCAAAGCGCTGATGTCCCCCGAAGTTTTGAACAAAATCGGCGAGCAGATGAACCATCCCGGCCAGGAAGACCTGCTGGCCGCCGTCGGCTACGGCGACGCCGCCATCGGCTCGGTCGTTACCCGGATGCGGGCGTTGATGCACGAAACGCCGCACGAAGAAGGCAGCCGGACGTTTGACCGCCGTACCGCAGGCGGCTACGCCGTCAACACCAGCAAGCTGCAGGTCGGCGGCGATTTGGAAGACGTTGCGATTGTCCGGGCCAAGTGCTGCCAGCCCGTTCCCGGCGACGAAGTTTCGGGCTACATGACTCGCGGTAAGGGGATTGCCCTGCACCGCCACGGCTGCGCCAATGTCGCCCACTACCAGCAGACGGAACCCGAGCGGCTCATTGAAATAGATTGGAAGCCGAGTGACCCGACCCTCCGCTACTCCACCGACATCAAGATTGAGCTGGTGGATCGCTTGGGGCTGCTGGAGGACATCGGCAAGCTGTTTTCCGAAGCCAAGACGTTCATCCAGGCCATCCGCACCCGCTCTCTCGCCAATCATACCGCCGTCATGCAGATTTCCTTTGATGCCGCCGACACTGGCCATATCGCCGCCATGATTACCCGCCTGCAGCGCCTGACTGACGTGGTAGACATTCATAGACTGGGCGCAAACGAAGACCCGGTAGATTAAAAAGTGTAGACTAG
>JAABUO010010020.1_pt1 | contig 10527 bp, 19 predicted proteins | sample 5559291 | NCBI WGS metagenome assembly JAABUO01 (sample SAMN10711878, study PRJNA513372) | rock metagenome | isolation source: Antarctica rocks | place: Antarctica: Victoria Land, Finger Mt sud
AAGAGCACGCCTGTTGGAGATGCAGCTGTATGGGACTCACATCCCACCTGGATCAGCAGTTGCGCCATATCCAGGTGCACTTTGCACCTCTTGCATATTTGATTTGAACAACATCTCAAGCATGATTTGAACTACATAAGCAATTCACTTTGGCTAATGTCAGCCACATGTTGGTTGCTGCCAATGTTCATCTCACTGTCAGCCTCACGCTTTGCCTGTGTCAAGACAAGACAGGCTAAACATTGCTCATGATTGACTTGCAGACACAACACAGCAGTATGACGAGGTTGCCTACACTGACCCTGATTCAGCTGTGGCTGCTTACCCAGGTAAGCATTCTTTGCCTTGTGACTTTGTAATCACTGACTTTGCAACCACTGACTTTGCAACCACTGACTTTGCAACCACTGACTTTGCAACCACTGACTTTGCAACCACTGACTGGAAACAAGCATTCTTTGCCTTTTGACTTTGTAATCACTGACTTTGCAACCACTGACTTTGCAACCACTGACTGGAAATAAGTCAACATGGCTGTGCTCAATTACCAGCCATAGGGTCTGACAGCAAGTGATGACATCTTCATGTGCAGACACGCAAGAACAGTTTCAGGAAGCACAGAGTGCATCGGCGCCTGAGTCCTTTCCCAGTAAGTAGCGCTGAACGAGCCTTGAAGAGTCTCATATTGCTTTTGCATGGTCAAGACCCAAGGCTTCTCATCTCGGCATTGCAATATGTGAGACTCTGTACCATTGCAGTATGTGATGATGCAATGCCCTAAGTGTGTATGAAGTGGTCAGAAGGCAGCAGAGCAACATCAGCATTGTTTGCTATGCAGACACCGTGGAACAGTTCCATGAAAATGGTTACTTTGCAGATCCACAGACCATCAATGACTTGGCACAATATTGGGAGGACCAGAAAAACATTGACAGCTTGCTTGGTAGTGTCAACCACAATCATGATGTACATGAACCACATGATGCAGCAGATACGCTGCAAGATCAGGGCCCAGGTGCTGAGGCTGCTGCCAGTCTGGCTTTGCAATCAAACCACGTAGCGCAGCCAGAATTGGTTTCAGAAGATGCCACACAGCATAGTACAAGCAATGCACTAGGCAGCTTGGTCAACTACAGCAGCAGCGATGAAGACCCTTGACAATAGCTTGAACCGCAGTGTTTAATAAGCGTATGACTTCAGCAATGCATATATCACCGTGCACTCAATGTGGTGTGTCAAGTTGGCTTGTTTAGCTTCTTCTCCCCTGCCTTTAATAATGCACTGTAGGCAATGCACCTAAAATGCAGAAGCAAGCTCAGTCTGCCATTGTCATTGGAACAGCCTCAAGACGCTTTTTGAATTGTTGTGGTGTACGTGCACACATCTCTGCGTTTGGCCTGACCTGTCATAAACGGCACTTGGAAAGCTAGGCCCTGCTAGCCTTGCAAGGACAGTTCTTCTGTCTCAAAAGTGAACTTCAAGTAGTTTTGACGTCACACATGCCTTAGGCTAGGGATAGGTAAGGCGTAAATCGACTGTGACAGAAACCACAACAAAGCAGAGCAACAACTGTGTAATCAAATGTGCAATCTGCTGGCGCATGTACACCAGGCAAAACTGGGCCTCGTTTGTTGAAAGTCAGGGTGTGCAGGCAGGGGGTCTGAGAAGTGATTTCTCTATGCAAGGGTAAGCTGTCATCTTGGAAGAGCCTGCAGCTGCAAGCCGGTCTATAGCCCAAATTGGCCACATGATCAAGCGTTCTGGAGACTTGCTATGCTATGGTGAGGTGGCAGCAACCTGCACATTAATACAAAGGTGTCACACATCCATTGCATTTACACTTACTGGAACCTGACCAAAATCATGCTGACTAGTGACGTTGTGCAAATGCTGACCTGGACCTGGCAGAGCCGACTGGACAATCAGTATAGTATCATGCATGTTGGTACCATCTATTGATAGATACCTTCCATTCAGACGAAAATGGGCACACTCCAGATTGTGACTCTGATCACCCAGCATTAAAACATGTGCATCAGAAGGATGATCAGCAACAGGACCAGACGCATGGCAGAGCAGCTCAGCACTCACCTCAAAAGCAGGAGTGCGCACCCCCTGCAGGAGCTCGCCCGCCTTCTGCACCCCACCCTTCAACACCTCCTGCACTGGGGGATGCCGCGTGGCTAGCACCAGCAGCAAGCCAGTCATGAGAGAGAGGCAGAGGGCCGTCACACGTGCGCATGTGAGCAGTTGGATCGAGCCCCGCCCGCTTGCAGGCCGCTGCCGCCGTATCCCTAGTAGTGCCTTATACAAAACAGATCGCTCCTCTCCTGCACAGGTGACTATGATGTGAGCTTGCATAGCAGAGCAGTATGCGCCAAAAGCAAAAAGAGGAGCAAGCATGAAAATTCCACTTCTTCTCTACAGAGGATACAGAGAACATGTGTCCAAAGTGAACAGAGGATGATGTGTCATGTTCATGAGAACAAACAAGCAGGTCTGACGCTTGCTGCGGCAAGAGTGTCCCGTGCAGAGCGGCATGACAGGGGGGGAGTATGGAGATGACTGGGGTTGATGAATGACAATGCTTCAGCACAGGATGCACTGTCTGCACCTGATGGTACTTCTTTCAGCATCTATACAAAGACCAAAAGCAGCAGTGTCTGCTGCACACAGCCTACTTACCTGAGGTTTTGGATTGAAGCAAAAGCTGCAGGTTGGCAGTGGACATGCTCCTATAGCAGCTGTCAAAGGCGCCAAAGCCGGAGGGCGTGGACTTGCCATACATGAAGACAGACAGCAGCACCCCAACCACACCAAACAGGAAGAAGATGGATGGGTACTGCCCAAACAGGGGCATGGCTCCTATGACTGTGAAGATGACTGATAGGGCGTTGGCAAAGTTCTTGAGGATGTTGTCGGCGTATTTGACCACCATGCCTACAATGAGACCTCCAAAGACTTGCAGCGCTACCACAGTCCACGCCAGGTAATTGAAGCCCTGCAATGACAACAGTCAGAGTGACAGTCACAATCAAAGTGCAAGTACAGTAACGGTTAGAATGACAGGTATCTCAAAGGACTGCAGGGTACATGAGAAAAAGGAAACAAGACTTGTCGCACTTTGCTACATGCTTGGGAGCATGAGAGTGCTCAACACCTGCAAGATGTACCCAGCACTGGTGCATCTAGTCAGAAGTGAACAGTCCCTGGTCCAGCAAGCCTGGAGATCTTTGTGGCAAAGTGAGTCCCCTCAGCACCAGCACTCAGGAATTTGATGACACAACACAGCATTGTCAAGTGACGCCTGCCCCCCAAAAGCACCAAAGCATGTCTGAGCATCTCCAACAAATGCTGTCAGCCTCTCCAGCCGTGGTACACAGCTGTCATAGGCACTTAACAAAGGCAGCTGAGCCAGAGCTGGTGTCATCCCTCCGCCAGTCACGGAATATAGTTTGCTTCTTGTCATTGCAGCTATGCAGTGCACATGTGAGCACACCTGCATGATCCCACCACGCCTCAAGTTGCCATGGTCCTTGGCATACATATAGGCTATGCTGAGCGGCAGCCCATAGATGCCGAGCTGCAAGTTGCGGATCCACAGCGTGCTGCTCATTTTGCCCTTGACGTACTTCTCAAAGTACACACCAGCATAGGCTGAGGAGAGACCAGATAGGGCGCTGGCACTGAGACCAAGAGTCCAATCCCCCTGACTCACTACACCTGCTGCTGCCGTTGTGCCTGCAATCATGCCTATGTCACTCACAGACACCAGTGCCTGTGTTCATGCATGTGTCACAAGTCTGCCCTGGGATGTAGAACAGCTTGTGTCTGTGTGGAAAGGTGATCTGTGTGCTGGCCCTATAGACACTTGTTTGCAGCAGCATTGGAAGCATTCTGGAAAGTTGTGCTTGAGAGGAAAAACAATAGGTATGGAGAGCTGCAAAACAGACAATTTCTGCATGAAGCACTTTACCAACGATTGCAATGCTGCTCATCTGGTCAACTGGAGACAGTACAATGAATTGCGCAGCTTATGCCATGTGGCAGAAGCTCTCAGCAGGCAAGTGCAGTGAGACCTGCACACGGCAGAAGCCTGTAAAATAACAGTGCAGGCTGCCCAGAGTGCTTCAAATCAAACTCATTTCAGCATCTTCTGATGCATTGTCATCAATCTGCAGCCTAGTATGTATCAGCCCAAGAATTGCTTCCTGTCCACTCATGCTGGTAGCAAAATGTGCTGTGTTTATGCAGCTAGTAGTGCAGCAGCTCACCAGCACTACCATTCATGGTGACCAATACCACTCCCACAGCGAGTACAGGCAAAGACGCCCACTGCATGGGCGTCAAGTATTGGCCCAGCAGCCAAACAGCAAACAAGGCTGTGGGCATAATCTTGAAGCTTTGAGAACAGATCTGGAAGGTGACGGCATCCAAATGTGATGCAGCCACAATCACCAAGACCTGCATCCAGCTTGCCATGATTAGGCAAGTCTTCTGGCAAAACCGATGTCTTGTCAAGAGTTTGGCTATGCAGCATACTTCACATCAAAGGTTTGAAGGCAAGAGTTGCCAGTCAGCGTGCATCGACGCAGTTGTGCACCAACTATTGCAGACATGTTGCTAGGCTCAGGCGAAGTGTCTATGAGACAGTGCAATCTACTGAGGTGCAAACAACAACCTGTGTAAGTCCAGTGGCTGAGAGCACCTGAGGCACAATGTTACAGAGACCATGCAGTAGGCAGTTGGCATTACCTGTTGCATAACAAACAGCGCTGCAGGCACAATCATAGGAAAGGATGTGGATATGATATCCCGCAGATCATGCTGAACTTCCCGCAAGTATGTGATGCCTTTCTCTCTTGCTGTCCTTTTGCAGACCAGACACTGTGCTGCTATACAAATGACCAACTTGATGAACTCTGTCCAAATGACAGCTACACTTGCCAAGTACGGAGGGCCTATGCCTGTTCTGGAATATCGCAGGATCAGTGACAAGGCTGTGCCTTGAAATATCTGCAGAAACCAAGCATGATTGTGCAACATGGTGACTTTGTAGTTTGCTTGAAAGTGTGCAATTACAAAACTCACCAGCAGCACCATGCTAAGAATCCCAAGTTGCGCATCTTTGGTTTTCAATTTGTCCCATATGCTGCCTGGGGACTGATTTGCAGCATGTCCTGCTTCCAACTGTGAATGCAACAGCTAGCATTAGAAGTTACAACTGTCAGCCATGCAGCTGACACTTGCTGCAACAAGCATGCAAGCGCCAGTCACCTTGGATGGACTGACAACTCTTGTGCAGGTCTCTGCTTTGGGTGTGTCCCCTGCCATCAACTGCCTTCGTGTCCCTCTGCCTCCACCTACCAGCCTAAACGATGCCAGTACGGCGAGCGCATGCAGCTGGAGCAATACGGCTTGTCAACACCGCTGCAGCTCACTGTTGCAGTCAAAGCTGCTGCTGTATCAAAAGTCCGCCTGACGTTCACTAGGCTGGCAATGTGTGATCGCCGATGAGGTTTGCGTCACTGTTGCAACTTGATTCGGGCACTGCACAGCTGTACGCAGTTACGGTGAAGGCTCAGGACCGATCTGGGTGACCACCCGATGGCGTTGCTGGTCCCGGTGGGTGCTGCAATCGCGCCGGAATACGGTTCTAGACAGAATGTGGATGGATGTACGCTGCAGCTACTCACGCTGTCGGTCAAGTCTGTCAAGATGCCGCTAGTGATCCGTTGAAGCAAGACTGCTCCCCCAGCGAACAAGGAACCCCGCCTGAACCTGCCATCCCTCGCGATGAATTTAGTCCATACGACCCCTTATCATGACAGCTCTGACCAGCGATAGTCACAGAGAGTCTGACTCCTGGCAGACTTGAATATGTAATGGTCATTGATTCAAAAAGCATTCTGTCAACAAGGTCACGATAAATCGATTTGCTACATATCAATTTGCTACACCAAGTCGTGAATCAATATATGTTGACATGGTGAACAATAACACGCGCTAGCTGTATCAGAGGTATGCAGAATCAGATTTTGTACACCGACATTTAAGGACGACAGCCTTCATACCAAAAGGAAAGGGAGGCAATACTTCAGTTTAAGCAATAGGTAATATTTCATGAAGCACCCAGCTCAAACCACTGCCTTAACAAATCAGCCAGGGTGTGAGGCAATGCAGCAATGTCTCTGAGCACAACATAGAAGGGGAATGGGAAAGAGTCTATGTACTTATTGAATACAGGTTTGCCATTTGCAAAGCTGACAGTCTGCATATCCAGCAGGGAACTTGCAGGGTTGTCCAGAACGATGAAAGCATACAAAACCCCCTTTTTGGACGAGGCTTCCTGCGGTCACCAAAGCAATATAATTATACAGCACAAGCATAGTTGGGCAACATGTGAAGCAAAGGTTCCCACATTGCGCACAGTAAACACAGCATAGACGCAGCTACAACAAAACAAGATGATCCACAAACCAGCAAAAGTCACCACATGAATGTCAGGCCTCATGCGTCACACAACTCATTACTTGCTGCTGACCACAACAAGCAAACTCGACTGCACATTTAGTGACCTACCGCTACAACTCTCTGCAGGCTCTCCTTTTCATGAAAGCGACCATCAGCGACAATGATGACAAGCTGATGCAGGTCCTGTGACCCCCCCACCCCCACGCTGCGCACCCTGGCCTGCTCCAGCATGTGCTGCATGGAGGTCAGCAGCTCCACCATGGGGTTATCAGCAATGGTGTTATCCTGCAGGTCGCAATTATGCTGTGACAATCATACACTGTACAAGTTGTTGTGAAGATTCAGCCTGCATTTTGGATCAGGCAGGATCTCCATCAAGCAACTTCAGTCTTCACGCGCTTCACAGACACAAGGGTGGCTATCAACAGGTCTCCTTGCTGTGCATCAGACAACAGCGCTGACATGACCAAGCAGCTGTTGCATGTTCATGTCGGGTATGTGCTGCTGGATTGCTTGAGTCAAGCCTGTGGGGAGCCCAGGTGAAGAACAACAGCAACTCATTTGCAGATCCTCTGAGGCAGCTAGGCAGAAAATGACACTTGCAAATTCTGATGACATGCTGATGCCTCAAGCAATCCTCTGAGGCAGCCAGACAGGTAACGACGTTTGCAAATTTTGATGCCGTGCTGATGCCTCATGCAATTCTGGACCCGGACGTTGGCCTGAGCTTGATCTGTCAGCTTTTGGAGTTGGTGCAAACTGTTGGAAGCGTTCACCTGATCAAGCTTTACGCATTTTCAAGCTTGGATTGCTGGCCTCAATTCACACTGTCAATAAACGATGCTGCAGTTCTGAACATGTCAATCTATTTTATTGTACCTGGTCAAACTTCATCTGTGCCATGATGCCGGGTCCATTGGCATCAGTGAAGGGCTTCTCCAGGGGGTGCAGGGGTAAGATGCTGTTGCTACCCCCATAGCTGACCACCCCCATCTCCCCCACCTCCAGCCTCGCCATGGCCCTGCAGATCAGGGTGAGTGCCTCCAGAGCGAATGAGCCGCACCCATTCTCCCCCATGGACCGGGAATCATCCACTGCTACAACCACCTGCATACCACAGCCTTGCATGTAATCTTTATTGGATATTCACAGCTTTGCCAGTTCATAACGCTGCTCACAGCAGGTACAACTGTGCTTTGTAATGTGCTGTTTGATTGCAGCTTGCCATGCTTAGATGTTGATGCAGATTGGAATAACAGCTGTGTGAGAAGCATGAGAAATACCTGGTCCTGACACTACAATGCACTTCTCATTGATCTCATTCACATCCACATTCAAGGGGTCCAAGATTGCTCATGCAGTTGCTTGCGGGTTGGAGGTTGATTCAGACGACACGCAACTGTCGGTCATGTATCAGCTGGAATATGATGATGGTTATGGGGGTAAGGCTGTGAAGATTGTGACATGCAATCGTCCACCACTGGTCAACGCAATCCACTTCCTTGATCTAAAGGAGACTACTTGAGAAATCCAGATGTGCATAAGGAGGTCATGTTTTGGCTGGAATATGCAATTGCCTTGGATATTCCAGCCAAACATGACATCCTTACGCACATCTGGACTTTTCAAGTAGTACTCCTTTACATTAAGGGAATGGATTGCGTTGACACAGCCATGTGACTGTGACTGGGGCCCAGCCCATGTCCACTACAAGGCTTGCAAATGTCCACTACAAGGCTTGCACATGTCCCAGACAAGGCCTGCACATGAGGCTCGGATGCTGAGCTGATCTGCATACTTGCCAATGAGCAGGCAAAGCTATCAAAGACCCCAGAGTTTCCACAGTGCACACAACGACTGGATGCCGAAAGTTGTCTGATCAAGCGTATGGGACATGGCGTGACATCAAACTGGCATGCTCAACTTGGCCTCTCATGTAACATAGCCTACCAGCATGTACATCTGCACAGACAGCTTTATCTGACATGGCATTATCTAGCAAGACAACAGCGTGGCAGCTGGCACTTGCGCTGGTTTGATGGACTTGCCTGATACTTGCGCTTGTCAGGTCGAGTTCTACGCAGCCAGATCTTGTCCTTCCTGAAGTGTGACGCTATATAGGCGATGACACGCTTCATGCTGATGCGTTTGCCAGTCCGGTACTCTCCCGCCATTTTGCTTGCCAGCTGCGGCTCCAGCACCAAGCGCAGTTGCTCAGCCAAGTCACTGGACAAACCAGCCGTCAGAGCCTCACACCTTCCCCATACCTGATGCAGCACAATAAGTGACATTTCCACAGTGTACACGATGGCTGAATGCCGAAAGGTGTCTGATGAAACGTATGAGACATGGGATGACATCAAACTGGCATGCTGGACATTGGCCCTGTAATGTTATGAAACCATCATGTACACCTGGGCAGACACCTATATCTGGAAATGGCACAATGTAGCATGTGAGCACAAGAACAAGCCTTGCGCGTCACTGCTGTGTCACATGGCTATTGTGGCCTGATGTGGCTGCACACACAGCTTGCAGTTATCAGGACATAAGGTGACTTGACAACAGGAGCAAGAGGTGTATGCCTTTCAGCGAACATGATGAGAGCCTCTTGAGGCAGCAGCCAAGAGCTTAAGATGCAATCACGAATGCCTGCTGCATCAGCTGGGCATGACAACACATGAGATGTGTTCAGTGGTCAACATGTACAGACTAGTGCAAGTGCTCTAGGCATGACCGTCACAGGTGCTAAATGTGACAAGTAACCACATTTGCTGCATTGTACATGTTGATGGATGCACACCTCTTGGCCGTACGCAATGCTCTGCTGAGAGGTGTCCAAGACCAAAGTGCCGTCTGATGCTGCTTTGACCCTCAGCTCTACCTCTCTCCTCAGCTGTTGAGCTGACTCAGCATTGAGTCCTCCCTCAGCCAGGACCATGTCCTCATTAGGCAAGCCATCCCCTGTCCCATCTGACAGGGATGCTCTTTGCATCTGGGCGCTCACGTAGCTGTCATCCAGCCGCATCCGGTCTTCTTCTGCTTCGCCCGTGACATCATCAGCAGCAGCTTCACCTTCAGGGCCCGACAGCTTGTGATCTGACTGCTCATCAGACTTCTTCTTCTCCTGTTGTATGCTTGCTGGTGCCTGACCGCCTGCTGCGTCGCTTCTCAGAACCTGCTCAGCGCTCAAGCGCTCTGCTGACTCATCCATTGGAGCCTCAGCTTCCGGCTCAGCTGCTGTGATGTCATCCGCATCCTGATCTGGCATGCCTGACTGATCCAACGCTTCAATAGATTTGGCTTGATCCTCTGTGGCAGGGGCCAAAGCCTGTGTTTCGCCCTCTGCCCTGCCCTCACCTTCGGCCATGTACTCGTACTCCCCCTGGCTAGCATCAGGGGGCTGGTCTGGGGGTGCGTCTGGGGCGTTGTCTATGCCAGCATCTTCACTGGTGTCCTTTCGAGGCGTGGCTGAGTCGCCTGTGACAGCTAGGCGAGATCTCCACTGCTGCAGGGCATCTCCCAGACTCCTGTAGCATGAATGAATGATTGGTAACAGGCTCTGCATCACGTCCTTGCATGAGCTCAATTTGTGTGATATGCAGATTATTGCTTCTGGGCACAGGCACACTGAGTTGGACAATGAACAAGAAGACACATGTTGAAAAAGGTTTTGCGTGCAAACAATCGCCTAAGCCTACCTGTAGGGATTGGAGTCCTTCTGCTCAGTGGAGTCTGACTGCTGCTGACCCCCATCATGACCGGAGCTGGGCATGGGGGCCCCACCCGCCCCAGCTTCAGCCATACCAAAGGAGCTCTGCTGGCCCTGAGGGGGTGCCTGGGGCCCCTCCTGCATGCCCTGTTGTGCCTGCTGAGGGCCCTGTGCCTGATCAGGCATGCTTTGGATGAATGCCTCTGCAGCATCTTTATCACCTTCTGATGTTCCAGCTGCCTGCAAACAGCACAGCAACGCATGCAGATCATCAAAGCAGGGCGCATGTCGTAAGGTACCATTTGTGACTACACGCCTGACCCTTCATATGATAAGTGACA
>JAABUO010010021.1_pt1 | contig 10527 bp, 12 predicted proteins | sample 5559291 | NCBI WGS metagenome assembly JAABUO01 (sample SAMN10711878, study PRJNA513372) | rock metagenome | isolation source: Antarctica rocks | place: Antarctica: Victoria Land, Finger Mt sud
GCAGATCACATGGTCATGCACATTTGATACATCTACTTCTACAATGGCAAGGGTCGCCTGTACGGAGCATAAAATACAGCGCAAGCCTGCTACTGACTAGGGCATTTGCATTTGGATGCGACTTTCAATCAGTGACATGAGCGGCGCATCAGATTATGCAGAGGTCTCACCTAACAGAGAGACAGTTGATGCAGGCAGCCTGACAGTCTGTGCTTTTGACAGGGCATGCACCAAGCTGGCTTCTGCCAAGACTGCTGCAATGCCAGGGTGTCCTGCGCTGCTGGCCATGTCGGCAGCTGTGCAGCCAAGATTGCCATAAGAGGTATGGGACAGGCAGGTAGGGTCAGAGCCCTTGGCCAGGAGAGCTGCCACACAAGCCTCGCGACCTCTGCTTGCGGCCCAATGCAGGGCTGTCAGACCTGATTTGTCCTGGAACCCTCATTTCAGGTAGTTGAGCATCCTGTTCAGTGGCTTGTTTATTCTATGACTATGTGGAGTCAATGCAATCAGCGTGTGATGATGGACCACGGTAGCCTCCAGGGAAGGCACAAAATACTTCAGTCCAAACCGGGCCACCATTTATGGCCTCAGCTATATTAGGATCATCATCTGGGCTGCCACTGCAGCTGACTGGCATAGGCTCACACACAGGGTACAGAGGGTTTGTACTTTTGACTTTGACATGTTACCCCAGCATTTCGGTTGCATTTACTTTGAGAGTTTTCTCCATTACTCTCCACGATTGCCTACCCGCACAGGGTTTTCTTTTCTGTTCTAGACTTCAGCTTGGGTGGAAGCATGGTGTGCATACCTGCAGATGGATGCTTGCGCCAGCGTCCACCAACATGGTGCAAGCCCAGTCATAGCCCAAGGCGGACACCAGGTGCAGCATGGCCAGCCCCTGCTGGGGGAGGCTGTTCAATGCAACTGGACTGCACAGCCGCCCTGATGCATACTCGGCTTGACTTGAGTGTCGGTGTAGAGGCTCTGCCTGCATACAGACTGCAGCATGTCATTTCATGTTTTCGTCAGTTATGTGTCTTCCTCAGCAGGAGGCCGTCTTGGGTCTCCCAAGAATGCCATCTCATTCTTTTGGGTGGAGTACTCTTTTCTCTTTTCTGTTCCCCTAGAGTCAGGTACGTACAGTCCTGAGTAGCTCCCTGCATGAGGTCCTCTTTTGGCAGTCAGCATGTCAGCTTCTGCAGCAATCAGCCTCTTTGGTAGGCGCACTGGGATGCTGCTGAAAGGCTTGAGCTGACAGGTTGGGCAGCCTTGCAGCTCTGCTGCTTTTGAGACAGGTCAGATGCTGGGCAGCAGTATGCTACCTCAACAAGAGCGACTGGCAAACAGCTGATCTTGTTTGCCAGCTGTCATGCACACAGGTGGCAGAGCAATGCTGATTACTCAGTAGGCTATAACCTGTATAGCCATCGTTATAGACATCACTGCTTGTAGCCCACGACCATATATTATGTAGCTAACATTACCACTTGCGTGTCATTTTTTGTCTTGTTGTGCTATCAAAAGAGCCGCAAACAGTGATGTGGTAAACATCAGCTTGGCCAGGTACAGCAACATGTGGACAGTCTTGCCAAAAATTTGGCTTGGCTGCAGCAACTGCATCGTGTCTCGTCGATAATATGCAATGTGGCCTACCTTTGGCATCTGGCCCTCCAACTCCAGCTTGAACAAGGCCTGCAGCAGCTGTGCCCTGTTCAGAGACGGCCCTGGGTTGTCGTCCAGGAGCAGCCCTGTCATCGGACCCGCCCCTGTCATCACACCCACCCTGGCTGGGCCCATGCCAGAGAATGGCAGTCGATGCAGGGGGGTGCCACTGAGAATGCCGCTGGGGCTTGGCTGGCCTTGCAGTAAGGCCTGCAGCAGCTGCAGCTGCAAGTCGCTGTCTGTCAGGTCAGCGCTTGGCCTGCACACAGCATGACTGGCGTCAGGCTGCACTCCCATCGGTAAGCTGTAGATGGGAGAATGGTTGGTCGCAATTGGTTGACCGTCAGGCTGTTGTCCATGCACTGATGCATGCTGCTGCTGTGCATGCTGCTGTACATGCTAGCGGGGTTGCTGTTGCATGGTCATGCATGCTGCTGCTGTGAAGGCTGCTCTGTGTGCTGCCACCATGCTGTTGGGCATGTTGCCGTGCAAGCTGCTGTAAATATTGCTGCTGTGCATGCTGAAGTTGTACATGTTGCTGCATGTTGCCATGCATGCTGCTGTAAGTACTGCTGCTGTGCATGCTGACGTTGTACATGTTGCTGCATGTTGCCGTGCATGCTGCTGTAAGTGCTGCTGCTGTGCATGCTGACGTTGTACATGTTGCTGCATGCTTCTTTTCTAGGGCCATTTTAGGCGATGCCTATCACTTGGAGTAGACGGTGAGGTGCATACTTGATTGGAAGTGATTGAATGTCAGTGACCATTGATGGACTGATGCGTGATGCAGAAATGCCTGTGAAGTGTCCAGATAGTTCAGAAAGCGCAAGCACCATGCTACATACAATCCCAGCATGAGCCTGCTCCTAGTTGACTCCCATTCCCAGAGCCTATATTGTACAATCCCAGCATGAACCTGCTGCTAGCTGATTCTGATACCCAAAGCCCATGTTGTGCAACCCCAGCATAAACCAACTCGTACTCGACTCTCACTCCCAAAATCCATATTGTGCAACCCCAGCATAATTCTGTGCCTACTCGACTCTCACACCCAAAGCCCATATGCAGCAGCTGTAGCACACAGGATTCTCAGCAGCAAAGCTGGCCTACCTTTGTGAGGCAGAGGGACTTGCATGCAAGGCTTCCTTGTAGTCAAAGCTGACAGCCTTGCTGCATGGGCGGCCATCGCCCAGCGTGAGACAAAGCCTGACAGAGCCTGCTGCATGGGGCGGCGCAGTGCACCGCATCACGCCTGGCCACAGCATTGTTGCAGCCACCTGCATCATGATAAGCACAGCTCAATGTTGGGGACACATGCATTGCACTGCACATCACGCCAGGCCACAGCATTGTTGCAGCTGCCTTAGCAAGCACAGCTGAATGCTGGGTACATACGTCGCACTGCACATCCCACCAGGCCAAAGCAGTGTTGCGGCTACCTGCGCAATGACAAGCGCAGATGGAGGTACGGTACAAGGCAGGACATGCTGCTGTGGAGGCTGCATGCTCAGCAGCAATTGCAGCTTAGCGCTAGTTGCCATGCGTCCTGCTCAGGAAGTTGTTTATGCTCCGGACGTAGCCGCCTGAAGACAGCTACTTGAGTGTGCACTTGGTAAGAAAACTGTCAACAGCCACAGCCAAAGGCCATCGTCAAAGGCTATAGTCGAAGGCCAGAGGCAAAAGCAACCATTGCAGGGCTCTGAAATATGCAGTTCTTATCATCGTTATTATTATTATTCTTATTATTGTTGTTATTATTAATATTGTTATTGTTATTGTCATGATTATTGTTATTGTCATTGTTATTGTCAATATTGTTATTGTTGTTAGTATTATTATGATTATTATTATTGCCATCATTGTTAAAGCTGATATGCATGCACTACATGGTGACATTGTCAGTGTACCTCTGTCCTGTCAAACATGACATGAATGTGACTGCTGGCCTCTTTCATTTGCTTCTCATCCAGCCCATTAGCTGCCACCAGTACCTTGGCACCCCCCTGGGTGAAGTCCCACCCCGGCCCGCACTCCAGTACATCAAATAGGGGGTAGTTGCTGGAGCCTGAGTCAGACAGCCTTCTAATGATCTTTCGCTTGCCTGCTGGCCTTCCAGTGATGGCCAAACCTGCAGGCACACGGAAGATGTAGAATCAACAAAGTGATGAGGACTTTTTGTTTCTGTGTCGGTCTGCAAGCTAATGTGGAACCTGCAGCCATAAGAAAATGTGAATGTGGAGTCCAAAAATCTCATGAGGACTTCTTGTTATGGTGGCCTGCAAGCTGTTGCAGAATCTGCAGGCAAAGGAAAGATGTAGACCTCTTGGTTCTAAAGGTTTGCAAGCTGCTCTGGGTTTGGCAAGCTGATCTGGATTTGGCAAGCTGATCTGGGTTTGGCAAGCTGATCTGAATTTGGCAAGCTGATCTGAATTTGGCAAGCTGATCTGGGTTTGGCAAGCTGATCTGGGTCTGGCAAGCTGATCTGGGTCTGGCAAGCTGATCTGAATTTGGCAAGCTGATCTGAATTTGGCAAGCTGATCTGGGTCTGGCAAGCTGATCTGGGTCTGGCAAGCTGATGTGGATTTTGCAAGGCACAAGTTGTGTCTGAACACCTCCTCAGGACTGGGACATCAACCACACAAGGCCTCCTCTGAAAACCTGGCTTGTGCCAGCATCTATGGGTGCACATGCCTGGTTGCATGCGAATGATGTGAGGTCAACAGATAGCGCAACGGCACTACAAGTCTGTTGCATCAGAGAAGAATGCCAAGGCAACCATGTAGTGCAGGTACTATTGCTTCTCTATGCCAATCTGCATTTGCTACATTCATGCTGGTGCCCAACTCAGCCGCAACAGGCAAACGCAGATGCAGTTTGACATGTAGGGCAGGCTATGACTTGCCTGTCTGTCCGTGGTGTGGATCGTCCCCTGGTGACAGGCCTCCACTGCTGGTTTGTGTTACTGCAGCTGCCTGCAAACAATGAGAACATTGCAATCTAGCAACTGCACAGTTCCCTGTTGTCTGCACTGGACTGGTTTCTGATCCTGAAAGCTGCAAACAATGAGAGCATTCCAACCTAGCAATGGCATGGTTCTCTGTTGCCTGCACTGGACGGGTTTCTGATCCTGAAAGCTGCAAACTAGCATGCAGGTCTGACCTTGTCCACACACAAGGGGGCTCTGTAGGAAAGATTTGGTGCTGCTGACAGGTGACGCATTTCAAAGGCAGCCAAGCTGTTCATGTCATCTTGAACAGTGTGCCTGACGCAGCCTTACAGTGGTTGGAACCAGCAACAACATACAGCACTGCCTACCCATTTAGGACTTCTTGATAAGCATATGATCAAAATGAGCTACTTCATTGAAGTGAATGAGCTGGTGGATGCCGAGCAAGCAAGTGAGTGAGTGAGTGAGTAGAACAGTGAGTGACTGAGTGGGTGCAGGAAGTGTATGCCACACAAGGTACGACCAGAAAAGCATGCACAATGAGAGCTCACTTGCTCAGAAGAAGCTTGCAGAAGCTGCTGACTGCTGATCTCCAGTTCTTGCAGCTGTTCCTCACACTGATGAACCTGCAAATGCCACATAGTCATTTCCATCATGACTAATGAGCTCACTGACATAGTGCACTCTCATCACTATTGATGTTAGATCACAACTACAGCTGCTGCTGCCGCTGCTGCAACTCGTCGCAATTCATTGACAATCTCAAGCCCCATGCCCTGCTTGGCTGATACTGCCTCATACAGCAGCCATCTGACAATGTGTGATACCACAAAGCTGCGTCGTACAGCAGAGTGCAGCTCACGCCCAGCACTGCATGATGTCAACAGACGCAGGCAGGCAACTATGACCACAGCTTGCATAAAAGCTCAGATGCCCCTATGAGCTGCAAAGCTGAGCTGCAAAGCGTGGAAGCTGGGCAACACAGAGCTGTCAAGTGTGATGTGCAGACAGTCAGGCATGAATGCCCCAACAGAACGCAAGAGCCAGCAAACACACAGGCAGTCACAGGAAACAAATGGGAGCCCACAGAGACACACAATATAAGGGACAAAAGTACCTGGTGGGCAATGATGCAGCTATCAGCCTGCTGAGGATCAGCCCTGGCATGGTGCCCACAGCGAGGCATGATATGCTCCAAAACCTGCTTGTCAATCTGCGCCAGCTGGGCGTTCAAGGCCAGGGCAGCCTTGCGCATCGCATCTGGCTCACTGCACCGCTGCACTTCAGCAGAAGTGCCATTGTGGCTGCAGTCCTCTACCAAGATCTGGGGATGCAAAGCCTCTGGATGGTGTCCCATGGACTGCAATGCTCCCAGGGAAGGCCATGAGGATGGGTCTGGCTTGGAGACAGCAAATGGTGACGGTGCAAGGTTCTGCCATTGGCTGAAACTCCCAGAGAAGGGCAGTCGAGGCTGAGCTAGTCCATGCACCCCCTTCTCGCCAGCGCCTGCTGAGTCGTGATGCTTGACAGTTGCAGGCTGATTGGAGGCAGCAGACAAGCCTTGGGTCTGGCAGATGTCCATAGAAGTTGCCTCAGTTGGTGCAGGTCCCTCGTTCAGATGGGAGGAGCTACCCATTGTGACATTGCTGCCATATGGGGAGCTTCTAAAGGGCATTGGAAAGACAGAAGAGCCGTCTGGCTGCCCAAGGGAGGATGCATGATAGGCAGCTGGCTCCTTCTGACCCTGCCCTTTGAGCCGCTTGGGCAGCTGATCAAGGGCAGCTTGCAGGGAGGACTGCAAAGTCAAGGGGAAGGCCGATTGTGGCTGCAGCAGCCTGTCACTACTGGACTCTGGGGATATCCCTGGGCTCATGCCAAAAGGGGATTGGGGTTTGGAGTGCAGTCCAGATGCCAACCCCTGGTGAGAGGAAAAGGCATTCTGCACCATTGGTCGAGGCCGGCCTGGAGACCTAGGCATAGCAAAAGAGCCAGACTGCTCAAATGCAGTCTGGCTCGACAGACCCACTGAAGAGGTTGTTGAGAAGCTGCCCTGCAGCTGCGCCGAGTGAGAGGATCGTTGACATGACTGCTGGAAGCCTGAATGAGGGAACCTGGCATTTGATAGAGCAGAACCAAACCCAGGCTGACTAGAAATGGGCCCAGACCGCTGACCGAAGGTGTTGGCAGACCTGCTGAGACCTATATAGTCAGCAAGCTGGTTGCCGTCCAACCTGTCAGAGGACAGTCCATTGGCTGCCGGCTGCCTGAGATGGGTTGACGCACCCCATGTTAGATAGTCCAAAGACCCTGTAGGGGGTGCGCTCTGAGTCTGAGCTAGAAACCTACTGGGAGGTTGTGAGCGTCGCTGCGGCAGTGGGGGCAGCTGCTGCTGCAGCAGCTGCGGGCTGGTGTCAGCATGTCCAAGGGGGACAGACGCTGGTTGCATGAATGCACTGGGATATGTGCAAGACCTGCTGTCATCCAGATTGCGATGAGAGGCAGTTGCTCCAGGTGGGCGGGCTTCTGCTGGCCACTGATCGTTGCTGCCTGGATGCATGTCCTCTATCAGGCTCAGGCTGTGACTTGCAGCAGCAAGCTGGCTGTGTAGCTCTGGGGATCCATGAGCGTTGCTCATCCGCCCCTTCTGCAAAGCCAAGCATGCACTGCTCACCAGCTGTGCATCAGTACACCAAGCTAAGCAAATCCAAGCATGTAGAGATTGAGGCATTTGAGCAAGCTTTCGTTTGCCCATGCAACCATGAATTTGTTTCGTCAAGAATATTGTGCCATGACTGCAGGCTGAAAAGTGCCACCCACAATGCAGGCCACATGATGCTTTTGCATGCAATATAGGGCACATGACGCAGCATGCACTAGGCTAGAATCCATGGGCCTTTCCAAAGCCGTATGCTTGGGACACCATGAAGTTTCTGTCAACCTTCTGTATTGCATGCATGCTTTTAAAATGATGTTACAATGAATGAATGATCAAATGCACATGCTTGCCTGACCTGCCAAGGGCCCTGAGCATGCAGCAGCAATGAAGGCTCGACATTCATCTGCTCTTCTTCCCAGGTTCGCAGCAACTCTTGGACAGCAACATTGCTGCGTAGAGGTCCTTCCAAACCCAGGTTGTCGCTGCTCAGCTTGCTATCTATGCCAGCAGAGAAGCCTTCCATAGACATGGATGGCAAAAATGGCATATATGGCTCACTTGCAACAGGCGGCATGTCTGGTGACTCAGCTACATCTGTCTCAGGGGCTGAGGAATGCTTGAGTTGCGCTACAGCTGGAGGCATGACAAGTGTTGGGGCATAGTCAGGGTCAGAGGTGGGGGACACGTCATGGTCTGAGTGAAAACTGCTGTCTCTGTCCTCGCTGTTGAGCTGACTAGCTGTGTCTTCACTTAGCATATGACTACATGACTTGCTGGCCTGCTGCCGCTGCGCAATGTTGAGGTAGTGTACAAGCACTATGTCATCTTCACTGTCAAGCAGCCAATAGCAGCGCCTCTGCAGCAGCTTGAAATCATAAGAAAGCAAATGTGACAGCAAGTGTGGCTGGTGAGATGCCAGGTTGCTGAATGATGTACATATGGTTTATGACTAACCTGTAGCCCATCCTGTCTGTCAGCGTGAGCATAGTAGCAATTTAACATGTCAACATTGTCAACCTGCAGGAAACCGCAGAGTACGCATGACTGTGTCTTGCTTTGTGTATTGTGCTATCAGCGCAAGGGGATGGGAAACTGCTTACCTTCAGCTTTTCATGTGTTTCACGGACTGTCTTGCCGTCAGCTCTCTTTCTCCAGTTATGATTATCTTTGCGAAAGAACCTTACAGCTTTCCGATCAAAAAGGAACAGTGAACCACCTGACAGTACAGAACCCCGTGTCGATTAGAGACTTGCACCGCAAACACGGGAGGACGTAGTTTCTCAACTAACAGACCATTGAATATATGCAGCACAAGCGCCATGCGCATGTATGGCACACTTGTCACCTATTAACCGTGACTCAGCTTAGTACTTTACCTGGTGGTTTGCAGGGAGGCTCTTTTGCCACTCTCAAGTTGCACGCCGCATGGTTCAATAACATGTCACAGACTTCGGTGTTCTTCAGCCAACAACGCTTGCCCTTGTCCAATATCTCTTGCGTTGCCTCAGGCAGGTCGACGTCCAAGGGATCTAGTGGCTGTGCGACTACTGTGGCGTCGGTAGCCCTCATGACGTACTTTGAACGCAGTAAGCAGAGATTCACACGTTGCAGGGAGGCGAAGCCACTGATGTTTGGCAAAGGCCACTGTCTGCAGCTTAAGATGAACTTCCCACGCCTAAGTCCCACTTCACGTCGACACCGCTGACCCTAGCTTCGAATTTAGCGTTGCAACTCAGCATCGACACAGTCTCTACACGGACCTCTCTGAGATCCGTGTCTTAGGGTATGACGTGACATGCAGTGATCGCAGAAGCAGACCGAGAAACCTGACACAGCTAAACTCTCAACTTCACTGTCAAAATTCGTAAGTGAAATCGTAAGGGCTCGTAAACCTTGACATACGCTGCTTCGCAGCCGGTAGTCATGCTTGGCATTATTTGCGTGACCTATGTCCGAAATCCTGACACGTTCCTCACGCAGTCCTGGCACAATGGAGGCAAAATTCAAGAAACTCTGCTGAGAATAAAATGTAACTGCCAATGTGTACAAGTTTGCACATTGCAAATCCGGACCCGTTGTCGGGAAATGTGAACTCAAAACTTTTACAAGAGCCGATCAGTCACTGTCACACATGTTCTCAGATTCACCCAAAAATACAGAACACAACACTGCCTAGGCGTTTCCAGCAGTGAATGTGTATCGTGTCCGGTCTATTCGTGCTTCCGTTCAATGACATCACCGCCTCCCTGACCGCCGGTGATGTTCCGCAGTTCCGCAGTACGCAGTACCCGCAGTACGCAGTTCGCTGCGGCGCAGTACGCGGCGAGAGGACCCCCGTTCTGCGGCAGCAAGCTAGATTATGCAGCACAGCTTTTCGCGCTCAAAGCGGCTCTTTCGTGACATGATTCATTATTTTTTAACATGGGTCGAGGGCGTCAATAATAAAGTTTATTGTTTTTACAGGGGGTCGCCGTTTTTTGCATTTAATTAATAAAACGACCAACATATTGTGACTACGGTTGTGCAGTATACTACGGTACTGCGGCGTACTGCGTATACTGCACGCAGTGCCGCGGATACCGTCGAGCGTACTGCGGAGACAGCACTGCTGACCGCCTCCTGCATTTTCGGCGGTAACGTAATGAGTTATTCCGGTCAAAGTGGCTCCCCCCGGCATCCTGGCTTGTTGCGGGATACCTTCGCGCGCAGGTGTGCGGGACGTTGTCCAGCTGTCGCCGCAAACGTGCTGACCTGCATGTCCAAAGAGCGCATATCATTTGTAGGAGCGGGCCTGACCTCTTTGCAGCAAGTCCTTGATCTTGCCAAGCAAACAGCTGAAGCTCGAGTCCTATGCTTACATGGCAACAGAATAGCTGATTTGCAAGGCATACAGCAGCTGCGGTGTCTTACAGACATAAACTTGTCATCAAATGAAGTGCAAAGCTTTCATGGCTTGCAGATGCTGAGTGCTCTGACCTCAATCAACCTTGCTAGCAATAGGCTGAACAGCCTGCAGGGGTTGCAATCACTGCCTATACTTGAGCGCTTGATCGTGTCCCACAATTTGATTGCTTCCTTGACAACCTTTACCCCACAGGCTGACTGTAGACTCAAGTTACTAGATCTGCATAACAACTTACTAGCATCTACTGAGGACATATCTGCTCTGAGGGCATGTGCCAATCTCAGAGAGCTCACGCTTTCTGGTGGCCAACCTGGAAACCCACTGTGCTCGTTGCCCAACTTTCAGCAAATAACA
>JAABUO010010022.1_pt1 | contig 10527 bp, 10 predicted proteins | sample 5559291 | NCBI WGS metagenome assembly JAABUO01 (sample SAMN10711878, study PRJNA513372) | rock metagenome | isolation source: Antarctica rocks | place: Antarctica: Victoria Land, Finger Mt sud
CCGCCCCGGAAATCTGCCCGGCGCCCGTGAAGCGCACCATCGTCCGGCGGGCGGACGGTTACTCAATCAATGTCGTGCGCCACGCCGGGCAACTGTTCGTCTGTGCGACGGGTTGCTGCTGCGGGCACACCGAGCGCGGGCACGATCCTGTCCCGACCGAGGTCTATCACGCCGAGTGGGAACGCCGCCGCCTGCGCAACAAAATCCACCTCTCGATGGGCGGCTGCCTGGGGCCGTGCGCGCTCTCGAATGTCGTCCTGCTGCTCTTCGCGGGGCAGGATATCTGGTTTCACTCGGTGAAGGGTGAAGCGCAGGTCACGGCGATCTACGACTATATCGAGGCGATGCTGGCAGCGGGCAACTACCTCCCACCTCCACCCGCGCTCGCCGCACAGGTCTTCACCGTCTTCGAGACGCCGTCCTCTCCTGTCCCGAGGAGCCAGCCGCCTCACGTCTCCGTTTAATCTCCCTGAATGGCAGCGGCCTACGCGGCACGTATATCAATCTCAATTGGTCGGATATGTGGTGCAGTAGACGCCACCGGCGACTCGAAATGCAACTCCAGCGCTTCCCGAAGGTTCATTATCGCGTCTTCTTCGGTCTCACCCTGACTCGCGACATCAACTTGCAAACATTGTGCGACGTACCATTCACCCTCACGCCACACACTCGCCGTGAACACCTGCTTCATTCGTTTCCTCCTTCCATCCAATGCTTCGTCACGATAGTGAATGTTAAAGCGGATCGGCAGGCAATTCATCGTAATTGATGGGATAGCCGGCGAAGAGGCATTCCTGGCAGGCGGGGCCGAGATCGAAGTGGGAGCGGCAGCGGGAGCAGAAACCCGTGTGATAGCCGCGCGCAAAGAGGCGCGCGTCCATCGGTTGAAGGGCCGCGCCACTCGTCAGATGACGACACTCCGCAACGAGTAATGCCTCAATCTCCGGCGCGAGCGCAGCGGGGCGGGAGACATCGTAGCGGTTGCCCGCCCAGTCACTGATGCTGATCGTCCGCACCGCGCCGCGATCGTAGAAGGCTTCGAGGTAGGCTTGCCCCTCTTCGAGGGCGACGATTGCCGAGACGTACTGGATCGCGGCGGTTGTGTCCGCTTCAGTCGTGAAGAGGCGACTGGCGATCCGCAGCAGGCGATCCGTCGCGCGGCGCTGCGGGTCTGGCCGCTCCCGCGTGACTTCAATGTCCGGCATGGCCCACCTCGATTGATGTCCGTGCCGCGCGGATGAATGCCGCCATCCGCGCGGCGTCCTTGATACCGGGCGCTGCCGCGATCTCCACGCCACTCGCCACATCCACGCCCCATGGTTGCACCGCACACACGGCGTCGGTGACATTCTCCGGCGTCAGACCGCCCGCGAGCATGATCCGCTCTTCAGCGGCGAGTGCGGCGGCGAGCGCCCAATCCCCTGTCTGCCCGGTGCCGCCGTACTGCCCCGGCACATGGGCATCGAGGAGCGGCATGAGTGGCTGACCGAGCGGGCCGGGCGGCAGCGACCGCGCCGCATGATGGAACGCATGCGTCCGCTCGCGCAGCGCGTCCACGTCTTCGCCGGGAAGCGCGCGAACGGCCATCACGAGCGGCACGCCGAGGCGTGCAACGTCGGTCGCCGTCTCATCGCCGGAGAGTTGGACGAGATCAAGGTCGCATAGCGCTACTGTCGCGGCGATCATCGCCGGATCGGCATTGACGAACAGGCCACTGACGAGCGGATGCGGCCCGTCTTCCGTCCGGAGCGCGGCGATCACTCCCGCTGCTTCCTCCGGCGCGATATACCGCTTTGTGCCAGGCCAGAAGGTGAAGCCGACGATGTCCGCTCCCGCCGCTCCCGCCGCCCGTGCGTCCACCAATCGCCGCACGCCGCATATCTTGACGATGGTCATCTACCCGCCTCCGCCAACGCCCGCACCGCCGCCGTGCGATCCGCTGCCGTGATGACAGATTCGCCGACCAGCGCGGCATCGAACCCGGCCGCCGCGAGCCGCCGCATGTCCTCGGCGTTCTTGATGCCACTGAGCGCCGCGCGAACGGTCGCCCGGGGCATCTGGGCGGCGAGGTCGGCGGCGAGATCGGTGTTGACACTGAAATCGCGCAAGTCCCGCTGATTGACGCCGATCAAGGCCGCGCCAACAGCGATTGCCCGCGCCACCTCCGCCGCGTTGTTCACTTCCACGAGTGCAGTCATGCCGTAATCGAGGATGGCGGCATGGAGCGTGGCGAGCATCGCGTCATCGAGCGCGGCGACGATCAGCAGGCAGGCATCGGCACCCCACGCCCGCGCCTCGGCAACTTGATAGGGGTCAATGATGAAGTCCTTGCGGAGGAGGGGGATTGCGCTGCCGACGGCATCGAGACCGCGCCGCGCGATTGGCAAATGCGTCAGGCTACCGAGAAAGAACGATTCGTCCGTCAGCACCGAGAGCGCTGCCGCGCCGCCGCGCGCGAACTCGCCCGCGATCTGCTCCGGGTTGTACTCCTGTACGAAGAGACCCTTGACCGGCGACGCGCGCTTCAGTTCGGCGATCACGCGCACCGGCTCGCCCACCCCGCGCCGGAGTGCGCCGAGGAAGTCGCGCGGCGGCGACGTACGGCGCAGTTTGAGTTCGATCAGGTCCATCGCAACGCGCGCCTTGCGGGCGTCCACTTCCTGCCGCTTCTTCGCCAATATTTCGTCGAGAATGGTCTCAGTCCGCTCTGCCACGGTTATCGCTCCTCTCATCGCTATACAGTATACCGTGCCGGGTGCTGAGTGCCGAAAATGATGCTACCCTTGCGCTCGCATGATTGTGGATACGCCATTCCAGAAGGAGTGTTACTGATGGCAAATCTGACGCTGCCCGATTCCCCGGAAGCCTTCGCGGAGGCGACATGGGACGATATTCTGCCGTATTACGAGGAGCTGGCCGCCCGCCCGCTCGACACTGCACATGTCGAGGGATGGCTGCGCGATTGGGCGAGGTTAGAAGAGATGGTCGCGGAGGCAAGCGCGGTCGCGTACGTCGCGTACTCGACCGATACCGCGAGTGCGGCGAAGGAAGCGGCGCAAGTGCGCTTCTCCAGCGAGATCGAACCGCAGATGCACGAGCAGCACGTCGGACTCTCGAAGCGACTGCTCGACATCGGCTACGAGCGGGCTGAACTGGAGACGCTGCTCCGCAGTTTTCGCAACCAATTGGATATTTTCCGTGAGGAGAATGTGCCACTCGTCGGTGAGGAAGAGCGGCTCAACACACAGTACAACAAAATCACCGGCGGGATGACCGTCGAGTGGGAAGGCGAGGAGATTCCGCTGCCGCGCCTGCAACCCTATCTGCTCAACCCGGATCGTGCGATGCGGGAGCGCGCCTGGCGCCTCGGCGCCCAGCCGTACATGGATCGGCACGACGCGCTGGCGGACATCTTCGACCAGCAGTACGCCCTGCGGCAGCGGATGGCGACAAATGCCGGGTTCGCCAACTACCGCGATTACATCTTCCGCGCCAAGGATCGTTTCGACTATACGCCCGCCGATTGCGAGCAGTTCCATGCTGCCGTCGAGCAGACTGTCGTGCCCGCCGTCGCCCGCCGCTTCGAGCGACGGCGGCAAGAGATGGGACTCGGCGTGCTGCGACCGTGGGATACCGCCGTTGACCCGGAAGGTCGCCCACCGCTCAAACCGTTCGATGCGGTCGGCACGCTGATCACGCAGGCGGAAACGATCTTCGACCGCGTGGACCCGACACTCGGCGACTACTTTACGACGATGGCGACAGATCGCCTCCTCGATCTCGACAGCCGCAAAGGCAAAGCGCCGGGTGGCTACTGCATTGATTACCCGTATCGCGGCCGTCCCTTCATCTTTATGAATGCCGTCGGCGTCGCGGGGGATGTCGAGACCCTGCTCCACGAGGCCGGCCATGCCTTCCATGTCTTCGAGGCGCACCACATTCCTCTCTACTGGCAGCGCAGTCCCGGTTCGGAGATGGCAGAAGTCGCCTCGATGAGCATGGAACTGCTCACCGCTCCCTACCTCGCTCGCGACAACGGTGGCTATTATTCCGAGGCCGACGCCCGCCGCGCCCGCGTCGAACATCTCGAAGGCGTCCTCCAGACCCTCCCTCATGTCGCCGCAGTGGACGCCTTCCAACACTGGCTCTACACCAGTGGTGACGGCCACGACCGCGATGCCCGTGACGCCGTCTGGCTCACGATCCGCGACCGCTTCGAGCAGGGCGTGGACTGGTCCGGGCTGGAAGAGGAGCGGATCGCTCGCTGGTACCGCCAACTGCACATCTTCCTCTATCCGTTCTACTACATCGAGTACGGCATCGCCCAACTCGGCGCGTTGCAGGTGTGGCGCAACAGTCTGGCCGATCATGCGGGGGCGTTGGCAGCGTACCGGCGGGCGCTGGCATTGGGGGCGACGCAACCGTTGCCGCAGTTATTCGCGGCAGCGGGAGCGCGGTTGGCGTTCGACGCGGAAACGATGGGTGGTCTCGTTGCCCTCATCGAGGTGCAACTCGCCGCCCTCGAATGCGAAGAATAGTGAGTACATGCTTGTCCGCATCAGGAATGGCAGGTAGATATCGAGAAAGTAGTGAGATTGCCATGACATCGCAACGTTATATCCAGCCCAGTTGGTTCACCAGGCGCGTCTTCAATCCTTTCGTCGCCCTGCTGACGCATCTTGGGATCAGCGTCTATGGCTCGCGCGTCCTCGCGGTGCGCGGCCGCACGAGCGGCGAGTGGCGGACGATCCCGATCAACCTGCTCACTCACGACAATGTGCGCTACCTCGTCGCGCCGCGCGGGGTCACCCAATGGGTACGCAATATCCGGGCGAGCGGTGAGGGCGAACTGCGGATCGGGCGCCGAACCGAGCCGATTCATGTCGCGGAGGTATCGGATGATGAGAAGTCGGCCGTGCTGCGCGCCTACCTTCGCCGGTGGAAATTCGAGGTTGGGACCTTTTTTCAAGGGGTCGGCCCCGACGCATCCGAGCAAGACTTGCGCCGAATCGCGCCGGATTATCCGGTTTTCCGCATCCTGCCGTCCCGTTGAAGCAGCGCGATATGAGTACCCGCAAAAGCCCTTGCACAGCATGTGACGCGGGTGTATATACAAAGGACAAATGACCCTGCGCTGTGCGTGATGTCTCCATTATGCCATTGAGCCAATACTTCAATGTGCGGGAGCCATAACCCATCAGGAGCGAGGCCGCCGGTGAGTAACCGGCGTTACCATTCCTGGTGGCGAGGCGCCCACCTGCCTCGGCAGGTTCAGAGCAAAACTAGACACACGGCGGGGTGGGGTCACTTTCCAAAGGACTGAGCGATGAGGACTGAGGACTGAGGACTGAGGATGGGGAATGAGACGCACAACTCAGTCCTCAGTCCTCATCGCTCAGTCCTTCTCGTTCATGGCGATGACGCGAAGGCGGCGAGAGAGATCGTCGCGCGGCTGCGAGCGGCGCATGCGGAATCCGATCCCAGTGGACTAAATACAACCATACTTGAAGGCGATGCTGCAACCGTGAGCGCGGTCATCACGGCGTGCGACGCGTTGCCTTTCTTCAGCAGCGGGCGGTTCGTACTCGTGCGAGGACTGCTCGGTCGCTACGTGCAACCGGCGGAAGGACAGCGCGGGCGGCGTAAGGCGGCAGATTTCGACGTACTGCTGCCCCTGGCAACCTTTCTCTCAACGATGCCCGCGACGACGACGCTCGTCTTCTGGGAATCAGGCACACTGAATCTTTCCATCCTCCCCGTGCCGGTGCGTGAGATGCTCCTTTCCGGGACGGTTCACACCGCCGACCTGCCCGCGCCGAACGAGCGCGACGCCTGGTTGCGCTGGATTCGCGACCGGGCGATTGCGGAGGGTGTGAAGATCGAGAGGCCCGCCGCCGAAGCGCTCCTCAACGCGCTCGGCTCCTCCGCCACCGGCCCGACGGGCGCGCTGCGATTGGAGAGCGAAGTCGCCAAACTGGCGACCTATGCGCGGGACGACGGCGGCGCGATCACCGCCGCGCAGGTCGCGACGCTCGTTCCCAACGCGGCGGATGAACAGACCTTCGCGTGGCTTGACGCGGTGATCGGCGGTAATGCGCGGGAGGCAGTAACGCGCACCGCGCACCTACTCGCCGCCGGTGAGGAACCAATGCGGCTGCTGGCGCTCCTTGCCAGCCAGGCCGGGTACCTAACCCGCGCGAAGCGACTCGGCAATGTGCCCCAGAACGACGCGGCGACGTTGCTCGGCGTCGCGCCGAACCGCGCCTATCACTTGATGCGCGCGGCGCGCGGCGTGGATGCCGCGCGGATAGCGACGGCGGTGCATGATCTCGCGGCAACCGACGAGGCGGTCAAGATGGGCGTGGCGACCAATGATGCCGACGCGCTCCTCTGGGCCGTTCTCCAGATCGCCCACCTCGGACCCCCCGGCCCCGACTGGGACCACCGCACCGACTTGCCGTAACAGGAATCTGAACCACGAAGACACGAAGAGCACGAAGAGAAGACAAAGAAGGGAGAGAAGATTTTTATCTTCCTTCCCTGTTCTTCGTGCTCTTCGCGCCTTCGCGGTTAGGCGTATCCTGCTATTTGCCGAGGGCGTTGTACTTTGCCATCAGGCGGCTCTTGCGGCGGGCGGCGTTGTTGCGGTGGATGACGCCCTTGGAGGCGGCCCGGTCGAGGGCACTGATTGCGTCGCCAACGGCGGTCGCGGCATTGGACGTATCGCCTGCCTCAATCGCGGTGCGTGCGCGGCGCACATAGGTCCGCGTCGCAGAGATGATTGGGCGGTTGCGCTGACGGCGGCGCTCGCTGACCCGCATGTCCTTCATGGATGACTTAAGATTCGGCACGCGCTTCTCCTGCTTCTTGCTTTCCTCATCCGGACGAGACCGAATGCGATGCTTACCCTCATCACACGCCGACGCGGGCGCGTCTGGTAGACTAGCATAGATGACGATTTCGTGCAAGCCGGATAGACTACGCCGTCCGCCCGATGATGCGAGCGGAGACGTGTATCAAGGAGACTGCTTGCGTTATGCAGATTGATGGGGCCATGTCGGCGTCCGACCTGGCCGCCGAGGCGCAAATTGAACAGACCCGGCGCATCAAGTGGGTGCCGCGCCCCCCGAAGGCGAAGACGCGGCAAAAAAGTGCGGATACATCCGCGCCGGAAGCCGCACCTCGTGGCAATACCGCAGGCTTCCGCCCGCCGGATGACCCGCTGGCGGATCGCGGCGCACCACCCGGCATGCCGATCCCGGACACCGCGCCACCCGTCGAGCCAATGCCGATCATCACCGCATTGCCCAACGCACCACCGCCTGCTGCCGCGCCGCGCACCGCACCGGGCGTTGTAGCGGCACGCGCCGCGATGGGGCGGTCGGTGGCAGTCGTCGGCCTTGCCTTCATTGCCAATCGGATGCTCGGCTTAGTGCGGGATGTCATTATCGCAGGCAAGTTCGGCACGCGCGCCGACCTCGACGCCTACTACGCCGCCTTCCGCATCCCGGATTTCCTCTTTCTCGTCATCGCCTCCGGCGCGTTCGGCGCGGCATTCATCCCGATCTTCACCGGCTTCCTCGAACGCGATGAAGAGACTGCCGCTTGGGTGCTGGCAAGCAGCACGCTCAACACCGCCTTCTATGCGCTCGCCGTACTTTCAGCGATTGGCTTCTTTTTCGCCGGGCCGCTCGTATCAACGGTGGTGGCGCCGGACCTCTCAGCTGCACAGAAAGCCCTCGCCACGGACCTGACGCGCATCTTACTTCTCCAGCCGCTCTTTCTCGGTCTCGGTGGCGCGGCGATGGGCATCTTGAACGCGCAGCACAAGTTTCTCTGGCCCGCGCTCGCGCCGGTGACGTACAACCTCGGCATCATCTTCGGCGCGCTCATCCTCGCCCCCCGCTATGGCGTAAAGGGGCTGGCGTACGGTGTCGTGATCGGCGCGGTCGGCCACTTCCTTACGCAGTTGCCCGCGCTCGCGCGCGTGATGCGCTACTACCCCGTCGTCTCGCTCCATGTGCCGGGGATGCGGCAGGTCGGCACGCTGCTCATTCCCCGCATGTTCGGGCAGGCGGTCTTCGCCCTCAACTTCGTGATCGTCACGAACTTCGCCTCCCGCCTCGGCGAGGGGCGCATTTCGGGCTTCCAATATGGCTACACGCTCTTTCTCCTGCCGCACGGCGTCTTCGCGCTCTCTGCCGCGACGGTGCTCTTCCCGACGCTCTCGCGCCTCGCCGGTGCGGGCGATTGGCAGGAATTCCGCGCGCAATATGCCGCGACGCTCCGCACGGTCCTCTTCTTCATCGTGCCCGCCACCGCTGCCTTGATCGTCCTACGGACGGCAATTCCTGAAGCGATCTACCAACTCGGCGCGTTCAACGCCACCTCCACCGCCCTTACCGCGACCGCCCTCGGCGCGCTGGCGACGGGCCTGATCGCCTACGCGGTTGTGGAGATCGTCACCCGCGCCTTTTACGCGTTGCAGGATACGCGCACGCCGGTAATCGCGGGCGTTGTGACGATTGCCCTCAACCTGCCGCTCAGTTGGGTTTTGAGCAAAACATTCGGGCTTGGTGGCCTCGGCCTCAGCCTCGCGATCACGACCTGGCTAGAAATGACGATCATGCTCGTCGTCCTTCGCCGTCGGATGGGTATCATCGCGCCGGGTCTGGCGGATGCGCTCGTGCGCATCTTCTGGGCCACCGCCACGATGACCGTCACCCTCCTGCCCTGCTCGTGGCTGCTGCACACACTGCACCGCACGACCGGCAAGAGCATCGCCCAACTCGCCTTCTTCCTCGTCACGCTTGGCATTGGCGCGGCGGTCTACCTCAGCGTCTGCAACTGGCTCGGCGTCGAGGAAGTGCAGCGCGTCCGTGGTATGGTGATGCGGCGATTAGGGCGGGAGAGAGCGGAAACAAAATGAACCGCAGAGGCGCAGAGGACGCAGAGTAGAAAAAGAAGAATGGGGAAAGCGATGAGGGAGTGCAGACTCATTTTACCGATGTCCCGTCTCTCCCAACCCTTTTTCTTCTCTCTGCGTCCTTTGCGTCTTTGCGGTTCTCCCCGGTTTCCCCTTTCGTTATTTGTTGACACCGTTTCGTATTGAGGGGAGCACGCTATGGTACGGTTATCGGTGCTGGTCGAGGGGGCGCATGGATTGACGTGGGCGCGCTGGAAGGAATTTGTCGCCACGACGGAGCGGCTGGGGTATGCGGGGCTGTATGGCTCCGACCACTTCACGCTCGCCGGTGATCCGCCGGACAAGGATTCGCTGGAATTGATGATGTCGCTCGCGTATGCCGCCGATCACTCAGCGCGGTTGCACCTCGGGCAACTCGTCTCGCCCGTCTCGTTCCGCGACCCGGTGATGCTGACGCGGCAGATGCTCGCGCTCGATGACCTGAGCGGCGGACGGATGGTCTTCGGCATCGGCGCGGGCTGGAATGTCCGCGAGCACGCGATGTTCGGCTACGATCTCGGCGACATCAAGACACGGATGGACCGCTTCGCGGAATCACTGGAAGTGATCACTCGCCTGATGCGGAGCGACACGCCGGTCTCCTTTTCGGGCACGTACTACACACTCGACAATGCAACTCTTCTCCCGCGCCCGCGACGACGCGGCGGACCGCCCCTGCTGATCGGCGGCGGTGGCCCGAAACGGACGTTGCCCCTCGTCGCGCGCTACGCCGACATCTGGAATGCCGTGATGGTCACGCCCGAGGCGTTGCAGGAGAAACTGACCCTGCTCGACACGCTGATCGAGAAGGCGGGACGGACACCGAGCGATGTCGCCCGCACGCTGATGACGCCCGTCTATTGCGGTCGCACCACCGCCGAACTCGCGCACCAGGCAAGCGGCCGCCGCGCCGCGCCCGCCCTCGCCGCTCTCTCAGACGAGGCGTTGGTGGAGCATCAGCGCGGTCGGGGCGCAATCGTGGGTACGCCGGAGGAAGTGATCGCGCGCATCCGCGTCTACGCAGACCTGGGCATCGAGGAGATCATGGTGCAGTGGTTCGCCCAGGACGACCTCAGCTCCTTGCACACCATCGCTGATGACGTGCTGCCGAAGGTCGCGGGATAGAAGAAACGCAGATACCGTCACGAATCGCCCTGCCAGGATGTCACAAGGGGAGGGGTTTATGCACACACATGTCGTCTTTCTCTGCGGGCGCCCGTCTTACTGATGCTTCTGCTCGCGCTCTGTATCGGCCCGATCATCGCCAGCGTCTATGCACTGGCAGGAAAATGCAACCTCCGTTACCTACGTGCTCAGGGCTTATTCATTCTCGGGGGAAAGTCCCACTGCGGCGAGGGCGAGCGCGGGTTGTGCGGCGTAGCGACGACAGGCGGCGGCGATGTTCGTCGCCCCATTACGTCGGAGCAAGCCAATTGCCGTGTTCCGTAATGTCGCCAGCAGTTGCGGCCCCCTCCCCGCGCGGACGGTCGAACCATCTTCCCCGAAGGTCACATCCCGCACCCAGTGGAGTTTATTCTCGATATGCCAGTGCTGCCGCCACA
>JAABUO010010023.1_pt1 | contig 10527 bp, 18 predicted proteins | sample 5559291 | NCBI WGS metagenome assembly JAABUO01 (sample SAMN10711878, study PRJNA513372) | rock metagenome | isolation source: Antarctica rocks | place: Antarctica: Victoria Land, Finger Mt sud
AGAGCATAGTGTGAGTCATGTGGGTGAAGAGTTGAGTCAGGGACCTCTGGCTGAGGCAGACAACAGGGAGGAACCTGGGCAGGATTCTGTTGCCAGCTCTGAAAACAGGTTGGTGCCTCTTTCACGCCTCGATGCTGCCTATTCGTACTGCATACTCAGGTGAAAGCACTTGACACGCATGGCAACAATCCTCTGTTTGTTGCATGACATTGCTTTGGTCCTCATTGAGCCTGTTTTCTGCAAGACCACGCAGGCTGCAGCTGTGTCCTTTGCCTGTGTGACGCTGATTGCCCAGACCCCTGACACATGCCAAATGCGCACAATTGATCAGTGAGGGTTGAGGGTGAGTCCAGCAAATTGCACCTCAAGCAAATACACTCTTGAGCAACACCACCCCCATGAACACCACACCTGCTGGCATAGCCGCCAACAGCAGGTGGGCTGTCTACTCTGCTGTTGCTCAGCCTGCTCCATGCATGCTTTTGCCAAAGCTTTATCCCAGCATATGCCATCAACACTACAAAAAAAATCTGACTGCTGCCTCCGTTTGCATGGAATGTTTTGCATCCTTGCATGGATGTTGGCTGCCATCCATTGCCCTGACCTGCACCTTTGTGCAATTGATTGTGCTTGTGAAGCTGCCAGCTGAAACTGTGTCTTTTGAATTTGCAGGGAGAGCAGTGCTGGCTCGCGCCGCCCCAACTCAGGAGACCATCTTGGTCCGGGGAAGAAGTGCTTAGTGATGGCTGTTGCCATCCCTGTGCTGGCAGGGGCCTGTATTTTGGGAGCAGGCCTGCTCTTTGGCCCCCAGATCCTGGGGAGAGTAAGCAAAGTCAGGACCAGCATGCTGAGCTGGTAAGCCTCTACAACTTGCACTTTGTTGTTTTTGCTCAACACAACAAATTACACACTGTCTCAATGTTGTATATGTTGGTGCACAAGTGTATGTGTTCTAGCATGTCTGCAGTTGCAGATGGTGCCTTGATTCCAAAGCATTTGGGCACGAATGCTAGTTGGCAACCATTCTGCATGCCTGGGCAATGTGGTGCGCCCAGACTGCATGTGTGTGATGCCAATCATCCAATCAACAAGTCAACAGCAGTTTTTGCCTGCAGGAAAAGACATTAAGGAGGGAATATGAGAGATGGCATGGGTTTGCTGGCCCATGGCTGCACATGTACATACAGCACTTGTACATCACCTGCTTTGTAGTTGCTCCAGATGTGAGCCACAATGTAGTCATGAACTGCTAGTCAATGATGGGCGCACTTTCGCATGATGTTCTTCTTTTGCAACAGCAGGCGGGGTAATATATGTGTCTTCTTCTTGTGGATTGTATTCTCGTTTTGCAACAGCAAGGAGAGTCGGATATGTGTGTCAGAATTTTGATTTAGAGACTGATACAGTAGCAGACATGTGTTGGACATCAGACGTGTGCATCAGGTAGTCTAGGGTTGAGCATCTTACACCGTGCCTAAGCTTGGGAGCACCGCGCCATGCCTCTCTGAGCTCGCATATCTGTGGCTCCTGACTCAGCTCGCACAAACGTAACTCACCACTACTAGGCTGCTGCGTAAGCACGTCTTTTTGAACACTCATAACTGTGCCTGTTGTGTCCTCTAGACTTCATTTGATGACACTTTTCAGATTATTCAGGCTGCTTGCGCTTGTCAACGAATATTCATTCATGTCATTCATGTTGTAAGCATTTACGGATTGACAACACCATTGTTCAAGACTACCAATTGCTGCAAACATGTTAGAAGACAACACTTCACGTACTGTAAGACATGTGTCTGTGCGATCTGCTGCATTTGTGGGTCTGCTTGGGCTGGAATCTGCTGCTGGGTTGAGCATCCTGTGGTCAAAGTCAGCATGCTCACAGAGCTGGTGAATGACTTGCACTCAGCGCTGTACTGCTTTGACCAACCTGCGCAGTCGGGCAACTTTTGGCGAGCGGCTCTGCCCCAAATAAAGCGTTCAGCGGTATCCCAATGAGATAACCGTGTCAGATAAACGCAAGTCTATTGTTCACCAGTCACAACACAGGAAGCGCGTTACCTTTGCTGGTAGCTGCAGCAAGAGGAGCAGACTCCTCAAAAGCCGCTGGTGCCGCAAGATCCGAAGCCTAGTCGCTAGACAGTACCGACTATGGACTGTGGTGTCAAGGGGCCAAGCAAGCCGGGTTAGGTCAACCTAAGATGTCCTCTTTATGGCAGACAACAACCTCAGCGGAATGGCAGGCACAGCTCGCAAGCGTTGACTCGAGGATTCAATCTCTTGCAAAGTCTGGGCTGCTTGAACTTGACAGGTCAGGCTTGTGAGACCGCTGATCGTGTTTTGATCACAAATAGTTTCAGCTGTAGCAGCTACGTAGATGGTGGGTCCAAGAGCTGCCATCAGTGATGCAGGCTCGAGAACAGCTGTTCCTCGAGAAGGATGAAATCGTCAAACTGGTCTGTTTGATTTGCTGTCAAAACCTCAAGGTCAGCTTGTCTTAGCAATTTCATTTGCAGACCCCTGTTACAATTCAGGTAGAATGGAAGCTGACAAGAGGCAAATGGAGGCCAAAGTTGCTGGACTACGCAAAGCATGCTTCAGAGGAAGAAGTTGTAGGCACAACCAAAAAGGCTTTTGCATGCCTGGGCTCAGCAGAAGCACCAGCGTTGCAAGAAGTGGAAGAAGCTCTCAAAGAGCTCATCAGCCTCAAGGTAAGTGCAAGTAAAGCAACCAAGGCTGTGACTTGTAGAATACAAGCAGGGAGACAGCGGTCCAGATGATCACGCATATCATAGATTTACTAGCTCAGATGAATGCTTTGGACATCTTTGCTTAGCACTCTCACCTCTTTACTCATAGCTGCATGCTTAGAGTGAGCAACTAGTCTCACTTACTACATGTGGTGCATATGCCTTGCATACCTCTACTGCTGCCATAGGCCTGCTTTCAGCTGATGTAGACATTTTGGCCTCAATGGCAAGTACATGTGTGTGAGAGGTATGACTTCCGTGAGTCCTTCAGCTTCTCGGCATCATACTTACCTCAGCTACAGACCAATTGCTCCTGAACCAGCTGCTGCAGATCAGCATCTGCATGATGTCTGACACAATCAGTGTTCCACAAACACTACCAAATGTGCAGGGAACCGGCCCAGCAACTGCATCGGCTATGCTGACTGCTGTGAGTGCTTCACTGCCATTCATGTCTGATGAGGCCATGGCAGCTGCCCTGCCCGGCCGCCCTGAGTATACAGTCAAGAAGTATCTGCACCTGGTCACAGCACTCCGCACCAAAGCTGAATTTCTGAGCACTTCGTCAGGTCAGCTCTTAAAAGTGCACGCAAGATGCGTTGTCATGTGAATTTTGATCTGCACCATGTTATTTATCTTGCTCCTTGCTATTCAGCCATTCAAGTCTATGTCTTGCGTGCTGCAGCAGCTCAGTCAGCCCTTAGCTGCCCTGGGGCATAACTAGACCAGCCATGCCACAGCTCTGCACAACCTGTGTCAAGGGACTGTTCATACATATGGGGTGTCATCTTGCAGGTCAATGAGTCCTGTCCCCAAACTATGGGGAGTGGCTTTGTCCTACAATGGCATATTGAATGACCTACATCCGACATTTGACAGGCCTTGGTCATCACCATTACATCTGGCATTGCAATGGAAGACATAAGCACATGGTGTCAGTAATGTCAAACGCATCTGCCACAGACAGAACCACACCTGTGTCTCAGGTGAAAGCTGGAGCGCTGCTAAGGTAGAGAGGGCACTATGGTCTGAAGCCCTTGCCATACAGTTATCCAAAAGAGAGTCCAAAGGAACAAAGCGGAAGAGATGACTGCACCTTGCCACCATGCACGCACTGTAGTGCGCTGCGTCATAACATGCGTCTTGATCACGACAAGGGCGTGGTGTAATGGGTATTCTCCATCCGGCGCTGGAACATTGGCAATAACGTCAATAGGTGGCGGGCTGAGCAAATGCCCCATCATGCTGCAACTCTGCAGTCAGACTGGTGCAGAAGTTGCTTTGCTGTTGCAAGCCGGGTTGCAATTGTAATAAGTTGAAATTGGCTCCTGGCATATAGCCAGCAAAGTAAAATTCTTTCAGGCCCTGACGCATGTCAGACATCTTGACGGAACTCAGAGTAGGACAACTTTTGCACGATATATTCATGTTACAACCATACAAGGGTATTGCAAGGATTGAGGGCACATATCATGTCTCAGCAGCACTAGTGTTTAATTGCACCTTGGTGTTAGGCCGACCATAGCATACAAGACATGTAATAGATGGTCAAAATTCAGACAGCATACCGCACTCTTAATGATGTCGAAATGTAACCATCACACTTGCATGATGCATGAGCAGTGTGCATGAGCGTTGCAGACAAAACACATCAACGCATGCAGTCTTCAGACGCAGCCTTGCATAGCAAGAGAGGATTGGCTGGAATTACAGGACCATATTGAGCCAAAGGGCGCTCTGCAGGCTACCAATTGCTGTAAGGGCCAAGTCTCATACAACCACTGCTATACACACAGCCCTAGCAGAGCCTAGTGTGACAGCTCCAGCTAAAATGGATAAGTCAAAACCAGACCAATCATGCTGCTGCATTCAGGACATATGTGCATGGGCGACTTGAGTTTGTAGATTCTAGTGCCATCTTTACAGATGTTACCATGATGACGCTAAAGCCTGGCAAACTGTTCAAATGGGTAGACCCTTTGCTAATAAGCTTGTTCATCATTGCAAGCTTGGGAAGCTATGGGACTCAAAAACAACTGAGACCAAATTAAGCACTGTCGCACTCTGTGGAACAAAATTGCATGATTTTCAAGCAGCTCATGACAATATGACACTGCCGCTTGGCATCAGGTTGCCATGAGCTGCGTAAAGTGGCGCTGCACACATAGCTGTATGCATTGCTTGCTTTTGTGCAGGCAGTGCATACAACTCTGCATGGCAAACACAATATGCCCGCTACTTTTGCATGTCTCATGCACTTCCTCTGAAGGACTGTTGAACAAGCAGAAGCGCTTAAAAAGAGCAGAAATGAATAGCTGCCCATACAAACCAGACCCACAGCATCCAGTAGACCAATACCAACTGTTCTAGCGCCCCCACATGTAGAACTGCAGCGCTGAAAATATACAGTCCTGACCACAACCAAAAATATTGAATGAGGCTCAGATGCTGAATGCAGACACCGCAGTGAACCACATATGTCTGTCTGTGTGAAGCTGAGAGGCGCAAGCAGCCTCCACAAGCTTACATTGCTCTGACTTCACCTTTGTACCTTTGTAGCCAAGCACAGATACAGTGTGAGCATGTGATGACCCATCTCACAGCGTGCACTTGGGTGCAAACCCAGCATTGTTCAAGTCATCTGCGGGTTGCTGAGCTCAAGAAACAGGCCGTACCCATTCAGACCAAACCACACACTTCCAATCAGGTTGCCAAAGATGACCTGAAGGATCTGGCCCTTCCACGTGATGTCTGTCTTGTACGGAACAGCTGAAGAAATCAGGAAGCCGATGCTGCCCCACAGTTGCCATGCATTCACCCAGAATGGCAGGCTCTTCCATTCCCGAGCGGTGAAGGGAAAATATCCTGCATCACAGATGGGGTAGCTTGCATGATCCACACTGTTGCATATCAGTCTTTGCTGTATCCTGCACATTTGGAGCAAGCCCACAGGCATCACACCTCCTCAGCAATTGCTGGCCAATGTGGAGGCCAAGAGCATGCGCCATGTGACATGTCAGCATGCGGCAATTAGTTGGGCACAGACCAACGAAACCTAGTATGCAGAGTACAGCTGATTGACAAGAGCATGATGCCTGTAGCAGCCACTCTGATGGCGCTTACAGGACAGCACATAGATGACAGTTTACCTCGCCAGAATGAGTGTGTGCCGTCCCAACAAAATGGAATGGATGCTCCAATGAAAGCAGCTGATCCGTACGTCAGCGTGAAGTAGATCAACCATTGCTGCATGTGAGCACACTGCCGTCAGCACACTGCTGTCAGCACACTGCTCTTGAACAGCCCAATCACAGTTGTCATCAAGGAGGAGTCAAGAGAAGCAACACAGGTTGGACAAGGGAAGCTGGACTTTGACACATGGTCATTGCCTATCACACTGACGGCAACAGGCATGTCAGAGGATAATGCACACAACACATAGTTTGGGCTCCATCACGCATGTAATGCAGGTAAATGCATGTCAAGACACTAGGAGTCAGCGTGAGGGAAGTACAGCAGGGGCAGGGGCAGGGGCATTGTCAGGGACAAGGACAGGGGCATGTACAGAAGCAGGAACATACTGGCAGCACTCGGCAGCCATTGCACTTCAGGCACAAGTTCTGGGCCATTGACAGGACGGCACAGCACCAGCAGAGGGCACCAGTGTTTACCTCTTGAGTGGTGGTCCAGTCCTCAGGCACATCCCCCAGCAGGCAACTGGCAATGGTGGACACATTGAAGGCTGTGGCTCCAGTGAACATGAGCAGGGAGGCCCACCACAACAGGTTGTTCACCTTCACAGGGAACAGCCATCTGAACCTGCAGTCATCATTGAAGCCGTGATGTTTCTTGTCTAGGGCGCCTGGGAGGTCATTGGATTGACTGGCAATGCATGTGCCTGGAAAGGGGCTCAATTCCATGCAACGCTTGAAGCACCCTCAGCAATGTCACACTTGATGAAAGCTTGCAGTCTTCAGTTCATGACAAATTTTTGATGTGGTTGAGCCAGAGGGCATCCCATAAATCACTGAGACCTTGTTACAGTAGATGCAGGACAATCCATCAATGACCAAGATCTTGAAACAAGAGCCTCCTCAGAGTGTCCTGTCACATGCAGATAAATGCAAACAGCTGTCTGGCGTGTCAGGCGTGTAATATCTACGACATGAAAATGAGGCCTCATGCAGCGCATCAGTCATTGCTGCTGGATTGTGGGACATGCTGAGCCAGCGCTGCTAGTCTCTTTCACTGCATCCAGTGATGCAAGTGTAACATACTCCCATGATAGACACTCCAGCTTCAATGAGCTGATGACTGGCTACGCCCACAGCATGAAGTGGCTATAAGTTGGCAGGCCATGATCAATGCACTACACATAGGCAGCAGCATGGGTTGATACATGTCTGGAATGCGACGGCTGAGTTTGTACATAAGCAGGGCACAGCAGGGCACAGCAGGTGCACAGCAGGGCACAGCAAGGCACAGCAGGGCACAGCAGGGCACAGCAGGGCACAGCAGGTGCGTACCCGGGCTTTCTGCCTTTCTCGCCATGCACTCGCCAGTTATGGCGCCGCATTTCCAGATCGGTGTTGGCATTCTCAATGACCATCAGCCAGACACCAGGCCAGAAGAAGAAGCAAGCCCCAAAGACCGCCGGATACCTGCACACAACAAGTGTTGTTCAGGGTTTTTACTCTAGGGTTCACCCAAGCTTACACTTGTCGCTATGTAGGCTGGGCGTGATTGTCAAGCAACAGCTGCTGCAATCAAGCATGCCAAGGTCATGTGCACCTTGTTGCATCAATGCTGTGATTTATGCAGGCTGCTACAGTATGCAGCTTTAACACTTTTTGGACTGACAAATGCTTGCAGGCAAGTCAAGGTATGCGTAACATTCTTCCACATCAGCAGTATGTATTGTATGACAATGTGTTGGATTAGTTTGGCAATGCGTTAGAGCGATGCCGCTGCACCATGCGTCTTGTGCGCATGGCCATACTGGTGTGAGTCAATGTCAGAGACAGCAAAACCCAAATAGAAGTGATGCTCACTGTGCAACAAATACAAGTCAGTTGGCACATGAGGCAAGGGCGTGTGCATGACAGAAGGAGAAAGAACATACCCGTCGAGCCAGTCGTATTCACTAGCTCTGTGAGTCTGATCTGTATACACCTGCGGAGGCATGTCATCACCTTCAGTCCAACATCCTTCCCTGAGTGCTTGCAGTAGCTACAGATGCTGTGCAGGGATGTGATTGCGCCACACATTGAGCAATGCTGCTTGGTCCCAATGACAGGTGTCAACAAGGTCACATGCTACTTGATGGGTAATCAGCAGCACCAACAGCAGGGCTAACCGCGGCAGCAGGGTTAACAGCAGCATGGCGGCAATGACAAGTTCCTAGCATATCAGACAGCAGCCATGCTCTGTGTCAGCATTCTCAACCAGACTGTTGCATGCGTACACAAGAGTGTGCAGCCTCAGATGCATTGGGCAACCTGAGTGCCTATGCAACAAAATCCTTTGCAGCACCTCAAACAGATGTAATAGCGTCGTGCATGCCTGTAGCAGAACCAGGCGTCATCTCAAGAATTGTCTCAACAATACTTCTTAGATGCCGTCTGTTGGCCTTCCATTTACTGTAAGACCACTGATGTGAGCAGTGGTAGTATTGTAACAAACTTTTCAGCCCATAGAGCAAAAAGTGTCTGCAGCGGTGTGAAGAGTTCACCTTGTGGGACAAGGAACTGCAGGCTGCCATCAGAAAGAAAACAGATCCGAACAGGAAGCACCAAGCAATCCACCAGGACACGGCTTGCTGAGGGGTGTGATGATACTTCCAGAACTTGACCCAATCCCAGCAGTAGAACTTCTCCTTGCCGGTCAGCTTGCTGATTTCGTGATAAGGCGTGCGACCCTTCCTGCATATCCCACACTGGATATCAGTGAAGCTGTAGCTGGACTGCAGCCTGACAACGCCTCAGGCCAGATGCAGGTGCTGTCCTGCTGGTACATGCAGACATGCTTGGAATGATGCTGTGACATGAGTAATGACATACATGGAGGTATGCTTTGGCAGCCTTGAGCAGAGGCTTTCAGTATGACATTGGATGCATGTATGGTCAGACAGACGTCGTGGGTATGCTGAGATTAAGCTGGCATAAGGTGCCAGCATGCTCGGTAGTCTGGCCGTGTCTGCAGTAACAAGGCAGTGGGTAAGCTTGACCTCTGACGCCTATGGTCCCAGTGAAATTCAACCCCATTCTCATCCACCCCTGTACCCGACAAGAGTATTCCTAAGCTGTGTTACAAATACTTGCAAGGAGACACATGTGCAGACTATACAGACACTACTGATGTAAAGCATACCTTGACACAGCCAACGCAAGCATGCAGAGATAGCGTGCACTGGTGGGATGTATGCCTTGACAAAGCTTTTGCTGGCCTATGCAGACAGAGACATTACACGCGCAATGAAGGCCTTGATAGGGCTTGTGGAGAGGATGAGCTACAGAATGCGCAAGTGCAAAGAGCATGTAGGGGAGCTGCACCCTCCACGCTGGTGATGTGCTTAGGCATGCCATCACGCCACAGGAAGCCTCTGAACTGCACATCGCCCTCCCTGCAGCAAACGCATCACTGTCACAGCAGCACTGACTGATTGTGTCATAACAGTGACCACATGCCCTTGTGATGGTCTGCATTACACATGCTGATGACAAAGCAATACAAGAAGGTGTGGTGTTGAAGGACAAGAAAATTGTACCTGATGTGTTTTGGGACAGGCCTCCCGCCAAATACTTGGTGTTCCCACTGGTGTTTGTAAATTGCTTTCTCTAGAGGACAGCCTTCAATGTCAAAGGTGTCCTTGCTCTTGCCAATCACGCCAGCAATATCATGCTTGTCACCTGCAGATCATTAGACTGTTACCCATACAGGCCAGCAGTTACAACCTAGTTGGTTGGCTGAAGTTGTAAAATCCTCCTCCCCTCAGCTGAGTAAGCATTTGCCTGTGTTGCCTATCTTCATATACCGGTACCCTGAGGGCCTACGGCTGGGTACGAACGACACATGTGGGATTTGCACACCTGCAGAGTCGGTCACAGTAGCAGAGATGCCATAAGGCTTGTCTCGTACTCTGGTCGACAAGTCTTCGCAAGCCTCGCCAAGGGATACATCTTCGTGCTTGAGACCCTCCTTCTCGTCGCCTGAGCAAGACCATTTTGAGCTTGGACCACAAGCTACACGGGAGTCCCCAGAATGCACGTCAGATGCTGCTCGACATTTTTTGCGATTGCTGGCGCAGCGTACCTTGCTTATCTAGGGCAGCGCTTGGCCTCTCGAACTGTCCTCCTTGCTCGCGACGTCCGTGTGCGCTATCGTCCACATCTTCGGCTTGTGTGATTTGACCCATGGGTATTCCGCGTCTGTTCTTGCACTAAGACACCCTCCTTGATGCACAAGGTCCCAAGGTCCAGAGGCCCCTTCCAAAGTGATCACGACGTCCAGCCGGCGTGCTGTTCAACGCCACGCAACGTCCGCATTCACCTGCCAGACCTTGTTGTTGGAGATGACATCTCAAAACGAAAGTGGGAAGTCTGATGATGTCAGCGGAGGCAACCTGCACGTAGTAGCTTTACAGCACAACTTCTCGTTTGTGAATGCTCCGAAACCACAAAATTGCAGAGGTGCAGCTACTTGTGTGGCTACTTGGTCAGGGAAAGGTTTGACTCACTTGTACGGAGCTCAGGTACTGCTGTCCTGACACTAGGCTGCA
>JAABUO010010024.1_pt1 | contig 10525 bp, 15 predicted proteins | sample 5559291 | NCBI WGS metagenome assembly JAABUO01 (sample SAMN10711878, study PRJNA513372) | rock metagenome | isolation source: Antarctica rocks | place: Antarctica: Victoria Land, Finger Mt sud
AGGCGACGCCGCACTGCGTGCGCGCGGCCACAGGGACGGCCGCGGCGGGCGTCGCGCGCAACGCGTTTGCCGTCTTCATGCAGCCGCGGTGCGCGGCGCGAGGCCGCCCGGCGCTCGCGGCCGCCTGCTCGGCTGCGTGCGACGCGCGGCGCGCGCTGAGCCGCGCCGGACGGCGCGGCAACGGCGGGCAGCACGGCAACGGCAGTCGGCTGACGGGGCTTGCTGAAAGCCCTGTCCTGACGCTCTCCCGGCGCCCGCAGGTGGGACGAGCCGCTTAATGCGCCGCCAGGCGCCGCGGCCGCGCACGTGGGCGTGCCGCGCTGGCGGCCCGGCCTCACCTTTGGCGAGTTTGCCGAGCTGACCGTGCGCGATCACTACCAGCCTGCGGCGCCCGCAGGCTGAGGCCGCAGACAACGGGGCTGTTTGGTTCTTTGTAACGACTGTGCCAAAGCACGTGCATGCCCTGAGTCGAGTGGCCGGCACGGTCAGGAGTACTGTGACGTGCTGTGTCGAAGCATGTGCATCTCCCGAGTCGAGCGTCCTGTGCGCTTAGGAGGACTGTGATGTGCTGTGCAAGGCGAAGCTGGGTGGCAGAGCTGCGCAAAGCCCAGCAGCAATGGCCATGTCCAAGCACGCCCCGACTTGCAGCATGCATGCTTGTCAGCGCGGTCGCTCAAGCCAGGCGCAAAGCCGGCACGCTGGCGCGCACCGCTGCTGGCGCCTGCCAGTCTGGTCAGGCGACCGGCGTGCGCACACGTCCAAGTTTAATGCATCTTGGACACCTTGGGAGCGGTTTCACAGCCCTGGACCTACACGTGACCTAAGCTCTTCAGCCTCGAGAGGGAAGGCTGGTGTCGGGCCTTGCCTGTAGAAGCAGGCTCGGTCCTCAATCAGACGTAGTCTCAGGAGCCTGTATCCCTCTGTTAAACTCACAGGTACCGTCTGTGCGATCTGTGTCCTGTGCCTGGCCTGCTCCGAGTTCCCCGCTCTGGCACCTGCGGGCGCTGGACCGCCATGGCGCGCCGCTATGACAGCAGGACCACCATCTTCAGTCCAGAGGGCAGGCTCTACCAGGTGGAGTATGCGATGGAGGCCATCTCCAACGCCGGCGCGGCCATAGGCGTGCTCGCCACAGACGGCGTTGTGCTGGGCGCGGAGAAGCGGATCACCTCAAAGGTGTGCCTGGTGGTGTCTTTTGCATAGCTCAGGTGCGCGTGCAGACAACAGGAGCGCGTCGCTGACCTCGGCAAGCGCCCGCAGCTGCTGGACACAGACGCGGTGGGCGTAAGGCGAGAAAAGATGTACAAACTGGACGAGCACGTGGCGTGCGCGGTGGCGGGCATCACCGGTGCGCGCGCTGCTGCGCCTCTGTTGCGCTGTCCTGCCGCACAAGCGCAAAGGCGTCTGCTTGCACTGCGTAGAAGCAGCTCTTGCAACCAGCGCTCTGGCGTGCTGGTGCTCCGTCTGCTTGGAATCACTGCCTCATTTGTGGCAGCACACAGGCAAGCTCACAGGCAAGCGGATGTGGGAGGCTTGACGTGGTCTGCAGAGCCTGCAGCACCAATAAGAGTGCGCACTGACGGCGCGGCGCCCGGCGGCGCAGCGGACGCCAACATCTTGATCAACCGCTGCCGCCTGGCGGCGCAGCAGTACCGCTTCCAGTACCAGGAGCCCATCCCTGTGGAGCAGCTCGTGCGCGCCGTCTGCGACAGCAAGCAGGGCTACACGCAGTTCGGCGGGCTGCGCCCGTTCGGCGTGTCGCTGCTGTACGCGGGCTGGTGCGGCGCCCGCGGCAGGGCGCCCGCTGCGCCCGCAGGGCTTGCGTGTCACTCCTGCTCGGCGTGCTGTGTGTCTGAGTCTGCAACCTAGTATCAAGAAGTCTTGTACGCATGGCCTGTGCTAGCCGCCAAGTCACGTGACGCAGCGCTGCGTACGTGAGCTGTCAAAAGCGCAGGTACTATCCAACAGCGACCAGACACGGCGTCACGCAGGCGCAGGCGCAAGCGCAAGCGGAGACATGCAGTTCCCCTTGAGACTGGACGCGCATGCCCTGACGGACGGAGAGCGCGGGGCGCGCGGCAGGGACGAGGAGCGGCAGTTCCAGCTGTACGAGAGCGACCCCAGCGGCAACTACGGCGGCTGGAAGGCCACTGCGATTGGCGCGGGGCACCAGGGCGCGACCAACCTGCTCAAGCAGGACTACAAGGACGACATCAAGCTCGACGCGGCAGTCAAGCTGGTCATCCAGGCGCGGCCCCTGTGTAGTGGGCAGGACGATTGCACGGGTGTCTATGACTGCAAGTCCCTCCTGCCGTGCAGCTGTGGCTGCATGCCTGCACCCATCCTTGCAGCTTGCGAGTGGCAGACAGAGAAAGAGTTTTGCTGCCTAGCAGGCAATGTATGTTTTGAACCATTAACCTATCTAGCTGGCTGGAGGGCGGCGGGAGGACGGCCACGGCTTGGGAGCCAGACAGGGTGGATCTCATCACACCAGCACCTGGTGCCAGAGGGGCTGGTATCACAGCACGCTGCCGAGCCGCCCAGCTGGTCATCTTATGGCATGCATGTGCGGCGCGCGCGCAGATCCTCAGCAAGACCATGGACAGCACGACGCTGACGCCTGACAAGGTCGAGCTGTCCACGCTCGCGGTCAACGCGGAGACCGGCCTGGTGCAGGCCCTTTCTGGGCCTCCGGGCTCATCCAAGCGTTGACCCGCTCTACATAAAGTGTCTATTTTTGGTAGTGAGTGCCCTGTTGGGGGCGTGCGGCTCAGTGCCTGCGGGGCCGCATGCATGGACAGCCTCTCTGCGACTGCGAGCCGTGCGGCTGTGCAGCTGTGCGCGGGTGGGCAGCGGGCGGCAGTGACGCGGCAGGCCGGCCCTGGGCGCGCAGGTGGAGCACCGCATCTTCGAGGCGGAGGAGCTGAAGCCGCTGCTGGACGCGGTGAACGCCGAGACGCAGAAGGAGAAGGAGAGCGAGGCCTAGCCACGCGCGGGGGCGAGGGGGCTGGTCATGGGTGGTGCTCCTCTGGATAGGCTGGTTCCTGCAAACACCTGAACAGGCAGACAGAACCAGGAGTGCCCTGCTCTGGCAAGTCGCAGTGCGCGCCAGCTAAATGTAACATACCACTCCTGGCTGGCTATCAATAGAGCAGGCTGAGAACACAGTGGGGGGTCAGGTTGGTATGTCATGTTTGCACTTGTCCGGGCTGCAGGAGCTGCTAAGCGACGTCATGCAGGCTCAAGACTCCGTGATCACTTATCTGTGATTCTCAGGTCAGCCTATACTCTTCGGCACACCAGAAGGGGAGGGGTGAACCCCGGCCGGAGCCCAGCCGCCTGGCAAGGCTGCTGTCACACTTATGTGACGTCTCACGGAGCCGGGGCTACAGTACATGCCATGCTGACATGCACTGCCTGGGATAGGGCGTCCAGCTCACCGGCGTGCAAGGGGACCAAATCCATGCATGCATGAGATGCAACGACTGTCACGGTCTGGACGCCTAATCAAGCTAGTTGGGCCTGAATTCAAACAGGCAAGGCAACTGGATATATGTGCAGCAGGAGCTCTTGCGCACGCAGGAAGACATCACCCCTTGCCAGAGAATTTGCCTTGCTGCTCTATATGCACAACTGCAGAGTCAACTGCCTGGCTCTTGCTCGATGCGGATGCTTGCCGGAGCCATCGCAGTGCTGTGCTTCGCATGCGCAGGCATACGCAGCGTGCGAGCAGCAGATGTCTGCGTTGATCAGGAGCAGCGGCGGCTGATGGAAGCAATACACGCGGCGCGTGCACCTGGCTTGGCAGGGTCCAAGAATATATGTGCTTGCGCTCTGGTCAGGCTCATACTCACGCTGCAACACAGTGCCGCACTGTGAGGAGCAGCGCCGTGCAGGACGCTGAGCGCCAGCAGGAGGAGGACCTGGCGCGGCAGCCCCCCGGCACCTTCACGGACGGCATTGCCATCCGGCCAAACGACTTTCCAACTCAGGCTGTCAAGTACCTGTGGGACTTCTTCCCGCCCAGCTATACCTGCCCGCTGCGCGAGAAGGTTGGCCTCCTGGTGAGCGTCTTTGGCCCCGCTGGCACGCTGCTGGCAGCCTCGCACTGGCCAGCACTTGCGTATGTGGTGTGGTGACCAGCGCTGCGTAACATCCACGTTATTACAAAGAGCACTCAGCCTGTATGTGCAAGCAAAGAAGGTTGAGAGTGCGAGGCACGGCACATACCTGGCTGGCGGTGCTGCCGCTGGCACAGCCGCCACCACTCGCACGTTTGCCAGCGCCTGTGCAACGTCTGGCAACCAGTTGCGCAGCACTCGTGGCGTCCGCGTGTTGACACGAGAGGGAAGACCCAGAGCGGGGGCTGCAGGGCGGGCTGGGCGACGGAGGGAAGTGGGTCTGCGGCGTGCGCACGCTGCTGCAGCAGAAGCCCTGCGTGGTGTACTCCTTCGGCTCCAACGGCGAGGCCAACTTCGAGCTCAACCTGGTGGCGGCCACGGGGTGCGCCTGGCGGCGTGCTTGGCCGGTGCCAAAGAGCTGTCAGAGCAGCAGCCCTGAAGCCTCGCGCTGCCGCGGCGGCCCTGTCAGCCGCTGGGCACTCGCCGCACGGCCAGACCAGACCAGGCGTGTCAGGCGGGGGAGCTTGCAGCGCGTGCCCGCGCCGCGCCGCGTCGCTGACGGGCGCGGCGCGCCGCCCGGCGCGCAGGTGCGAGATGCACGTGTTTGACCCGACCCTGACGCCCCAGCAGACCCTGTTCATGCGGTCGCTGCCGGGCATCACCTTCCACGAGTACGGCATCGGCGTGTCTGACAGCGAGGCGCGCGGCCCTTGCCGCGTGTGCTGCGCTGTGTCCAATGTTCGTGGTTTCGCAGCCAGCGCTCCCTGGTGGCACCCAGCGCATGCGGCGACTTGGTGCCACAGCTGGGGAGGCGTCGTGCGCCCGCTGCTGGCTGCCGCTGGGCGCAGAGCCCATGGGGCGCCTGGCCCTGCGTGCCTGCTTGCCGCTTGTTGGTGCGGTCATGCTGGCTGCTCTCCGCATGCTGGGCTGCTTTCCACACGCTGGGCTTCAGCACCCCTCAGGGCGGCTTCTCACGTGCAGCGCGCGCAGGTGCCCGTGGTGTCGGGCCACGCAACCATGGGCCGGCACAACAAGGCCAGCCTGGCCGTGCGGCGCCTGACGAGCGTCATGCGCGAGCTGGGCCACGACTGGGTGGACCTGCTCAAGGTGGACGTGGAGGGCGCCGAGTGGGCCGCGCTCGCCGGCCTGCTGGCCGAGGCGCCGCACGCGCCGCTGCCGTTCACGCAGATGCAGGCGCGCCGCGCGGGGCTCGCCCCCCTGATTCCTATCAGGTGGCAGAAGTTTTGGAACCCGCGAGCTGTGCCGGGCCAAGCTCAGCAAGCCGGCCGCATGCCAGGCCTGGCGCCCAGGCGCCGCCGGTGCGCGCGCGCGGCAGCGCGCCCGCCAGCGCGCGCCTGCCCCCCTGCTGCCAGCCCGCCAGGCTGTCGAGCGGCTGAGTGGGGGGGCTGCGCCCGGCGTGCAGGTGGAGTTCCACTTCTGGCCCAACGACAGCCGCACGCACCCGCCGACCATGCTGGGCGTGCTGCGCGGGCTGCGCCAGCGCGGCCTGCGCGTCTTCTCCGTCGAGCCGAACGTGCGCCCGCGCGCCGCGCGGCTGGCAAGGGGGGTACCCAAGAAGCTGTGCACAGCTGTCGCTCGCCCAGCTCGTGTAGCTGCCGGCGCGACAGGGCCCCAGACCGGCAAGAGACATCGAGTGCCTGCACAGCTTGGAATTCACGTCTTCCAGGCGGCTCCTGTAGCATTCGCAGCCAGATTGTACCAGCCTGGACGCAGGAGGGCTGACTGTTCCGTGTGCTGCGCATCAGGTGTGGTGGGGCAACAATGGGCATGACTGTTTGGAGTATGCATACGTCCAGGCACGCCCAACGCTGCACCCCGCAGATGTGTGTTGGCTGGGTAGGTGTCTGCCTGCGCACATGCGCCTCGCCGGTGCCTCCCCATGAGTACGGGCAGCCAAGGCCATGTCAGGTGTCAGAGTGGTATGTGGCACCCACTGGCTGGGCCGCTGCATGGCAGCCGGCCCATGCATGTGCGATGCATGCCAGCGGGACCAGGCTGTGGACACCCAAGCCTGACATACGTCTGCACACCCCTGGCGCGCCGCCGCAAGGCCTCGCCTGATGCCCCCCGCCTCGCAGGTCGACAAGGACGGGGAGGTCGTCACGCGGCACAGCGCGCCCCGGCGCGGCGCGCCCAGAGCGCACGCGGCCCTGCACCTGCGCCAGACGGCCACGCCCGGCCTGGCGGAAGCCGCGCTGGGCGCAGGGCGCGCGCCCGCCGCGCCTGCGCAGACGCAGGCCGCGCAGGTGCCCAGCCGCGCCGAGGCGGCGCTCGGCAGGGCGGCCAAGGCGGGCCTGGCCGCGCTCGCGCGCCATGAGGCCGGGCACGGCCCGGCAGCCCAGGCAGGGCGGCCAGCCGTGCCCACGGATCTGGTGGCCACCGCCGGCCCGGCGGCCCAGGCAGGGCCAGCCGCGCTCGTGCACAGCGAGGCCGCGCCCGGCCAGGCCGCCCAGGCAGGGCGGCCCGCCGTGCCCACAGACCTGGTGCCCACCACCAACCCGGGCGCCCAGGCGGGGCTGGCCGCGCTCATACACAGCGAGGCTGCGCCCGGCCAGGCGGCCCAGGCAGGGCAGCCCGCTGTGCCTGTGAGCCGCGAGGCCGCCCCCGGCCAGGCCGCCCTGGCCGGGCGGCATGCCGCGCTGGTGTACAGTGAGGCTGCCCATGGCCAGGTGGCTGAGACAGGGCAGCCCGCCGGGCTTGTGCACAGCGAGGCCGCCCCCGGCCATGTTAGTCAGGCAGGGGGGGCCGCCGCGCTTGTGCACAGTGAGGCCGCCCCTAGCCAGATGGCCCAGGCAGGGCAGCCCGCCGGGTTCGTGGACAGCGAGGCCGCCCCCGGCCAGGCGACCCGGGCACCGCACCCCGCCATGCATCTGCATGAACTGGCTGCGCTGGGTCACGCCGCGCAGGCCGCCCGGCAGGCCCAGGAAACCGTGCCCAGCCAGCCCGCTCAGGGACCGCCCGTCTGGGTCGGCGTGCAGTCCTGAGGCCTTCGGTGTCGAGCGATCTCTGTTGCCACATGTCTGTGATGCTATGTCTGCCGCGGAAAGGGATCACCAAGCCTGTTGGGCAGTTGATGAATGCCACACAGGTTTGCTGAAGTGACCTGAGCCCTGCTGCTATGTACTGCCGGGGCCCATGTCCGGGGCGCGCGCGCTGACCTGGCCCCCGCCAGGCCGCAGTGTGCATGCGCTCTCTGCAGTTTTGGGGCACTGTCGCTGCTGCCCGCCTGCACCTGGGCGCGCAAGGAGCCTGAAGTGCCCGCTGTGTGTCGGAACACGTCTGCCGGGGTTGCCCACACGTGGTGAGCGCCAACCTGACCAGCCCAACCACTTGCACTGCCCGACGCACTTGCTCCTTTGTCTGCAAGAAAGTGAGGGCCGCGCCTAGATTTCTACTACCTGCATATATTTTATCTTGCATATAATGCTTGTCCTGTCTGGGGAGTATTGCTTGGCTGTCATTAGTTTCACGCCTACAAAGTGCGCAGTGCCTGCATTGCATGCACCAGCGGTGCAAGCCCAGCTGAGTTGAACTCGTATGTGCCTAGCATGGCGGTACCAGCGAGATGCACACGAGCGCTTGTCCAGTTCAGTTGCAAGCCCGTGCCATATGCTCGGCATGCGCTTGCTTACGGGCTCATTGCTGACTTTAAATTGTCGGTGACGGTTTACATGCATTGCAGACGCTCAGTAATTGGAAATATAAAGAAGTTTAATATGGCTTGCCTTGAAGCAGCTGCATTGGCAAAGAGGCTCCACAAACAGCTGTTTTCGAAGAGACACAGCTTGGTGATGGCACCAAGGATCAAGGAGAGGACGGACAAGCAGGCAAGTAGGCCGGCTGCAGGCTTCCCAAACTTGTTTCGAGCGCACATTGTTTACCCACAAGTGTCAGTATTGCTATGTGCGGTCTGCAACTTGCGCGACAAGTGCAGCTCCTGCCTACTGCTTTGCTGCCGGCTGCAAGCAAGCCCAGCGACAGCAAGCATGTGCGCGTGTCACTTGTGCGAGTTGGGGAGTTCACAGCTGGTGCCTGTACCTGTCAGTAACATACTGCGTCCCTGCTTGCGACAGGAAACCAGGAAACCTGGAAGCGCTGCGGAGAGAGGAGGCGCCCATTGTCATATGCGTTGCAACACTTCCGCGACCCTGCTGACAGCAAGCCTCTTATGACGAGCTGGAGCAGGCAGAGCCACTGGCGACCTGCAGCATGCAGCAGGGCTCGACTTGACAGCCTCCAAGCCAGAGGGAGGCTGCAAGCTGCATGCTGAGCGCTTGGCGCCGCAGCGAGCAAGTGAGCAGGCAAAACGGGCAGCTGCCTAGGCGTGCGCGCTGCGTGCCTTTCACTGTTTGCTTCTGCAGTGGCCTGTCAGCTCACTCGCGTGTATGAGGTGAGCAGCGTGTTTACTTAGATAGTGAAGTCCTTGCACCTTGGGGTGTGTGTGTCTCCACTGACAACAGACCAGAGAAAGCCTCCTGCAGCGAGGGCCAGTATTTGGTGTTGCTGTCCCTGACCGCAGGCACACTGTCAACGCCACCAGGCTGGTAAACCGTGTGTGCAGGTCTGCAGGGCCGCGCGTTGAGCGGGAATGCAGCGTGGGGCACCTGGCGACACGCGTTGCATTCTGCACCTGGACCTTGACTGCTACTACTGTGCGTCCTCCTCTCCACGCACGAGCATACCCTGCACTGCTGCTGCCTGTGTCGCACGTGGCAATGGGTTGCGTTGAGCCGCGTGCGCAAGTATGCGGCGGCAGATGAGGAGGCTGCCAGCTTGCCCGCAAGCCTGCACAAGCAGATGCGTCATGGCAGTCCAGCGCCTGAGGCCTATGTAGTGCTCGCGCATCAGGGTCCCTGGGGTATTGGCAGTGACGTCGTACGGGAGATACGCAGGTCAGGTGGAGCAGAAGCGCTGCAACATCCCGGCGGACACGCCGTGCGCGGTGCAGCAGTGGTGCGGTCCGCGCTGCCCTCCTGCAGTCATGCACTGGGTCCAAGGCCCGTTTTGCACTACAAGGGAGCAGAGCCATCAGACTCCGGGCTTCAGGCAGTGCTTGCTTCAGACAGACGCATCTGCCATTCACACAGATGCATTTGCCTCACATGTATATGCGGCAGTGTGCTCACATTGTAAGTCACGGGGGGGCACCGCGGCGTGCTCGCTGTAGGGCTTGCAAGGGCGTGAGGGCACCGGGCAAACCGTGTGATGATTTGACGCTGGCGTGCGTTAACTTTGGCTGGACTGCGTCCCTTTTGGACTTTTGATTACACCATGTAAGAGAGGCGACCGGTGACCAGGGAGGGCTTGATCGCGGTTAACTATGCGGCGCGAGCGGCCGGCATCACGCGGCACATGCGCGTCCATGAGGCCAAGAAGCACTGCCCTGAGCTCAAGCTGGTGCGGAGCATGCGCCCCCTGCTCCTCAATCAGGCGCATGGCCAAGGGGTGCTTGGGCGCGTTTCCTGAGCTGCTGCAGGCTGCGCTAGGAGCTGCCACCATGATCCATGCGCTGCTCCAGTACGCAAGCTCCGGACAGCTGACCTGCGCACGCGCAGGTGCATGTGGAGGTAATCGGCGCAGAAGACGGCCTGGAGGGCGGCAACACGCGCTCCGAAGGCAACACAGGTTCTGCTGGGGTTCGGGACCGGCTCAGCCAGGCGCGCCCTCATGCGCCTCAGGCCTATGGAAGCAGCCCTTGAGTAGACGGTGACCCCATTGCATGTGCATGCGGCGCATTGACGCCCATGACCGGGGCATCTCTACGTCGGGTCAATGTTCCTGCCGCCAAATAAGCAATTGTGCGAAATAGAGCTGCTGCTGAGCCATTTGGGAGAGGTGCTCAGAAAGCATGCCTGGAGCGGTACCGGAGCGCCTCGCGCGAGATCATCGCGGTGCTGCACAAGACCGCGCCGGCCGCGGTGCTGGAGAAGGCGAGCATCGACGAGGTCTACATGGACGTCACGGCGCTTGTCGACAACGAGCTGCAGGCGAGCTCCCATCGCTCGCGCGCCGCCTTTGTCGTCACAAGGACCCGTCGCGCCCTGGCCAGACGTCCGGGGCAGTCCGCAGCCCCGTAGCTCGCGTGCCCGGCTGTCTGACATGCTAGCAGTGCACACGAGCTCCGCGGGGCCGGTTGGTTCTCAAGAAGGTGGCAGGCGAGAAAGCTGTTCCCTGACAGCACGCACTCCCTGAGCGCAGGTTGTGCATCTCGTGTGCATCCCTTTGAACCTATCAGGTTCAAAGACAGTTGAGGACGCTTGCAGGCGTGCTGACCACGCAGCCCCGGCCGCTGCGCAGGAGCGCGCCGAGGCGGACGAGGGCGGGCGCGGCGGCGCGGGCGAGCTCGACGCGTTCGGCTGGGGCAGCATCGTGCTGGGCGGGCC